>Ga0302228_10000211_pt1 | contig 52972 bp, 48 predicted proteins | sample II_Palsa_N1_2_FD_193519 | JGI IMG/M metagenome (GOLD analysis project Ga0302228, IMG submission 193519) | Peat permafrost microbial communities from Stordalen Mire near Abisko, Sweden - II_Palsa_N1_2 | ecosystem: Environmental > Terrestrial > Soil > Palsa > Peat permafrost | place: Sweden... | reverse complement strand
CTGATGCCGCAGGCGATGCTGTACAGCTTTGCGCCGGGCCAGCCGCAGCTCAAGGGCTCGGAGGGCGAGGTGGTGCTTGATTTCCATCCCAATCCAAACTTTCATCCGCCAACAATGCTCGCTGAGTGCCTGACGGGGTTAGAAGGGCGAGTGTGGATCGACCCGCGAACGCGTACCCTATCGCGTATTGAGGCGCGCGTGCTGCGGCCGGTGAACATGGGCTTTGGAATTTTGGCGAAGATCTATCCCGGCGGAACGCTGGCCCTGGATCAGACCAATCTCGGCGAGGATCATTGGGTGTACTCGCACCTGGACGAGCACCTGACGGCGAGGGTGCTGATGGTGAAGAACTATCCGGAAAACACGGTGGTCACATCGTGGGACTTCCGCCCGATGCCCTCACTGCTGTCTTACCAGGACAGCATACGCACGCTGCTGGCGATGCCGGTGGCTACGAAGTAGCGCGTTCGCGAGTGCTAGCTGCGACGCAACGTGCGTTTGCGAACAGTGATGCGCTCGATGCGATCGGGCAGCACGGCGAATCCGCTGCCGGGCGTGGTGGGAACGGTGATGGTTCCGGTGGGGCTCACGGTGACTTCGGGCTCGATGATGTCATGCGACCAATAGCGTTTGGACGCGGAGACGTCGCCGGGCAGCGAGAAGTTCGGCAATGAGGAGAGAGCGATGTTGTGGACGCGGCCGATGCCGGTCTCAAGCATGCCGCCGCACCAGACGGGGATGCCGAACTCCTGCGCGACGTCGTGGATGGCGATGGCCTCGGTGAAGCCGCCAACGCGACCGACTTTGATGTTGATGATCTTGCAGCTGGCTAGCTCGAGAGCAGCGCGAGCGTCACGGCGGTTGCGAATGCCTTCGTCGAGACAGATGGGCGTCCTGATGCGGCGTTGTAGCTTGGAGTGGAAGTAGAAGTCGTCGTACCACATCGGCTGCTCGATCATGAGCAGGTTGAACTGGTCCCAGGTTGCGATGCGGTCGGCGTCGTCGAAGCGGCGGTAGGCGGAGTTCGCGTCGCAGCTTAGCAGAATGTCGGGCCAGCGCTCGCGGACCATGGCAAAGATGTTGGAATCCCAGCCCGGCTTGCACTTGAGCTTGATGCGCTGGTAGCCGGCGGCGAGTTCCCTGGCGATAGTGTCCATCAGCTGCTCGGGCGTGGGCTGGATGCCGATCGAGACGCCGCACGGAATGATGTCGCGGGTACCGCCGAGAAAGTTGGCGAGGGGGATTCCCTTCTGTTGCGCGTCTAGATCCCAGACCGCATTTTCGAGCGCTGCCTTGGCCATGCGGTGTCCGCGCACCTGCTCGAAGAGTGCCGGGCAGTCGCGGCCAGAGGCGACTTCCTCGTTGAGAAGACGCGGCGCGAGCTCCTGTTCGGTGATGATCCAGGCCGTGTCGACCTGCTCGTCGGAGAAATAGGGATGCTCGCCGGCTACGCACTCGCCCCATGCGGTGAGGCCTTCGGCTTCGATCTGGACCAGCAGGATGCGGCGGCCGGTGGTGACGCCGAAGCTGGTCTCGAACGGGTGCGCGAGCGGCATCTGGACTTCGCGAAGGTGGATGGCTTCGATCTTCATAGGAGGCTCCGGAGAAGTTTAGTACACATGGGGCTCATCCCACCGGCCAAGTTGGAATTGGCCGTCGCCGCGGTCGTTGCGCTGGTAGCCGAGGACGGCGAGGCCGTCGGCGAAGGCGGATTCGAGGACGTGAGCATTGCGGGCCTGCACGTCACGCGCAGCGGCGCGCTGTTCGGGCGATGCCTTCCAGGCATAGATCTCGGAGGGGACGTCCGCACGCTCAACGATGTCGAAAGTTTGGGACTCGGAGCGAAGCGCGCGTTCGACGCGCTTAGAGCGCAGCCACCACTCGGCGTACACGCGATCGGTCGGAAGGCCGCCTTGCAGCGGTGAGCTGGAGGGGCCGTAGAAGTTGTGCTGGTAGCGGCGAACGATGGCGCCTAGCTTCGCGATGTTGATGTACGCGTTCTTAATTTCCGTCGGGTCGAAGGTCCACTCCATGAGGTCGAAGCCGCGACCCAGCGCGTCGTCGCGTTGGGCCAGCTTGAGCGCGCGGGCGATGCCAAGATTGCGGAACTCCGGCATGACACCCACCATGTGCGAGTGGAGGTAGGCATGACCGTTGCGGAAGGCTGGCAGCGCCATGGCAAAGCCGACGGCGGTGGAATTGTCGCCAAGGAAAGCACCCATGACCTGGCCGCCGATGCGCGAGGCGAGCAGAAACATGCGGCGCGGAATCATGTCGGCGGGGTCATAGCCCCACACGGCTTCCTCGAGCGCCACGCACTGGTCGAACTGCTCGAGCGTGGTGAAGGACTGAACGCGAATCGGCGCGGTCTGTGCTGCTTCGTTCAATCGTTCGTCTCCGCGGGTGGTGCTTGGGATTTGGCTTGCGCCCACAGGCGTTCCAGCTCTTCGGTTGACATGACCTTGAGCCGCTCAGCGCCGCCGCTCGCGCGCTCCATAGAGGCGAAGCGGGCGCGGAACTTGGCGTTGCTGCGGCGCAGGGCGGACTCGGCGTCGACGTTGAGATGGCGCGCGAGATTCATGGTGGTGAAGAGCAGATCGCCGAACTCGGCTTCGATTTTGTCCGCGTCGTCGCGTGCGATTTCAGCACGGAGCTCTGCCGTCTCTTCGGCAAGCTTGTCGAAGAGGCCGTCGGCATTGGGCCAGTCGAATCCGATCTTTGCTGCGCGGGAGCCGAGCTTGGAGGCTTCGAGTGTCGCGGGCATGGAGCGGGGGATGTCGTCGAGCAGCGATGTGGCCGCGGGCTTCGATTTTTTCTCTTCGACCTTGATCTGCTCCCAGTTGCGGAGGACGGCGTCGGGATCGGTGGCGATGGCGTCGGCGAAGACGTGAGGGTGGCGGCGAATGAGCTTGGCGCTGAGATTTTCAGCCACGTCGCGGAGGTCGAACCGGCCGGCGGCTTCGGGCAGCTCTGAGGCCATTTGGGCGTAGAAAAGGATCTGCAGGAGCAGGTCGCCGAGCTCGTCCTTGAGGTCGGGCCAGGCGCGGCGCTCAATCGCGTCGAAGACCTCGTAGGTCTCCTCGAGGGTGTGGCGTTTGATGCTGTCGAAGGTCTGCTCGCGGTCCCAGGGGCAGCCGCCAGGGGCGCGCAGGCGGGCCATAATGGCGGCGGCGCGCTGCACGGCTTCGGCGGCTCGGGCCTGGGCCTCTTCCCCTTCGATTGGGTGAATCGCGTCCATGTCCTCCAGCTTACCCGAGTCAGGCTTGCGGGGCCGAGCGCATAGGCCGCGAACGCTCTAAACTGGAAGATGCGGATGGATCTTTCAGAAAAAATCCGGACACTGCCAACCGGCGCGGGTTGCTACCTCTACAAAAATGCAGAGGGCGAGGTGATCTACGTCGGCAAGGCGAAGAACCTGCGCGCTCGGGTGAGATCATACTTTCTCGCGGCGAACCAGGCGGCCAACGCGAAGACGGGTTCGCTGATGCGCGAGGCCGTGGACCTGGAATACATCACCGTGGCGAACGAGCGCGAGGCTTTGGCGCTGGAAAATAATTTAATCAAGCAGCGCAAGCCTCGGTTCAACATCCTGCTGCGCGACGACAAGACGTATCCCTACATCAAGCTAACGCTGGGCGACAAACATCCGAAGGTGTTTGTGACGCGACGGCTGCGCAAGGATGGCAGCGCGTATTTTGGGCCTTACTTCCCGGGCAATCTTGCATGGCGGCTGGTCGATGTGATTCATCGCAGTTTCTTGATTCCGAGCTGCAAGGTGGACTTGAATCGCTATCATCCACGGGCTTGTCTGCAGTACTACATCAAGCGCTGCCTGGGGCCTTGTGTCGAAGGATTTGTCTCCACGGAGGATTACGCGCAAGCCATTCATGACGTGCAGTTGTTTCTGGAAGGCAAGCCGAGTGAGCTGGAGGCTCGGCTGACGGAGCGCATGGAGCGGGCTGCCGAAAACATGCAGTTTGAGCTGGCGGCCAAGCTACGCGACCAGTTGATCACGATCAGCCAGGCCCAGGATCGGCAGCGCATCGCAGGCACCGATGATGAGGACGCTGATGTGTTTGGCTTCCACTACGAGAACGACATGCTGGCGGTGAATCTCTTTCACATGCGCGGCGGAAAGATCGTCGACCGCCGCGAGATGTTCTGGGAAGAGCTGCCGGACTTCCGGGCGATGGAGTTTTCGGCACCCGAGCTGTCGCCTGCGGAGGAAGTTGAGGTCGAGCCTGCGTTTGAGCCTGACCCGCGCACGGTAGCGCCGCAGATCAACGAGGCCGGTGCGGAGTCCGACCAGGTGTCGGTGCTGGAAGTGCAAGATGACGGACAGCCGCCGGTGTTCTCCGCAGCGACCTTCTTCTCTGCCCTGCTGAAGCAGCTGTATCTCGACCAATCGTATGTACCGAAACATATTTATGTGCCGGTGGATTTTGAGGACCGCGCACTGCTCGCCGACGCGCTGCGCGAAAAAATCGGGCACCGGATTGAGATTGCCGCACCGCAGCGCGGCGACAAGCGATCGCTCGTCGACCTGGTGTGCCAGAACGCAAAGCAGTCGTACGATCAACGCTTCCGCGTGCTGAAGCCGAGCATTCAGAAGATGCAGGAGGCGCTGCAGGATGTGTTGATGCTGGCGGAGCCGCCGGAGCGCATCGAGTGCTTCGACATCTCCCACATCCAGGGCGCGGACACGGTTGCGTCCATGGTGGTGTGGGAAAAAGGCGCGATGAAGAAGTCGGATTACCGCAAGTTTCAGGTGAAGACGGTGACGGGCGTGGATGACTTTGCGTCGATGCGCGAGATTATTCATCGACGGTATCTGCGGCTGCAGGAAGACAACAAGCCGATGCCATCGCTGGTGCTGATCGACGGCGGGATTGGGCAGCTGCATGCGGCGGCGGCGGCGCTGGAAGAGATTGGGCTGATGACGCAACCCTTGGCTTCGATTGCCAAGCGCGAAGAGATCATCTACGTGCATGGGCAGGAGGATGAGCCGGTCGTGCTCGACCGCCGCTCGCCGGTGTTGCATGTGATCCAGAAGATTCGCGATGAGAGCCACCGGTTTGCCGTGACGTATCACCGCAAGCGCCGGCAGATGCGCGACCGTACTAGCGAGCTGGATGAGATTCCGGGAGTGGGTGCGATTACACGGCAGCGATTGCTCGAGCATTTCGGCAGCGTGCGCGCGCTGAAGCAAACGGCAGAGAAGAATCCGGATGCGCTCACGGCGGTGGTGAATAAGGCAACCGCGGAGAAGATTCGGAAGTTCTTTGCCGAGCAGGCAGGGCCGGATCCGCAGGACGACCTGGTCAAGATTACGGTAGCGTAGCTCGGGAAATTTCGTGCGGCAGGAACTTTCCTGTTTTCGGCCGCGTACTCTGATGAAACCGACATGAGCACTGCGACCGCACACACCACCATCATTCGACCCGCGGACCTTACGTTGCGCGAAGCGCTGCGCATGGCTGCGATCTTTGCTGCGGCGAAACTGTTGCTGCAGTTTGCGCTGACCCTTTGGACGCTGCACCTTGGCTACAGCTACTTCCGCGACGAATTCTATTACATCGCCTGCGGGCGGCACCTGGCGTGGGGCTATGTGGATCACGGGCCGATCGTGGCGCTGCAGGCCCGGCTGGGCGAGCTACTGTTTGGCGACTCGGTGTTTGGGATTCGAGTGCTGTCGGCGGCCGCGGGTGCGGTGATGGTATTCCTGACGGGCGTGATTGGGTGGGCGCTTGGCGGTCGCCGGCCAGCACAGGCGCTGGCGATGTTTGGCGTGATCGTTTGCCCGCAGTACATCGGCGTGCATGGCTTCCTCTCGATGAACTCCTGCGAGCCGATGTTCTGGATGACCTGCGTGCTCGCGGTGATCCTGATGCTGCGCGGATATTCGCAGCGCACTTGGTGGATCGTGTTTGGCGTCGCGGCGGGCGTCGGGTTGTTAAACAAACCGTCGATGGTATTTTTCCTGGTGACACTTGGCGTTGGGCTCCTGCTCACGAAGCAACGGTGGGTGCTGTTCTCGCGCTGGACCCTGTTGGCGATTGTGCTGATGGCCGCAATCGTCTCGCCGCATGTGTTGTGGCAGATCCATAATCATTGGCCGACGCTGGAGTTTCTCCACAATGGCCAGGTTCGCCACAAGAATATTGTGTTGGGACCGGTACAGTTTTTCCTGGCGCAGTTTGCGACGATGCAGCCAGTGAATTCGCTTATCTGGATTGCGGGTGTGGTGTCGCTGCTGCGCGCCAAGTCGATACGAGATGGGCGTTGGCTGGGGCTGACGTATGTTTTGTTCTATGCGCTGATGTTCGTGATGCATGCGAAGGATTATTACCTCGCGGGAATTTACGCCGCGATGTTCGCGGCGGGTGGCATTGCGTGGGAGCGGCGGTTTGCGGCGTCGCGCGCGGTGAGGGAGAACCGCATCGTGGGTTTCCCGGTGTTCGAGGCGGTGCTGCTTGTAACGAGCCTGATCATTTTGCCGATGGCTTCGCCGGTGCTGCAGCCGGACGCGTGGGTGCGGTATACGACGGCGCTGCATTTGCACGGCGACAAGATGGAGACTGCAGCTACCGGCCCGCTTCCGCAGTTTTACGCGGACCGCTTTGGATGGCAGCAGGAGGTCGACATCGTGGCCCGGACGTATCGTTCGCTGACGCCTGAGCAACAGCAGCATGTGTGTATCTTCGCCAGCAACTATGGCGAGGCGGGTGCGATCGATTTTCTAGGGCAGCGCGAGGGTTTGAATCTCCCGCCGGCGTTGAGTGGGCAAAATAACTACTGGCTCTGGGGAATGCACGGCTGCGATGTGAACATGGTGATTGCGGTGATCGGCGATACTCCGGCCGAAGTTGGGCAGAAGTACGAGTCTGTAGACGTGGTGGGAGTGCTGGACGATCCGTATGCGATGCCGTTCGAGCATAAGAACATCTATCTGCTGCGCGGGAGGCGGCCGACAGCGCACTTTGACTGGGCCGACGAGAGGTTTTACTTCTAAACAGCGAGGGCAAAAGCGGTGACGCTCTGGTAGTCTCCCTGCAATGGCTTCCGAGGTTGCACAGGGACGATCGCACGAGGAACTGCCGCGCGTATTGACGGCGACGAATGCGCTGGCGATTGTCGTAGGCATCATTATCGGGTCGGGAATTTTTTTGGTTCCTCGCGAGATGATGGCTGCGGTCGGCAGCTCGCGCATGGTCTACGCCGTGTGGATCACCGGCGGATTGCTCTCGCTGTTTGGCGCGATGAGCTACGCGGAGGTCGCCGCGATGCGGCCGCGGGTGGGCGGCGAATATGCGTTCCTGCATGATGCCTATGGCCCGCTGACGGCGTTTCTCTACACCTGGACATGGACCGTGATTGCGAAGCCGGCGTCGATTGCGACGATCGCCGCGGGGCTCATGCGGGTGCTGGGGACGTTTCCGCTCTTTGCGTTTCTGGATCATGCCGCGGCGGGGCACCTGATGTGGAGCCAGGTAATGGCGATCGCCGCAACATGGCTGATCACTGGCTTGAATATCGTCAGCACGCGCGATTCGGCGCAGGTGCAGACCCTGCTCACGTGGCTGAAGGTGGCAATGATCCTGGTCATCGCAGGGCTGTGTTTTGCGAGTATGAAGTATGGCGACTGGCACAACTTCAGCTCGGAATTTCGGGGCGCGCGGGGTGGGTTTGCGGGCTTCATGATCGCGCTGATTGCGGCGCTTTGGGCCTATGACGGCTGGTCGGATGTATCGCAGATGGCGGGCGAGGTGCAGAAGCCGCAGCGGTCGTTGCCGGTGGCGCTGATTGGCGGCGTGACCATCGTGGGTGCGCTGTACATGCTGACCAACGCGGCGATTCAGTACGTACTGCCTTCGGCTGCGATTGCCGCGACGGACCGTCCGGCAACCGATGCACTGCAACTTGTGGCGGGCAACCTTGGGGCGGGACTGGTCGCTGTGGGGATGGCGGTCAGCATCGGCGCGACGTTTGTCGGGAGCTCGCTCTCGGGTGCGCGAGTGCCATTTGCGGCGGCTCGCGACCGGCTGTTTCCGTCGGTGCTGGGGCGAATTCATCCGCGCTTCAAGACGCCGTGGGTGAGCCTGCTGCTGCAGGCGGTGCTTAGTTCCCTGCTGCTGCTGGCGATTGGAAAATTCCAGGCGCTGTTCTCGCTGGCAATCTTCTCGGAGTGGCTGTTCTACGCGCTCACGGCCGCGACGGTGTTTGTGTTTCGGGTGCGCGAACCGAATGCGAATCGACCCTATCGGGTGACTGGGTATCCTGTGGTTCCGGCGTTGTTTATCCTCGCGGCGCTGGTGCTGCTGGTCTTCAGCTTCATGGACCGGCCGCGCGAATCGACTGCGGGCGCGTTGGTGATTTTGTGTGGCGTGCCGGTGCACTATCTTTTTCAACGGAGCAAGGCTCCGGGCGATAAGGCCTCTGATTATGTCCAGTAATAAAAAACCGAAGCTGGGGCAGAACTTCCTGGTGGACGAGAACGCCTGCCTGCGAATCGCCGACGCGCTGGGCGATGTGCATGAGCGGACCGTGGTGGAGATCGGCCCGGGGCATGGGGCGATCACGGAACTGCTGGCGGCGCGTTGCCGGCGGCTGCACTGCATCGAGTTCGATCCAGCGCTTGCCCGGGAGTTGGCTTTCCGGTTTCGAAACGATCCGCACGTTGCGGTTCACCACGCAGACATCCTGGCGACAGACCTGAAGCCGATGCTGGGCGACGCGGTGTCGCTAGATGTGGTGGGAAATCTTCCGTACTACATCACGTCAGATATTTTGTTGCACCTATTCGCGGCGGCACGCGAGGGCGTGGTGGCGCGCGCCGTGGTGATGATGCAGCGCGAGGTGGCGGAGAGGATTGCCGCGGGGCCGGGATCGAGCGAGTACGGTGCACTCTCGGCGGTGACGCAGATGCACGCGCGCGTGACCAACCTGTTTACGCTGCCGCCAAGCGCGTTTTCGCCGCCACCGGATGTGTACTCGACGGTATTGCGGTTGGAGTTTGCTCCACGCTTTACGGAGCTTGGTGTTGCCTTCGAGGGCTTCAACCGGTTTCTGCGGGCAAGCTTTTCGCAGAAGCGGAAGACGCTGGCGAACAATCTGCGCGCGGCGGGATATTCACCTGCGGAGCTGACAGCCGCGTGGCCGGAGGCGATTGCGCTGCAGGCGCGCTCGGAGGCGGTTTCGCTGGAAGCGATGGCAGTGCTGTATCGGGCGTTAGAAGCCGGAAAGGCTGCTGAGGCCTAGCGGCGCATGTGCTCCGCGGTTTGCGCGTGGTGGATGTGGCAGATAGCGATGGCGAGCGCGTCGGCGGCGTCGGCTGGCTTGGGCGCCTCGTCCAGATCGAGCAGGCGCGCAACCATGAACTGCACCTGCTCCTTAGCGGCGAGGCCGTAGCCGACGACGGAGCTTTTGATGGTGAGAGGAGCGTACTCGGCAACGAGCAAGCCACAGTTGGCGGCGGCCAGCATGGCGACGCCGCGTACCTGGCCGAGCTTCAGCGCGCTCTTGGCGTTGGCCGAAAAGAAGACTTCTTCGATGGCGACGACTTCGGGCTCCCAGAGTTGCAGCAGCGCGGAGAGTTCGACGTAGACCTGGAGCAGTCGAACAGGCGCGCGGTCCTTCTTATTCAGGCGAACGGCGCCGGCGCAAAGGGGACGCAGCTTCGGGATCCGCGCGGTGTCGTCGACCTCCACCACACCGTAACCGGTGAACTCCGTTCCGCAGTCGATGCCGAAGACCCGCATACACATCAGTCTACCGCGTGGGCAGCTTCTCATGACGGCCACGGCACGGTATGCATCTAACTCGCAAAGCCGCGCAATATAGAGACGGACAATGATGAGATTCGCAACATAGCGGCGCGACCGATACAATCGACGCGACGCACCAAGTGAACAGAGCACGTAATTCTCCAAAGGCCCAAAGACCTCTTGAACCTTCTGCGACATTCTGCGACAGTCGGCCTGCTCGTCGTGATGACGTTGATGGGGCGCGCGCAGGCGCCACAAGCGGCCTCGGGACCACCGGCCCAGGGGACATCAAAACCTGCCACGGCGCCGAAGCGACCGGTCACGGCGCCGGGAAAACCTGCAGCAGCGCCAGCAAAAACGGCCACGGCGCCCGCGCGGCATGCGACGCCGAGTTCTCCCCCCGGTCCGGCTCCCATCCCGATTAACCGAACCGTGATCGTGCTCGATCCGGCGCATGGCGGTGTCGACAGCGGGTCGCAAATCAGCGATACCACGGTAGAAAAAAATGTAACGCTGGCGCTGGCATTCCGGTTGCGATCGCTGCTGACGGCCCGCGGTTTCAGCGTCGTGATGACGCGGGATGAGGATGCAGCGGCGGTTCCAAACGCACAGGGCTCCGCGATGACGCTGGATGATCGTGCAGGGATCGCGAACCACGCGCATGCGGCAGCGTGCCTGGTACTACACGCAACGCCGAGCGGCAACGGGGTCCATCTCTACCGGTCGGAGCTGGAGGCAAGCGAGGGACAGGCCTTCGTGGTGCCATGGCTGACGGCGCAATCGCCGTGGCTTGCGCAGAGTCAACGGCTGGAGAAGCAGATGGCCACCGCGTTTTCTCGTGCCGGATTAGCGCTGGTAACGAGCCGTGCCTCGGTGCGGCCGATCGATTCGCTCACCTGCCCGGCGCTGGTGGTGGAGCTTGCACCCTCGGGCGACGATGCCGACAGCATCAATGACACGGACTACCAGCAGCGGGTAGCGCTGACGATTGCCGGAGCGATGCTGTTCTGGCAGAACCAGGTGCAGCCGCCAGCACGGCTCGAAGCCGCAACCAAAGAGGCCGTTGGGCAGGCGGCGCCGAGCGACGCTACGAGGACGCAGCCATGATCCAACGCCATCAACGCATCGTGTTCTGGTGCCTGGTTGTATGCATTCTCGGCATGGGCGTGCTGCTGGCCGTGGGGCGCCAGCGCGGCCGCCAGCGGATTGAGGCGCTCGCCGCCGGCGATGAGACGCCGCTCGACGCGCCAACCGCAATGGCCGAGACCGTAACGCTGGATCTCGCAAATGATGCGGATGGATCGATCGCGCCGGCCTCGCGCCAGATTGCCCTGCCGCAAGAACCCAATGCGCGGGCGCGGGCATTGATCGATCACCTGATTGCGGAGTACGCGCTGCCCGGCTCGGCGCACGCGTTGCCACCGGGCGCGGCGGTCGCGGAGGTATTTCTCCTGCCTCTGCCGCTGGTGGGCTACACCACCGACTCATCCACCGCGGCGACCAAGGACGGAGGGTTCCGGCCGACCTTGCCGGTGGGACAGACCGACCCGGATCCGGTGCAGCCAAAGCAGCCGGGCGGTGAGCTCGCCGTGATCGATCTGCATAGCACGTTTGTGAATCAGCATCCCTCCGGCGTGGAGGTGGAATCGCTGACGCTGCGCTCGATCCTGGGAACCCTGCATGCCAATCTCCCGCAGATTGAGCAGGTGCGTTTCCTGGTGGACGGGCAGGCGCGCGAAACGCTGGCGGGGCATGCGGACCTGCTGCGGACCTACCCCGCCGCCGATACGACCTCGGGCGCAAATGCCGCAAACGAGGGACAATCGAACTGAATGAACTCTGCTGCCAGTAAACAAAATGTTGCGCAGACGACCGCGAATCCGGGTCCCGTGGTGGGCGTCTTCGACTCCGGTTTCGGCGGGTTGACGGTCTTACGCGCCCTGCTGTCGAAGATCCCGTTTGCGAATTACCTCTACCTGGGAGACACGGCGCGGCTGCCCTACGGTGCGAAATCGCAGGCGACCATTGCGCGCTACGCGGTAGAGAGTGCGCGCTTTCTGGAGCAGCGCGGCTGCGAATACCTGGTGATTGCATGCAATACCGCGACGGCGCTGGCGCTCGAGGATATTCGCCGCGCGGTCAGCGTGCCGGTGCTGGGCGTGATCGAGCCCGGAGCCCATGCGGCGAAGCGTGCCGTCGGCTCGGGTGCCGAGGTGCTGGTGCTGGCAACGGCGGCGACCGTGCAGTCGCATGCCTACCACGCGGCTTGCCAGGCCATTGGGTTACGCGCGGTGGAAGCGGCGTGCCCGCTGCTGGTGCCGCTGGTCGAAGAAGGTTGGACCGATCACCAGGTCACGCGCGACGTGCTGCGCATTTACTTGTCGGAAGCTTTGGCGAAGTGCACGCCAGACGCCGTGCTGCTGGGCTGCACGCACTATCCCCTGATCGCGGGAGCCATCCAAACGACGCTGCGGGAGCTGGGCTCGCATGCAGTGGTGATAGATTCGGCGGAGGCCACGGCGGAGGCTGCAGCTGCAGCGCTGGACGTGAATACCCGGGTGGCCGAAGTGGAAAACGTGGCAAGCTTCGAGTGCTATGCCACGGATTCGGTCGAGAAATTTCAACGGCTTGGCAGCTTGTTTCTCCACCAGCCGATCGCCCACGTGCATCATCTCGACCTGGGCGGATAAACTGTTTCGAGCGATGCATTATCTTCTGAAATCTGAACCTGACAAATACTCCTTTGACGACCTGCTGCGCGATGGCGAAACCAAGTGGGACGGAATCAAGAACCCGCAGGCGCTCATCACGCTGCGCAACATGAAGCCTGGGGAGCAGTGCGTGATCTACCACTCCAACGTGGGCAAAGCTGCGGTCGGGACAGCGAAGGTGGTTTCGGTGACCACCGATCCTGATGATCCGAAGACGCCCATCGTCCGGCTGAAGGCGGGCAAGCGTCTGAAGCGCGAAAAGCCCTTGACAGAGATTCGCCATGCTGGCGTCTTTCTGGGCTCGGTCCTGTTCCGGCAGTTTCGGCTGTCGGTCGTGCCGCTATCCGAGGAACAATTCGACTGGCTCGTTCACGGCTGAGCGACGGCCGTCCACAGCCAGAGTTCGCCTCAAACTGCTATCCTTAGCGTCGGTTGACAAGATGTGCCAGCACGGCAGGAGTTTCACCATGATCGATATGAAGGGCAAAGTGGCCGTAGTGTTCGGCCTCGCCAACAAGCGCAGCATCGCCTATGCCATCGCGGAAAAACTGTCTGAGGCGGGTGCGACCCTGGTGCTGTGCTACCAGAGCGAGCGGTTGCGGGCCGAGTCGGAGGAGCTCATTGAGTCGCTGGGACAGAAGGGCACCGCGCGCGCGATCCAGTGTGACGTCTCAGTCGACGAGCAGATTGACGCCGCCTTCGCCCAGATCGCTGAAGCGTTTCCGGTGATTCACACGGTCGTGCATTCGGTGGCCTTCGCGCCGCAGGATGCGCTGAAGAACGATTTCCTTCTGACCAAGCGCGAAGAGTTCCGCATCGCCCATGACGTAAGCGTCTATTCCCTCATCGCGATCGCACGGGCCGCGGCTCCGCTGATGACCGAAGGCGGATCGATCATCACGCTGACCTACTACGGCAGCACCAAGGTGTTCCCAAACTACAACGTGATGGGCGTCGCCAAGGCGGCGCTCGAGGCGACCGTGCGGTATCTGGCGGCGTCGCTCGGCGCCAAGGGGATCCGCGTGAATGCGATCTCGGCTGGCCCCATCAAGACCCTTGCTGCACGCGGGGTTAGCGACTTTGCTACCATTCTCGACGCCGTAACCGCGCGCGCGCCGCTGCATCGGAACATCGAGCAGCAGGAGGTTGGCAAAGTGGCCCTGTTCCTCGCCAGCGACCTCGCCAGCGGCATGACCGGCGGCGTAACGTTCGTGGATTGCGGTTTCAGTATCACGGGAATCTAATGCACGATTCAAAGGAGATCAGACATGACCGCCGCTGAATTATTGCTCGAAGACTTTGATGTGGAGATCGCGAACACCCGCCGCACGCTGGAGCGCGTGCCCACCGACAAGCCAGACTGGGTGCCGCACGATAAGTCGATGAAGCTGGGCAAGCTGGCCATGCACTGCGCCACCATGCCGCTGTTTGGCTACTACATTCTCGAAGACGACGGCATGGATATGGCGAACTCCAAGCGCCCACATGCTCCGCTGGTCTTCGAGTCGCGCGAACTTTGTCTCGAGCGCCTGGATGAGTCTGCCGCCAAGTGTCGCGCCGCCCTGGCCGCTGCCAGCGATGAGCACCTTGCGAAGCTCTGGCCATTCTCCTTCGGCGAGCACATGATCTCCAACGCCTCGCGCTCCAAGACCTACCGCTTGATGTTCTTCAATCACCTCATTCATCACACGGCGCAATTGGGCGTCTATCTGCGTTTGAACGAGATCCCCGTGCCCGCGCTGTATGGGCCGTCGGCGGACGAGCAGTGGGCACCGAAGTAAGCCCGACGACTTCCCTGCCGCCCGTTTGCAGTATTCTTCTTGCACCATGAAACTTTCGATTCTGGCCGTCGCTCTAACGGGCTGCACGGTCGCGGCAGCGGCGCAGCAACCTGAAACTCACATCACGGTTCTGCACGCGGCTCGCATCCTCGATGTCGCCGCCGGCAAGGTTCTTTCGCCGGGCGAAGTGCTGGTGGAAGGTATCCGCATTCGCGAGGCAGGTACACATGTCTCGCGGCCTGCTAGCGCCGTGGTGATCGATCTCGGCGATACAACGCTGATGCCCGGCCTGATCGACGCGCATACGCATCTCTTCCTTCACCCTGGCAACGAGGGGCTGCAGACGGTCGAGGAATCCGTGCCGCAGCGAACGCTGATGGCTGCCGCAGCCGCGAAGGCTGACGTGATGGCCGGCTTCACCGCCGAGCGCGATATGGGAACCGAGGGCGCTGGCTGCGCCGACGTCGCCGTGCGCAATGCAATCAACAACGGTTCCATCCCAGGCCCGCGCATGCGCGTCTCGTGCAACGCGATCGACATCCTGGGCGGTCATGAAGACGCCATCGGATTCAATCCCGCGCAGCAGGTACTCTCGAACGCTGACTACGCTAACTCCGCCGACCAGATCGTCGCGGTGATGCGCCAGCAGCGCAAGGAAGGAGCAGACTTCACAAAGATTTACGAGACGGGCCGAGATCGCCTCGAAGGCGATACGTTTACGACGCCGTATCAGTACACCGAAGCGCAGCTTGCCGCGGCGGTCGCAGAGGCCGACCGCACAGGCTCGTTTGTGGGAGTGCACTGCACCGGTGAGCCGGGGGCTTCGTATGCGGCAGCGGCTGGTGTGGCGGCTATCGACCACGCTTACTACCTCTCGCCCGCGACCATGAAGATCATGCGCGACAAACAGATCTACGCTGTGCCAACCTTTGCGGTAGTCGAATATTTTGCCGATCATCCGCAGCGCGGCGACGGCTCAGAGGATCGCCGCGAGCTGGCCTACCACGCTGCGCAGTTCAAAAAGCAGATGGCTGCAGGCGTGCCATTCGCTGTCGGCTCGGATGTCGGTCCGTTCCCGCATGGAACACAGGCGCGTGAGCTGGAGTTGATGGTGAAGTTTGGCATGCCGCCAGCCGACGTGCTGCGCGCGGACCTGATCAATGGCGCGCGTCTGCTGCGTTGGGCGGACGAGATCGGCCAGCTGAAGCCAGGCTTTTACGCGGACGTGATCGCCGTCCCTGGCAACCCGCTGGACGACATCAGCGTGCTCAAGAAGACCGTCTTCGTGATGAAGAACGGCGACGTGCTGCGCAAGGACTAACCGGCTTTTTCGGTGAGTTCGGCCCAGCGTTGGTAGACGGCATCGTGCTCCGCCTGCGCGGCTTCCATCTCCGCGAGCGCCTCCGTGAGCGCGACGGGGTCGGTGACGACGGCATGATCTTCCAGACGATCATGCGCCGCCGCCATACGCGCATCGGCTTTGTCGACGCGCTCTTCGATGCCATCGAACTCGCGCTGCTCCAGGTACGAGAGCTTCTTCTTGCCCGTCGATGAAGGCGCGTTTGAGGAAGCTGACGCCCGCTGCGAGCTGTTCGCCGCGGCCTGCTGGTTCGCCACGTAGCCCTGCTCGACGCCCTTCCACTCTTCCCACTGCGAGTAATCCGCGAAGACGCGCGCATGCGCATGACCGTCGAGGCCAAGCACAATGTTCGAGACGCGATCCAGCATGTAGCGATCGTGTGTGACCAGCACCAGCGCGCCCTTGAACTCGAGCAGCGCCTCCTCGAGGATCTCGAGTGTGGGAATGTCGAGATCGTTGGTAGGCTCGTCGAGCATCAGCACATCTGCCGGCTGCAGCATCAGCCGCGCAATGAGAACGCGGCCGCGCTCTCCGCCGCTGAGGCGTTCGACGGGCTGGTTAAGCTGGTCGCCGGTGAAGAGAAACTTTGCGGCGTAGCTTGCCACGTGCACCACACGGTCCTGGTAGACGACCGCGTCAGAATCAGGCGCGAGCGCACGGCGCAGCGTGAGCGTCGGATCGATCTCACGAAGCTGCGAGAAGTACACGATGCGCAAGCCGTTGGCGCGCTTGATCGTGCCCGACGTCGCAGGAATCTCTCCCGACATGGCACGCAGGATCGTCGTCTTGCCGCTGCCGTTGGGACCAACCAAGCCAAGCTTCATGCCGTTGGTGACGTTGAAATTTACTCCACCAACAATCTCCCGGCCGCCCAGCGAGATGCTCACGTCTTCAAACTCGATGAGCCGTTTGGTCTGGCGCTCAGTGGCGTTGAACTCGATGCCGGCAGTCGAAGTGCGCGTGCGCGAGTCAACGTCCGCGAGCTTGCCAATGAGTTCGTGCGCGTTGTCGATGCGCGCTTTCGCCTTCGTGGCGCGTGCCTTGGGACCGCGGCGCAGCCACTCAATCTCGGTCTTCACGCGATTGCGCAGACCTTCCTGCATCTTGCTCTGGGCCTCCATGTAGAGCTCGCGCCCCTCAAGAAATTTCGAATACGTTCCGCGCACGCGCAGCACGCCCTCGGCGTACACGCGGCTTAGCTCGACGACCTCGCTCGCAACGTTCTCGAGGAAGTAGCGATCATGCGAGACCACGACGCACGCAAATCGCGCGCTGCGCAGCACGCCCTCGAGCCACTCGATGCCTTCGAGGTCTAGGTGATTGGTCGGCTCGTCGAGCAGCAGCACATCAGGCTCGGTGACCATGGCCTCGGCGATGGCCAGCCGCTTTCTCCAGCCACCCGATAAGCTCGCCGCCTCAGCATCCATGCGGATGGAAGTATCGGTGCCGTCGTCGGCAAACCCGGCGCGGCCAAGAGTTTCGCGCAGGCGCTGCTCGCGCTCATTGGCAGGCACGCTCGCGCGTTCCAACGCGGCCTCCATCACGCTGCGTACTGTCAACCCCGCGGCGTACTCGGAGATCTGGCGGACATAGCCGATGCGCGCGCGGCGGCGCACCGAGACCTCGCCGGAGTCGGGCTCGACTTCACCGGCCAGCACGGCCAGCAGCGTGGACTTTCCGGCGCCGTTAGGGCCGATGAGGCCGATACGGTCGCCCTCGTTCACTGCAAAGGATATTTTTTCGAAGAGTGGCGTCGCCCCAAAGCGTTTCGACACGCCCTGAGCATTCAAAATCGGCGGCATGCTTCTAGTTTACCGGTTTGCGGCGAATGCGCGCCGCAGGAGGTACTAGGAGCCCGGCTTTGCGTTCACTCGGATCGTCGATTTGTTCGCCCGCAGCAGGGGCGACTCGACGTTATAGGCCGCCAACTTCCAGACACCGCCGACATCGTGGAAACAGATGGTTTCCCTGCCCGAACCTTTTTCAAACACGGTGAAATAGCGGAGGGTCAGGAAACCTCCCGTCGCCTCGCCTGTGGAATCGTGCCTGCCGATCTGGGTGGAAGAACGGGGGGCGCCTAGCCGCGCTCGGACATTATCGAACATGCCATTGGAGGTTTCGACGGTGATCGTTTGTCTGTAAGTTTCATCTGCATTGGCGAAGATACCTTGGTCGTCTGCACGGATCATCTGTTGATGCAAGGCGATTACGGCGGCTTGAGCTCGATGAGACTGTATGTGTGACCACTTGACGAAGAAAACCAACGCCCCGGCAAAGGTCACGGCGAGGATGATTCCGCCAGCCCACTTCCAGGTTGGAATGGGATCGAGGACAACCGGTGGAGCGGGCGGCAAGAAGCCGCGCGGAGGCCCAACGCCTGCAGCTGCGTTCGGAATGGATGGTCGCTGCGGCCCAGGATTCACTTCGCTCATTCGTACTCTCGTGGCGTCACGGAACTCTCGCGGCCCGCGAAGGACCTAATCCAGGTCGAAGTCGCGAATCGGCTTGCCCGTATTCGGCGACTCCTTGGCCTTCTTCACGGCTTCAGCGAACTTCTTCGCCATCACGTCGTCCTTATTTTTTTCCGCCTGCACCGATTGCGCAAAGATGGATTCGCGCCGGGCATCCTGCTCTTTCAGTGCCTTCGCGGCAGCGCCGAAGTCCTCAAAAGTCTTCTTACGTGGCGCCGGCGTATGCGCAATCACCGAGCGGCTCACCGGGTCCACCTTCAACATCCCGCCGCAGTCCGGGCACATCACTTCAAATGGCTGGTCGCTCAATCCCATAACAAACCTCGACTAGAACAGCCTCCGGCACTTGCTGGAAACGTCTCTATCGATTGTACGGCGGCGGCGGCACATATCTGTAGACGAAGCGAGGTGTGTCGTTGATGGCCCACACCAAGGCGAGCACCCAGCCGATCAGTGTCCAGCCAAAAAACAAATTGATCAGGAAGATCCACCAGAAGTTCTCAACGTGCCGCGATCCCGCGACGAACGTTGGAAGGAAGTGGATGAAGAATGCGACGACGCCGATCAGGACCAACACCAGGATTGGTAATCCCAAAAGAAAGGTCATGCACGAAAGTATCGCGCAGTCAGTTACTTATGTATAGAGGTTAGAGGAATACAACTCGATGCCCCGGGCATTCCTGGGCAGCATGGCTTACCAGGAGGGAAGGCAGCGCGTCGCCGTAGCGGGCGAGGAACCACACGCCGCCGAGCAGGCGCTCCTGCAGGTGCCCGTCCGGGTACAGGCTCAGCATGATGGCCTCCGCATGTTTCTGCAGCGATGCCTGCTTCTGCAGCTCGAAGTTCGCAGCCATGCGGCGCAGGCGGTTCATCTGGTACCGCATCTTGCTGGCAGACACGCCGGCGGCGCGGCCCAGGTCGGCACTCATCGCGGTCATGTACTCGGTGAGCGCTGAGAGCTCCGCGTCCATCGAATTCCCAACCGCTGCGATCTTGCGTTTACCTTCCACCGGCATGGCGCGGGCCGCGAGACGCAGCGCCAGGTTGGCAACCGTCTTAGCCTCGAGCACCTGCGGAAACTGCACCTCGTGTGTCGCCATGGTGGAGGCGATCGCGGGTTCCACCAGCGTAGCCATCAGCCGCGGGAGCACCGGCGTTACGCGGCCGAGGATGCGGTTGTACAGCACCTCCGACTGCGCAAAGTAGGCGATCTCAGCTGGGCCACCGATGTAGGCGGCAGTGGGCAGAATTGTGTCCTGGAAGACGGGTCGCAGCAGCGCGTTGGGGCTCAAACGCTCCGGCTCGGCAGCCAGAATCTGTAGCAGCTCTGCCGTGGTATAGACGCGAGCACCGGCCTTCCACTCACCGTCGGCGGTGCGACGCAACGGCAGTCGCGCACCGGTTTCGGCGTCGATGAGGAAGAGCAGTGAATGATCGGCGGTAACCAGCACCTGCGCGTGATATCCCGCAGCCTCAAGATCCTGCGAGCGCACCAGCAGCGCATCTTCCAGCTCATCGGCACGCTCCAGCGCAGCCTGCAGAACGCTTGCCCCCATCGCATGGAAATCGCGCGCGGCGGCGTCCATCACAATCAACCCGAACTCGGCAAAAATCTTTGTGAGGAGGCGTCCAAAGGCCGAGGCGAGCGTTGCGCCGGGCGTATAACACTCGTGCAACACGTTGCTGATCGGCGCCCACGCGAGCAGCTCGCTGGCCTGGTTAAGCGTGGCCTCCAGATGCTTCAGGCCCTCATCGCTGCCACCGTCGACCGGCAACGTGCCCACCGGAAGCGGACGCGGCGCCTTCAGCCCCAGGCTCAGGGTTTCGACCTCGGTCTTCGACAGCAGCGCGACTTGATCGACCTCGGCGAGATCGTGGTCCTCAGTGGCCAGCCAGAAGATGGGAACGTGCTCCCGCCCACTGGCTTTCGTCGCGTCCTGTGCCTTGCGAATGGCGGTCGCGGCCTTGAGCAGCGTCAGCAGTGGGCCTCCAAACAAGACGACCTGCTGGCCGGTCACAACGGCGGCAGCGCCCTGCTTCAGGCGCTCAATGTTGGCGAAGACAGCCTCGCCCGCAGCGAAGTTTTCAGCCTGCGTCCGCAGAGCTTCCGCAAGGTGGCCGCGGTGGGAGGCATCCAGGTTGGGCGAATGGCTGGCCCAGTCCATCGAGAATGGATTGGATGGATACCAGCGCCGCAACCCTGGCGGATGCGAAGCTGCAGCGTGGTCCGCGAAGTCGCGGAAGAGCGGGGTCGTGCCGGGCAGCTCCGAGATGGGGTAACACTGGGGGTCCATGCAGGTTTTAGTCTCTCATCCTGAGACTCTTTGGATGCTCGAGCCGGGGCGCCGATGCACCAAATCCTCGCGTGCGCCGGCCCGGGCGCGTCGTGTACTGTACGGTCATGGGAACCAAAAAGACCTCGACCTCGAAAAAAAGCACGAAGACCTCCTCTGCCCCAGCAAAATCAAGCCCTGCGAAAAAAAGTTCCGCGAAGACGTCCGTTGCTTCCCTGGTCGCGTCTGCAGCGGCTGCGCCGAAGCCCGCCAAGCTCACCGGACGAGGTCGTACCGTGTCGTCCAAAACCGTGTACCAGGGCAACGTCTTCTGGGTCACGCGCGACGAGGTAGAGGAGCCGGGCGGCGTGAAGGCGACCCGCGATGTGATCCGCCACAACGGCTCCGTCGTAATTCTCGCCGTCGATACCGAGACCAACCCGAACGACCCCGGCATCTTGTTGATCCGGCAGTATCGTCACGCGGCTGGGAAGTTAATGTTGGAGTTGCCGGCCGGCCGTATCGAGCCCGGGGAGAAGTTGATTCCCGCCGGCAAGCGCGAGCTCATCGAGGAGACCGGCTACCGTGCCAAACGCTGGTCGCACCATTGCAACTACTACGCCAGCCCAGGTTTCCTCACCGAGACGATGACAATTCTGCTGGCCGAAGGCCTTACCCAAGGCGAGGCCGCGCCCGAGGATGACGAGAAAATCGAGCTGCACATGACGCCGCTCTCCGAGGTCCTGCGTCTCATCCGCGCGGGCAAGATCGAGGACGGCAAGACCTTGATTGGCGTGCTGATATATGACGACCTGTGGCGCTCGAAGTCCGCGCAGCGCTAACGGTTTTCGTCGTTCCGCCGTCTGCGAATTCTTTCACTTTTTCCTATGAGATCAACGTTGGGTAAACGACATAAGAAAAAAAATTGCCGCGAGTTCGGGAATCTGACGATTCCCACGATTCTTCAGGCCGCCTAAGTGCTTGCAATTGCGTCTTACTTTTATCTTCCGGCCACGCGGAAGGTACATTTCGAGCACGGTAAGGGACCCATGGCACAGTACAAAGGGACAGTTAAGTGGTTCAACAACGCAAAGGGCTACGGATTTCTGGGGCGTGAGGATGGCCCCGATGTCTTCGTACATTACAGTTCCATCAAGCTGGAGGGCTACAAGACGCTGAAGGAGGGCGACGAGGTGGAGTTCGACGTGATCCAGGGAACCAAAGGTCCGCAAGCGGACCAGGTCACGCGGACGAAAGCGGTTTAGCGTATCAAGTCAAGGGCCGCGATTCGCTGGGGAACGGCCCAAACTTTACAATCGAAGCTGATCCGGGCCGCGTTCTACGTTTGGCCCGGACTTCGACCTTCTATGGACAACATCACCCTCGCACGTCTGCTCGACGAAACGGCGTCCCTGCTGGAGATCGATGCGGCTGATCCGTTTCGTATTCGGTCGTACCGTCGCGCCGCGGAAGCGGTCGAACAACAGACCACCCAGCTTGCAACCCTTGCGACCGACGCCGCCGACCCCAAGGCTCTGCTCGCCATTCCCGGCATCGGCAAAGGCATGGCCGCCAACATCCGCGACCTCGTGGCCACGGGAACAATGCCTCTGCGCGAAGAGCTGCTGCAGCGCTACAAACCGACGATGCTCGAACTCCTGCGTCTGCCTGGCATGGGCCCGAAGACCGTGGCGCTGGTCTATTCCGCGCTCGGCGTACACGATATCGATAGTCTCGAAGAAGCCGCCAAGCGCGGCGACCTCTTGCCCCTCCCGCGCATGGGCCAGAAGTTTACCGACAAGCTGCTCAAAGGCATTGAGGACTACCGCAAAAACTCTTCGCGCTTTCGCATCGACGTGGCGCGCCAACACGCCGAGCGCATCAGCGAACTCATTCGACTCTTTCCTGGGATCGAGACCATCACTCCTGCCGGTTCCCTGCGCCGCGGCCGCGAAACCGTCGGCGACCTCGATCTCCTCGTCACCGGCCCAGCCTGCGAGCCCGACGTAGTCGCCGCAGCCGTCGAGCACGTGGCAACGCTGCCCCTGATCGACAAGCTGCTCGCGCGCGGCCAGAACAAAGTCAGCTTCACCCTGCGCAACAACCTGCAGGTGGATGTTCGACTGCTGCCGCGTGCCAGCTACGGCGCCGCGCTGCAATACTTTACCGGCTCCAAGATGCACAACGTGGCGCTGCGCCAGCGGGCAATCAAACGCGGCCTGACGTTGAGCGAGTACGCCCTTCTCCGCCTTGAAGATAACGTCGTCGTGGCGGCAGCAACCGAGCAGGAGATCTACAATGCCCTCGACCTCGACTACATCCCGCCCGAGCTGCGCGAGAACTGTGGAGAGCTCGAGGCCGCTGCGAAACACAAGCTGCCGCAACTGATCGTGCGCGGCGATATACGCGGCGACTTGCACATGCACACCACCGAATCCGATGGCAGCAACTCGATCCGCGAGATGGCCGAGGCCGCCATTGACCGCGGCCTGGAGTACATCGCCATCACCGACCACTCCAAGAATCTCGCCATGACCAACGGTATGGACGACACGCGCGCGCTCGCCCATGCGCGCCGCATTCGCGAGGCTTCCGCCGAGCTTGCCAGAGAGTTTGCCGCCGGTCGCGGACCCCAGTGGGAGCGCTATGAAGCTCGCCTGCGCAACAACGAGCCCGACGTAATCAAGCCCACAGTTCCCTTCCGCATCCTTGCCGGCGTCGAGGTAGACATTCTGCTCGACGGCGCGCTCGACCTCACCGATGAAACCCTCTCCCAGCTCGACATCGTCGTCGCCAGCGTCCATTCCGGTTTCAACCAGACGCCCGAAGAAGTGACGGCTCGCGTCCTCCGCGCAGCCGAGAATCCGCATGTGCACATCCTCGGCCATCCCACCGGCCGCAAGGTGCTGCAGCGCGAGGGGTATAAGATCGATCTCGCCCAACTGCTGCCCGCGGCCGCTCGCCTGGGAGTTGCCGTCGAACACAATGCCTCGCCAGCCCGTGCGGATTTGAGTGACTTGAATCTGCGTCTTGCCAAAGAACATGGCTGCAAGATCGTGGTCAACACGGACGCTCACGTCACCGACGAACTCGATCAGATCGACCATGGCATTGTGCAGCTGCGCCGAGCCTGGTTGAGCCCTTCCGACCTGCTCAACACACGTCCCGTTGAAGAATTGTTGGCCAGCCTGCAACGAACGTAAGCAAAATCACAGCGCCCACCCCGCCGTCGCACTATTGTGAGGAAATGATGCTTAAATCTGACGAACCGATCGTTGAACAAGATCTCCAAATCGCCCCGCCACCCGACCCCAACCCCCTGGTCCCGAAGCTCCTCATTGCCGGTGCTGTGATGATCCTCATCGGCGTCGGCATCTATTTCCTGAACCCCCGCAAGACCGCCGAGATCAGCGTACTGAAAACGGACATCTTCGCTCCCCACACCGAGTTCCAGCAGCTTCCCGGCGGCGGTCAGGTCATCGGCACGCCGGCAGCGTCCGAAGACGATGTCTATGTCGTCGCTACCGTGAGCATCACTGACAAGCTACGCCTCCCGATCTTCCTCGATATTGTCTCCGCGACTATGACCACAGACACCGGCACGCTCCAGGCGACCAACGTCTCCGCGCTGGATCTCCCTCGTCTGGAACAGACGTTTCCGCAGCTCACTCCGCTCGTAAGCCCACCGGCAGCTCCGCCGCTGCGCTTTGAGGATGCGGTATCGCCCGGTGCTACCCGCGTCGGCACCATCGTCTTCTTGTTCCCGCGGACAACCGCCAGCCAGTGGGCCGCGAAAAAATCAGCCACCCTCACCGTCTATCTCGCACACGACGCGGCACCCATCCAGGTCCCCCTACCGTAACCACCAAAACATCGGGGCTGCACAGTGTCTGTGCAGCCCCTTCCAACCAAAACGTGAACCCGATCCTACTGACCGGCGCTCGGAGCAGGCATCGGCTCAGGCGCGCTCTTCGGCGTGCTGAGATATCCCGATACCGTCTTCTTGCCAATGTTGTTTACGACGATCTCAAACAGCGCCGGCGTCTTTCCAGAGTAGAACTGGATGGGCTCGTCGAGCGTCCGGTCCTTCTTCTCGATGTTCCGGTCGTCCGAGCTAACCACCAGCGTGAACTTGGAACGCTTCAAATCAATCTTCTTCAGATCGATCTTGATGGTCCCGACGTTCTTGGCGCCCGCACCCTTGTCGAGCGTGAACTCGTAGTAGTTGCGGTCGCCCTTATGCTTCAGCTCCTCCAGCTCCGTGTGGTTGGTAGCAATCAGGCCGCTCATCACGCCCGCATCGCCCATCACCCGGTTCAACTGGGTTTTGGTCGCGTCCAGATCAGCCTTGGTGCTGGCAACATCCGTCTTCACGCCGCCAACATCCGTCTTCACACTCGATACATCGGTCTGCACCGCGCCAACCTGCTGCGCAGTCGCCTTCTGTTCGCGTGCAAGACGCTGTGTCTGGATTGCCTCGCGCTGTTCGGTTGCGACAAGTTCATCTGACTTGTCCTGGAGCTGCTTCTGAGTCAGACCAACGCTTTGAGCCAGCGCCTGGCCCTGGGCCTTCATCCGCTCATTGGTGTCATCAATTTTTTCTGATAGCGCTGCGTTTTGCGCGGTTGCGGCAGAAAGCTTGGACTCCGCATCCGTCAGATGGCTCTGCAACCCGAAACTCCAGGCCAGACCACCCAAGGCGACGATCAACGCCGCAACCGCAACCCCTACCAGCCAAGTTGCCGGCTTGTGCTCCACGTAGGTGTCGTGAGTTGTGCTTTCATCCTTGTCATCTAATAGGCTCATTCGTTGACTTCCTCCTTGCAGGCGAGCTCTTTTGAGCGTGATTTCGCTCAGGGCTTAACCTGAACGGTAAGATGCAGATTCCGCCCGCGAGTGGACGCAAAAAGCGGCCAAAAACGAGGGTGACCTTGATTGTACGGTCCCATCCGACCCATCTAGACATATCGCGCAACGATGTATCGATTCGCGCAACTCCTTCTCCTCCGAGAACGCGATGGATAATGTTGAAGATGAGCCTTTTGAACTCAACCCGGACCTCCGACATCGTCGTAATTGGCGCCGGATTGATCGGGTTGGCAATCGCGCTGGAGCTGACGGATCGCGGTGCGAACGTCACCGTCATTGATCGCGGAGAATCCCTTGCAGGCGCCTCAACGGCCGCGGCCGGGATGCTGGCCGCCAACGATCCGGGCAATCCTCCTGAACTTCGAGAGCTCTCCCGCATGAGCGCCGAACGCTATCCATCATTTCTGGCGCGCATTGAGGCACTCTCCGGGATCGCCGTCCCCTTCCAGACAAACAGCACGCTCCAATACTTCGAGGACGGCCAGACATTGCGGCTGGCGGAGCAATCGCTCGACCCCCGGCAACTGGCCGAGGCCCTGCGCGCTGCTGTGACGGCGACATCCATCCGGCTGCTCGAACATACCCAGATCGCCGCCATCCATCAGACCTCCGACAGCGCCACCATCGCGTTGAGGGACGGGCGCGCCATCGCCACCCAGGCTGTCGTCTACGCAGCAGGTGCGTGGACCTCCGAGGTGCTCGCGGCGCTGGATGGTGATCCAATTTCCATCACCCCCTGCAAGGGACAGATGCTGCGCGTGCACCTTCCCTTTCCCCTCGACGAGGTTCATCGCAGCGAGCGAATTTACATCTGCCCGCGCACCCGCGGCCCGCAGGCAGGCACCGCGCTAATCGGCGCGACAGTCGAGGACGCTGGCTTCGACACCTCAGTACACGCAGACGATCTGAACGCGCTGCGGGCGCTCGCCGCGAACCTCATCCCTCAGCTGGCGTCCGAAGCCGAAGCTCCCGTGGTCGAGTCCTGGGCAGGCCTCCGTCCCGCAACTCCCGACAAGCTGCCCATCTTGGGCGCGTGTTCCCATCCCGGGCACTTCATCGCTACCGGACACTACCGCAATGGCATTCTGCAGGCGCCGGGCACCGCCCTGATCATGGCCGACCTGCTTGAAGGAAAGCCCTCAGCCATCGACGTTTCAGCACTCTCGCCCCTGCGCTTCGCATGCTCCGCCACCACGTAAAACACGAATCGCCCGTTGCAATCGATATTCGGCCAAGTCTCGTGACAACCGCTTCTACGCTGCCCGATAATCGCAGAGGTACGCAGAAAGCGTGAAAAATCAGGAGAGCTGCACCTATGTCCACCGTCGCACCCAAGGGTTTGCAAGACGTCATTGCCAATGATTCCTCGATTTGCTTCATCGACGGAGGCAAAGGAATTCTGTCCTATCGTGGCATCGACATCCACGAACTCGCGCAAAAATCGTCCTTCGAAGAGACGACATTTTTACTTTGGAATGGCAGCCTGCCAACCGCTGCCGAGCTCAATGATTTCTCGCACCAGCTAGCCGCCGCCCGCCAGCTCCCCGACGACGTCATCGACTTCCTCACCCGCCTGCCCAAGACCGCGAGCCCCATGGAGGTCCTGCGCACCGCCGTTTCCCTGCTCTCGATTTACGATCCTGACGAGAAGTCGGTGCTGCATACCGCCAACATCCGCAAGAGCTTCCGCCTCACCGCGCAGATCGCCATGATCATCGCGTTCTTCGACCGCATCCGCAAGGGCAAAGAGATCGTCAAGCCCGACACGTCCCTCTCGCACGCCGCCAACTTCCTCTGGATGCTCAACGGCGAGAAGCCCTCCGAGACTGCGACCAAGGCGCTGGACGTCGCGCTCGTCCTGCATGCCGACCACGAGCTCAACGCCAGCACCTTCGCCGCGCGCGTGATCGCCGCCACCCTCTCGGACCTCCACTCCGCCATCACGGGCGCGATCGGTGCCCTCAAGGGCCCGCTACACGGCGGCGCCAACGAGGCCGTCATGCACTTGCTTTATGCCATCGACCAGGCCGGCGAAGATCCAGTCGAGCACGTCCGCACCATGATCGCGAATAAGGAAAAGATCTCCGGCTTCGGCCATCGCGTCTACACCACCGAAGACCCCCGCGCCACCCACCTCCGCCGCATGTCCGAGGACCTCGGCAAGGACGCCAATCCCAAGTGGTACGAGATGTCGCGCAAAATCGAACTCTACGTCAAAGAAGAGAAGAAGCTCAACGCCAACGTCGACTTCTACTCGGCCAGCACCTACACCACGCTCGGCATCGACATCGATCTCTTCACGCCAATCTTCGCGCTAAGCCGCATCTCCGGCTGGTGCGCGCACGTGATCGAGCAGCACGACGACAATCGCCTCATCCGCCCGCGCGCCAACTACACCGGCCCCACCTACCCCGCCCCCTACACCCCGATCGAGCAGCGTACCTCCGAAGCCCACAAGCTAGCCGAAAAGCCCAGCGCCTAGGCCCCAAAGCCTCTCGTCGTCCGCGCAGGACTACATCTGCGTGCGTCGCGCAGGCCACTTCCAATCATTGATCTCAGGGCGATCGATGCCGTTCTCGTTCGCGTAGCAGATCGAGTCGATGATCTGATCCTTCAGCCACTCCTTGGTGTGCGCCGCCGTCACCTGCAGCGCGGGCACACGATCGATCACGTCAATCGCCAGGTTGAAGCGATCGATCTGGTTCAGAATCGCCAGCTCCAGCGGCGTATTAATGTTGCCCTTTTCCTTGTAGCCGCGCACGTGAAAGTTATCGTGGTTCGTTCGCTTATAAGTGAACTTGTGAATCAACGCAGCGTACGCATGGAAGTTGAAAATCACAGGCTTGTCCTTGGTAAACAGCCCGTCAAACTCCCGCTCCGACAGCCCATGCGGATGTTCCGTATCAGGCATCAATCGGAACAGGTCCACCACATTCACAAACCGTATCTTTACCTCCGGGCATCGTTCCCGCAGAATCGCCACCGCCGCGAGCGCTTCCGCCGTCGGAATATCGCCGGCGCACGCCATCACGACGTCCGGCTCAACCCCCTGGTCATTGCTCGCGAAATCCCATATGCCAATGCCCTTGGTGCAGTGGTCAGAAGCCTTATCCATCGGCAGATATTGCAGGTGCAGCGCCTTGTCCGCAACAATCACGTTCACATAATTCGTGCTGCGCAAACAGTGGTCCGCAACACTCAGCAGGCAGTTCGCATCCGGTGGCAGATAGATCCGCGTCACCTCCGGGCTCTTGTTGGTCACAAGGTCCAGAAACCCCGGATCCTGGTGAGTAAATCCGTTGTGATCCTGCCGCCACACCAACGACGTAATCAACAAATTCAACGAGGAGACCGGCGCCCGCCAGCGCAGCTCCAGCTTGCTCTTCTCCAGCCACTTGGCATGCTGGTTAAACATCGAGTCGATCACATGCACAAACGACTCGTACGTTGCGAACAGTCCGTGCCGCCCGGTCAGCAAATAGCCTTCGAACCACCCCTCCAGCGTATGTTCGCTCAACATCTCCATCACACGCCCGTCGGTCGATAGAAAACCGCCATCATCGTCCGACGGCAATCGCTCTTCCAGCCACGTCTTCTGGCTCGCCTCATAGATCGCGTCCAGCTTATTCGACGCCGTTTCATCCGGCCCGAACACGCGAAAGCTCGTCATGTTTTTGCGCATCACGCCGGCAAGAAAGTGCCCCAGCACATTCGTCGACGACACCTGAATCTTGCCCGGGTCATCCACCTTCACCGCATACTCGCGAAAATCAGGAAGATCCAGCGGCTTGCGCAGCAGCCCCCCATTCGCGTGCGGGTTTCCGGAGATGCGTCGCGTGCTCTTGGGCGGCAATTCGCGCAGCTCTTCAACTAATCGGCCTGCCTCATCAAACAACTCTTCGGGACGATAACTCCGCAGCCATTCTTCCACTAGCTTCAGGTGCTCCGGATTGCTCTTCGGATCGACAATCGGCATCTGGTGCGCGCGCCACGAGCCCTCCAGCTTGTGCCCATCGACCTCCTTCGGACAAGTCCATCCCTTCGGCGAACGCAGCACAATCATCGGCCACCGCTGCCGCTCTACAGGCGTCCCCGCCGGAGCCGTTCGCGCCTTCTGCTGGATCGCGCGAATCTCGAGCACACACTGCTCCATCACCTCGGCCATCATCGGATGCATGATCGCAGGATCATCGCCCTCCACAAAATACGGTTTCCACCCGTAACCAATGAGCAGGCTGTTCAACTCCTCATGCGGAATACGCGCGAGTATTGTAGGATTCGCAATCTTGTATCCGTTCAAATGCAGTACCGGCAGCACCGCCCCATCCGTGATCGGATTCAGAAATTTATTGGAATGCCACGACGTCGCAAGCGGTCCCGTCTCCGACTCGCCATCGCCCACCATCACCGTCACAATCAAATCGGGATTATCGAACGCCGCGCCGAATCCATGCGAGAGGCTGTATCCCAACTCACCGCCCTCGTGGATCGAACCCGGCGTCTCCGGCGTGCAATGGCTGCCGATCCCACCCGGAAAGGAAAACTGCTTCATGAACTTCTGCAGCCCTTCCAGATCCTGGCTGATCGACGGATAAATCTCCGAGTACACGCCCTCGAGATAGCTATTCGACAACGTCGCAGGAGCCCCATGCCCCGGCCCCGAAATGTAAATGGCGTCGAGATCGTACTTCCGGATCAGCCGGTTCAGATGCACCCACGTAAACGTCTGGCCGGGATCGCTGCCCCAGTGGCCGAGCAGCCGATTCTTGATGTGCTCAGGCTTAAGCGGCTCGCGCAGCAGAGGATTCTTCAGCAGATACAGCATGCCCGCGCACAGATAATTGCAGGCGCGCCAGTAGGCATCCATTCTGCGCAACTCATCTGCGCTCAAGGATTCCACCTCAGAATTCATTGGCTCCGCAACGGCAGAATTGTTTGTGGTCATAAGGTCCTCGCTCTCACTGCGTCGTTGATTGGATGTAACTGGTCCGCTGGAATCGCAAATGCTGCGTTCGTAAAACCTATCTCCGTACTTCTTGTCGCGCCATCTGCTCCACGTGCACAGCGATCATCTGGTCTTCCCGCGCAGGGACAACGAGGACCGCAGTGGGAGAGTCTTGTGAACTGATACGTTGGATGCCGTCCGCGGTCGTGCGGTTCAGCCCATCGTTAAGCGCTGGATCGATATTCACGCCAAGAGCCGAGACGCCGCCAACAATCTCAGCGCGCGACATCGGATCGTGTTCCCCAATTCCGCCCGCAAACACGATCGCATCCAGCCCTCCGAGCAGCCAACTGAATCCTCCCATCGCCTTCGTCACACTGCGCGTAAAGATCTTCAGCGCCAGCGTTGCCCGCGCATCTCCGTTCGCCGAAGCCTCGCGCATCGCCTTCACATCGTTCTCCATCCCGCTAACCGCCGCCATCCCCGACGCATGATTCAACAGCGCCTCCACCTCCCCCACCCGGTCTCCCTTAGGCGCCTCCCGCAGCAGATATAACACCAGCCCCGGATCAAGATCGCCCGGCCGTGTTCCCATCACCACGCCGCCGGTCGGCGTCAGCCCCATCGTCGTATCCACGGAAGCTCCATCCAGCAACGCCGTAACGCTGCAGCCGCTGCCCAGGTGCGCAATCACCATCCGCCGGGGAACATCCCCCGCGCGCTTCAGTTGGCGCACAATCGACTCGCAGCTCAGACCATGAAACCCGTACCGCCGCACCCCGCGCGCAGCATACTCCGGCGGCAGCGCGTAGGTGCTCGCCTCCACCGGCATCGTCTGGTGAAACACGGTATCGAAGCACGCGTAATGCGGCAGTGTTGGAAATCGCTTCATGAACGCGCGAATCATTTGCACCGCCTCGGGATCATGCAGCGGTGCAAACTCGCTCGCCGCCTCAAGATCGGCGATCACCTCGGCCGTAATGCGCACATGCTCGCGAATCTTCGGCCCTGGATGCACGACCCGATAGCCCACCGCCTCAAACGCCGGCAGGCCGCTACCCGAAACCACATCGAGCACCTCGGCGATCGCTTGCTCCACGCCATGGATCCCAACCTTCTTCGTCGCCGACTTCTCTCCACCCTCGCCCGTCGCATGCGTTGTCAGCGTGCCCTCAGCGTCCCCAATGTCGCTGAGCGCCCCCTCGAACAACGAGCGCGGCGCCACCGTCGGCGCATTCCCACCCGGCGCCGGCTGCACGCCAAAGATCGAAAACTTGATCGACGACGATCCGCTGTTGATCACCAGTATCTGCATCGCGCTCCCATCATCGCCCTGAGTCTACCGCGACCCGGTGTCTACTGCGTTAAACGAGCGTCAAGCACTGAACCAGGCCCTTCGTTTCACATCACAATGACGGACGACCCAGCCTCAGTTTCATCTTTCACCGCGACCAGCGCCTTATTCGCATCGTCCAGCGAGAACGTAACCACCCGCGGCTTTATCGCCAACTCCTGCGCAATCTTTAGAAAGTCTCGCGCATCGTCCCGCGTCATATTCGCCACGCTACGAATCTGCCGCTCGCCCCACAGCAGTTTGTCGTAATCGAAGGACGGCATCGCGTCCAGGTGAATCGCATTGATCGCCACCACGCCGCCTTTCCGCAGACTCGACAACGCATCCACCACCACCTTTCCCGCCGGTGCAAACGTAATCGCGCGATCCAATTCCACTGGCGGACGTTTGTCTTCCGCGCCCACCCACGTCGCCCCAAGCGACTCCGCCGTTTTGCGATGCCCTTCGCCACGCGTCACCACATACACCTCGCACTTCCACGACTGCAGCACCTGAATCGCGAGCGCAGCCGAGCTTCCAAACCCAAACAGCCCCACCCGTTCTCCCGGCCGTACGCCCGCTACGCGAAGGCTTCGAAATCCAATAATCCCCGCGCACAGCAGTGGCGCCACATGCACAGGATCGAGCCCGCCAGCCAGCGGATACGCAAAGTCCGCCCGCACCAGCACATACTCCGCATACCCACCATCAATCGTGTATCCCGTAAACGTCGGATGGTCGCAGAGATTTTCCATCGCGTGTTTGCAGAACCAGCAGTCGCCATCCACGCCACCCATCCACGACACGCCCACACGCGTCCCCACCGGCATCTCCGCAGTCGCACCCTCGACCACCTCTCCCACAATCTGGTGCCCCGGGATCAGCCGCTTCTTCAGCTGCGGCAGATCGCCCTCGACAATGTGCAGATCGGTGCGGCACACTCCACACGCCACCACGCGCAGCAACAGGTGTCCCGGCTGCATCGCAGGACGCGGCACCTCCTCGATACGCACAAACTCTTCCGGCAAACGAACGGCTCCATCGAACACGGCAGCTTTCATAACAACAAAGCTCCTGGGAAGCGAAGATTTTCGCCGTACCGCAGGCGGCTTCACTCACCCAATTGGATGCCGAATCATCACGCGCCGCGCTTCGCTGCCTTCGCGCCCGACAGCTATCCGTTCATCTCCGCCCAAAGATCGGCGCCGCCGTCACCCTTCGCCGACACGCCAATCCGCGGAACCAGCAGCTGGAAGATCAGCAGCGAAACCACGTAGGCGCCGCTCGCCATCGCAAAGATGACCAGCGGATGCAGCGAGAGCAGGTGCGAGACCAGCACCGTGAACAGCGCCCCACCGAGCGACCCGACGGCCCCGCCGATGCCCACCACGGTCGATACCGAGGTCGACGGAAACATGTCCGTAGGCGTCGCAAACAATGTCGCCGACCAGCCTTGATGCGCGGCCGCCGCCAACGCAAACAGCGCCACCGCCGGCCAGGCGTTATGCGGAGACAGCGCGTGCATGTGCGGCACCAGCATCAACGGCAGCACGCAAACCGCCGTGACCAGCATGGCAAACTTCCGCCCGCTGTTCACCGTGTGGCCTCGCTTCATGCGCAACCCCGAAAGCCCTCCGCCCAAAAACGAGCCCACCGACGACACCGCATACACCACAACGATTGGCCAGTACGCCTGCTTCAGGCTCAGGCCATAGTTGTCGTTCAGGTACATCGGTAAGTAGAAAAGATAGAACCACCACACCGGATCGGTGAGACCCTTTGCAATCGAAAACGCATACAGCCCGCGATTGCGCAGAAGAATTCCATAGAGCTTCTTGCCCGTGACATTCGGAACCACGCGCTGCAGATCCGCCTGCGTCGTAGTCAGTCCGCGACGCAGCCGGTTATACGGAAACGCCAGCCACAACACCAGCCAGCAAAGCCCCATACCGCCAGTGCATAGAAACGCGGCGCGCCATCCGCCGAAGTGCAGCGTCGCGAGCGGCACAATCGCCGGCGCAATAAAGAACGCAGCATTCGCCCCCGAATTAAACAGCCCGATAGCCAGCGCGCGATCTTCGCTGGCAAACCATTCGCTGGTCGCCTTGATCGCCGCCGGGAAGTTCCCCGACTCGCCCAGCCCCAGGCACGCGCGCGCAATGCAGAAGCCAATCACCGAATGCACCAGCGAATGGCTAATCGACGCCACCGCCCACACACCGATCGCCACCGCATATCCAATCTTCGTGCCCAGCCGATCGATGAACGGCGCCGCCACCAAAAATCCCACCGCGTACGCAATCTGGAAGCACTCCACAATGTGCCCGTAGTTCAGGTGATATTCCGCTTGATACGCGGCGCTCACGCCCGGAAGCCAGCCCATGAACGGCAAGTGAAGCAGGGGCTCGATCAACGAAAGGACCGACCTGTCCATGTAGTTAATCGTTGTCGCCAGGAACAACAGGAAGCACACAAACCAGCGAATGTTCGACTCTGCGGGACGCGAGGTAAACTCCCGCCCGTCGGATCTAGAGACTTCTGAGGGCATTATTCAAGCTCCGGCGGAACGCCATGAAGTATATCGAAAACATTTGATGAAGCGTGCAAGCATCCAGCGATCAACTCGCATTTTCCTTCCCAATCGCGCGTCGTGACGGTTTCCCGGGTGCCGGCACATCACGCGCGTGCCGCTTGCCGGAGTGTCGCTGCAGCACCAGCGCGGCCGCGCCCCGAAGCCTCGCCAGGCCCCCTTCCTCTGACGGCATCAGCCGTGGCGGCAAGCCTCCCAACAGCGTTCCTTGCATCTCCGCCTTGATCACCGGCCCGACCACTCCCCAGGCCTGCGTGATGTCGCCCGCGATAAAAATCACCTCCGGCGAGAGCGATGCGGTCACCATGCGCAAGCCTAGACCAATATGTTTTGCCTGCTCCGTAAGCGCGGCCACGGCGTCCTTATCGCCCTCCTCGGCCAGCGCATGCAGTTCGGCAATTCCTATCTCCTCGTTCCTCGGTTTGCGTTCGGCAAAATACCGGAGCGCCGCATTGGACGAAGCGAACGTCTCCCAGCATCCCCGCGCGCCACAGGCACACTGCGGCCCTTGCGGATCCATCACAATGTGTCCAAGCTCGCCCGCCATGCCGCTCTTGCCATACACCGGTTGCCCGTTGGCGAGGATGCCCGTGCCAACGCCCTCCGCGATCGTCACCAGCACCGCATGGCGCACGCCGTCCATCTTTCCAAACCACATCTCCGAGAGCAGCCACGCATTCGCTGCGTTCTCCATCTCGACCTTCAGTCCCATTGCCTTCTCCACCGTGCCGCGTATGTCAACGCTCGACCACTTCAGGTTAGGCGCCATGTTCGGCGCAAACACCAGGCGCTGCGTCTGCGCGTCCACTCTGCCCGGAAGGCTGATGCCGATCCCCTCAAACGACTTGCCGGGATGCTTCTCACGCAGCTTCTGCATCGAGTCAACCATCTGCTGGATTGCGCGCTCGGGATTCGACGCAATCGTCACCACATCGCGCGAAAGAAAATGGCCATTCAAATCAACGACCGCCACAATCGCCTGCCGCGGATGCACATCCACTGCCAGGATCACAAGGTCTTTGTTGAGCCCCAGCATCGTGGGCCGGCGTCCACGCGGGCGCCGCGCGATAGACTCTTCGCGCACCCACTCGTCGCGCATCAGGTCCTCCACAATCTCCGACACCGTGCTTCGCTGCAGCCCCGACAGCCGCGCCAGGTCCGCCCGCGACACCGGCTGCTGCGCCCGTATCAGCTCCAGCACAATATCGCGATTCATGTCGCGCGCCACTTCGCTGGACGCTACCTGCGCATACGCCAGGTCCACCCGCCGCATCCCGCTGAATTCCCTGCCCTGCTTGGCCACGCCAACCTCTTGCTCAGGATTTTGCCTTCTTCTAGCCCTCGAAAATCGCTGCAGTCGTCATTGATTCACGCCGCTCGCAAGATACCCGCCATCCACCGTAAGAATCTCGCCGGTCACAAAGGATGCAGCGTCCGATGCAAGAAACACCGCCGCGCCCGCCACCTCCTCCAGCCGTCCGAACCGCGCCATCGGTGTGCGAAGAATCTCTTCCCGCCCGCGCGCCGTGCTGAACAACAGCTCGCGATTGAGGTCGGTGGGAAAGATTCCGGGCGCGATTCCATTCACGCGCACATTCTTCGGCGCAAACTCCACCGCCAGCGAGCGCGTCAATGCGGCCACTCCGGCCTTGCTCGCGCCGTACGCCGCCACCTCGTGAAACGCAACGAACGTAGCGAGCGAGGCGATGTTGATGATGCTGCCGCGACCCTGCTCCAGCATCGTGCGCCCAAAAATCTGGCAGGCCCGCAGCGTCCCCGTAAGATTCGTATCGAAGATCCGCTGCCACGTCTCTTCCGGACAATCGATCGTCGGCAGCCGCGACGTAATGCCGGCAGCGTTCACCAGGATCTCCACGCTTCCAAACTCCTGCAGCACGCCCGCATGCAGCGCTTCCAGCGACTTCCGATCCAGCACATCCGAGCGCAAGCGCAGCGTGCGCCGGCCCTCAGCTTCAATCGCCGCAGCGACCTCCTCCACCTGCTCACTGCGCCGGCTGCTCGCCACCACGTTCGCTCCCGCGCGCGCCAGACCCAGCGCAATCTCACGCCCCAGCCCGGACGTTCCACCCACCACCACCGCGCATCGTCCGGTCAGATCGAAACTGCTCGTCGATCGATCATTCATAGGGGTCTCCAACGAATCTCTCTCCTAAACCCCTATGACTGCGTGGGCATTTGAATGACCCATCATATCCGATCTCATCAGGCCAGCGAATCGTTTGCACATCCATGACTCGCACCTCGCAGAGACCACATAGTTTGCATGCCGCACGAATATCTGGCCCAATCAATTTGGAGTCTTCCGGAACCCACGCCACCGCTCATTCGGCTACTATCAATTCGTTGCATGTACGACGGCCCATCTGTGAGGAAAACATGAAGTTAAGTGCAAGAATTCTTTGCCTGTTCCTGGCGTCCAACGTCGCCGCAACCAGCGCTATCGCGCAGCACCCGGCGCGCTGGTCCCCCGAAAAGGCAAACGCGTGGTACGCACAGCAGCCTTGGCTGGTAGGCGCAAACTATGTTCCCTCCGACGCCATCAATCAACTCGAAATGTTTCAGGCCGCCACCTGGAACCCGCAGCTCAACGACAAAGAGCTCGGCATGGCGCAGGGCATCGGCATGAACACCATGCGCGTATTCCTGCAGGACCAGCTATGGCAGCAGGACCCCGAGGGCTTCAAGCAGCGCCTCGACGCCTTCCTCACCATTGCCGCCAAGCACAACATCAAGCCCATCCTCGTGCTCTTCGATTCCTGCTGGGATCCCAACCCAAAGCTCGGCCCGCAGCATCCGCCGATCCCCGGCGTGCATAACTCCGGATGGGTACAGAGCCCCGGCATGCCAGAGCTCACCGACCCCGCCGCCGAACCCAAACTCGAGGCCTACGTAAAGTTTGTCGTCGGCGCCTTCGCCAACGATCCCCGCATTCTCGCGTGGGACGTCTGGAACGAGCCCGACAATGGCGCCGACCAATACGGCCCGCAGCCGCACAAGACCGAGCGCGTCGACCACCTGCTCCCCCTCGCCTTCGCCTGGGCGCGCGAAGAGCATCCTACCCAGCCCCTCACCAGCGGCGTGTGGATAGGTGACTGGTCGCACCCCGACCGTGAGAGCGCGACCACAAAAATTCAGCTCGCCGAATCCGACGTCATCAGCTTCCACAACTACGGCTGGCCCGAAGAGTTTGAGGCGCGCATCAAGGAACTCCAGCCCCTCGGCCGCCCCATCATCTGCACCGAGTACATGGCGCGCGGCGCTGGCAGCACCTTCGACAACAGCCTGCCCATCGCCAAGCAGTATCATGTGGCGGCGATCAATTGGGGCCTCGTCGCCGGCAAGACCCAGACCTACTATCCGTGGGACTCGTGGCAGCACCCCTACGTCCTATCCCAACCCACCGTCTGGTTCCACGAGGTCTTTCGCCAGGACGACATGCCCTACCGTCAGCATGAGGTCGACCTGATCCGCCAACTCACCGGCCGCGGCACACCCTAACGACACCGCTCTCGGAGATAGCAAACCGCCATGAACGATGCGCCCAACCAGCCGCCAACACCAGGACTCACGCTCCGTCCGGCCTCCGCATGCCGCTGGGACCTCGTCTCCCTCGGCGAAGTGATGCTGCGCTTCGATCCCGGCGAAGGTCGCATCGTCGGCTCCCGCAACTTCCGCGTGTGGGAGGGCGGCGGCGAATACAACGTCGCCCGCGGTCTCCGCCGCTGCTTCAATCTGCGCACCGCCATCGCCACCGCGCTAGTCGACAACCCCGTCGGCCGCCTGGTCGAAGACCTCATCCTGCAGGGTGGCGTCGACACCTCGCACATCTACTGGTCGCCCTTCGACGGCGTTGGCCGCGACGCGCGCAACGGCGTCTACTTCCTCGAGCGCGGCTTCGGCGTCCGCGCGGGCCTCGGCATGATGGACCGCGGCCACACCGCCATCTCCCAGCTCAAGCCCGGCACCATCGACTGGGATACCTTGTTCTCCACCCAACCAGTCCGCATCTTCCACACCGGCGGCATCATGGCCGCGCTCTCGGAGGACGCAACCGAAGTCGTTCGCGAAGCCATTGCCGCCGCCCGCCGCCACGGCACCGTCGTCAGCTACGACGCTAACTATCGCGCCTCACTTTGGAAGTCTCGCGGAGGCCGCGCCAGGTCCGTCGAAGTCAACCGCACCATTCTGCCCGAGGTCGACATCTTCTTCGGCCACGAAGGCGACGTCGCCGCCACCCTCGGCGAAGAAGCCCACCGCCCTGCCTGGCATACCCTCGACACCTTCGCGCCCATGGCCGAGCGCATCGTCGCCGAGTACCCCAATCTCCAGGTCCTCGCCACCACCATTCGCCGCCCGCACACCGCCAATCGCAACGGCTGGAGCGCGTTTGCCTTCACGAATCACCAAGCCCTCGCCGGCCTCGCCTTCCCCGACCTCGACATCCTCGACCGCGTCGGTGGCGGCGATTCCTTCGCCGCCGGTCTCCTCTACGGCCTCCTCGCCAACAAGCCCCTCGCCTGGGCCTTAGACTGCGGCGTCGCCCACGGAGCGCTCGCCATGACCACCCCCGGCGACGCCTCCATGGTCACCCTCCCCGAGGTCGAGCGCCTCATGAGCGGCAGCCTTCCCGGCACGCTTCGCTAGACCCCATCCCTCCTCAACCGGGCCTGTACACACACAGATACCAGACAATCGCTTGTCCTATCTGCGCAAATCGAGCATCCTTGTATACTCAAACGATCATGCAGGACATTCCGTGTCGAATGTGAAAGGCCTCGAGGCAAGACCACAGACCATCGCATGAAAACCAAGCCGCCTAGCTCGTCGGATCCGCTCCCCGTACCAAAGAAGCGGACCAGCCTCAAGGACCTCGCGACGTATCTCGGCGTCTCGCAGACCACCGTCTCGTTCGTTCTGAACGATGCCCCCCTGGCCAAAAATCTAACCGAAGAGACCCGCCGCCGCGTGCATGAAGCGGCACGCAAGTTCAACTACCGGCCAAGCTACTTCGCTCTGAACCTGCATAAAACCGGCAGCGATTCGGTCGGCGTCATCGTCCCCGAACACAGTGAAGGCTACTTCACCGTCGTTATGGAGGGCGTCGAGCGCTATCTCCTGCAGAAGCACTTCCTCTATTTCACTGCCTGCCACTACGGCAAGCACAAGCTGGTCAAGGAGTACTCGGAGCTGCTGATGAATCGCGGCGCCGAGGGCCTGCTGCTGCTCAACACCAATGCCGACTTCGACACTCCTCTCCCCGTCGTCACCATCTCCGGCCACATGGAGAAGGAGGGCGTCACCAACGTCTTCATCGACCACCGCGCCGCCGCTCGCCTGGCCATCCGCCACCTCTACGACCTCGGCCACCGCAAGATCGCCTTCATGAAAGGCCACCGCTCCGTCATGGACACCGACTTCCGCTGGGAGGCCATGATGCAGGTCGCCCGCGACTTCGGCGTCGAACCCACCCCCGAGCGCACCGTTCAACTCGAGGTCGGCGGTTGGACCCCGCAGATCGGCTACGAGCCCACCCAGCGCCTGCTCTCCGCCACCCGCGACTTCACCGCCCTCATCTGCTTCAACGATACCGCCGCCATCGGCGCCATGCGCGTCATGCATGAAGCTGGCATGCGCGTACCCAACGACGTCTCCGTCATTGGCTTCGACGACATCGTTTCAGCTGAATTTCATGTGCCGAGTCTGACAACCATCCGTCAGCCGCTCAAGCACATGGGCAAGCTCGCCGCCAGCATCCTGCTGGACCGCATCGCCAACCCCGCCGCGCAATACGCCTCCAGCATCCCCATCAAGCCGGCACTGATCGTCCGCGAATCCACCGCGCCCGTAGCCAGCTAGAGCCGCCCTTCCCGCTGGTACAATTTTCGGGCAGGTCAAGGTCGCCGCGCTCTGCAATTCTTGATGCCGACACACCCGACCGCGCTGTTTCTCAAGCGACTGAGCCGGCTTCTGCCCTTCAGAAAATTGACCCTCAGAAAGTTCACCAGCTAAGCGCAAGTTTTGTACGCAGAGGAGTAAGACAACATGGTAATGACGCGCCGGGAATTCGCCCTCTCGATTGCAGCAGCCAGCAGCATGGGTTCGTCCCTATTCGACCCTGCGCTTTCCCCAATGGGTGTTCCCCGCGGCGTAGTTCCCGGTCGCGTCACCTGGGCGCACGATTCCGCCGCCGTCACCTGGGATGGAACAGGCTCCTGGTGGGCGGACGCCAACAACAACCAGGCTGCCATCGACCGCATGGTCTCCCGCTCCATCCGCGGTCTCACCAATCAAAAGAGCGATGCCCAGGCATGGACCGCTATCTTCCGCTATTTCAATCGCACCCATAATCGCGGCAACGTCGGCTACAAGGCCGGCGAGAAGGTCGCCATTAAGCCGAACCTCAACAACACAACGGATCATGGCACCATCGACCGCCTCAACTCCTCCCCGCATCTCATCCTTGCGCTCGTCCGGCAGCTAACCGGTCCGGGAAGAGTGCCGCAATCCTCCATCACCGTCTTCGATACCAGCCGCTTCATCCCCGGCAATCTCTACGACAAGATTCACAGTGAGTTTCCCGGCGTCGTGTTCGTGGACCACATCGGAGGTGACGGTCGCCTCAAGGCCGAGTTCAAACCCAACGCCATCCCCTTCTCCGTTCCCAGCCGCAATGCTTCGGGTCTCGATACCACGGTCGTCGAGGCTACCTACCTCATCGATGCGGCCTTGCTCAAAGGCCATGTGAGTTCAGGCATAACGCTTTGTGCCAAGAATCTCTTCGGCGCCACCAGCATCAATCCCGACTGGCGCAAGAACGCGCACGACGGCTTTCCTCCCAACCACGACGGCTCCCCAAGCTACTCCGCCTTCGTCGATTTCCTCGGCCATAAGGATCTCGGCGAGAAGACCATGCTCTTCATCGTCGACGGCCTCTATGGAAGCCAGAACGCCGATGGACCACCCGTGCGCAAATGGAAGATGGCCCCGTTCAACGATGCCTGGCCGAGCAGCCTTTTCATGTCGCTGGACGGAGTAGCAGTCGATTCCGTCGGCTTCGACTTCCTGACCTCGGAATGGCCTGAGCTCGTCGATATTAAGAATGCGGACAACTATCTGCGTGAAGCTGCTCTCGCCAACGATCCGCCGTCGAAGACCTTCTACGATCCTGAACGCGACGGCATCCGCTGCCGCAGCCTCGGCGTCCATGAGCATTGGAACAATGCAACCGACAAGAAGTACTCAGGCAATCTTGGAAAGCCGCATGGGATCGAGCTCTTCCAGGTAGGCTGATCGCGCAGCTTAGAAAAAGGCTGGCTTCGCCGACCAGCAAGAATGTTTGGCGTCCCCGACGGGATTCGAACCACGTGTTTACGCCATGAGTGTGGCGTCGTCCTGGGCCACTAGACGACGGGGACGCAATTCAGCTGCTGCTGATTCTAGAAGGTTGACGTCCCCTTCGGGCCTCGAACCGTCCGACCACCACGAAGGCGGGAAACAACCTGCTCTCCCTAGTCTCGCGGACTGCCCTGCAATTTGCAACCTCGTTCCGATCATCATCCTCGCCTGATCTTGCGTCTCCCTTCACCACCTGCAATCATTCTCCTCAGCCATGCCGCAGCTCACTCAGATCGGAGCACCCGCCACCGCGCCACCGCAGCCTGCCGCCCCTTCCTGCGCTCCATCGCCACGCACTCCCGTTCTTTGGCTCCAGTCCGTCACTGTCCTCTGGATGCTCGTCGAGCTCGCTCTCTCGGCCCGCGCCGCCTTCACCGCGCACAGCCCCGCCCTGCTCGCCTTCGCCTCTGACAGCCTCGTCGAACTCCTCTCCGCCGCCGTCGTCCTGCTCCAGTTCCTCTCAGCAGGTCGCGTATCCGAGCGAGTCGCCACCCGCGCAGCCGCTATTCTCCTCTACGCCCTGGCCGCCATCGTCGCGGTCATCGCCCTTACCTCTCTCGTTCAGCACGACCATCCGCGCCCCAGCCGGCTCGGCATCGCGATCACCTTAGCCGCATTAGTCGCCATGCCCATCCTCGCCGCGCTCAAGCGCCGCCACGCGCGCCTGACCGGCAACGTTGCCCTCGCCGCCGACGCCGTCCAATCCGCCACCTGCGCCTACCTGGCCCTCATCACGCTCGCCGGCCTAGCGCTCAACGCCATCTTCCATGCCCCTTGGTTCGACGCGATCGCCGCCCTCGCCGCCATTCCAATCCTTCTCTACGAAGCCAACCAGGCCCGCCGTGGCATCCCCTGCGCCTGCTGCTAAGGACCCTCCCAGCCGACTCAAAGCCTAACCCGCCACGCGAAGCCACTCGCCATCCGCGCAGGATCTCGCCGTCCGCGCAGGGCCTCGACAACTCACCGAACCAACCGCACATCCATCTTCAGCTGATACGCCACTGGTCTCCCATCTACCGACGCCGGGATGAACTTCCAATCCTTTGCCGCCTGCAACAACTCCGGATCGGTTCCAGGAGCCAGCATCCTGACCGCGTCCACTTTGCCTGCCGCGTCAATCGTTAACAAAACCGTCTCCACTCCCTGCGCGAACGACTGCTCCGACACTGTCGGCGGCGGCCTCCACAGCAGAATCGCCTTCGGCTCCTTATCCGCGGCATAAAGCCCCGTCGATTCCTCGTCCTTCACGAACACCGGACCCTCGTGCCCAGTGACTCCCAGGGCGCTATCTGTCAGCCGCCCGCCGTTCTGCTGCGACGGATCCGCCTTTAGATACTCGTACACCACAGGCCTCTCCAGCCACTTCGGCGGCAGCGTCGCAGAAGCCACCTTCGCCACCTGTGTCTCGATTCCCCGCGCACGTGCTGCCATCATCGCGGCTCTGATTCGCACCACGTCGCCAGCCGGCCACGCACTCTCCAACTCTGCCCAAGCCCGTTCCGGCCTGCCGCTGTACAGGTACGCCCAAGCGATTTCCAGCACGGCCGCTTTGGTCTTGCGCAGCCGAGCCGACGCCGGAACCGACCCGGCGTTGAGCTGGCCGTCGCTCTTCCGAAACTCCGCCAACTCTGCTGCCGTCACGCTGTCGCGCAGCGCGGCAATCTGACGGTCATACAGCGCGCGGTACCACGCGCTCACATCCACCAGTCGTCCGTGCTCCAACCGCAGCGCCACCATCGGAGGAGACGAGTAGTCTGTGCGCTCCAACCCGTCAAAACCATCCACCGCCGCAGCATCCGTCGTCCAGATCGCGACGTACCCATTGAACTCGGCATCCACCGCTCGATAGGACTCTCCACCCGTCAGTGTCAGCAGCCGCCGCGGTTTCCTCTCCATCGACCAAATCTCATAGTTCGCGTGCAGGTCATCCTGCGCCGGCCGCACCACAAACGCCACCACCGGCACGCCCATCCCCATGTCTGCCCCAAGCGCGTCGATATCCACCTGCGCCGCCGTCTTCACCACCACCTCCCGCTCAGTGCCCCACCGCAGCTCTGCCTCACATGCCCGTGTCGCAAACCCTCCGCTCTTGACCGCATCCACCCGCACCGTCACGCCAGTCGGAAAATTCGCCCCGAAGTGCCCACTCCCCCGGTCGCACACCACCTGCCGCGACTGCGCCCATCCCCCGCTGCACGACCCACAGATCAGCAGCAGCACCCATTGCTTTATCGGCTTCATCTTCCCTCTCGCCTCTCGCGGACGCACCGCTCCACCAGCTCGCGTCCGGGCGCGAGCGAAATGAAGAACCACTGAAGCATAATCGATTCGTTCAGGAAACACTCTGCGTAGAGCCGGCGGCAAAACCTGTCAAGCCCCCGAGACCAACCAATATCGCGAAAACCCGCATGAACACTCGCGATAAATCTTTCCAAAACCTGGCATAGTTACCCCCTCCAACTAGCTACAATTGAAGTAGGCCCTCTTCCAATCCACACTCGAACAGCCGTCGGAGGCCCCGTCGCCCCCTACTTGGCGACCTTTCTGCCCGTAAGTTCTTTAGAAGAGTAACTTTGACCGTAAAGTCTCTGGTTGCCCTACTTTAGAGGCCGTTTTCACCCCCGGACGGGAGATACTTAAGCCCCTAACCGTTCTGAATGCAGTACTTTACGCCAAGTACCGCTAGCCCCGGGGGGGAGGGGGGGTAGGCACCCGCCGGCTTGTTGAGCAGCAAAAAGCCCCGCGCGAGCGAGGCTTTTTGTTCCAGCAAAATCGGCGAACGGTTAGTGCTTGCCCTGCGCGCTCGCGATCTTCTCTTCCGCAACCCGCGTCACGGCATTGGCCTCGTCATACTTGGCTTGATCGTCGCCGGCCTGGTCCCAGAGTTCCTGTCCATGAACCAGCTCAGCCTGCGCCTCGGCGGGATCAATCTCGTCGGGATGCAACGCGGTCTCCGCCAGGATGGTCACCCGCTCCGGCAGCACCTCCACAAAGCCCCAGGCCACGAAGAAGGTCTGCTCGCCAGCCGAGCCGCCATGCAGCCGCACCTCGCCAGCACCCAGCTCCGCCAGCAGCGGCGCCGCGCCGTACAGCGTCTCCATGTACCCCGACATCGACGGCAGCTCCACCGCCTCTGCCGTGGCATCCAGCAGCACCCGGTCCGGCGTTACCAGCCGTACCGCCAGCAGCCCCGATTTGTTTCCTTGCTCAGCCATGCTTTTTCTACGCTCTACTCTCTATCCTCTACGCTCTGCTTCTACGCCGTTGCCTTCAGCTTCTCGGCTGCCGCGAGTACATCCTCGATGCCGCCCTTGAGATAGAACGCCTGCTCCGGAATATCATCGTGCTTGCCTTCGATGATCTCCTTGAAGCTGCGCACGGTGTCTTCCACCTTCACATACGCGCCAGGAATGCCGGTAAAGATCTCGGCAACATGGAACGGCTGCGACAGGAAGCGCTGTACTTTACGAGCACGCGACACGGTGAGCTTGTCCTCTTCCGACAACTCGTCGATACCAAGGATCGCGATGATGTCCTGCAGATCCTTATAGCGCTGCAGGATCTTCTTCACGCCCTGCGCAACGTCGTAGTGCTCCTGCCCAACGATGCGTGCAGACAGGATGCGCGAGGTCGACGTCAACGGATCGACGGCCGGATAGATGCCCAGCTCCGACAGCGGACGCGACAGAAGCATGGTCGCATCCAGGTGAGCAAACGTAGTCGCCGGCGCGGGATCGGTGATGTCGTCAGCAGGCACGTACACAGCCTGCACCGACGTAATCGAGCCCTTCTTGGTCGACGTGATGCGCTCCTGCAGCTCGCCCATTTCGGTGGCGAGGTTGGGCTGGTAGCCCACGGCTGAAGGCATACGGCCAAGCAGCGTGGAAACTTCAGAACCCGCCTGCGTGAAGCGGAAGATGTTGTCGATGAACAGCAGCGTGTCCGCACCCTCTTCGTCGCGGAAGTATTCCGCAACGGTCAGGCCAGTCAGCGCCACGCGCAGACGCGCCCCCGGCGGCTCGGTCATCTGGCCATAGATCAGCGCAGCTTTGCTCTTGTTGAAGTCGTTGATGTCGATAACACCCGACTCCTGGAACTCATGCCACAGATCGTTGCCCTCGCGGGTACGCTCGCCAACACCGGCAAACACCGAGAAGCCGCCATGCTGCTGCGCGACGTTGTTGATCAGTTCCTGAATGACGACGGTCTTGCCGACGCCAGCGCCGCCGAACAAGCCAATCTTGCCGCCCTTCAAGAACGGCAGGATCAGGTCAACGACCTTGATGCCAGTCTCGAACATCTCTTCCGAGGTCGACTGCTCGTCGAAGGCCGGCGCCTGGCGATGAATCGGCATCCGCACCTTGGTATTGACGGGACCAAGCTCGTCCACCGGCTCGCCAAGCACGTTGAGCACGCGGCCCAGCGTCTCGCGACCCACCGGCACCGTGATCATCCCGCCGGTGTCGATGGCCTTCATGCCGCGCACCAGACCCTCGGTCGCGACCATGGCGATGCAGCGTACCCGGCCCTCGCCGAGATGCTGCTGCACCTCCACGACGACGTCCATTGGCGTGGGCACATTGAAGCCCTCGCTGACGATGCGCAACGCCTGGAAGATAGGAGGCATCTTCGCCTCATCGAATTGAATGTCAACGGCGGGGCCGCTGATGCTGACGACCTTACCGATATTCTGGTCTGCTTTTTTATCGATGTTCTGTGTCTCTGCCATATGTCTCTTTCGTACGGTCGCGTTTGCGCTTACAGCGCAGCCGCTCCGCTAACGATTTCAATAATCTCTTTAGTGATCGCTGCTTGACGCAAGCGGTTCATGGTGAGCGAGAGCTTGTCGATCAGCTCTCCTGCATTCTTGGTCGCCGCATCGGTCGCGGTCATGCGCGCTGCGTGCTCTGCTGCGATCGACTCCAACAGCGCATGGAAGATCTGGGTTGTAATGTAGCGCGGCATCAGGTGACGAAACAGCCGCTCGGGTGCCTGGTCGAAGAGGTAATCCACGTCAGCAGTGCCAAACTTCTTGGCCTCCTGCTCGTACGCGGACTCTTCCGGCTCGTTGATCGAAACGCCGGATTCCCGGGCAGCCCTACCTGCGGCTTCCTTCTGTTCCTCGGTCATCTCTTCGAGCACAGTCGTCTCGTGCGAACCAAGCTTGCGAATCGGCAACAGCTTCTCGACAACGACGCGCTGCGAGATCACGGACTTGAACTCGTTGTAGACGATATAAACCGAGTCAATCTCTGCCCGCTCATAGCGAGAGATGATCGAGTTGGCGACCGCCGTAACCTCTGAGAAGCTCGCCTTCAACAACAGCGTGGGATGTTCGGAAGCGACTTCGATCGGCGCGGCACGATGCCGGATATCTTCGATGTGCTTGGACAGCTCGTTGTCGTAGAGCTCTTCCTTGTGCTCGTAGACCGCCATCGGGAAGCGTTTCTTGAACAGGCCAATCGCCTTCTTGCCAATGGGCTCGAGGTCGATGTTCTGGCCCAATCCGCGACGCTCGTCGATGAACCGCTGCGCCGCCTTGCCGATGTTCGAGTTGAAGCCACCAGCAAAGCCTTTGTCGCCGGCGATCACCAGCACGAGGACGTTCTTCTCTTCGCGCTCCACCAGCAGCGGGTGCACGATCTCGCCCGACTCTTCGTTGTACAGATCAGTCCGCCGCACCAGCGACTCCAGTACGTTCGCGAGCATCTGCGCATAGGGCCGCGCCTGCATCGCATGCTCTTGTGCGCGACGCAGCTTGGCCGCCGAAACCATCTTCATGGCCTTGGTGATCTGCCGCGTGTTCTTCACACTGCGGATGCGTCGCCGTAGATCGAGTACGTTTGCCATTCGTCCTTTTACCGTGCGCTGCTACGCGTTTACCGTCGTCTTGGCTTCCTTGCGTTCCTTGAGGCTCGCTAGAAAGTCCTGCTTGTACTCATTGATCGCGTCGGTCAGGCGCTTGCGAATGTCGTCGTCCAGAGCCTTCTTCTTGGTGATGTCCGCGAGAATGTCCGGATGCGCAGAGTCCAGGAACGGATAGTATCCATCCTCGAAGGCGCGGAGGTCGGAGACCTCGACGCTATCGAGCAGCCCTTGCGTTCCGGCGAACAGAATCGCAACCTGCTGTGCCGCGGTAAGCGGCGCAAACTGCGGCTGCTTCAGAAGCTCGGTCAGACGCGCACCGCGGTTCAGCTGATTCTGCGTCACCTTGTCGAGGTCCGAGCCAAACTGCGCGAAGGCAGCGAGCTCGCGGTACTGCGCGAGGTCGAGCTTGAGCGTCGAACCTACCTGCTTGGTTGCCTTGATGGCAGCGGCGAATCCCACGCGCGAAACCGAGAGGCCTACGTTTACCGCCGGGCGAACGCCGGAGTTGAAAAGGTCAGTCTCGAAGAAGATCTGTCCGTCGGTGATCGAGATGACGTTGGTCGGAATGTAGGCCGAAACGTCACCAGCCTGCGTCTCGATGATCGGCAGAGCGGTAAGTGATCCGCCGCCAAGTTCCTTGGACATCTTGGCCGAGCGCTCGAGCAGACGCGAGTGGAGGTAGAACACGTCGCCGGGATACGCTTCGCGGCCTGGCGGACGGCGCAGCAGCAGCGAGATCTCGCGATAGCTTGCGGCATGCTTGGAGAGATCGTCGTAGATGATCAGCGCATGCTTGCCGTTGTCGCGGAAGTACTCGCCCATCGCGGTCGCCGCGAATGGAGCGAGATATTGCATGGGCGCGGGCTCAGAGGCCGTTGCGGCAACAACGATCGTGTACGCCATCGCGCCGTACTCTTCCAGCGTCTGCACAACCGCAGCCACCGAAGAACGCTTCTGGCCGATCGCGCAGTAGATGCAGATCAGGTCGTTCTTGGCGGAGTTGATGATGGTGTCGAGCGCGACCGCGGTCTTACCGGTCTGGCGATCACCGATGAGCAACTCACGCTGTCCGCGGCCGATCGGAATCATTGTGTCGATGGCCTTGATGCCCGTGTTCATCGGCTCCGTAACGGATTGGCGCGAGATGACGCCCGGAGCCAGCCGCTCGACGGGAAGGAACGTGTCGGTGTTGATCGGTCCCTTGTCATCGATGGGCTGGCCGAGCGCGTTCACTACGCGGCCAATCAATGCCTCGCCGACGGGCACAGACATGATCTTGCCCGTGCGCTTAACCTGATCGCCCTCTTTCAGCTCGCTGTAGTCGCCGAGAATTACCGAGCCAACCTGGTCTTCGTCGAGGTTCATGGCGAGACCGGAGATGCCATGCGGGAAGTCAATCAGTTCGCCAGCCATGACCTTGTCGAGCCCATGGATGCGCGCGATACCGTCACCGAGGGTGATGATCGTGCCGACCTCATCCACCTGGATGCGCTGCTCATAGTTCTCGATTTGCTGGCGAAGCAGCTCGGTGATCTCGTTTGCCTGAATCTTTGCCATGTAGTTCCTTTTCCTTCGAATCCTTCAAATCTTGTTGCGCATCTTTTGCTTGCTCGGGCTACGCTCCAGCTGCAATCAGCCGAGCTTTCAGCTGCTGCAGTTGCGCGCGAATCGACCCATCGTAAACAGTGGATCCTATGGTGACGACGGCGCCGCCGAGTAACGTTGCGTCTTCGCTGTAAGTGGCGTGGACGTGCTGCTGACCGGTCAAGGTCGAGATCTTCTGCTCCAGCAGTTTGCGATTGTTCGCGTCCAGCGGCAGAGCGCTGACAATCTCCGCCTCTGTGAGGCTGGCGTTCTCATCCGCAATCGCGTCATACGCCGCGACCATGCTGCGCAGTTCGTGCAGACGCTGATGGTCGGCGATGACCGCGATGAAATTCCGCACCGTCTTGCTCATGCCGGATTTCGCAGCAATGGCATCGAGCACCTTGAGCTTCTGAGGCTCGGGGATCGAGGGATCCTCGAGTACCTCACGCAGCTCCGCGCTGGCTTCCAGCGTGTCGGCAAAGTCGTTCAACTGCCCTTGCGTGGCGACTACATCCAGCTTCTGGTTAGAGATCACAGCAGCCAACGCACGTGCATAGCGAAGATCAACGGCAGCCATTAGTTGTTGCTCCCTTCGCCAAGCTTGTGAGCAAAACTCTCCACCAGCAAACGATCCGTCTCCGGAGTGACAACCAGCTTGTGGGCGGCCTGCTCGATGGCCAATTCTGCGGCATACTTCTGAATCTCGCGGCGCGCAAGAGTCGTCGCACTCTGAATCTCGGATTCGGCAGCGGCCAGGATCTTGTTCTTCTCGTCTTCCACGCTGGCCAGGATCCGCTGTTCATCTCGTGCGGAGTCCGCCTCAGCCTGAGCACGCATCGCGGCAATCTGATCGTCCAGCTTCGCAAGCCGATCTTCTACGGAACTGAGTCTGGCCGTGGCCTCTTCGGTCGCGGTGCGCGCGTCCACCAGATGCTTCTGGATTGCCGTGCTGCGGTTGCGGAAGGCCTTGGGAAGTACCTTGAACAAGCCGTATCCAACTCCACCTGCGAGGAGGAGGATGTTAAAGATTGTGAAGACATTCGCAGCCGTCTCTGGCTTCATGCCCAACAGAGCGCCAAGCTTCACCACTGGCGCGGACATGCGGTATTGGTCTGTTTCGCTCAGGACTGTCTGGTGTCCATGGGCCGGATTCGCCGCAGGCGCGGTAGCGGTTTGCGCATGCATGGGTTGGCCAATGGACAGCACCAGGAACAACCCTGATGTAAGGATCAGCGACTGACGCAAGGAGGCAGTTAACTTACGAGCGATCATGACGGGCGCGCCTCCGAGACTTTGGTTCCAGCCGGAAGCACCGCACGTAAAATCTGTTCGCTAAGCTGCGCTGTCGACTCTTCAATCTGCTTGCGCGCCGCGGCGGACATTCCCTCAATCTCCTGCCGCGCCGCATTCACGCGAGTCTGAGCAGCATCGCGTGCGCTCTTCACGGCTTGATCCCGCTCAGCTTGCCATTGCTGCACCTTGCGCTCGCGTGCAGCCATCACCTCGCTCCGTGCGGCGCGCAGCTTTTCCTCATACACGGTGGCTTCGGCTTCGGCCGCAGAAATTGCAGTGCGTGCTCTTTCGACCGCGCCGGTGGTGCGTGCGCGACGTTCGGCCAGGGTCTTGTCGAGCGGCTTGCGCACTAACGGTCCGTACGCTTCTACCAGCAGAAGGAAAAAGACCATGGTCGGCACAGAGCCGAGCACGAGACCACCAAGTTGATGCAAAATTTCCATGAGATTCTAGGGTTCTTCAGGAGGGGGTAAAGGCTCGTTGCTTCCAGGAGCAAATTCAAGCCCTGTTGTCTATTGCCGAGCACCGCTCAAGCATTCCTATTTTTTCAATTCGCTCCCTTCATTTGTAGCAAAGCTGGGAGTTGGAAGTCAAAGAATGAGCGCGTTATCGGAGCAATTCTGAAAGATTCTGGCGGCAAAAACGATAATCGTTTTTCTCGCTCGATTTATGAATAATTTCTTCTTTCATGGTGCGCGTCGGGAGTAAGATGTTTTTACCACCCTGAGACCCATTCCGGGTCATGCAGGCCGCGTGAAACGGGACACCACCTCCGCTCCCGATCAGGCGGCCTGTACTAGTTTGTGGGCCTAATTTGAACAGCTTCGAGTGGCTTCACCTGTCGGTGTTGATAACGCCTGTAGCGGTCTAACAACGAGGCTGGCCCCACAGCGTTGAGATATACCAGATTTCCCTCAAATCGTTGACCTGTGATCGTCGCTCCGCGCTCTAGGGCGGCAAGCACTCGACCCTCAGCCTGCGGAATGCGAAACTCAACGGATTCGAGCGGATCGGCTGTCAATGCTGCGTCAATGGCATGTAGCAGATCGTCCAAGCCGTCGCCGGTGAGAGCCGAAACGGCAATTGTCGCGTCGCCTTGGGAGCCCGGCAGAAGGCTTGAGCCCGCGGGTAGTAAATCGATCTTGTTCAGGACTTGCAGCGTGGGTTTGTCCATCACGCCCAACTCCTTTAGGACAGCCTCCACCTGGGCTCGCTGTTCATCCAGGGTTGGGCTGGCAGCATCGCGCACGTGCAGCAACAACTCGGCGCGTTCGACCTCTTCCAGCGTGGCGCGGAAGCTGGTCACGAGAGCGTGAGGCAGATTCCGGATGAATCCAACGGTGTCTGAAAGCAGCACTTTGCGACGCGAAGGGAGGGTCAACTGACGCAGTTTGGGGTCGAGCGTGGCGAACATGCGTTCAGACGCAAGCACCTCTCCGCCGGTCAACGAGTTGAACAGGGTCGATTTGCCGGCATTTGTGTATCCAACCAAAGCGACGGTGGGCACCGGGACGGCCTCGCGTCTGCCGCGCTGCTGACGTCGAATGCGCCTCACGGCTTCCAACTGCTGCTTGATGCGATCGAGGCGAGAATTGATCTTGCGGCGATCGGTCTCGAGCTGCGTTTCGCCAGGTCCTCGGGTTCCAATGCCGCCGCCGGTCTGCGACATGGTCTTTCCACGGCCAGCGAGTCGAGGCAATTGGTATTCAAGCTGTGCCAGCTCCACTTGAAGCTGGCCCTCGCGCGTTCGGGCATGGCGGGCAAAGATGTCGAGAATGAGCTGCGTGCGGTCGATGACTGTGCAAGGCAGTCGCGCCTCGACGTTGCGCGCCTGTGACGGCGTCAGGTCGTGATCGAAAAGGACCAGGCTGGCGCCCGTCGATGCGACGGTGGCGATGATTTCATCGAGCTTTCCGCCGCCCACCAACGTAGCGGGATCGGGTCGCCCGCGGCGTTGGATCAGAACCGCCGCAATCGTCGCCCCGGCAGATCTGGCCAGTTCCTGAAACTCGGCGAGCGAGGCATCAAAGTCCAGATCGATCGGAGGCTCTGCTGCATGCGTGGCAACCTCGGGCAGTTCGTCGAAGTGGCCTGCAGAGGAAGCATCCCGCTCCGAGATGGCGGCCGCGGCACGTGCCTGCTGCGCTACGCTCGATGGTCGAAAGCGGTCAGAGGTGAACTCAACGGCAACCAGGACCGCACTTTCGCGTGAAGTTCCCTGCCGCGAGCGCAGAAGGTCGCGCTCAACCGCTTCGCGATTCGCTCTTGCCTTGGATGCGGACTTGATTGGCACGTTGCCTTGTAACTCTCGCGAGCAGGGGTCGCCTGTTGGCGGAGGATCGACTAGCTATTGGCCGTCCCCGTGGCTGGCTGCGGAGTCTCTGTATGGTTTGTCGCGGCAGGACGAGTCTCGCTACGCGTCTCGCCAAATCCGGATGGACGACCGCTGACCACCGTGGAGATTGCATGCTTGAAGATCAATTGTTCCTGCGCGTTGTTTTCGAGCAGAACAGAATATTTATCAAAGGAACGAATCTTTCCTGTCAGCTTTACACCACTAACGAGGTAGATGGTGATGGGGCTCTTGTCCTTACGGACCGTATTCAGGAACGTATCCTGAATATTCTGTGCCGGCTTGGAATCCATGGGCCGATCTCCTCTTATCATTGCACTCAACCATTTTTTGACATTCCGCGCCAAAGACTCGCGGT
>Ga0302228_10000210_pt1 | contig 53168 bp, 53 predicted proteins | sample II_Palsa_N1_2_FD_193519 | JGI IMG/M metagenome (GOLD analysis project Ga0302228, IMG submission 193519) | Peat permafrost microbial communities from Stordalen Mire near Abisko, Sweden - II_Palsa_N1_2 | ecosystem: Environmental > Terrestrial > Soil > Palsa > Peat permafrost | place: Sweden... | reverse complement strand
CGCGAATGTCCTGCGTCACGCCGTTGGGAGCACGCAGGGCCGGCGGGTTGGCCGATGCCGCTTTCGGATCCGTCGCCCACGTCGCCTGCTGCCACTTGTCGAACCAGCCGGGCGGAATCAGGTCCGCGCGCTTGTCCTCGGGCACGCCCTTGTACCAGCGTTCTTTCGCCATCTCCGCAGTGACCATGCGATACGCGCCGAGCTTGGCGGCATCGCCCGTTGGCGGCGCATCATGTGAGAGCCAAACCGATGCGTAAAGCACGAGGCGATTCACCTTCTCCGGCTGTGCGGCCGCGAAACCGCCGGCAATTGTCGTGCCCCACGACCATCCCATGACATCCAGCCTGGTCAGGTGTTTGCGCGCCAGCACCCAATCGACGACAGCGGCGTAGTCCTGCACCGCTTGTGCCGTCGTTTCCACGGGCTGCCCAGCGTCAGCCGGCTGGTCCATGGACGCAGGACGCGTTGAATGCCCGTAACCGGGAAGATCGAGCAAGTAGACATCGAAGCCGCGTCTAGCCATGTAATCCATCCACGACATGCCGTTCAGTTCGAGATCGAACGCCGTGCTGGCGGGATACGTGGCGCCGTGGACGAACACAAGCGTATGAGCGGCGTCAAAATGCGTTTGATTGGCCGGATGCTTGTTTCGGACATATATTTTGATGCCCGGCTGCGGCGATGCCACCATTGCTTCTTCGGTGACCAGCTTGACGGGCGCCGCGGCATAGGCGGATGCCGTTCCAGCTGCACCAGAAATAAATGTAAGGATAACTGATGATGCAAGACAATATGAGAACTTCATTTACGTCTCCGTAAGCCGTTTTTCCGGCCGTCTTATTAGGATGGAGACGTCACTCTATCAAGACCTGAGACATCATGTAAGAAGGTATTAAAAACTGGGCATAGGTCGACCCACCGGCTTGAACCGCGGAGATGCCGTAGAAGGCCCGCACAACGACACGGATGGGTGTTTCCCAGGCAATTGACGCGCTGGCGGTTGCAAATGCTACCCCTGAGCAATTCAGAATTGCTAAAAACGTGTTGCGCCCGACCGACGGCGCGTCTCGTATTGCTGTCGAAGATTGACGATAGTCGATCATCGCGTGCGCTGCGATAAAAGAGCGCCGTTTCTTTATGGAATACCTTGAAATCGTGAGTGAGCCCGGAATGTCCGGGAAGCGTTGACTGGCGGAAGGCAGCCGATTCCAACTTTCGGTCGCAAAGCCGCGCTAGGTTTGGATCCCTCGCATGCCGCTCGGACATATTCGGGACGTCCGTTGACTGCGGGGGTCCCGTCGGCGGCGCGAGTCTGTCCGAACTTCGTCGCGATCAGGGCACGCGATCGCACATCCTTGAGCGCGCGACCCAGGAGCAGTTCATTGGCGCCATCTCCATACATGTCGGAAGTGTCGAAAAGTGTGACACCCAACTCCACCGCACGATGTAGGGTCTTGACCGATTCCTGGTCGTCACGGCCCGCGTAAAACGTCGACATGCCCATACAGCCGAGGCCGACCGCCGAGACGGCCGGACCATAACGGCCCAGTTTTCGCTGATTCATTGCAGCACATCCTCTCTGGATTGCAAAAGCAGTTTGCGCCTGCAGACCGGGACGGGCGATAACCCCTCAGCCTTCCGACAGCTTTTTCAGGCGCGTAATCCACAATTCATGTCCGTCGTGCAGGCCAGCCGGATTCGATTGACGGCTCGCTATCGCGCCGGGTCCTTTAGTGGCCTCTTCGGTCACGACGTGGCAGGACTGCGCGTCGGGTACGAGCAACCACGTGTGGTATGCCGCGACCTTCGGCCCATAGCCGAACCAGCCGAGCCTCGTTCCCGGCACGTATTCGGCAACGGTGCTGCGGATCTGAACGCCAAAGGTGTCCCATGTGAAATGCGTATGCGGCCCGAGCCGCGCCGCGCCGCCGGCGAACCTCACGTTGTGCGAATTGGGATACCACGACGGCCAGCGCGAAGCGTCGACGAGATGGGCCCAAACCACGCTGCACGAAGCGTCGATATTGATCTCGTTGTGCGAGAACACGTCGGCATGTGCGGGGTCAGGCGTACCGGGCCAATGAATCTGGGCTGATCGCTGGGCCAGATCCTGATCAACCTGATCGGCGAAAGCCACCTGCATTAACGGCAGCGAGGAAACGGCCAACGCACCGGCAAAAAGAACGGCGTCGCGCGGCAGCGAACGGCGACCGCTCGCGCGCTGCGTTCCCGGTGTCACCACGCGACGAAAACGATCGATAAAACCCGGCGCAAAACGCATGATTCGCTCCTGCAATTTCCAGACATTGATTGATCGAAACTGCCGCGACGTTTCGCGGCAACTCATCAGACGGCAATCAGACCGCCGCCGTCCACGTGCAAGGTAGCGCCGGTCGTGAAGCCATTGCTCGATACGAACAGGATGGCGGCCGCGACGTCCTCGGGTGTGCCGACCCGGCCTACCGGCAAGCGGTGGCTCTGGCGCGCATACATCGCGTCACGCTCGGCCTGGTCCATCGCATCCCATAGCGGCGTAGCGACGATGCCCGGCGATTCCGCTCATTTCAGCAGCTCCAGCACGCGCTGCGCCGCGGAAACCGACGAGGCGGGGTTCTGCCCGGTCACCAGCGTACCGTCCACCACGACGTGGGGATGCCAGTCGGCGGCGCTCGTGTAGACGCCGCCAAGACGACGCATTTCGTCTTCGATCAGGAACGGCACGACGCCCGTGCCATGCGCCGCCGCTTCCTCGCTGTTGGAAAATCCAGTGACGCCGCGGCCATCGACGAACGGCTTGCCGTCGACTCCCGTCACGCCACGCAGCACCGCCACGCCATGGCAGACTGCTGCAACAGGGCGCCCCGCGCCGTTCATACGTTCGATTAGATCGATCGACGTCTCGTCATCGGCAAGGTCGAAGACCGGGCCAAGACCGCCGCTGTAAAACACAGCGTCATAATCGCTCCATGTAAGCGTCGCAAGTGCAACCGTATTGGCGAGCGCATGCTGCGTATCGACGTCCGCCAAAAAGCGTCGCGTCGCATCGGTCTGCGCGAAGTCCTCGAGACTTGCCGGATCGATGGGTGCAGCGCCCCCTTTCACGGAAGCGAGCGTGATATGAGCGCCCGCCTCCCGAAACGTGTAATACGGACCGGCCAGCTCTTCGAGCCAGGTGCCGGTCTGGCGGTCCGTGCCCGGAACCAGTCCGGTCGAACTAAGCATGATCAGAATGTTCATGAATGTTTCTCTCTTTTGACGGCAGCGATAAGCTGCGATTAATGTCGGGCCCGCCCAACGAGCTCGGCCAGGACGTTTTCGAGCGACGTTCCGCCCGGGGTCGTTTCACCAGCGGGGCGCTCGAACGAAATCCACCTGTCGTTGAAACCACGCAGCATTTCGGACATCGCACTCGCCGAGCCCTGCGTCAGGCCCCACGAAAGCCAGGTCTCGGTCCAACGGGTCTCGGGCAACACCTCTGCGCGCACCGCGCGCCCCAGTACCTTCGCGAAGGTCATCGCGACATCGTTCGGCGAATAGCGGCGCGGACCTTCCAGTTCGACGACACGTTGACCACTCCAGTCGGAACTCAGTGCGCTTGCGACGGCCGCGCCCACGTCGGCTGTGGCGACCATCGGAACCGGTGCGTCGAGCGGGGTCAGCATGCTCGGCAGCACGCCGGACTCGCTGACATGAGGGACGAGGCCCGCATAGTTCTCCATGAACCAGCCTGCGCGAATTGAAGTGACATTGGGCAGGCGTGCAAAGCGGCGTTCCATGGCGTGAAGCTTGAGGATGGCCCCGGTGCCGTGTGGACGATGCGCACCGATCGACGACAGCAGCACCACCCGTCGAGGGCCGGCTTTGCCCACAGCCTCGTCCAGCGCGTCGAGTGCACGCTCGTTCTCGGCAAACATGTTGTCGGCCGCAAACCACGTGGGTGTCATCAGATAGACGGCATCGGCGCCCGCAAACGCTTCCGTCAACGCGTTCACGTCGTTGAGATCGCCAAGGAACGGCTGCCCGCCGCGCTTGCGCCAGATCTCGGCATGCGCCTCGCTTCGCACATACGCCCGTACGGTATGCCCATTCGCCAGCAGCCTCGCAGCGGCGGCGGAACCGACGTTCCCCGTCGCTCCGATTAACGTGTAAGTTCTCATTGATAATGCTCCAGTGTGTTGGGCCGCGTAGAGGTCCCGCGTGTCGACCATTCAACTACCAACGACGGCCTCAATAAAGGCGGCCCGGCTTGAAGGACTCTTTTGAATTGCTTGATAATGCAAAGCTCGTGGATATCTGACGTACGCTGACGCCAGCGCAATCAAAGCGTTCGCATCACCGCTCAATGAGCCGTCAGGGTACGTAATGTCAAATCAGCCAGTGCTGCGTCGGAAGCAGGGTTCTGCCCTGTGATTAGCTCGCGGTCCTGTATCACGTTCGGCGCCCATCCCGATACCGAAGACATCTTGCCCCCGGCTATCGTCAGTCCATCCTCGGGGGTGAAAAGCGGATCGGCATGAAACACGTTACTGGCTGCGATGGACTCCTCTTCGTTGCTGAAGACCGTCATCTGGTAGCCACGATAAGTCCAGCCCGAAGCGAGCCGCTTCGCCTTCGCGATGTTGTCGCTGCGCAGCGCCGCCTGATACGCGGGCGCATCATGTAGCGTGGAGAGCAGCGCTACCGGGCCGTGACACAGAAGCACCGTCGTACGCTTGTGCCGATGAAAGTCACGCAGGATCGTGCCGAGATCACGGTCGGCCATCAGATCGATCATCGGCGCCGGTCCACCAGGAACGAAGACCGCTTTGTATTGACTCAGGTCCTGGCGCGCGACATCGCTTAACTTCAGCGGGTGGGCCAGGCCGGTCAGCGTGCCCTGATAGCGTTCCGCCTCCTCGAGCGCCTGCTGGCTGCCGCCGAAATAGTCGGCAGATCGCGAAGTCTGATCGACAGCGGGCGTATTGCCTTCCGGGTTCGCGAATACCAGTTCATAACCGGCGTCCGAAAATTTACGCGCGGGTATCACAAGTTCATTGAGGTAATAACCCGTCTTGAAGCTTTTATCGCCCTTCAAGGGCAATTCCTGTTGGCTGGACAGGACGATCAGGATTTTTCCTTTCGACTGCTGTGCCGACGCAGCGAGCGAGTGAAACTGGGTCAGGCAAACAGCCAATACACAGAGCACCATTCGTTTGAATGAGTTCATGAGACTTCCTTTGATTTTTTGCGTGGACGCGCACGTCAAGGCTTCGGTTCGGGTCCGGCGAAGCACGACGTTCGGCTGATGGGTATTGGATTCGTTATCGAGGCACAGATAAAGACACCGGCACTAAACTCACTATTTTGCGACGCTTGATAATCACTCATGTCGTCCGGCGGATCTGGCGGCCCGGGCGGCGCGAGCAGCGGTTGCGCAAGGGCGGGAGTTCGTGCTCCAGGCATACCTGGCCAGTTTCGTCTAATTGTTACAATGTCTCCGGCCTTAAAAAAGACCATCACGCTGAGGGTGAGAATGGACCGACTGACCAGCATGGAAGTCTTCGTCACCGTGGTAGATCGCGGCAGCTTTACTGCGGCAGCGGAGATCATCGGCGCGTCGACCACGTCGATCACCAACCACATCCAGGCGTTGGAGCGCCGACTCGGCACGCGCCTGCTCAACCGCACGACGCGGCACCTCAGCGTCACGGAAATCGGTCAAGCGTTTTACGAGCAGTGCGTCGACATCCTCGGCAGGGTCAATGCAGCGGAGGTTGGCGCTCGCGAGATGCACGCCGTGCCGCGGGGCCGCCTGAAAATCAGCGCCCCCATTGCGCTAGGCTCGTATCTACTGTTTCCGGCGCTCAGTGCGTTTCTCAAGGCTTATCCGCAGGTCGAAATACAGCTGATGTTGAACGACCGTCTGGTCGATCTGGCCGATGAAGGATTCGACGCTGCATTCCGCTTCGGCGATCTGGCTGATAGTGGCCTCGTCGCGCGGCGACTGCGCAATCTTGGCCGTATGGTCTGTGCGGCGCCGGAGTATCTCGCGCTACATGGGACACCGAACGCACCGGAGGACCTGAGCGCACACAACTGCCTTGCATTCCACTACGTTCAACCGGAACGCGAGTGGCATTTCAGCCAGCCGACGCCGCACACGGTTCCCGTCTCGGGACAATTGTCCGTCAACAACGTGCAGGCCCTTCTCGCGGCGTGTTTGAACGGCATCGGCATTGCGATGCTGCCGGACTACGTTGCCGACGAATACATAGACGCAGGCCAGCTCGTACGGCTATTCCCGGAGCAGGACTTCTCTCGCGCGCCCTTGCAGTTGGTGTACCTGCCCGACCGGCAAATGACGCCAAAGTTGCGAAGCTTCGTCAACTTTGTGCTGGAACGTTTCTGCTGATGGCCGGCCGCGCGAGGCCTCAAAATAGGCGATATCGCTATGTCAGTCCACGGGATGATTCAAGCGCACCCGGCGCGTGCATTTGCGTATCGATGACACCCGGTGCGATCGCATTCACCTTGACGTTGCTCGCTGCACGCTTGAAGCGATCATTGGCGGCCAATTAACGGCTAGGCAGCGACGTGATTCACACAGTAGGACTAGAGTATCGCGTCAATCGCATATGCGAGTTCGCTAAAGGCCGGCGCTATCTCTTCATCCGCCACGCACGCATAGCCGAGCAACAAACCCGACGGCGCCTGCGCCGGCCGCGCGTAATACCCGGACAACGGCCGCACGACAATATTACGCTCCAGCGCAGCAGCAGCCACCAGGCGATCATCGCTGCCTTCGGGCAGCTGGATCACCAGATGCAGGCCAGCATCGCCACCCACGGCCGGCAGCGCGTCTCCATAACGTTGCGTGGCGGCGTCGAGCAAAGCCTGGCGGCGCTGGCCGTAGAGCGTGCGCATCTTGCGAATATGCGATGTGAAATGCCCTTCGTTGATGAACTCCGCGAGGATCGCCTGCTGCAGCAACTGGCCCTCCCGATACAACTCGGCACTCGCGGTGCCAAAGCTCTCCGCCAACACGCCAGGCACGACCATATAGCCGATTCGCAAGCCCGGAAACAAGGTCTTGCCGAAGCTACCCACGTAAATCACCTGCTCCGACGTATCCAGGCCTTGCAGCGAAGCCAACGGCCGGCTGCCATAACGAAACTCACTGTCGTAATCGTCCTCGATGATCCAGCACCGGTTCTGCCGCGCGTACTCGAGCAGCATGCGGCGCCGCGCCAGGCTCATCACCGTGCCAAGCGGATATTGATGCGACGGCGTGACGAGCATCAGCTTCGGTGGCTGCGCAAGGTCGTCGGCGGAAGGATTGATGCCCTCGTCATCGACGGGTATCGGTCGCGATTGCAGGCCCGACACGTGCAAAACACTACGCACGCCCCAATAACACGGGTCTTCGGTCCAGATCACGTCGCCTGGATCGGACAGCAGGCGCACGGCCAGGTCGACGGATTGATGAATCCCTGTCGTGACGATGATCTGCTCCGGCGTGCAATGCACCGAACGCGACGCGCGCAGATAGTCGGCCAGCGCGTGGCGCAGCGAAGCCAGTCCACCGCCCGGTGCATACGTGAGCAGGTCGGGGCGCACGCTGCGCCAATACTTGTTGTGCAAACGGGTCCAGACGCGCGCCGGAAAGCGGGTGACATCCGGCACGCCAGGCATAAAGGCACCCCACTGACGTTTCGACACGCCCGCACCCGCGACCAGCCGCGCGCCGCGGGCGGAAAGCGCCCGCCTTACCTGCGCAGGTGGCGCGGACTGTGTCGCGGGTGTTCCCACGTCGCGCACGCCGACGATCTCGTCCGGTGCGCTATCGGCAACAAAGGTGCCGCGCCCCGTGCCTGAGCTCACATACCCTTCGAGCGTCAATTGCTCGTACACCTGCGTGACGGTATTGCGCCCGATGCTTAACTCCTGCGCCAGCAGCCGCGAGGACGGCAGCTGGCTGCCCGCCGGCAAATCCCTCGACAGGATCGCCTGCTGCAGCAGGCGATGCAGCTGACGGTAGATCGGCTGGCCGTTGCCCCGTTCGAGGCGCTGCGCCAGCCAATCGGACAAAACGCTCGCGCTCATGATTGGCTCCTACATTTTTATAAAAATGGCTCTGAATATAAGAGCCAAACTTCATTATAGTGCTGCATGTGCTGCGCTGGATGCGCGGCCTCGACAAAAGCGAGGAGCAAGAGAAATGACCGCGAAGAACGCAGAACTGAAGGCCCGTAAAGATGCCGCCACACCCCGTGGTGTCGGCGTGATGTGTGATTTCTACGCGGAGCGTGCTGAAAACGCCGAGCTGTGGGACGTTGAGGGCCGCCGTTTTATCGACTTCGCCGCCGGTATCGCAGTGTGCAATACGGGTCACCGTCACCCGAAGATTCTGGCCGCGATCCGCGACCAGCTCGATCATTTCACGCACACCGCGTATCAGATCGTGCCGTACGCTTCGTACGTCGAACTGGCTGAGAAGATCAACGAATGCGCACCGGGCGACTACCCGAAAAAAACCGCCTTCTTCACGACCGGCGCTGAAGCCGTCGAAAACGCCATCAAGATTGCGCGCGCCGCAACTGGCCGCCCAGGCGTCATCGCGTTCACGGGTGGATTCCATGGTCGCACGCTGATGGGCATGGCGCTGACCGGAAAAGTCGCGCCGTACAAGATCGGATTCGGCCCGTTCCCGTCGGACGTCTTCCATGCGCCGTTTCCGAATCCGCTGCACGGCGTGACCACGGCGGATTCGCTCAAGCACATCGAGTACCTGTTCAAGGCCGACATTGATCCGAAGCGCGTAGCCGCCATCATCTTCGAACCGGTTCAAGGGGAAGGAGGTTTCTACCCCGCGCCGGCCGAGTTCGTGCGCGCACTGCGCAAACTGTGCAATGAGCACGGCATCCTGCTCATTGCCGATGAAGTGCAAACGGGCTTCGCTCGCACCGGCAAGCTGTTCGCAATGCATCACTATGACGTGGTGCCCGACCTGATGACGATCGCCAAGAGCCTCGCTGGCGGCATGCCGCTGTCGGGCGTGGTAGGCCGCGCCGACGTGATGGACGCAGCGGCGCCAGGGGGTCTCGGCGGGACGTATGCGGGCAACCCACTGGCGGTGGCCGCGGCACATGCCGTGCTCGACATCATCCACGAAGAGAAGCTCTGTGAACGCGCCACGGCTCTGGGCGAGCGCATCAAGGAGAAGCTGACCGCGCTGCGAGTTGAAGTGCCACAGATCGCCGATGTGCGCGGCCCCGGCGGCATGGTTGCAGTCGAGTTCTGCAAGGCAGGCGAATCGGAGCCGGATGTGGACTTCACGAAGCGCGTGCAGACACGCGCGCTCGAACGCGGACTGTTGCTGCTTGTGTGCGGTGTCTATTCGAACGTGGTGCGCTTCCTGTTTCCGCTCACGATTCAGGACGCCGTGTTCGACGAAGCCATGGTGATTCTCGAAGAAGCGATCAAGGACAGCGTGGCTGTCGCCGCATAACGTTTTGACCTGCGCCCGCGTTGCACGATGTGCAGCACGGGGTGCAGAGCGAATCGAATCATCGAACTCGAAGCGCCTGGCGCAGAACACACATGACCACGTTGACCTTGAACGACCCAACTCTCCTGAAGACCCACGCCTTCATCGCAGGCGAATGGCAAGGCGCCGATGACGACGCCACCTTCGAAGTCCGCAATCCCGCCACTGGCGAAACGATTGCCACGGTGCCGCGAATGGGCACGGCGGAAACGCGCCGCGCCATTGACACCGCCAACGCGGCCTGGCCGGCATGGCGTGCCACCACCGCAAAACATCGCGCCACGATCCTGCGCAAATGGCATGATCTCATGCTGGAAAACGCCGACGATCTGGCGAAGATCCTGACCAACGAGCAAGGCAAACCGCTCGCCGAAGCCAAGGGTGAGATCCAGTACGCGGCGTCGTTTCTCGAGTGGTTCGCCGAAGAAGGCAAGCGCGTCTACGGCGATACCATTCCCACGCCCGCCGGCGACAAACGGATTGTCGTGACGAAGGAGCCGATCGGCGTTTGCGCGGCGATCACACCGTGGAATTTCCCCGCGGCGATGATCACGCGCAAGGTCGGCCCGGCGCTGGCCGCAGGTTGTCCGATCATCGTCAAGCCGGCTGAGGCAACGCCGCTGTCCGCGCTCGCGCTGGCCGTGCTGGCCGAGCGCGCGGGGGTGCCGCGCGGCGTATTCAGCGTCGTGACCGGCGAGCCGAAGACGATCGGCGCGGAACTGACCGGCAATCCGGTCGTGCGCAAGCTGTCGTTCACCGGCTCAACACCCGTCGGCCGCCTGCTAATGGCACAGTGCGCGCCGACCGTGAAGAAGGTGTCGCTAGAACTGGGCGGCAATGCACCGTTCATCGTCTTCGACGACGCGGATCTGGACGCGGCTGTCGCCGGCGCTATTGCCTCGAAATACCGTAATAGCGGCCAGACCTGCGTTTGCACGAACCGCTTCTATGTTCACGGCAAGGTCTACGACGCATTCGCCGAAAAGCTACGCGTCGCCGTCGAGCAACTGAAGATAGGCCGCGGCACGGAAGATGGTGTGACGCAAGGTCCGCTGATCAACGAGGCGGCCGTGCTAAAGGTCGAGTCGCATATTGAAGACGCGCTCGCCAAAGGCGCACGCATCGTGACTGGCGGCAAGCGTCACGCGCTGGGTCACGGATTCTTCGAGCCGACCGTGCTCGCGGATGTCACCCCCTCCATGAAGGTTGCACGCGACGAAACCTTCGGGCCGCTCGCGCCGCTGTTCCGCTTCTCGTCGGATGAAGAAGTAATTCGCATGGCGAACGATACGGAGTTCGGCCTCGCGTCGTATTTCTATAGCCGAGATATCGGTCGCGTCTGGCGCGTCGCCGAGGCGCTGGAATACGGCATGATCGGCATCAACACCGGTCTGATCTCAAACGAAGTCGCGCCATTCGGCGGCATCAAGCAATCGGGTCTGGGCCGCGAAGGCTCCCACTATGGAATCGACGACTACGTGGTCATCAAGTACATGTGCGTCGGCGGGATCTAAATACAGTAAGACATCGGGGCCTAAGCAAGCGCTCCTGCAAGCTGATTGCGTGCTGCAGTATCGTACCTGCGAATGCGGACTTGTTATGGAACACCGCGAAAGGCTCTCCGGTGTTGGCGCACCTTTCATCCTACGTGATGATCGTAGTTTCCATCAATCATGATGACGCAGTCTAAGCTTGCGAGCAGCAAGAATGGGGCTACGGATTTCCGATAGCGGTTATCGTTTCCGCTATGGCTAGTCCATTTGACGGGGCTTCGACGGCTTTTAGCCGGCCGCCCGGTCAACTCCGGTGAACTGCAATTCATAGCTCCCCGCACATTCACCCACTTTGCTCTCCCTCCCTCTCCCGCAGCAAATCGAGATCAGGGTAACCCCTTATATCGCGTCTCTTTTTGTACCCGTCCAATATAAACGTATATTGTTGACGACGTACATTTAAGCCGTTTTCGGACCGGACATGACAGCGATGCAAGCAGATTTCCCAACAGCTCTGAGCCTTGCCCAGGACTACGCCAGCGGTCGGCTAGACCCGCTCGAGGTAGTCACGCGTGCACTCGATAACGCCGCACTCGAGCCAGGCGCCTTTATCACGATGACGCCGCAACGCGCGCTCACCGAAGCGGCGCAATCCACCGAACGCTGGAAACGTGGCGCGCCGCTGAGCCCGCTCGACGGTGTGCCGGTCGCGTGGAAAGACCTGTTCGACGTTGCGGGCACTGTCACGACCGCCGCCTCGGCGGTATTGGCGGCACGAGCCAACGCGCACGCCGCAATCGCTGACGCGCCGCTTGTCGCGAGCGCGGCCCGCGCAGGCATGATCTGCGTCGGCAAAACCAATCTGTCGGAGTTCGCATACTCTGGACTCGGGCTCAATCCGCATTTCGGCACGCCGGTGAATCGCGCGCTCGACGGCGGCGCGCGTGTGCCGGGCGGCTCGTCGTCCGGCGCAGCGGTGGCGGTCGCTGCCGGCGTTGTGCCGCTCGCAATAGGTACGGACACCGGCGGTTCGGTGCGCGTGCCCGCTGCGTTCAACGGCGTCGTCGGTTATCGCGCGAGCACGGCACGCTATCCCAAGGACGGCATGACACCGCTGTCCCGCACGCTCGACACCTCAGGCCCGCTCGCCCGTACAGTCGCAGATTGCATTGCGTTCGACGCCGTGGTTCGCGGCGTCACAACGCCTGCGCCGTATCTGCCGATCAGTCTCAAAGGCCAGCGTTTCGTTGTCGATCCGTCGTTCAGCGACCGTTATTCAGCCAGCGGACCGGTCCTCGCGAATCTGCGCGCTGTCGTTGAACGGCTTCGCGATGCAGGCGCTCAGGTCGACTCGCGTCGTTTCGCAACGCTCGATCAGCTACACGAATTGATCCGCTCACATGGCTGGCTCGGCGGTCTCGAAGCCTTCGATCTGTATCGCGATCTGCTCGATTCGCCAGACGCCGAACGCATCGATCAACGGGTGCGCACACGTCTCGAAGCAAGCCGTCACGTTCCCGCCGAGCGCCGTGCGTTTCTGCGCGAACAGCGTCTCGCGATGATCACAGCGTTCCGCGACGAACTCGCCGACGCGACGCTGATCGCCCCGACCGTACCGCACGTCGCGCCGCTGCGCGCGCCGCTCGAAGCCGATCCCGAGCTTTTCGCGCGCGTCAATCTGCAAACGCTCTCGATGACGATGCCTGGCAGCTTTCTCGATATGCCCGCCGTCGCGATGCCGTCCGGCATCGATAGCGACGGCTTGCCCACCAGCGTGCAACTGCTGCGCGCCCAGAACGACGACGACGCGTTGCTGCGCATCGCCGTTTCCGTCGAATACCACGCATTCTGAAATTCGGAAATAAGGAGGAAGCACACATGGCCAAGGAAATTCTCATCGCATTCGGTATCGACGTGGACGCGGTGGCAGGCTGGCTCGGCTCGTACGGCGGCGAGGATTCGCCGGACGATATCTCGCGCGGGCTGTTCGCTGGTGAAGTCGGATCGATGCGTTTATTGAAGCTGTTCGAGCGGGAAAAGCTGAAAACCACATGGTTCATTCCCGGCCACTCCATCGAAACCTTTCCTGAACAGATGAAGGCGGTCGCGGACGCCGGTCATGAAATCGGCATTCATGGCTACAGCCACGAAAATCCGATCGCGATGACGCCGGAGCAGGAAGAAGCAGTGCTCGACCGCAGCATCGAACTGGTCACGCAACTGTCGGGCCGCCGTCCGACCGGCTATGTCGCACCATGGTGGGAATTCAGCAACGTGTCGAACGAACTGCTCGTCAAGAAGGGCATCAAGTACGACCACAGCCTGATGCACAACGACTTCCATCCGTACTACGTACGAGTCGGTGACAGCTGGACCAAAATCGATTACAGCAAGCATCCGGACACATGGATGAAGCCGCTCGTGCGTGGCAAGGAGACCGACCTCGTCGAGGTTCCGGCCAACTGGTACCTCGACGACCTGCCACCGATGATGTTCATCAAGAAGGCGCCGAACAGCCATGGCTTCGTGAATCCTCGGGATATCGAAACGATGTGGCGCGACCAGTTCGACTGGGTGTATCGCGAGCACGACTACGCAGTGTTCCCGATCACGATCCATCCCGACGTCTCCGGCCGTCCGCAAGTGCTGCTGATGCTCGAACGACTGATCGCGCACTTCAAATCGCACGACGGCGTGCGCTTTTGTACCTGCGATGAGATCGCCGACGACTTCCTGCGGCGCCAGCCACGTATCAAGCCCGCCTGAACATAACACCTAAAACGGAGCATTAACGATGAAAGAGAGTCCCTTGTCCAGCGCCGGTTTCAGGCTCGAAAAGATCCTGCCCGTCGACGTGAAGCGTGCGACGATCGTCGCATTCTTTGCGTGGGTGTTCGCGGTGTATGACTTCATCCTGTTCGGCACGCTGTTGCCGGAGATCGGCAAACATTACGGCTGGGACGCTCCCACCCAGGCTGAAATCGCCACGTTCGTCGCGATCGGCACGGCCGTGATTGCGTTCGCAATCGGGCCGTTACTCGACCGCCTTGGACGCAAGGCCGGCTTGCTGTGGACCGTTGCCGGCGCCGCGCTGTGCTCGGGGCTTACCGTCGTCGGCGGAGCGATGGGTCAGTGGCCACTGGTACTGATCCGTTCGCTGTCTGGTCTCGGCTACGCAGAAGAAACCGTTAACGCGACCTATCTGAACGAACTGTATTCAGCCGCCAACGATGCACGCCTGAATCGCAACAAAGGCTTTATCTACAGCCTCGTGCAAGGCGGATGGCCGATCGGCGCGTTGATCGCCTCGGGTCTGACGGCGCTGCTATTGCCGCGCATCGGCTGGCAAGGCTGCTTCGTGTTCGCGACGTTTCCAGCCATCGTCATTTTCTTCATGACGCGGCGCTTGAAAGAAAGCCCGCAATTCATGCTGCACAAGCGCATCAAGCAGTTGCGTGAAGCGGGTCACGACGGGGATGCACGAACGCTTGCCAGCGAACACCACGTCGATTACGAACAGCACAGCCGTGCGGGCCTGCGCGAAGCATTTCGCGGCGATGCATTGCGCGCGACGCTGGTGCTCGGCGGCGGTATTCTGCTGAACTGGTCGGCGATTCAGGTATTCAGCGTGCTGGGCACGACGGTGCTGACGCGCGTGCATAACGTGTCGTTTGAAAACTCGCTGCTGATTCTGGTGCTGTCGAACGTGATCGGCTATTGCGGCTATCTGAGCCACGGCTGGATTGGCGACAAGATCGGCCGTCGCAATACGCTCGCAATCGGCTGGGTGCTCGGCGGTCTGGCATTTGCCGGCATGCTGTTGGGACCGAGCAGCTCAGGTGTGGTGGTTGCGCTGTATAGCCTGGGTCTGTTCTTCCTGATCGGCCCGTATTCGGCAGCGCTGTTCTTTATCGGCGAGAGCTATCCGACATCGATTCGCGGCACCGGCAGTTCGATCGTCCACGCCATGGGCCCGGTCGGCGCGATTCTCGCGGGCGTCGGCGTGACGTCGATGCTGAATCACGGCGTCGACTGGATGCACGCGGCACTGTGGTTCGGCGCGTTGCCCTGCTTCCTCTCGGGACTGCTGATCTTCTGCGCGAAGCACGTGAATCCAGAAGCCACGAAGTAACCACCCAGCCACTTGAATACACGTCATGAGCGAATCACAACACACGAAAGTCGCGCTGGTCACCGGCGCGGCAAGCGGCATCGGGCAAGCGCTGGCGGTCGCCTATGCGCAGATTGGCGTCGCGGTCGTCGGCGGCTATTTCCGCGGCGATCCGCATGACCCGCGCCAGACCGAACGCATGGTCGCCGATGCAGGCGGCCAATGCGTGATGCATCCGGTGGACGTCACGTCTGCCGATCAGGTGGACGCGTTTGCGGCAGTCGCACGAGAACGTTTCGGCCGGATCGATTTCGCGGTCGCGAATGCGGGGCTGCTGCGTGCCGCACCATTGACCGATATGCGTGACGAGCAATGGTTCGAAATGCTCGACGTCGATCTGTCGGGTGTGATGCGTACGTTCCGGTCCGCTGCGCGTCATATGGCGGACGGTGGCGCAATGGTCGCGGTATCGTCGATTGCGGGCGGTGTGTACGGGTGGGAAAACCATACGCACTATTCCGCGGCGAAAGCGGGCGTGCCGGGTCTTTGCCGAGCCGTCGCCATGGAACTCGCGCCGCGTCATATCCGTTGCAACGCGGTGATCCCAGGTTTGATCGAAACGCCGCAATCGCTGGACGCGGTCAACTCGCTGGGACCGGATGGCTTGCGAGAAGCGGCGCTCGGCATCCCGCTAAAACGGGTTGGCCGTCCGTCGGAAATCGCGACATTGATCCGCTTTCTGACCAGCGATGACGCGTCATACATCACCGGCCAGGCAATCATCGCGGATGGCGGCTTGACGGTCCGCTGGCCGGGTTAATGAGCGCACGGACTTCACGGTCAATCGCTTCAAGGAGTCGTCTGTCATGAGCAGCACATTTTCACTCGACGGCCGGCGCGCTGTCGTCACCGGAGCGGCAAGCGGGATTGGCGCGGCGATCGCACAAACATATGCATCGGCAGGTGCGCGACTCGTGCTCGCCGACCGCGACGCGGCGCGTCTCGCGCAGCAAGCCGAAGTCTGCCGGGGACTCGGCGCGATCGTGCACACGGTGCAAGCCGACGTCGGCATCGAGGCGGATGTGAATCGCATCGTCGACACCTGTAGCGACGTGTTTGGAGGCATCGATATTCTCGTCAACAACGCGGGCATGCTAACCCAGGCCAGGTGCGTCGATCTCACCACCGAGATGTGGGACGAGATGATGCGTGTCGATCTGCGCAGTGTTTTTCTGTGTACGCGCCGCGCATTGCCGTCGATGATCGCGCAACGCTGGGGGCGCGTGATCAACATCGCGTCGCAGCTCGGCATCAAGGGCGGCGCGGAGCTGTGCCACTACTCGGCGGCCAAAGCGGGCGTCATTGGTTTCACGAAATCGCTCGCGCTTGAAGTCGCGCCCGACAACGTGCTGGTCAACGCAATCGCACCGGGTCCGATCGAAACCCCGCTGGTCGACGGCATCAGCACCGCGTGGAAGACTGCGAAATCCGCCGAACTACCGTTGCGACGCTTCGGACGTCCAGAGGAAGTTGCGCCCGCCGCGCTATTGCTTGCGTCTGACCCTGGTGGCAACCTGTTTGTCGGGCAGACGCTCGGACCGAATTCCGGCGACGTGATGCCGTGAGCGGGCCGTGTGCCCATTTCACCTGACGGAGAATCATCTTGTGCGGAATGTGCGGGCTGCTAGGAGGCGGCAATCACTGGTCGAATACGACCGCACCGGGCGCGGGCGCTGGCAGCCAAAACGCGCGCCGCCAGCGGCTGTTGCAGGCCGCGCTGGCGAATCGTATCCTGATTCCGCTGCGGCTGCGTCTCGACGACTTCCACGGTCAGTCGTTCGTGTTGTCGTCACCCACTGGGGCAAGTGAAATGGTCGGCGATTTCGCGCAAGTGTGGAAGGTCGCTGAAAGGATGCTCGGCCGCGCGCTCGATCCGCTGACGCTGTTCCAGGTGGACGAAGAGGAGCACGCATGAGCCTCGCTTACGACATCATCCCGGTCACCCTCGTGACCGGCTTTCTCGGCAGCGGGAAGTCCACCTTGCTCGCCGATGTGCTGACCGGCGATGCCGCCCGCGACACCGCCGTGCTCGTCAATGAATTCGGCGAGGTTGGGCTGGATCATCTGTTGATGGGCGAAGTCGATACGCAAACCGTGTTACTCGATAACGGCTGCGTATGCTGCTCGATTCGTGGCGAGTTGAAAGATGCGCTGGCCGGGCTCTTCTCGAAGCGCGCACGCGGCGACGTGCCGCCGTTCTCGCGTGTCGTGATCGAAACCACCGGACTTGCGACACCTGCGCCGATCATCGCGACACTGCTAGCCGACCTCGTGATCCGCAGTCACTACGAACTCAAGGTAACGATTACCGTCGTCGACGCGCTCAACGCCGACGCTCAGCGCGCGCGTTATCCGGAATGGCTCGCGCAGATTAGCGCAACAGACCGGATCATGATCAGCAAGGGCGATCTGACCACCGCGCCGCATATTGACGCATTGAAACAGTCGTTGCGTACCATTAATCCGTTTGCCGAGATTGTCGAACGCAATTCGTCGCCCGACGCGCTGCGCGAGCTATTGTTCAAGCCCGCGCGATTTGCGCCGGATTCCGTGCAGAGCGTCTGCGAGATCGGAGCCGGTACGGTGCGTCTTGGCAAAGGCGGCGGACGCCTGGCGCATCGTGTCGACTTCGAACGCAGCGACATCGTTTCAAGCTGCATCCGCATCGAAGACCCGCTCGACTGGCAGGTTTTCACGCTGTGGTTCACGATGCTGTTGAATCGTCACGGTGATAAGATCTTACGTGTGAAAGGCCTGCTGGCACTCGAAGGCGCCGACCGTCCCGCCGTGTTGCACGCAGTCCAGCATCTGGTCCATCCCGTTCTGCATCTCGAGGAGTGGCCCGACGCTTCGCGCGCGTCCACACTCGTCTTCATCACCGAGGGGCTTGATGGCGCAGTAATCGAGGCATCGTATCGCCGTTTTTGCGCAGCGCTCAAGGTAGCCGCCTGAACCGCATCCGAACTCTGTTCACCCGAAACCGCTAAAACCTGTGCGCACTTCCACTGAAGCACCCGCCGTCCATCGCAGCAAGGTCGAATTGCGCGTGCTCGGCACGTCGGTTACGTTGCAGGACCATATCCGCAAGCAGGCGGAACAGGACCTCGGCATCAAGCTGCGTTTTATGGTCGACGAGGGCTCCGCCGTGCAGCGCAACGGCGTGATGCATCCGCACAGCTACGATATCTACGACCAGTGGTTTCACAGCATCGACTGTCTGTGGCCAGCTCGTGCGCTTCAACCAATCGACGTCACGCGCATCGCCCGGTGGGATGAAATCAATTCGCTGCCGCGCGCAGGCCGTCTCGGGCGCCGCGTGTGCACCGGCGCGGGTTCGGTGCCGGTCAACCGTCTTTATGTACAACCGGACAACTCGCTCGGACGCAAGCCGTCGCAGCGGATCAGCATGTTGCCGCTTACCCATAACGCGGATAGCTTCGTCTATCTCGACGACACGTTGCCCGCTTCGCTAATCGAGCGTGGCGAAAGCTGGTCATGGCTGCTCGCGCCTGAACTGGCGGGCCGGGTCGCGTTGCAGGCGGATGCCGCAATCGGCGCAATCGACGCCGCGCTCGCCGTCGAAGCAAGCGGGTTGATGCGCTTCGACGACATCGGCAATCTGACGATCGAAGAAATCGACGCACTGATCGCGACGCTGATCGACTACAAGCGGCGCGGCCATTTTGCGGGTTTCTGGTCAAGCTATGCCGAAGCGGCGCAACTGATGATTTCGAACAAGGTCGCAATCCAGAGTATCTGGTCGCCTGCCACGGTTGCGCTGGCCAAGGCTGGCCTCAAATTCAAGCTCGCAAGTCCGCAAGAAGGCTATCGCGCCTGGTTCGGCGGCATGTCGCTGTCACGCGCCACAGCCGGCCGCGAGCTCGACGCCGCGTACGAATATCTGAACTGGTGGCTCGACGGCTGGGCCGGCGCGACGATGGCGCGACAAGGCTTCTACATCTCCAATCAGGAGCGTTCGCGTAACCAGATGACCGAAGCCGAGTGGGCTTACTGGTACGATGGCAAAGCCGCATCAGGCGAGCTGCCGGGGCCGGTCAGCGAGCATCTGGTAACCGCGGGCCAACGTCGCGACGGAGGCAGTTACGTGTCGCGGATGAGCCGCATTGCGGTGTGGGACTCCGTGATGGACGAGCATAACTATCTGGTGCGCCGCTGGACCGAATTCATGCGCGCTTGAATCCGGCCCATCAGCGTACCCAATCGAACGATGACAAGACGTGCAGGCGTAAGCGCATCGCCACCTGGCTCCGCGACCGAAGCGGCGGCCGAGGCAGCGACTGACGATATAACTGGAACCGACACCTCAGCGGAGGGCGAGACGCGCCTTCGCTACCGTCTGATTCACGATCAGTTGAAAAGTGCGATCGTGCGTGGCCGGATTGCACCGGGACTTGTGCTGCTCGAAGGACCGGTGGCGCGGATCTTCGGCACGAGCCGCGTACCGGTTCGCAAAGCGTTCGAATTGCTTCATGAAGGTGGGCTGCTGCGAACTTTCGAAGGTCGTGGCTATCTGGTTGCCGGGACCGACGGCGGCGAACCTCAACCGTTACGTGTACCGCTATCGGAAGCAGCGCTCGGCTTCGACGGGACGCCTGTGCCGCTCGCGTTGCCGTCCACCAGCGAGCGTATTTATCACGATCTCGAAGCAACGGTGTCGATCGGGATTGCGTTCGGCCATTTCCGGATCGACGAAACCGAGGCCGCCGAGACCTTCGGCGTCAGCCGCGGTGCGGTCCGCGAGGCACTGAGCCGGTTGCGCGATCTCGGTCTGGTCGAAAAATCCACGTACTCGCATTGGATGTGCGGCCCGCTCACCGCGCGCGCGGTTAAACATGACTACGAGTTGCGCTCGCTGCTGGAACCCGCGGCGCTCGCCGCGAGCGCGCCGCTGCTGTCACAAGCGATGCTCGGCTCGGCGCTCGCCGAGCTGGAGCGTGCGATCGCCGAGCCCGACAGCGTCGACTTCGACGCGTTGCAGCGGATCGAAGACACCTTGCATATCGATTGTCTGCAGAATGCGCCGAACCGGAAGCTGCTTGAAACGATCGGCCATGCGCATATGCCGCTGACCGTGAACCACGCGTTCTACAAGGCGTTCGATCTGCATCCGGAACCCTCGACGCTGCTCGAACATCGCACGGTCATTCGGCATCTGCTGAACGGCGATGCGAATGCGGCCGCAGACGCGTTGCGCGCCCACCTTCAGGCGGGACAGACGCGTACGCTGCAACGGCTGAAAGTGCTCGCCGTCTTGCCGGAGCCCGATCTGCCGGGATTCATGCACAGGATCGCATAGGTGGGGCACTGCTAATCGCAAGCGCGCGTGTGTATGGCAAACAAAAGGAGAAAACCAACACCGCGGTGGCACGCGTAGTCTGCCTTAACAACCGTGCAATGGCCGCATTACAACGCCAGCGCAAGTTCAGGCAAGTTGGCGGTGGCAGCGTGTTTCAGGATCCACGCTACGGCGAAGACTGGAAAGGCGAGGAAGCGTTCCACAATGACCTTGAGATGGCGCGACTGGAATCATCCCTATTGTCCCAGAGCGTCCCCGAAGTAGGGGCGAGACCACGTAAATATCCGATTTTTATTATGTTCTGTGGTCCGGGTGGGAGTCACATTGGCGCCGCTTAGGCCCACCACATCTGGGTCTCCCGATGCGGTCATGCCAGGTTACCCCCAGATCTACCCCCGTGAAATGGCGGAACAAAGTGGAATTGGGCCCCGATGAAAATACAGCCCACGGAACAATCGCATCTATGCCGCTCGCCCCTGTCGATGTCGCGATCTCGCAACACACGCAGCGAAAACATCCCCGTTGCGAACCGGTGACCAACGAAGATAGTCAATGCGCCGGTGATTGGCTCGATTCGACTGCCAAGTCCGGAAGATGGGCAGCTACTCACCACTTGCAATGCGCGCCTCATCGCGAACTTCCCTTGTCCACCGCGGCCGATCAAGTCGCTGGAGGGGCAACGACCGCTCTCAGAGTCCCGCCGTCATTCGCTCGTTACAGTCCGGCTGCAGCTTGCCCGCCAATCCGGTTATCCACGGGCCGGCGATTTATGGTCGGCGAATGGCCGGTTCGGTGGAAAGCCTCAGGCAAAAGACGACCCTCAACTGCGATTCGGACTGGCACAACATAAACGGCGGCGCAGCTGGCCACTGTATCGTCAAGTTTGCGGGCGCACGATCAGATCAAGGCTGATCCAGCCGCGGCGGCAGCTCTCCGGCTGAAAGCCGAGAACGTCAAGAATATGTCGGCCGCGCAGATCGAAGAGATCATCCACAACCCGGAAATCGAGTGGACGATGACGCCCAGGAAGTTCATGGCCTTCGCGACATTCATGAACCGGACAGGCCGCCTCTCGACGAAGCTGGCCGACCGGCACGAGTTCTTCTTCGACAACATCAAGGACCTGCCCGGCAGCTGAGGGCTGATGTCGACGAGAGAAGATGCGGCGCCCGGCCACGACGTGATCGCGGTCAGCGTTTGGCGTGGAGCAACGACGGATCGGCTCGAGACTTTCGCTTCCGCGACCGATCGTCGGGCGAACAGTCCTGATCATCGTGCTAAGACTGCGCCGGACCGGTCAAATACGCGTTGTCTGCCGCCCGCGCCCAGGCGACGATATGATCGATGAAGGTCTGCGTAGCACTACGGATATATTTTCGACTCGGGTAGGCAATACACATGTTCAGCGACTGCTCGACCACGCTGAAGTCCGGCATGAGCCGAACGAGCGACCCTTCGGTCAGTTCCGGCTCGATCATGGATTCCGGCAGGAACGAGAAGCCGATACCTAGCTTGGTCATTCTGCTAATCATAAGCAGATTATTGGCAGTAAATCTCGGAAGCAATTCGACAGCGAATCTTTCATTACCGCGTTCGAACTCGACGCTCATTCCCTTCTCGTTCATCGATCTACCAATGAAAGCGAGTTCCTTGAGTTGCTCCGGACGCTCCAAAGACGGCAAACCCAAACGTGAAAGATACGAGACGGACACGACCGGTGAGTTCGAAAACTGCGCCAGTGGTCGTACGATAGCGCTGCTGGACGTCACCGCGCGGCTCGGCACAACCGCTACATCGAATCCTTCGTCTACGATATCCACCTCCCGGTCCAGCAACGTCAAATGAAAATCGACGTCCGGATATGCCGCTATATAGCTCTTGATAGCGGGCCCGAGATTCGACAGCGCGAACGACGAAGACGCAGCCACCCGCAACGATCCGGCGCTGGTGGCGCTGCTGCGGGTGACGTTTCCTTCTGTGGTCGCGATCCGATCCAATATGTCCTTGCAGTCGCCAAGATAGCTACGCCCAATTTCCGTGAGCGTGACTCGCCGTGTCGTACGTTGCAGCAAACGCACATTCAGGCGCTCTTCAAGATTGGCAATCGCACGTGTTACCGCCGAGCGGGAAATTCTGAGCCTCTCAGCGGCCCGGTTGAATCCCTCTGTGTCGGCGACCTCGACAAAAATCGTCATGGCCTCAATCAAGTCCATCAAGGTCCTCTATGTTGCAACGCTCCCTCCGACCGATGCCTACAGCCGCCCAATCAGCCGGATAGCGTCGGCAATGGCTCCGGCTGGGCAGTCGTTGTAGAAGACCGCAAGCCCGTCGCGACTCTTTCACGGCTTGCGGTCACTCTCTTAGTTATCGCCTTCGTTGAAGATCGTGATCCGATTGCTTACGGATACCACGCCCGCGACGGCCGACGCCGCGCTCGCAGCGAGATCAATCTGTGCTTGCGTCCGTAAGTTCCCGGAGAGCGTCACCACTCCGTTTGACGCCTTGACGTATATGCGCGTCGGGTCCAAGCCCTTTGTACGGCCGAGTGTGCGCCGAACCGACTTCGCGAGCGCCCGGTTCGCGGTCTTGATCGAAACCGCAGCCGATGCGGCGGTAGATGCCCCCTGTGCGAACACATTCGTGGCATTCAACGTAATCACCAACATACCCAGAGCCAGAATTCGCGTCGTTTTCATACAGCACCTCTATTTATGGCGTATTTGGAATTGGTAATCCGCGCGCATAAGCAAAGCGAACGGATCCATGCTCAATTAGAATGCGTGCCGTATCCCGACGATGACGCCGGTCTGGTTAAGATTGCCGGGCGACGACGTGTCGAGATAGTTCAAAGTAAAGTTCTTCCCGCCACCCACATCCAGATATCCAGCAAATGCATAGAGCGAGGTCTGCTTGGACAGGTTATAGGTTCCTTCGAAGATGAACCAGTTGGGATGGCCATTATCTCTTGTCTGGTAGTGATCCACCTCGGCGGATACGCCGAACGCGGGGGTTATCTGGTAGTAGGCCCCGCCCCAGTACATGTTGCCGTCCGGCGACATCTGAAGTTGTCCGTTGACGTTTAGAAAGCCGGCAAAGAGCGTGGCCGTTCCTACACGCAGCTTGGCTGCGGCACTGAATCGCTTGTCGAGTTCGGACGATGTGTCGACCGGCGCGGCGATCGTACCGCGCGTTTGTTCGTACACCACACGAGCCGAAAACGACCGGAACTGGTAGTCGACCCCGAGCCCCGTATAAGTTCCGGCCGCCATGTGACCCGGATCCTCCTGACCGAACGAGTATTCGGCTTCGCCGCTTAAGCCGCCCACCGTGATCGACTTGTACTTGATCGCATTCGACAGCGTCGTGCCATCGGGAATCAATCCAGCGGACAGCAAGGAGTACTGCGCCTGATACGTCGGATCGTAGTACAAGGACATATCGAACATGATCTTGTACTGACGGCCCACGGTAGCAGTACCGTACGGAGTATCCAGGCCCACATACGCTGAACGGTTGAAAAACGACGTCGGGCTTTGGTTCGCACCGTTGGCCATGTTGATACCGTTCTCCAGCTTGAAGACCGCTGCGTAGCCACCACCAAGATCCTCTCTACCTGTGATGCCCCAATTCGACGGATAAACGTTACCCGATTGAAGTCCGACGACCCCATCATGCTTCGAATTGGCATTAGTCAGGTATTGCACCCCGAGGTCAACCATCCCATACAAGGTCACGGACGACTGTGCCAAAGCCCCAGTCGAAAAGAGACCCAACGACGCAGCGGCTGCGCCAATCAGAAGTTTAGCTTTCGTGTCCATTCGCTTGTCTATTCAGGTAATAGTTATATGTTTCTGATCGCCTCGCCGAGCCAAACCATGGATATCCCGTTCGTCGAACGCGTATGACGAATTGAAATCTAGGTATGCTTATTGAAACGAGCTCATCAAACGCAGACGAAAGCCAGCCGGAAGTACTGTCCGTTTATTCGTTCGCGTGAGATAGATTCTTAGACGCGAAAATAGTAGTGACAACTACCGTGGCGTTCAAAGGAGTTGCCACGCGTCCAACCTGGGGAAATTCCAGGGGGTATAGCGGAGAGAGCCCACGAAGAGCACACGGGCTGGGGGAGACAGGTGGTCGGCGAGAAGCGGACACGCGATCTGAAACACCGAAGCAGTGCGAATGAACTACTTCTGGTTGAAGGCGACGCTGGCCTTTACGCCGGGGATCAAGGAGATCTGTGATCGCCGGCGCTCGTCAGAGATCTGACGGCTGATGCCGCATTACCGCGAACCGGAGGCGCTGGAACCGCTCGTCGAAGATCCGTATTGCGTGGTGGTGGTTTGCTCTGCGGCGACTTTTCTCTCCGCGGCCTGCAGGTTGTACGGATAGTCGGGATCCTGGCTGTATGCGGGATGGTAGCCGGCACGCTCGAGCGCGGCGAGCTCCGCATTCACCTGGGCGCGTGTCTTAGGCGCCGCGTCCTGGGCACGAACTATCACCGGCCCGGTCGTCACGGCAATGGTTAAGGCAAGCATCAAACCTGAGCGCAATCGTTTCATCGTATCCACCTGGAGAAAGAGGCCGTATCGCCAACGCTGTACCCTGACTTTTCAGGAGACAACCGACGGCATAGGGACAGTTTATCGAGTGGGTACCGAAAGAGAAGCTAGCCAGCCAGGGACAATCTGTTCGCGAGACAGCAACAAACGCGCTGGCGAGTCATTCGCCGGTGGACCGCCTTAGAATCCGTGATGTATTCCAGTCAGGAAGCCAAGCTGGTTACGGGTCGATGAAGCCCCGATCGTATAGATTGCGGCCGCTGCGCCACCCGTGGCCGTTTCGAAAACCACATCCGCATATAGCTGAGTACTCTTCGACAACGCATACACGTTGCCGAACGACAACTCCGTATAACGCGCAGGCGAAAAACGCGTTGTACTGGCTCCAAGTGCGAGTGAGTCTGCCGGGGTAGCTTGATAAGTGGCGCCCGCGTCGTAGGTCTGGTAGATGGCTGACTGTCCGTCAGACTGTAGTTTCACGAGCGTAAAGAGCGCATGAAGCGTCACAGCACCAACGGTATACGTGGCTCCAGCTCCCATGTTTTCCACTCTGTCAGCGGAGTAAGTTGCTGCCGGTTGCCCTTGAAACGACGAAAGGCCCAACGTAGTGATTTGCGGCGTCCTGTTATGCTCATCGGCGTAGGTTAGTGCCGCTTTGACAGGGCCGCTTTCATACTCAGCACCAATGCTGAAGTTACGGCCGAAACCGAAATTCGTTGTGTTGCCCAACCCGATCATCGTCCCTACGGAAAGGCCATTCCAACGCTGGGACACGAACTTCGCGCTGTTCTGAAACTGCACCACCCCGGTCGCGGCGAGTTCGTCGATATTTCCCGGATGGAACATGTACCAATTCGCAGTTAAATAAGCACTGCTCAGTGGGCCGAGCCAGTCGAAGCTGAACGGCGTTTGCCGCCCTAGCGTCACGGTACCAATCGAGTCATCACTCAATCCGACGTACGCCTCCCGATTGAAAATCACGCCAGGTGTCGTCATCGCGCCGGTCGCCGTTGAAAAACCGCTCTCCAGGCGAAATACGGTTTTCACACCGGAGCCCATGTCCTCGACGCCGTACAGACCGAAGCGATCAGGCTGCATCGTGTTGACCGTTGTGACCTTCGCGCCAGCGCCCGCGTTGTTGAAGTAACCGACTCCAACATCCGTACTGCCATACAGCGTGACGCTGCTTTGCGCTCGCGCAATCCCGCATACTGCCAACGCCCCGAACATCAACAATGCTTTCTTCATGCTGCAACCCCAAGCCAGAGACGAGATTTATCCGTGCGCGCCGCATGTGGGCGCGGCATGCGCTATCTTGACGCTGGTTTGGACCAGTGCCACGTTATTCCTACTTGTAGGAATTTTGACGAAACTGTGGAGCCCAAAAAATAGTTGTCAACGAGAACCATGAGGATTTTCGACGGACGCAACGTAGCGCAAGATCCACTCGTCGCACGACATCAGCACATATGGAGGCGAGCGACGGCACGCGGTAACGTTCGAATAGTCCCGCGCGCAAATTTCCGTGGCAACTACCGTGCTGCTCACAATGGTTGCCGAACGTATCGGGATGGGAAGCGTGGATCATCATCCGCGCCGATCTTGCATGTGCCGACCGGATGATAGTTGGTTTAACTGTCCATTTCACATCGCTTGCGATCTCCCCGCTCTTCTTTACGAACTGAAGCACCTGGAAGCATCTCGTCGCCGATGAACTCCGCGAGCGGACCAGTCCGCACGACCTTGCGAAGATAACGGACGGCCTCGACCAGTGTCGCCAGATGGCGCGGCTCTGCCAGAAAGTTGGGTTCGACCACTGATGGGGCCATCGGATCGGAACTGGCCAGTCGTACCCGTCCCCTCGAGAGTGGACTCACCAGATTGGCCAGTAGCGTAAAGCCGGGGGCGTTCTATCAATTGGCCTGCGATTTGTTATTTTTCCTTCTGCCCATCGCCAGGAACCTTTGCTTTTTATCGGCATCATTGACGATGCCCCGTAGGATCAGTTTGGTGGCGAAATCGATATATTGTTCCGCCAAGCCGTCGGGCCGCGCGTTCTTTTCGAAGAGAACATCGAGCAAAGGTCTCGCCTCGATGAAAAAAGTACAGATACCCAGCATCGCAACGTGAAAAAAGCGGGGATCGACCTCGTCCGAAATGGTATCGGATCCGCCAGGTGCCAGGAGAGCCTCGCTCAAAGAGACACCGCCCAATGCGATTCCCCGCAATATCTCATCGTGTCGCGGAGTGGAGTTGCCGCGGTAGATCTCGCCGAGCACCAGCCTGAGGAGATACGGATTCTCCCGAAGCACGGTGATCAATAGGGCCAGACGCCCCCGCAATCGCTGCTCAAGTGTGGTTCCGTCGGAAACAATCGGCCTGCTCTTCGCCTGTACGTCTTCGAGCATATGCGCTACTGCAGCCCGAAGTAGCCCTTGCCTGCTCTTGAAGTAATAGCGAACTAGCGCGGGGTCCACCTTGGCCGCGGATGCGACATCGACTACCGTCACCTTCTCCGGCGGTGTCACACGCAGTATCTGCAACGTAGCATCAAGGATAGCGACGCCACCCACGGACGTCGACTGGCTGGGTCGTCCGGCGCCTCGACGGCGACCCGATCGCTTAGCGACTGGCTTTGACGCTGCCATATGTTCGACGTGTTCCATGTTTCATGGAGACGAGCCCGCTAACGCGACTTTACTAACGGGGGATGAGCTTTAAGCGAACAGATCTAATCGACCTGAGCGACCACGCCTAAGGCGAAAGGTGCGCTTTTAGGAAACCGACGACCGCCTTAATTCTAGCATTGACGAGAGGGGTTTCAGGAGTGCATCAACCAGATGAAATGCACTCCAACCGCCGCCTTAACGGGCACCGGATGCCGACGTGCCGTCAGTCGACGGGCCATACTGCGATCCGTTCAATTGCTTCGCGGCAAGCTTTTTCTCAGCCACCTGCAGATTCGCCGGATAGTCCGGGCCGTGGCTATAGGCGGGGTTGTAGCCGACGTGCTCCAACGCCGCCACTTCTGCCTTGACCTGTGCGCGAGTGACGGGTTGCTCGTCTTGCGCAAAAGCCGGAACAGTTGCGAAACCGATAAGTGCTACCAGAACTGCCGAGATAGTCGTGCTTTTCATGATATCCATCCACTGGAGAGGTTCCGCGACTAGCCAGGGTGACTAGCCGCACCGAAACTAACGGTATGAAGCCAGTTTACCGAATGGATACTGAAAGAGAAGCGAGGCAACGAGGGATAGATTGTTCCGCAAGCAGCAACAGATTGGCCAAGTGCCCAAAGACCCGATCGTTACGTCTGCGCAGCTTCGTTGCGGCAATCAGGGACATGACGCGGTTCAAAGATCCAGCACCAGCCTGCCGCTTTTTAGACCCGAAACACATACCATCATGACTTTATTGGCCGATTTCTGCTCCGTGCTCAGCACGGAGTCACGATGGTCCGGACAGCCTGACAGCACGCGAGTCTCGCAAGCCCCGCAGACACCCTCTTCACAACTGTGATCGACGTCCACGCCGGCGTCCAGCAATGTGCGAAGAATGCTTTTGCCTTCGCTGATCTCCAGCGTTTTCCCGCTTCGCGCCAGCTCGACAGTAAATCCGCCAACCGTCGATGCCTGTAGACCTGCGCCCCCCGCGAAGCGTTCGACATGGACATGTTCAATACCTGTCTGGCTACATGCCGCCTCGAACGCATTCAACATCACTTCCGGCCCACAGCAATAGGCATGAACGCCAGACGGGCTCGACGCGAGTGCGGAGGTCAACTCGAGCGGCTTGCCGTCATGCTCGTCGTCGAAATGTAGCTGGACGTCACCGCCGAGACGCTCAAGCTCATCGAGAAACGCTGCCTGTCTGCGGCTGCGCGCACAATAGATCAGGCGCACTTCCGCATTCATTTCCCGTAACGTTCGGTACATGGACAGTATTGGCGTAATGCCAATTCCGCCTGCCAACAGAATCGTCGCGGCAGCAGTCTGATCAAGCGCGAAGTTGTTTCGCGGTTCACTGATAGGGATTGATGCACCGCATCGCAAGGCTTCGTGAAGATACCTGGAGCCCCCTCTGCTGCGACTGTCCTGCAGAATGCCAAGCACGTACCGGTTCTTCTCGTGGAAGGAATTGCAAAGCGAGTAGCTACGCACGAGCCCGTTTGGAAGGTGTAAGTCGATGTGAGAACCGGGAGCGAATTCGGGGAAGTGCGCTCCCAACTGCGGAATCAGTTCGACACTAAGGACTCCGATTGCTTCCTGACGCAATGTCCGGACAAAAGCGTCCAGGAGTGTTTTGCCGCTCATAATTATCCGACGCCACTCGACGTGGCCTTCCATATAAACAGTTTCAATTGCAATCGGGCCGGATTCCGGCCGCTCCGGCATCCGGCCCGAGAACGGCTGCATTGCTCATTCGTCGCCGTTGGCGCCATGAACGACAAAATATTGCGCGCGCTGCGTCTTCTGCCCAATCGCTTCCTCATACGCCTCACGAACGCTCTCCGGTTGCCCAGACTGCCCAATGAAATCGAGCAGGAAAGGCCCCAGTAGCGGGTGCTTGATCTGCTCTTCCCTCGGCATGCCGTTAATCATTTCCTCTCGGCACGCGGAGGGTAGATACACGTCTTTATTCTTGTCCTTATCCGTGATCAACGCCTTCGGCTGTTTGCCACTCGCAACTGCCTCGAGCTCATCGAAAAATCTCCGGCGCATCATGATGACTCCACGGTCACTTGCGCCCAGTGTCTCCTTGGTACGGTCCGTGATGGTCCCCTGACCGACCCATGCCGCGAAGTCCTGGTTCGCAACGTGAGTTTTGATCCAATCGCCATTTTCGTCGTAAAGCGGCCCATACCACGTCGGAATCGACTTTTGAACGTACGGCTCCTGTTCCTTCGGTACCCGGCTAAACACCCAAAGGATGCTCAGGGTTTTGTGATCATCGATCGGCACCCGCCATTCCACGTGATGCCCCAGGTAGAACGCATTCGGCCACAGCGTTACCCGACCGACCGTCCATTGCGGGTGGTGTTCGTGTTCGCTGGCCCGCAGACGCTTGTATATGAAACCGTAGTCGAATTCTTCGTATTCGACTTTAAGATGTGTTGGCACATAAGGGGCGCCTTTGTCCTGCAGGCGAGCGGTCCAGTTGTTGTGGGTCCACTCGAAGTGAATCGGATCGATCGAGTTTTCCTGGCATTGAAACCAGTTGCAATCGATCTCGGCCATCACCACCTGGGCAAAACCGTTCTTGTAGTTGAAGATCTCCCAATCCGGCAACTCGGGCGCCGGCGTTTGCCCCATATAGGCCCAAAGCAGGCCGGCCTTCTCACGGACCTCATACGCGACGGCTTTGGTCTTCTTCCTGAGCTTGGCGTCCACATCCACGATCTCCTCGAAAGGCTGATGCGTGCACTGTCCGGACCGATCGAACTCCCAGCCGTGATAAGCACAACGGATACCGCACTTCTCAACGTACCCGAACGACATGTCCGCAGATCGATGAGGACAATGACGCTGGATAAGACCATAGTTTCCCGACAAGTCCTTATATAAGACAAGGTCTTCGCCAAACAGCCGGATCGGCCGAACAGACTTGGTATCGAACTCGCTGACTCCAGCGACGGGATGCCAATAGCGTCTCAGGTAGTCACCCATCTGCGTTCCGGGTCCAACCTCGGTCAAAAGCTTGTTCTTTTCTGCGCTTAACATTTCAAATGCCCTTGTATTTCGGTTTCACCTTTCGCTCACGAAGACGCTATCCTTTCTGGGCAAACACGTTGCCTCGCGAACGAGCCTCCATCCATAGTTACCAATCAAAATCCGTCTCACAACCACCGGAACGTCAGAAAAGGTAGCGCATCGTCGCAATGCGACTGTCCGCTTGTCCGAACTCTGGCCCTCGCCATCACCCCAAGGTGCGGATCAGGTCCCGTGCGCTGTGGCCAACTTTTCGTTCGAACGGGTCATAGCGCAAAACTCTTGAAATTTCTTCTGCTGTACTGACTACGTCGACGACGAGGCTGCTTTTGTTAACGTCTCCGTCGATCTTCGATCGCGTAATCGTCGCGGCCACGACAGCCATGATGCCTCCTGTCTTGCAACGCACAGGGGCCGATATGGCCGACACGCCGCTTTCAAAGTACGACTCGCTCACCCCATACCCCTGACGGGAAGTCATCAGGATTCGTTCATAAAGCGCCTCGACAGTCGAAGGCGTGTGCGACGAAAAACGGGGCAGGCTGGGTTCTTTATAGAGTCTCACCAGTTCTTCGAAATCGAGGTCGCCCAGCAGCACCTGTCCGTGAACTGTCGCATGAGCCGGCAGACGAGTGCCGAGGGTGACCTTGAAGCTCCCGAGCCTTGAAGCGGGGCCCTCAGCTCGCGCCGCATAGACGATTTCCGTACCGTCACGAATAACCAGATGCACCGTCAATCCAATCCGGTCGCGCAACCGCTCGATCGCCGGCAAGCCTTGCTTGATTACAGGAAGCGATTTCAGATACCCGGACCCGAGATGCAGCACTCCCACACCAAGCTGAAAACTTGTATCTCGATTCGCGCGCTCAACAAAACCCATTGACTCGAGCGTCTGCAAAAGACGGAAGACCGTTGTGCGTGGAATCCGAAGACGCCTTGAGATCTCCGGGGCGCCGAGTACGGGTTCTTTGCGAGAAAATTCACGAAGAATTCTCAGTCCACGCTCAAGCCCGGGAACCAGATAGGCCTCTTCAGCCGTGTCGGCGCCATACTCCAGCTGATCGATGTCCACAGACATTCATGTCTCCCTGCGGCCTTCACATCGACGGCAGAACTGTTCGATGCTCGCGGTGTAAACCTCGGGAAGCTCGACGTAACCCGCGTGCCCCGCTTGAGGAATAATGTTCAGGCCGGTTTGCGCAGCTTCGGCGACGCGTCTGCAGGCAGCGGGAGGCGTAATCACGTCGTCCTGCCCCACCACCACCTGAACGCGTCCCTGGAAGAGCGCGAGGTCACCGCTCAGGTTTGCGTTTGCAAGCAGATGCGTCGCTTGCCGATACCCCGACGAAATCACCCGCGCCATATTCCATTTCACCCACGCACGTGCTTCTTCGCTAGCGTGCGCGGACAACATGTTGCCGCCGCGCTGGTCGGCCAGACCTCGCGGCCCAAGTTCGTCGAGCATCGACAATCTCGCGTCTCTCTTCGTGGCGCGCACTTCGGGATCGGCCGCAGCGTAGCCATTGGCAGGCGAAATGAGCATCAGTCCGGCAACGTTGGACGGCTTTTCCCTCGCGTACGCGGCCGCGATGATTGCACCCAGCGAATGACCGACCAGGATGCAGCGGTCGATGCCCAACGCCTGCAGTGCCGCGGCCAACGCTGCCGAGTAGTCGCCCGCCACGGGAAACTGCGGTCGCACAGGCGCAGTCTCTCCGTAGCCTGGCGTGTCCCACGCTATGACTCTTCGCGATTGAGACAAGGCAGCGAGCTGATGCACCCACGATGCCGATCCCGAACCGATTCCGTGTAACAGGACGACCGGGATAACTTCTCCTATCGCTGCAACGCCTTCGCGATAACCGAAGAGACCGATATCCGACGCTGAAACATTCGTTGGAAATGCTTCGAGCTGCCTGGCAAGTGCGAGAGGCATCGCCTCGGTCGTCGTCTGTGTGGCATCCATACGAACGTCCTGTTTTCTTTCACTGGCGGTTGATATGCACCAAGTCGCCGATCACGCAGAGGCAACTTGCTGGGATCCGCTGGCCCCAGCCGGATTTGCGGTACTGGTTTGCTGCTTCGCAAGCGCAATCGCCGCGAGCTGTTCCTGAGCGCGCTGGCGCAGCAGACGGCGCACCCGCGTGATCCCCAGATCGTGCTGGTACAGGAATTCATGCCCACGCGCCTGCGGCGCCAGCCCCTCCAGGATCGACCGGTCCTGTTCCAGCACGTCCCAGTGCAGCTTCTCCAGACGGTTGCGGTACATGAACTTCCACACATCCCGCTCCCAACCGCTCACCTTGCGCGTGCGCCAGAAATACGCCTGGCAGTGCTCCTCATCCACCGGCGTGGCCATCGCCACTATCCCGAACCCCGGCCCCGGTCCGTACTGCTTGCGGTACGGAATCTCCAGACGCATCCACAGACACCCCGTCTCGCCCAGCTCCACCCAGTCGAAGTTCACATCGCGCTGCCCCACCTTCTCGAACACCAGCCCCACTTCCGTCCTGCGCACCTTCATCTCCGCCTGCTTGTCGCCCTCGGCCATCGAGTGCGACACCGCATGCAGATACGCCCCATGCATCGGATCCATCACGTTGTCGATCACGTACTGGTAGTTGCTCTTCCAGTTGCCAATGCACAGGAACTGCTCGTATTCGTCGCTCTGCAGCTCCTCCGGCAACACCAGCTCCGGCACCGCCCCCTGCTCATCCACCCCGAACCACAGGAAGATCGCCCCCGCGCGCTCCTGCACCGCGTACGACTTCACGCACTGCTGGCCCTCCAGCGGGCATGCCGCCACCGCCGGCACCTTCTGCACCACCCCATCGCCACTCACCTGCACCCCGTGGTACCAGCACGCCACGCTGCCGCCCAGGTTCCAGCCCAGCGACAGGCGCGCACCCCGGTGCGGGCAGCGGTCCTCCAGCGCATGCACCTTGCCCTGCTCATCGCGCCACAGCACGATCTGCTCGCCCAGCCGCGTCACGCCCACCGGCGCGTTGTTCACCTGCCAGCCCGGCGCCACCGGGTGCCAGTAGTTGCGCAGGCCCGCATCCAGATACGCCTGGACCTGATCCTGACCGATGCTGCCTGTTGTTTCGGGGGTCGTCATGCTCGCTCCGCAATCCTGTGTTCTGTGTATGTCACTCGCCTGCTCCTGCTCGCCCGCGCCGCCCTAGCCGGCCAGCGCGCGCAGCTCCGCGGCCAGCGTCTCGCCTGTCCACGGCCCGCCCGTACGCATCCGGAAGCCCAGCCCGTTCAGGCCATCCGCCACCTCCCCGGGCTCCAGCGCACCCGCACCGAACACCTTCTCCAGGGCGTCGCCCAGATCGTTCTCGTACTGCGTGGGCTCCGCACGGCGTGTCTGCCACACCATCGTCCACGCCCGCCCCGGCTCCTCGATCACACCCTTGCCCGCCACGTTGTTCGGCTGCGGCGCCTGCCACGGCTTCAGGTGCGGGTTGAAGTTCACTACCGACTCGCTCATCTCATTCCACCTTGATCTGGATTTCTTCGCCGGCCAGGCGCACCGCGTACGTCTTCAGGTCGCGACCGCCCGGCTCCTTCAAACACCTGCCGCTCGGAATGTGGAACACCGCCTCGTGCAGCGGACACTCCACCGTCTCACCATCGATGAAGCCCTGCGTGAGCAACGCGTAGGCGTGCGGGCACACGTTCTCGAGCGCGTAGAGCTGCCCGCCTACCCTGAAGATCCCTACCTCGACGCCATCCAGCCGGTACTCGATCGGGTTGTCTTCGCTGAGTTGCGCACTGTCTCCTGCGCAACGCCATTGCTCCGCCATCTTAGGTGTCCTTAGAAAATGTTCCGTTCCACAAAAGGAACGTCAGACTGTATGTGGCGAATTATAGGGACCTCCTCACCCCGATAAAATCCCTATTCAACCAATTCAGGGCAAACACCTATATCTTTTATCAACCAATGATACTTCGCGTATCTATTTGGTTGCCGAGACTCTTTTCATGGGGCCGTGCGCACTATGTTCTGCCTTCGAAATCGCGGATCAGCTTGAGCGGTTCAGAGCAGAGGTTGCTCGCGCCTCGCATTTGACGAGACGCCGGGTTATTTTTTCAGGAGGATCGATTCCATTCCAGGCAAGCCATATCGATCGACACATCCTGCAACCCGGCCATGCTACTGATGGTTCTTAAAAATACGCTTGGTGCATCACTTTGAGACGCTCTGCACCCGAGCCTTTAGTTTTCAGGCGACGCTGTGTGCCAGAATTTACTTAACGAATCCCTAGCGGCCGCAGTAAGCCGCCCCAGGTGATTCACGCGACCGCGCGTGCCCTTGCTGCAGGCGAGGTCAATCAAGCACCTAAACGCCATAGATCGCGCATTCCGTCGGAGGAAGCGCCACTCATTCTGTTGTGTGTAAATTTTATGTTAGAACAACTAATTAAGCACAAGGAGTTAAAAAGATGAAGCGCAGAAGTTTTATGACCAATCTTTCGGCAGGCGTAGTCGGAACGGGGTTGGCCATGTCCAGTGTAGCCAGCGGGGCGCGAGAAGAGACAAAACCAACCTTCGTGTTCGTCCACGGCGCCTGGCATGGTGGATGGTGTTGGGCGGAAGTGGTCAGATTGCTGGCTGAGCAGGGCTACAACGGAGTGACCTTAGACCTGCCTGGGCATGGTCTTCGTGCCCAGTTTCCAAACGCATACACAGTCACCCCCCAGGACGCGGCGGGATTGAGCACCCAGATCTCGCCACTAGCGGCGATTACGCTTAACGACTATCGCGACCACGTGTTGAGCATCATCAATGGCCTCGTCTACAACGGCAGCGGGCCCGTGATTCTGGTCGGGCACAGCCTGGGCGGCGTAACGCTCAATGCGGTCGCGGAAGCCCAACCCACTTTGATCAAGCGATTGATTTATCTGACGGCCTTCGTCCCCATTGCGAAACCGACGGTGCTCGACTATCTGTCGCAGCCAAATTTTGTGGCTTCCCAGCTTCCACCATTGTTCTTAGGCGACCCTACCACATTGGGGGCGGCGCGCATCAACCCCAATTCGGGCGATCCCACCTATGTCGGCAATGTCAAAAACGCGCTCTACCTCGACGTCCAGGACAATGTCATTACCGCGACCCTGAATATGCTGACGCCGGATGAACCGCTCCATGGGCTATCGGATGCGGTGACCGTCACAGCCGGACATTGGGGCAGCGTGCCGCGATCGTTCATCCGCTGTACCAACGATCACGCCATTCCCCTCGCCGGGCAAGATCAGATGATCGCCGAGGGCGACAAGCTCACGCCGCGAAATCCTTTCATGCTGAAGACCATCGACAGTAGCCATTCGGCATTTCTCGCGCATCCAGAAGACGTGGTGAGAGTGTTGCTCGAGATGGTCTGACGATCGCGGCAACGCAAACTCACACGCTGCCGCCGGTCAGTCCGATCGACAAGCCCGACCGTGACCCGGAGACGGAACCTTGTATCCTGCAGAGCAGCGTCTAAAAGCGTTGTTTGTAGCTGGCCTCGCGGGCGACGAGTCGGCGTATCGCTCATTCCTGTGCGAACTGAGACGTCATCTTCGGGTCCTTCTTCGCCGGAGAATTCCGCAACTGCGTGAGGACCTCGAGGATCTCATGCAGGAAATCCTGGTCGCTGTACATAATGCTCGCCATACTTATCGCCCAAACGAACCGCTGACCGCCTGGGTTCGCGCGATCGCCCGTTACAAGCTGATGGACTTCTTCAGGACGCGAGCGCGGCGAGAGTCATTGCATGAGTCAATCGACGACTATGATGACATCTTCTCGAGTTCCGACGAGGAGTCCGCCGATGCTCGCCGCGACATCGACAAACTTCTCGGCCAGTTGCCGCACAAGCAGCGGCTCTCAATTCTGCATGTCAAGCTGCAGGGATTGTCGATCGCCGAAGCCGCAAGGTTGATGGGCCTATCGGAGTCCGCGGTGAAGGTCAGCATTCACCGCGGACTCAGAGTACTCGCTATACGAGTCCGAGGGATGGCATGAGAACGGACGATCTAGTCGGGTTACCACCAATTACTTCGGAACCCGAATCGGTAATAAGGCCAACGCAAAGGATTGTTGATACGCATCCAAAAACGAAAAAGGCGCCGCCAAGCAAATTGTTACTCTCAATTGTGGAATCGGTCGCGCGCAGCCGGGCAAATTCTGATTGAAGTCCAATCTGACCTTTACCCTGCGAGTTCCGAAAGGAATTCGGTAAGAGCCCCCTTCGGATCATCTTCCTCCGAGACAAACATCTCTATCCGCCAATGGCCGAGCACCTCTTCCGCGACAGGATGTGGACGGTTCGTGAAAAGGTATGACTTGGGCCGGGCAGACGCCGAAGGGAAAAAGCTGGGGCGTAGAGACGCGCTGTCGCCCGATCAGAAAGCCGAAATCAGGAAGAAGCTGGCGAAAGGAGCGACGGCCTGCAGTCTGGCGAGGGAGTACGACGTATCGCACCCCACGATATTGAAAGCGGTGCAACACGGCTAACCGGTCCGCAGCTATAGCGCCGGTTGTCGCCGGGTTACATAGGATTCGCCGTATGTTCGCGGGGATCATTGGTGTTCACGGGTCGCCTCCGAGAGAACTAGATTGAAAATAATCATATTGATCCGTGCTGCTCGGCTTCAGACTATCTCTCGCCAGGGTGTACCCGACTGATCCCAGCACAAATCGGAATCGGCCATGTCGATTACCAGCGCAACAGGCGGGGGCCGAGCAGCGCACCGATCACCGTCGGCACCAGCATGCCAAGCAGATACCATGCGCCCCAGAAAGGGATGCCCATCTCCGGGCAATGCAGGCAATACGCCAGCGTCGCAGTCGAACCGGCCAGTAAGCCGCCCGCCGCGCCCGTCAGGGCAAGCCGGGGCGGCGCCAATCCTTTGAGTGCCCAGAACACGGCGATAAAGCCGGGAATCGACAGCATCGCGATATTGAACGGACAGACCCGCCAGGTTTTGCCGAGCACCAGCGCAAGCCGTGCGTCGTCCGGCGCAGTCATCAATACATATGCTGCGGCCAGCCACACCGCCGCGACCGGCGCAGCAATCAACCAGCCGCTACCACCCGCTCGCACGCCAGGCCGGGCGAGCCGCGTCGACATCCACAGCGAGCCGATCATCAGACATAAAGGCAACGCGATCTTGGCCCAAAAGATTGGCGTGGCTGCCACTTCGGCGAAGTCGGGCCGGATGCCGAGCACCACCGCCGTGGTCAGCAAAGCACCGGTCGCGCCCACCAGCACCGCAACGCCAAAGCGTTTCGCTAGTGCGTGACGGTCCACCGGCGCGACGCTGGTGGCAAGCAGGAAAATGAAGTCATCCGTTTTCATCGCGTTCCTCGAATCTTTGCAGCCAATGCCTTGAGTCCACGGTGCACGCCAATCTTGACCGCGGCCTCCGACAAGCCCGTCAATTTCGCGGTCTCCGTCACGGACAGCCCTTCGAGCTTCACATGCATGATCGGCAGACGCTGGCGATCAGGTAACTGTTCGAGCAGTTTCCTGAGGTCGCGCTTTGCTTGCGCCGGCTCGAGATCGGGTGCGGCGAGCAACTCGAACGCGTCGTCAAGCGGATCGTTCAGCGCGTCGTGTCGGGCGCGCCCCCGAAAGTAATCCGTCAGCTTGTAGCGCGCGATCGCGTGAATCCATGCCGTCAGCGGTTCCTCAGCGCGATATGTGTGCCGTCCGTTGTGAATTGCTAGCAGTATTTCCTGCACGAGATCCTCGATGTCGGACGCGCCATCATGAAGCCGCCTTCGCAGGAAGCCGCGCAAGTGGGCACCCAGTTCCGCCAGGAATTGCCGGTACGCGGCGCCGTCGCCGTCCAGGCCCCTCAGGAACAGGGTTCGCAGATGCGCCTCTTTTGCCTGCGCTGCAGTGATATCGGTAGTTCGATTCATCTGGGGCGTCGGTTACAGGAAACAGGAATTTATTCAATCTCTCCGCGCGTTGGAGTTCACGGCCGCGCCGCGCGTCCCATTTTGATCCGTGTAAGCAAAAAAATTTTACGCCTGCTGTAACCGTATCGGGACACGTGGCGAACTACCTCACAGATGCGGGAGGATGACGCATCGGTAGTTGCCGGAAAGCGGGTTTACCCGATACACACGTGGGCCGTATACGCCGCATCGGCTGCGCTGGCCCGATTAACAACATGCAAGGAGTCGTCATGAAAAGTATTGCAATCGCAGCATTCGCCGCAGCGTTGCTCGTCAGCGGTGGTTCGGCGTTCGCCCAGGCGAGCGGCGCCATGTCCGGTGATTCGATGTCGAAAGACACGATGAGCAAAGACTCGATGGCCAAGGGTTCGATGTCCAAAGATTCAATGAGCAAGGACGCGATGGCCAAAGATTCGATGAGCAAGGACGGCAGCACGATGAAACCCGACGCGATGAAGAAAGACGACGCGATGAGCAAATAAGTAGCCAAGGTGCGTTCCCGGCATGCCGGGAACGCACCGCCGAATCCTCATACCGCTTCGCTTATCCGGCGGGAGTCAGTCATGCGGGTCACATCATTTCTGTCTGTCGCCGCGGCGTTGATTGTCTGCGTCGTTGGGGGTGCCAGCGCCAGTGCCAGGGCCGCGTCGTCCTGTAGCGTCAGCAGCCCGCCGCACCGCGTGGCGCTGGTCGAGCTATATACAAGCGAAGGGTGCAGCAGTTGTCCGCCTGCCGAGAACTGGCTGAGCGCGCTGGATCAGGAGCGCACGGCCAGCACGATCGTACCGCTCGCGCTGCATGTCGATTACTGGGACAGCCTCGGCTGGAAAGACCGATTCGCACAATCGACTTTTACGATACGCCAGCAGCGCCTGAGCGCCGAAGGTCGTCAGCACACGGTATATACGCCCGAGGTATTCGTCGACGGACGCGAACTTCGCGCATGGTCGGACGACGCGCGTTTCGTCTCAGCTATTCATCAGTTGAACGCCGAAGCATCGCAGATCGATATTCACGTGGAAGCGCATCCGATACAATCGGGCCGCATCATGTTCAAGGCAACGTTTCTGGCTGCCGGCGAGTTGCCTGACGATATCGTCGCCTACGCTGCAGTCTACGAGAGCGGCATTGACAGCAACGTAAAAGCCGGCGAAAACGAGGGCGTGACACTACATCACGATCGCGTCGTGCGTCAGTGGATCGGGCCGGTTCCCGTAATTGACGGCCACGTCGCCATCACCGGCGACTATCCGGGCGGCTCTGGCAAAAGCGGCGTGGTGGCGTTCGCCGAAAACCGGGCGACCGGTGAAGTGCTGCAAGTCAGCGAACTCCCATCGTGCGCCAACTGAACCAAACAAAGTCTTCTCCCGCGTCGACATCAATCCCGGAGATTCAACATGAATGCGATCAGTAAATCCCCCGCATCGCACAACCCGGCGCGCACGGTTCAACCTGCGTGGGTACGCATCGCGCACTGGCTCAACGCGCTGGCTGCGGTACTGATGATGCTGTCAGGCTGGCGAATCTATGACGCGTCGCCAGTGTTCCACGGTTTCAGGATTGCACCCGGCATCACGCTCGGTGGCTGGCTCGGCGGCGCGTTGCAATGGCACTTCGCGGCGATGTGGCTGCTGTTCTTCAACGCCCTGTTCTATCTGGCGATGAGCCTCATTACCGGGCGGTTCAGGTCGAAGTTCTTCCCGTTGTCGCCCCGCGCGATCCTGCACGACCTCGGTGAAGCGCTGAAAGGTCATTTGTCCCACGCGGACCCGAGCCGCTACAACGCAGTGCAGAAGTTCGCGTACCTGTTCGTGATGCTCGACATCGCGGTCTTGATCGTATCGGGGCTCGCGATCTGGAAATCGGTGCAGTTTCCTTTGCTGCGCGAATTGATGGGCGGATATGACCGTGCGCGCGTCGTTCACTTCTGCGCGATGTCGCTGCTGGCCGGTTTTATCGTCGTCCATCTGACGATGGTCGCCCTTGTGCCGCGTTCGCTGCTTACGATGATTCGTGGCCGCTAACCGAGGAGTGCCATTATGAAGCTATTCAAACCTGTCTCCCCGACCGTCGATCGCGAGTCGCTGAGTATCGATGTCCGTCGCGAACTCGATATGCCGTCACGTCGATTGTTCGGCAAGCGCATTATCACGCTCGGCGGCCTTGCGATGCTGACCGGATGCAGCCTGTCGGACGACAAATCGGTCGAAGCATTTTTATCGCGCGTGTCGAGAATGAACGACAGCGTGCAAGGCTGGCTGTTCGATCCGAGCCGTCTCGCGCCGACCTACACCGAAGCACAGATCACACGCCCGTTCCCGTTCAATGCGTTCTATGGCATCGACGATGTGCCGCACGTCGATGGCAGCGATTTCCGCCTGAAAGTGAGCGGCCTCGTGCAAAACAGGAAGAACTGGACGCTTGCCGATCTCTACGCATTGCCGAAGGCCGAACAGATTACGCGGCATATCTGCGTCGAAGGCTGGAGCGCGATCGGCCGATGGGGCGGCACGCCGTTCTCGGAATTTCTCAAGCGCGTCGGTGCGGACACATCGGCGAAATACATCGGCTTCAAATGCGCTGACGATTACTACGAAAGCATCGATATGCCAACGGCGCTTCATCCGCAGACGCTGTTGACCTTTACGTATGACGGTCAGCAATTGCCTGCAAAATACGGTTATCCGATGAAACTCAGAATGCCCACGAAACTCGGCTACAAGAATCCCAAGCACATCATGGAGATCTTCGTGACCAACACGTTTCCGGGCGGCTATTGGGTTGATCAAGGCTATAACTGGTTTGGTGGATCGTGAGTAGTAAACTGAAGACCGGTGCGCATCGCCGCAGGAACTCGTCATGCACCGATCGCAAGCCTCGCAAGCGCGTGCGAAGACGGCCGTCCGTGCCGACCTGTTGTAGCAGCACCCGGCGTTGTTTCACCTGCAATAGCAACCAAGCTGCCAGCGTCAGATGCCATGACAGCCGTAAGCGTGAGCTGAGTCTGCTTCCGCCTGCGCCCCCGATGCTGCCAACCCGATCATATCGATGTTGTCAGCGTAGTTAGCCAGGCCGGACTGGCGGACAGGAGAAGGGTTTCCAGTTGACGGTCTAAGCCAGTGATGACGATCATTCCCATCACAACGAAGAGCGTACCGAGCGTCCAGCGGACCGTACTACCCCAAGTGGCGAGTGTGCCCCGCATCTTCATGAGCGAAACTCTCGAGATCGTTCCGAGCAAAACCAGCGGCAATGCCGCACCCAAGCCAAACAGTGCCATCAGGATGGCGATGTGCCCGAGGTCCTGACCTTGTGCGGCCAGCGAAGTCGCCGCACCCAGAGTTGGCCCGACACAGGGGGTCCAAACGAATCCGAGCAGCAATCCCACCATCATCTGCCCAAGCAGTCCATTTCCTTCCACATCGTCGAGCGCCTGCTGCCCCTTCGCACCGATGACGGAGCTAAGCCGGGAGAAAGTCCTTTGAAGGGTGCCCGATAACATGACGAGGCCGAAAAGCACCATCAGGCCCGCGGCACCGCGTCGAAGAACCTCAGGGTCCAGCCCCGCCGACGCCCCTAGAGTGGCGAGAAATATGCCAACACCCGCAAACGAAATGGCCAGCCCCCCTGCCAACGCGACGATGCCGAATCGATGCTTAGCCAACGCTGACGTCGCGAGTATTGGCAGTAGCGGGAGGACGCAGGGGGACAGTACCGATGCCGCCCCCGCGACGAAACCCAATCCGTACGTTGCGACGGTGAATTGCATCAGAGCGCCTTTTCAAACACGGCCCGGATTGCGGCCTCCTGGGTCTGCCCCGTCGAACGCGCCACTTCGTGGCCGTTCTTGAAGACAACGAAGGTCGACTGCTGAGTCACCTTCAGTACTCTTTTCAGCTTTGTTTCCGAATCGAAGTCCGCTATGAAAACTGTCACCGCCTTCAGCTTGGGGTCGACAGAAAGACGGTCGACGATCGGCTTTTGAACCCGGCACGTTGGACACCAACTCGCATGCAGGTATACGACGACAGGCCGGCCCACTGAAACCGTCTGATCGAAGCTTGCCTGATTAAATGCCACCTCGCCCGCGAACGCAGTGGCTGATACGGCCAGGAACGCTACGCCCACGATATGTTTAACGAATCGCATCCGGTTCACGATTAGGCCCCTTTGGTGGTTGGGAGAGAGGAAAAAAGTCGGTACCCCATCCTAGTTCGGATATTCGCCAACATCGGTTACAGCGCGGCTCAAATCTGTTGCCCCCAGTTCGTAGCTCTCGATGGGCCCAGATGCGTGCGGTGAAGCGGAGGCCGATTTCACGTTCGGATGTAACCGAAACGGGTTTCAGATCGAACTAGCAAAGGATCGATTGCAGCCGAGTTTAGCCTGTCTTTCGTTTCCCTTTGTGCGTACCTGTATTTCGCTTTCTGAACCCCGAGATCGATATGGCCATGGATATAAGCTTCGCATGCACGATGTGCGGCGATTGTTGTCACAACCTTCGTCTGCCCCTCAGCGTTCACGAAGCAATAAGCTGGTTAGAACGAGGGGGAGACGTCCAGGTGTTTTGCGAAGCGATGCCTTGGCCCGTTGAGCCATCGACGGATGATGGTCAGGTGAAACACCGGCGAATCCGCTCTTTTGCCGCCGAAAGCGGTGAACTCGCAATCCGAGTGCTGGTGACAGTCGTTGCCGCCTTCGATGGCGCCTGCCCGCACCTGCAACCGGATATGCGATGCGGAGGATACGAGGCAAGGCCGAACGTTTGCAGAATCTATCCGGCTGAAATCAATCCTTTCATTGAACTGATGCCAACACACAAGGCTTGCCCGCCGGAGGCCTGGGCCGTCGACAGGCCCTCATTTATCAAAGGCGGTCAAATCGTGGATTCCATCACGGTGGACTTGATCCGGAACTCGCGTGACGCAGCCATCCACGATGTTCCTGTGAAAGAGCGTCTGTGTGGTAACGCTGGTTTTCATACCGCATCTTTGGCCAATGAGGGATTTGTGACGTACACGCTCCCTCCTCGTGCAATGCTTGACGAGTTATACAGAGCGTTGGATCCGGCCTCACCTGCTACACAAGCGGTGCCATGGCGCATCCTGTCAAATCGACGCTCGACAGTCGATACCCTCAATTCGGTGGGCGCTCATTCGGAAACGCACACGGCTCTATTGCCGACCGAGGGGTACATTCCGCTCTTTGAAGCGGACTAGCGTCCGTTCCATTGGATTCCGAAGGGCAGCAACGTCTTGCCAGCCGACATTGCAGCGTCACACACGTTACGATATTCTAAATCATCCGATCTAAAACGACCCGGGGGCGATAAAACAAGGTTCCCCTGGCGTCTTAAGGTAGCCGCCACGCACGCTTCAGGCAGTCCAAACGCAAACCGCAGGAACACCATGATCGAATTCTATTTTCACCCTACGCCCAACCCCGCAAAGGTTGCCCTGATGCTTGAGGAAACTGGACTCGAGTATGAACTGCGACCCGTTGACACCAAGAAGGGCGAACAACACCTCGACGCTTTTCTTGCAGTCAACCCGAACGGCAAGGTTCCCGCAATTGTCGACAGGGCTGGACCAGGCGGGAGGGAAAGCAGGGTGTTCGATTCCAGTGCCATTCTGCTTTATCTGGCAGAGAAGGCTGGAAAGTATCTCGGCGCAGCAACTGATCGACCGGAGCTGCTCTCCTGGCTATTCTTTATCAGTTCCGGGCTCGGGCCGTTCTCGGGTCAGTCAGTACACTTCCAGCACGCGGCCTCGGAAAAGCTGCCTTATGCGATCAACCGGTTCCGCCGCGAAGCAGAGCGGCACTACCGTGTGCTCGATGACCAGCTCGCAGGCCGTCGGTATCTCGTTGGAGACACCTATACGATCGCTGACATGTCTGCGTGGGGCTGGATAGCACGCGCTGCGTTCGTGTTTCCCGGCATCGAAGATCCATTGGCACCGTTCGTCAATCTCAAGCGCTGGTTTGTGGAAATTGACGCCCGCCCGGCTGCGATTCGTGCGAGAGCGGTCGGGACCGAACATGCATTTAAGCAGGAGATGGACGAAACGGCGCGCCGCGCCCTCTTCCCGTCTAACTATCCGGCGCCGTAACACGGTTAGTCGCAGCGAGTCCCACGCCCCGATAAGAGCTGAAGCGCCGAAAGACTGAGTCAGACAAGGAACATGAGGAATGGAAATCAGGAACAGGCGAGTATTAATCACGGGGGGCTCCAGTGGTATTGGTCTGGCGCTCGCCCAGGTTCTGGGCTTGAAAGGTGCGCACATAGCGATCAGCGGCCGCCGGAGCGACCGCCTCGATGCGGCTATCGCGCACCTGCGTACAGCAGGCGTCGCAGCGAAACCCATCGCGGCTGACGTTGCAACGGAATCAGGTCGTGCTGCAACCGTCGAAGGTGCGCTCGAAGCGCTCGGCGGCCTTGACGTACTGGTGAACAATGCTGGCGGCGTGAGAGCCGGCAGGCTCGAGAACACCACAGAAGCCGAGATCCGGGCGATGATCGAAGTTGATCTTGTGGCCCCTGTCCTCCTTACCCGGGCGCTCCTGCCAAGCCTGCGTGACAGCGGCGACAGCGCCATCGTGAACGTCACCTCTGGAATTGCATTGATCGGCATGCCGTTCTATACGACTTACGCGGCAGTCAAGGCAGGACTCGCGCATTTTGGTGAGGCGTTGCGACGCGAGCTTTCGGGAGAAGGAATCCACGTTCTGACGGTGTACCCGGGCGCGACAGAGACACCCATGATGCAGAGTTCACGAGCCGGAACCGAACTAGGCTTCGTACGCGAGCCGGCGATAGCCGTTGCTGACGCAATTTGCTCGGGGCTTGAAGAAAATGCCCTCGAGATCATCCGCGGCGGTGAGGCGCGTGGGCAGATGATCGCTCTGAACCGCACCGATCCCGCTGCCCTCGACCGACGCTTCGCCGGCATGAAGGCCGCGCTCGGGGAAGCAGTCCGAGACCACTCTGCTCTTTGACTCAGGAGTCGGAACCGTGTATTCCGCAGAGCAGCGTCTGAAAGCGTCGTTTGTCGCGGGCCTGGCTGGCAACGCATCCGAGTATCACTCGTTCCTGTCAGAACTTACGTGTCACCTGCGGGGCTATCTTCGCAAGCGGATTCCACGACTTCACGAAGACATCGAGGATCTCGTTCAGGAAATCCTGCTGGCCGTGCATAATGCACGTCATACGTACCGCCCGGATGAACCTCTGACCGCGTGGATTCACGCGATCGCGCGTTATAAACTGATGGATTTCTTCAGAACACGCGCGCGACGGGAGTCGTTGCACGAACCACTTGACGAGCATAACGACATCTTTGCCGAGTCCGACAACGAACCGTCCGATGCCCGTCGTGATATTGGGAAACTACTTGGGCACCTGCCGGACAAGCAGCGGCTCTCGATCCTGCACGTCAAGCTGCAGGGACTTTCGGTTAACTCGCAGCAGTCAGCCTGATCCTAATGACTTGTGTCATCGAACTGACCGTGCCTGAGGGCTGGCCGATCCACTTGACTTGGGCGGGGATGGCGCTGGACATTGCGCCATGGGGGCCCGGCCGGATATCCATTGACCGTCTGTTGGCTGACAGGTCGTTCAGGTCCTGACCTAAAGTACTCATCGAACGCGATGTAAACCTGAGAGCGTCGGGAGGACCGGTTCGAACTATTGTCCGCCCCCCGACCCAGCTCCTGCCCGACACCCATATCCGTATCGCACTACGTATCGCTTTCGGAATGTAGAGATGTTTTCCATTGAGCAACATGAGAACTTCAGATCTGATACTCAGGTTGACTAACAATTTGACGCCGATCGAGTCTAATTTTGCGTCCAAGAGGCTCAATCGCGCGCTAAGTGTTGGCCTGGCAAGCAGCACGGCGTTGCTGGTGGTACTTTACGGCATCCGGAGCGATATGCCGGAATTGATATTGACGACGATGTTCTGGGTACGACTCGCGTTTCCGGTAGCAACACTCATAACTGCATTGAACCTCGCTGGACGTCTTGGACGGCCCGGCGCACCCATCAGACTGGCATGGTTCGTGGTCACACTACCATTCATTACCATGTTGCTCGTCGCCACGTTCATGGTGCTCGCGACCCCAAGAGGGTATAGCCTGCAACTGATGTTAGGTACAACGTGGAGAGTCACCACAGCGAATATTGTTCTGCTCTCTTTGCCATCACTTGTCGCTGTGATGCATGCCTTGAGGGGGCTCGCTCCTACTCGCCCGATACTGGCGGGTACAGGCGCCGGACTGATCGCTGGCGCACAAGGTGTGCTCGTATATTCCCTTTACTGTTCAGAGATGTCAGTACCGTTCTGGGGTGTCTGGTACGTACTGGGCATCATCATAACCGCGGGTATAGGCGCCCTACTTGCTCCACTATATTTGCGGTAGTAGTCCGTCGAAGGTGCCAAGCGAAATCACGTTGCAAGAAAGCGGGTTTCCTGATCAATACGGGTTGTACGTGTTGATTGGACACTGAGTCAACGCTAGTTGCAACCCACACGCGAAGGAACATCGTAAACGTGAGCGCGCAGCAAAGTAATCTGTTGAATCCTCTTTGGCCGCACAGCCGATCCGGCGTCGGCCTTCCTGCATCTATCCCGGAGCAACCACATGAAAGCCATCAAAGGAATCATTTTCGACCTGTACGGCACGCTCTACGACGTGCATTCGGTCGCTCGCCATTGTAGTGAATACTTCCCGGGCCGCGGGCTCGAAATCAGCATGCTCTGGCGGCAAAAGCAACTCGAATATACGTGGCTGCGCAGTCTGATGGGGCATTACCTGTCGTTCGAGGAAGCCACCGACGACGCATTGCGCTACACCTGCAGCCATCTGAAGCTCGCGCTCACCGACGACGTGCGAGCCACGCTATGCAACGAGTATCTGAAAATCCAGCCCTACCCGGAAGTGCCGGCAGCGCTCGCCGAACTTCAGGCCATGGGCTTGCCGCTGGCCATTCTGTCTAATGGATCGGTGCGTTCCATTCACAGCGTGGTGAGTCACTCCGGACTCGAAGGACGCTTCGCACATCTGATCAGCGTGGAACACGTCAAGGTGTTCAAGCCGCATCCCGACGTGTACACGCTGGCGGAAGACACGATGGGGCTGCACCGGTCAGAAGTTCTGTTCGTGTCGTCAAACGCGTGGGATGCCTCCGGGGCACGGCATTTCGGCTATCCCGTGTGCTGGGTCAACCGGGCAGGCGGCACATTCGAGGAACTCGGCCAGCAACCCGACCATGTGGTGTCGCGGCTAGACGAGCTGCCTCTATGGCTCGGGCAGGTGGTCCCGCGCTGATAGAGGGTTGGGGGGCGAGATTGCCCACTTCCCCTGCCGCAAGAGATCCAACACCACCGACATTGCCACACTTGGGCGACCGAACGGATCGTGTATTTTCGGGACGTGTAACCCGATCGAGGCTCGTGTCGAACTAGCAGAGGGACCGCGTCAGCATGCGCTGCGAGACAGGGTGAAGCGTCCTGCTCAAGTTTTCATTTCAACGACACCGCTGGAGATCTGGATGAAGCTGGTCCGTCACCGGAACAGCGAACAAAGGCGCTCGAGTTTTAGCAAAAAGCGATGCAAATGCAGAACGAACTGCTTGACCTCTTCAAGGAGCATAGGCGAACTGCGCCGGTTCCGTGGTGTGCTGCCTCATAACAGAAACGCATTGGTAGGCCACAATCAAGAGGTCTACCAGTTTTTTCTCATCCAGCTGTCATATCGCCCCTCAAGCCGCGACCAATGGATGAGCCACCCTCATCAGGAGACAACTCATGCTATCCCGCCTGCTTGCTGCCATTTCACTGCTTGTGGCCCTCCCCGCCGCCGCCGCGACATCCCGGCCGGTGGTTGTCGAACTGTTTACGTCCGAAGGCTGTTCATCCTGTCCGCCGGCTGATGCCTACCTGTCGGAGTTAAGTCAGGTGCGAAGCGACATTCTCCCTTTGGCCTTTCACGTCACCTACTGGAACGGTCTGGGATGGAAGGACCCTTTTTCCCTCGATGTCGCCACTCAACGTCAGGCTGAATACGGTCGACGCTTCGGCGACGGCTCCTATACGCCTGAAATGGTCGTCGACGGAACAACCGGTTTTGTGGGTTCGGACCGCTCATCCGCCGAGACAGCGATCCAGAAAGCGAAGGATGCCGATTCGACAGCCATGCCGGTATCTGCCGTGCGCAAGGGCAACTCCATCACTGTTTCAGTCGGTGCGGGCTCCGGAAGCGCGCAGGTGATTCTGGTTGGTTACGACGCGCAGCATGTGACCTCAGTCGGGCGCGGCGAAAACGGCGGGCGAACCCTGAAGGAGTCCAACATCGTTCGCTCGTTCCAGCAGATTGGCCAATGGACAGGCAAACCGGTTGTGTTCGAACCACAAGTACCCGCGGGCGAGAAGACTGCAGTTTTGCTCGAGGCAGCCGACGGGCATATTGTCGGCGCTACCCGCGTGACCGATGAGCCGTGACATGATCTCGCTCCGTCCTGGATGGACGCCTTGCCACGGCCCGATGTGCTTACCATCTTTTCGGTGAGGAGCAGGCAATGTCCCGATTCACTCGCATCGGTGCCTTCTTTGCCCTTGTCGCAATGGTTGTTCTTGCGCCATCGTTTGCGGTTCGGGCAGCGTCCTCGAACTGGACCGGCGATCAGCGTGCCAGTTCGCGCATCGTCACAGCAACCAACGGCGTACAGGGCAACGTGCTGCAGATAGGTGTCGAGTTCCGCTATCCAAAGGGGTGGCACGGTTACTGGCGCACGCCTGGCGATGCCGGCATTGCGCCGATTTTCGACTGGTCCGCCTCCCGGAATGTCGCGTCGGCATCGGTATCCTGGCCAGCGCCGTCCCGCCTCGTCATTTCGGGTCTGCAAAACAGTGTCTATACAGGCGATTTCATTCTGCCGGTGAGCCTCAAGCTGGATCGCCCGCATGAGGCCACCCGCATCGCGCTGGCGCTCGACTATGCGGCCTGCGCCAACGTCTGTGTACCCGAACATTCGGAGTTGACGATCACATTGCCGCCGGGCACGGACGAACCATCGAACGAGGCCGGAGATATCGCCGCGGCGGCGCGGCTGGTGCCGCAAGCCCCCACAGGGGCCGGAATCGACGTGGTGCGCAGCGCGCTGGAACCCAACGCTTCGGGCCGTCGCCTGAACGTCGAGCTGCGTAGCCAGGGCACCCCGTTTCAGTCTCCCGACCTGTTTGTCGAGGGAGCCGAAGCCGGTCTGCCCGCCGCGCCACAGGTCCACCTTTCGGAACACGGGCAGCGAGCCACACTGGAAGTCGAACTGCCACCGGCCCGCGACGAAACAGGTCCGCTGCGTCTGACCGTCGTGGACGGACCCACGGCGGTGGAGTTCGGCGCCACACCGGCTATCTCGGCGGTAAACAACGATCACGGCATCGCCGTCATCCTGGCACTGGCGCTCCTTGGCGGCATGATTCTGAACTTCATGCCGTGCGTGTTGCCCGTTCTTTCAATCAAGGTTTTCTCGGTAGTGAAGGCAGCAGGCGCCGAACGCGCAACCGCAAGGCGAGTGGCACTCGCGACGGCACTTGGGATTGTCACGTCATTTGGATTGCTTGCCGCCGTATTGTCAGTGCTCAAACTCGCGGGTGCGTCGCTTGGCTGGGGCATACAGTTTCAGCAACCATGGTTTCTCGCCGGCATGGCCGTCGTGACAACGTTGTTTGCGGCAAGCCTCTTCGACTGGCTCCCGATCGGTCTTCCGTCAATCCTTTCCGGAGGTGCGAGCGGTGCCGCAAGGCGGGGACCCGTTGTCGAGGCGTTCCTCGGCGGCATGCTTTCAACGCTGCTTGCGACACCTTGCTCGGCTCCGCTCGTCGGAACGGTAGTCGGCTTTGCACTGGCACGTACTCCGGTCGAGATTACAGCGGTGCTTCTCGCACTTGGGGTAGGAATGGCACTCCCGTTCCTGACGTTGGTGCTCGCACCTTCGCTGGCGACGCGGCTTCCGCGCCCCGGGCGCTGGATGGTCCAGTTGCGCAAGCTCATGGGCCTGCTGCTGCTCACGACTTCGGTCTGGCTGATCGCGTCGTTGTGGAGTATTGCGGGGATGGTGGTCGCGTCAACTGTCGGTATCGTGCTCATTGCGATGCTCGCTTTGCGGGCCGTCGTTGCGAGAGGGGGACACCTTCGGACAAACCAGTGGTCAGGCGCGGCAACTGCGTTCCTTGTATGCAGCGCCATTGCGATTGCTTCGATTACCCCACCCGGCGCAGGAGACCGGAACGCTCCGTCGTCCGAATGGCAAGCGTTCGACCCGGATAAGATCAGCACGCTGGTCGCCAGCGGCAAGACCGTGCTCGTGGACGTAACGGCAAGCTGGTGCCTCACGTGTAAGGTCAATGAACTGTCCGTTCTTGATACGGCTACCGTGCGTGCGCGGCTCGGACAGGACAATATCGTGCGCATGCGAGCCGACTGGAGCCGGTACAACCCTGCAATAGCCGCTTACATTCAGAGTTTCGGCCGCTTCGGTATTCCACTCGACATCGTATATGGGCCGCGCATGCCCCAAGGACAACTACTGCCGGAGGTCTTGCGAGCTTCAACGCTCTTCCGTGCACTCGACAATGCCAAGTCCTCGCAAACCGCAAAGAGCAACTCATCCTCCGGTTGACATGACACAACTTTTTTAGCAGTTCAGAGGCGCAGCTGTCTGAGCGTATTCGCTACTGCAACATTCGGCGCCGACGTGGAAGGACTGGGGCGTTCCCGTTTCCGCGCCTCGCCAAGCGAGACTCTCGAAAGCTCACCGAGACCCATCTCCCGCACGCGGCCGTTGAGCTTGAACCGGAACACCCAGGAGCGCGCGCCACTGTCCGCGATCTGCATGTAGAGGCCACCGCCGTCGGCGTAGTGGCCTGGAGTCACCTCCTTCGCCACCCGCAGTGCGCTGAGCCGATGCAGCTGTCGTCCTGCCATGTTGCCCTCCATTCCTACCCACAAAACCCATACCGCTACCCATACTTCTTGTGGAAATTGTGCGGGACCTTGGCGGAAGCAGCAAGCACGTCGCTACCTATAAACTGCTTTAAAATCAGCGACCTATAGGATGTCTACGGAAGATACTGGAATGCCCGGGAAGCCCTGGCTGGCGGAAGGCAGCCGGAGTCGAACCGACCAGGGAGTGTCTGACACCCCCTACTGGATTTGAAGTCCAGCCGCACCACCAGATGCGAATGCCTTCCTTCTCGGGAAGATGAAAAGACCAGACACGGCGACGGCAACGACACACTCAAAGTGTCTCGAGCAAACGACTGTCGCCGCGCACGAGTCGAAGATCGCGCTGGAAACGAGTATACCCAACGCGATCGAAGAACTCCAAAATCTGGATCGCACGCTTGCGACCCAAACCGCTCGCATCACGAAACGCGGACGCGCCCAGCGCACCGCCGTGCTCCTGCGCGAGCGAGCCAACCAGGCGCGCCAGCTCATGCACCACGTCGGGGTGATAAAAAAGATCCCGCACCACCTGATACACCGCGCCCTGCCGCGACAGCTTGCGCAACAGTTGCCGCACCTTATCTTCCGGCTCATGGATCTCACTTGCCAGATCGCGCACCCAGGGCGGATCGAAATGGCCTTGTGCGATCAAGGGTAATAGCTTCGCGGCCAGAGCTTCCTCGCTCGCATCGAGCGCGACGCTATGCTCCGGCAGATGCAGCCAGGCACCGCTTCTCACCACTGTCCCTTGCATTACCAGCGCGTCAACCAGCGCGCGCCACAACCCATCCGGTAACAGCGGCGCCGCGATACGGCGCAAGCGCGCGGCGTCCGGGCCCTGCTCGTCGGGCATGCGCACATGAAACTGCTCCAACGCATTCACGACCTGCGCACCCAACTGTTCCCAATGACGACGCAGCACGATCACCACATCGTCCGCGGTCTTGCCGTGCAGGGGGATGGTCAGTGCAGTCTCCGGCACACTCAGCAAGCTTGCCGGCAGCCCCGTGAGATGCATCAGGGTCGAACGCAGCATGCCACGTGGAGCCTGTTCGAGCAGCGGCTCGATCGTGCGCTCGTCGAGCCATGCTCGCAGCGCATCGAGCCACGCTTGACGTTCGGGAGTGCGACGCTTGCGCGCCGGACCAAAAGGATCGAGCACCCGGCCACCGCCGACGGTCTTGCTAGCCTGCGCATTACGCACAATGAGGCGATCGCCTGGCAACGCACAAACGGGTGCGTCGAAAACGAGTTGCACTCGCGCCGATTCGCCAGAATGCAGGCTATCGCCATCCAGCAACGCCACATGCGCGACCCGATGCGTCGTACCGATATGCACATGCAGCGGCGCCCAGTGCTGCAACGTAATGCCGGCATCGGCTAACAATGTCAGTTCGATATCGAGCCGTTCCGACGGCTCGGCCAAG
>Ga0302228_10000206_pt1 | contig 53832 bp, 58 predicted proteins | sample II_Palsa_N1_2_FD_193519 | JGI IMG/M metagenome (GOLD analysis project Ga0302228, IMG submission 193519) | Peat permafrost microbial communities from Stordalen Mire near Abisko, Sweden - II_Palsa_N1_2 | ecosystem: Environmental > Terrestrial > Soil > Palsa > Peat permafrost | place: Sweden... | reverse complement strand
GGCCTTCACCTCGGCCAGAATTGCGCTGGTTGCCTTGGTGACCTGGCCCGCGACGCCGTCCGCCAGCGGCGCGTCGGCCGCGCCGACAGCGAGCATCCACAACCTGGCCAGGTGCGGCCCGCAACGCGCTTGATGATCTCGCACATCGTCTGCCGTATTCATGGTTGACCCTCCACGATGACCGGGGCCTCATTGCATGCCCGGTTTCCAGCCCCTATCAAGGGGCCTAAGTCCTCCTGCTGGCTGGGGCGCAGGGCGCGATGATCGGGACGTCGGTCATCTCAATGCCTCCCGGGAACGATGGGTGGAGCCCTTTCCGTGGCAAGCTATCGCTATGACAGATGACAAGCCGGAGCCCGCAGCCAAGGAGAGGGTAACGGCCGAGCTGGATGAATTCATGGCGACGGTGCTGCGCCACCTGCGCACGGGGCAGGGCAGCCCCCTGGAAGAGCTTGGCCTGGATAAGGCAGCGGACGAGCTGCAGCACTGGCGGCCGGATATCCCAGGTTCAGGAGCACAGGAATAACCATGATCGCGGTCAGGAATGGCATTCGATTAGGGCCGGGCTCATCGGCGGCACGTGCCCTCGGTAAACGACCTGGCAGCCAAGTCGGGCCCTATTAGGCACGGCCGCTTGCCCCGGGTCCGCCGGGTCCCCGGACTGCCCTGTTCCTGGCGGCGGTCCAGCTGTCATCAATGTCGGCCGCGGGTGCGGCGACGGAGTTATTGCCAGTTGGCGGTGGACCGGCCAATGTAGCAGGTGGGGTCGCAGTAAGTCTGCTGGCTGGCTCCGGGGGAGGGATTCATGACCGTGGTGGCACCGCCAGGGGTGGAGTTCGTTACCGACGCAGTCGCGCACTGGGCTGTGGTGCAGCCGGACGCGGAGGCGCTGACCTACGGCGAGGTGCGGTGGACCTGGGTGCAGTGGGACGACCGGATCCGGCGGGTCGCCGGTGGCCTGGCCGCGCTCGGCCTGGGGCGTGGCGGCCGGGTGGCGTTCCTGGACAAGAACAACCCGGCGTGCCTGGAGGTGTCGCTGGGCGCTGGGCTGCTCGGTGCGGTCAACGTCGTGATCAACTGGCGGCTGGCGGCTGGCGAGCTGGATTACGTGATCAACGACTCCGGTGCCAGCGTGCTGTTCGCCGGGGCCGAGTTGCTGCCCGCGGTCGAGGCCATCCGGGACAGGCTCCCGGGCATCACCGAGGTGATCGTGGTAGGCGGGCCGGACGACGCGTATGAGCCGTTCCTGGCCGGTGCCGGGCCGGCCGGCCGCGGCCGCGAGGTGACCAGGGATGATCTGTGGCTGGTGATGTACAGCTCCGGGACGACCGGCCGGCCGAAGGGCGTGATGCTGTCGCACCATAACATCGTCGCGCACACCCAGAACGCGGCCCCGGTAGCGCCGATGGGTCCGGGTGATCGCAACCTGGTCGCGATGCCGCTGTTCCACGTCGGCGGCATCTGCTACGCACTGTTGGGCATTTATGCCGGGGTGCCCACCACGTTCACCCGCGAGCCGGATCCGGCCTCGCTGCTGGCGGCGTTCGCCGCCGGGGTCACTCATACGTTCTTCGTGCCTGCGGTGGTGGCCGCGCTGCTGGCTGCGGGCGAGGAGGCGATCGCCGCGCTGGGCGGGCTGAAATACCTGCTTTACGGGGCCGCGCCGATGCCGCTTCCGTTGCTGCGCCAGGCGCTGGCGGCGTGGCCCCAGCCGAACTTCGTCCAGGTTTATGGCCTGACCGAGCTGGCTGGGGTGATCAGCACCCTGTCTCCGGAAGCGCATCGGGACGCCGCACGGGAGGACCGGCTTGGCTCGGCGGGTACCTTGCTGCCCGGCGCGCAGGTGCGGGTGGTGGACCTGGCCGCCGGCCAGGACGCCGCTGTCGGCCTGCCGGGGGAGTTCTGGTTCCGGTCGGCGCAGCAGATGATGGGCTACCTGAACAAGCCGGACGACACCGCCCGGGCGATCACCGAGGACGGCTGGCTGCGCAGCGGTGACATCGGGCATGTCGATGACGGCGGGTTCCTGTTCCTCTCCGACCGGGTCAAGGACATGATCATCACAGGCGGGGAGAACGTTTACTCATCCGAGGTCGAGCAGGCCGTGTCCGGGCACCCGGCGGTAGCCGAGGTCGCGGTGATCGGCATTCCCGATGACCACTGGGGGGAGACCGTCAAGGCGATGGTCGTTCTCCGGCCTGGCCGGCAGGCGACCGAGCAGGAGATCATCAAATTCACCCGGGAGCGCCTGGCTCACTACAAGTGCCCGGGCACCGTCGACATCATCGACGCGTTGCCGCGTACTCCCAGCGGAAAGGTACTTAAGCACAAGCTGCGCGACCCGTACTGGGAAGGACGCGACCGCCAGATCTGACCGCGGCGGGTTGTCGCCCGGTCCGGGCATGCTGGGGAGATGGAGACTGGCAGCTGCCCGGACGGGGGCGTTTTCGTCGCTGCGGACGTCCACTACCTGGCGTCCGGCAGCGCCCGGGCGGCGGCCGTCGTAGCAGCCGATGCCGGCCTCTCCCGGCTGGTGGCTGACCGCGTTGAACTGGCGGGGGCGGTCGCCGTGGCCTGTACGCCGCCCGGTCGGCCCCGCACCGGGGTCGCGCGGCTCACCGGGGGCGCGTTCTGCTACACGATCGCCGTCGGGCTCGTGGCGGCCGCTCCCACCATGCCGGCCGCGGTCGCCGCGTGCGTGCTGGTCGGCGCGGCGTGACGGTGGACTCGAAGCGATCGCTGTATGTCCGCACCGCCCGGCCCGAGCTCTCGCTGCCGCCTGAGCTCAGCTACGGTGAGATCAAGGGCTTTACGCTCTACGCCACGCGCACGATACTGTCCGGTGGGGGATCGGGGCTCATCGAGCTGGCCAAGACCAACGTGCGGGACCTGGAAGTGGAGTAGCGGCCACTGCTTACCGGACGATCACCATGAAGCTCTCGGACCGGGCCCAGGCGCGCACCGCCCTGGCCGACAGCGTGGTCCTTGCCCTCGCCTCGCTGGTCACTTACCTGCTGGCCACCAGGCTGCTGTCCCGGGTGCACTCGGTGTCGCCCGCCGACGACATGCTCGGCGGCCTGTGGGCGGTGATCGCCACCATATTCGTCAACCGCAGCACCTACTCCGACAGCCTCAGCGCGGCTGTGTCGCGCATGGCGGCTACCTTCGTGAGCTTCGTGTACTGCCTGATCTACCTGGCATTCCTGCCGTTCCACACGTGGGCGCTGGCGCTGCTCGTCGGCGTGAGCGCGCTGACCGCGACGCTGATCGGCCGTCCCGGCGACGCGATCACCGCCGCGATCACGACCACGGTCGTCCTCGTGGTCGCCGCGGTCAGCCCGCACGGCGCCTGGGAGCAGCCGATCCTCCGGCTCGCGGACACGGTCATCGGCGTCGCGGTCGGCGTCGCGTCGGCCTGGCTCGACCAGCGCGTGATCCGGCCCCGGATCCGTCCGCCAGGCGGCGGCTCGGCCAATGCTCCCGGCTAGGAGCGCAGCGTGCCGGTCGAGTAGGAGGGCCCGCCGTTCGCCGCTCCCGCCGGGGCCGCACCCATACCCGGCAAAGCACAGTCCGGGCAGCTAGGCAGACGCGAATCTGCGTTTCCCGGGTGAGTGCAGTGAAATTACTGTAGATCGCCTGAAAAGTTCGCAGGTTAGGTTAAAGCACCTGCCAGGTCATCTGGGACCTCACGGCGGCACCGTCGTCGAAAACGAGCACGAATTCCGCGCCGTCCGGGCCGAGTCCCTGCAGCGAGTGCGGCAGCCCGGCCGGGAAGAACCAGAGGTCTCCCTTGAAGACATCCTCGACGCTCGGCATCCCTTCACGACTGAGGGTCGTGATCCAGCTCCCTGCTCTGTCAGGAAAAAGCACGATATTTCTGGAAAAGTATTTCTAGTTTTCTCTTTCAAGTGTAGGGTGGAGTAGGCACCGGGAAACTGCCGGAAAGTGGCGAGATGCCAGGTCCGCGCAGGGGAACCGACCAATGTCTCAGCGACCCGGGCCCCCTCGCGAAAGAAGTAACCCCATGACCCAACGACCGGCACCACACGTCACAGCCGACACGCTGCCGTCCCTGTCAGCTGACGGCTCCGTCCAGCTCCCGGCCAGGCCGCGGGCACCCCAGCCCGGGCGGCTGCAGGAGGTCGCTGTGCCCGGGACGCCGGTCGCCGTGCTCGAGCCGGTCATAGGCACCGAGCGATACGCGCAGCTGGTTACCGCGGCCGAACGGTTCCGGGACAGGCTGGGGCAGCGGACCGTCTGGAACGTCAGCTCGACCGCGGTCGGCGGCGGGGTCGCTGAGATGCTGCAAGTGCTCGTGGGGGCCATCGCGGGCCTGGACATCGCGGTCCGCTGGACGGTGATCGGCGGCGACCCGGACTTCTTCGCGATCACCAAGAGGCTGCACAACCAGATTCACGGCCAGGCCAGCGCCGGGCCGCTGAGCAGCGCTGACGCCAGCCATTACGGCCAGGTCCTGGACGCGAATGCGGACGAGCTGCTCAGGCAAGTGCGCCCGGGCGACATCGTGCTGCTCCATGACCCGCAAACCGCCGGGCTGGCGGCACCCCTGGCCGGGGCCGGCGCGCGGGTGGTGTGGCGCTGTCACATCGGCGTGGACTGGCAGAACGACACGACGCGCGCGGCATGGGATTTCCTGCGGCCATATCTGGCGCCTGTGCACGCCTTCGTCTTCACCCGGCGGCAGTACGTGCCGTCGTGGATTCCCGCGGAACAAGCCTGGATCATCCCGCCGTCGATCGACCCGCTCTCCGCGAAGAACCAGCAACTCGACGCCGTCACGGTACAGGCGATCCTGGCCACCATCGGGGTCTTGGACGCCCAGCCGCCCCAGGCACCGGGGCGTTTCACGCGCCGCGACGGGACGGCTGGGGAAGTCACCCGCGCCGGGCTGGTGACGGGCGAGGTCTGGCCCGGCCCGGCCGATCCTGTTGTCGTGCAGGTCTCGCGCTGGGACCGGCTCAAGGACATGTCCGGTGTCATGCGCGGCTTCGCCGAGCACGTGGTGCCCGGCGGCGCCGGGTACCTGATGCTCGTCGGCCCCATGATGAGCGGGGTTGCCGATGATCCTGAGGGCGCCCTGGTCCTGGCTGAATGCCTGGCGCAATGGCGGGACCTGCCCCCAGCCGCCCGCGCGCGGGTGCTGCTGGTGACGTTGCCGCTTGATGACGTCGAGGAGAACGCGGCGATGGTCAACGCGATCCAGCGTCATGCGCAGGTGGTCGTGCAGAAGAGCCTCGCCGAGGGATTCGGGCTGACCGTGGCCGAAGGCATGTGGAAGGGACGCCCGGTGGTCGGCTCGGCCGTCGGCGGAATAGTGGACCAGGTCGCCGACGGCACCGGCATCCTGCTGCCCGACCCGGCCGATCTGGCCGCGTTCGGGTCGGCGGTGCGGCAACTGCTCGACAGCCCGGACGACGCAAGGCTCATGGGCGAAGCGGGCAAGGAGTACATCCGGCAGAATTACGTCGGGGACCGCCACCTAGCACAGTGGGCACAGCTCGTCGACGCGATCATGGACGATTAGGTCAGCCCGGTCCAGCGATACTGGTTCATCCGCGCGGGAGCAGCCCGGCCACGAGCCAGCCAGGGGCCGGCCGCTGATTACGTGTCCGCTGCTATCTCCTCGATGAGGCTCACCGTGGCCGCGGTCGGCAGGGCTGTCGCGCGCAGGTGCTCGAACGCCAGCGTGTACCGCGCCACCTCGTCCTCGCCGTCGAGGTAGATGCCACCGGCGTGCCCTTCCAGGTAGACCACCGCCAGATCAGGCGCGCCGGGGAAGGTGATGATGACGAACGGCCCGCTGGTGGCGGCGTGCGCCCCCGCGGCGAAGGGCAGCACCTGCAGGCTGACGTTCCGCTGCCGGTCGCCGATATCGACGAGATGCCGGAGCTGGGCCCGCATGACATCCCGGCCGCCGACCATCTGCCGCAGGGCGCCTTCACTGAGGACCGCCCAGAACTGGAGCGGGTGCTGATCGCGGGTGAGCAGATGCTGCTGGGCGAGGCGAACCTGGACGAACTGCTCGCGCTCCTCCTGGCTCTCCTTGACCAGGCTGGCCGCGGCGATAGCCCGCGCGTAGTCCCTGGTCTGGAGTAACCCGGGCAGGAGCTGCGCGTCGTACGTGCCGACGGTGGTGCCGGCGCCGCCCAATTCGGTGAAGCCGGGGTACGCATCGCCGCGAACATGGCTGGTGGACTGCCACCAGCCGTCCTGCCGGGGCTTGCGAGCGAGGCTCAGCAGCGCGTCGCGCCGCGGGTCATCGACGCCGTACTCAGCCAGCAGTTCCCGCAGATCCGTGCCGCGGATACCTCGCTGGCCGGTCTCGATCCGGCTGATTTTGGACCGGCGGCAGTCGAGGATCCGGGCGGCGTCATCGAGCGTGCAGCCGGCCTCCGCACGGAAGCGGCGCAGCGCTGCGCCAAGGATCCTGCGGCGGGCGGGTGGAGCGTCGGTCATCAGGGCACGCCTTTGGTGGGTCGTCAACGGAGAAGGTAGCTGGGCGATGAATGCGTTTTGTGCCCGCCATAAACCGCGTTACCTGCGCTGTTACCGAAAAGGAGAGAGGTGTCCCCGGAAGTGCGCAGGTAAGCGCCGCATACATTACTGCGATGACGTGCTCATTCTCAAGCTCAATCTCGTTACGGTCAGTCGGCGCACTTTATGTGTCCGGTAAAGATACGTGCATGTGCCCCGGTGTCCGTGAATGCTGTCTTTCCGTGCCAGGAAAGGCGTGCACGATGAAGACGACCTTGTCTCCCCTGACCGGATGGACGCGATGAAGCCCGGCTTTTCGCTGCCCGAAATTGACACCAGCAGGCCGCACCCGGCCGCATGTACTGCTCATGGGCACGGATCTGGGTGATCTGCGCTGCTGCGGCTGAGAGGATCCGGCCATGACCTATGGTCGCGACGTCGCTGCGTTCGACGCACGCGCAGGTAGCTACGAAAGTGGCTGGCGCGGGCGGTTGCACCGGCAGATAGCCGACCGCACTGCGGATCTGGCCCTGACGCTGGCGCCTGCGCCACAGCGCATTCTCGATGTCGGGTGCGGGACTGGGTACCTACTGCGCCAACTCGCCGCCCGCTGTCCCCAGGCCGTCGAGCTCGCTGGCGTGGATCCGGCCCCGGCCATGATCGGGTCCGCACGGACAGCGGGTACCGACGGTCGGCTGCGGTGGCTGGAGGGCACGGCGGAGGAGCTACCTTTTCCTGGGGAATCCTTCGACCTGGTGGTCAGCACGACCTCCTTCGATCACTGGGCCGACCAGCGGGCCGGCCTGGCGCAGTGCGGCCGGGTCCTGGCACCCGGCGGCTGGCTCGTGCTCACTGACCTGTTCTCGGCCTGGCTGGTGCCCACCCTGATCGCCAGCCGCCGTCACAAGCCGCGCACTAAGCGCCGCGCGACCCGGCTGCTGCAAGCGACCGGATTTCGGGCCATCCAGTGGCACAACAACTTTGAGACTGTGATCATCCGCGCCGTCACGGCGTGCAGGTAGCTTCTGATCGATCATCTCGAGCAGACTTGACTTTCCGCGGCCCCATACACCGGGCGGCGTGTTAAAGCCGCTGCTGCGTCGGAGGCGCGCTCAGCCCCATGCTGCTGCGGCTCGAGCGGATGCCATTGCCGCCGCCGCCATGGCAAGGCCGCGATCATGCCTGTCCATCTGATCAGCGCCCTCACCGCATGATCGTAACTGTCAGCAAAGGCTGGCGCGACGGAAGCGCCAGGTGGCCCATCACCAGGAGGGCCAGGTCAGTGCTCACCCGGAGACTCTGACAGCATTGGGCAGGCCGCCGAGCTCTCCCAGGTACCTGCAGAACTGGACGGCATCGAACATGACCAAAACGTCGAGAGGAGCCGACGCCGTCGACACAGCGCGCCCGTCGCCCGGCCTCCCGACCATCGGGAGACAGAAAAGTCGCCGCGAGCGCCTTGACTTCAAGCGCTTGAGGTTTGCTTTGCTGCGGTTATGACGGCTTTCACTATCCAGGATGTGTCGCGGCGTAGCGGGCTCAGCGAGCCGACGTTGCGCTACTACGAAGAGGTTGGGCTGATCGGCCCGATCGACCGGGACGCCGGCAGTGGTCACCGCCGCTATCGCAGCGAGGACGTCGACACGCTCCAGGCACTTGCTTGCCTGCGCGCCATGGGCATGGGCATCGAAGACATGCGCACCTACCAGGCCAACCGTGCGCGCGGGCGTGCGGCCGCGGCTGAACAGCGCGACCTGCTGTTGCGTCATGCCGGGCGTGTCGAAGCGCAGATCGAGACGTTGCAGACCCACCTTGACTATCTGCGCGAGAAGGCTGCCGTGTGGGACGCCCGCGACCGCGGCGATGAGATCGCCGAGGCCGAGGCTTGGGAGCGCGTCCGGGACGCTGTCAACCGGATGGAGGTGGCGCGATGAGTCCGGTGCTGGTCACCGGTGGTTCTGGCTATGTGGGCACGCAGTTGATCGCTGCACTGCTGCGGGATGGGACCGCGGTGCGCACCACGGTCAGGTCCCTCGACCGCGAGGCCGGGTTGCGCGAGGCAGTGCGCCGTGGCGGCGCCGACGACGCTGGCTTGGAGGTTGTCGTCGCGGACCTGACCGCTGACGACGGCTGGCCCGGCGCGGTGGCCGGCTGTGCGGGGATCTACCACGTCGCCTCGCCGATGATCCAGCCAAAGGATCCGGACGAGCTGATCGTGCCCGCTCGCGATGGCACGCTCCGCGTGTTGCGTGCCGCTCGTGCTGCCGGCGCCCGGCGCGTGGTGCTGACCTCGTCCTTCGCAGCAGTCGGCTACACGCCCAAGCCGAGCGCCGACTACACGGAGGCCGACTGGACCGACCCGGACACCCCAGGACTGCATCCCTACCCGCGCGCCAAGGCGATCGCGGAGCGCGCCGCCTGGGACTTCATCGAGCACGAGGGTGCCGGCACCGAGCTGGTGGTGGTCAACCCGACGTTCATCCTCGGGCCGACGTTGACCACGGAGGCGCGTTCCTCGCTACAGATGATCAAGGCGATGCTGGACGGGAAGATGTCCGTCGTGCCGCGCCAGCGCTTCGGCGTCGCCGACGTGCGCGACGTGGCTGATCTGCACATCAGGGCGATGGCCACGCCCGAGGCGGCCGGCCAGCGCTTCCTGGCTCTCGCCGACGGTCCGACGATCAGCTACCTGCAGCTGGCCCAGATCCTGCGCGACCGGCTCGGCCCACTCGCAGAGCGGGTACCGACCGAGGAAGCGCCGGGAGATGAGCTGCCCGATCTGGTCATCCACAATGACCGCGCCCGCAACGAGCTCGGCTGGCGACCGCGTCCCGCCGAAACCACGATCGTGGAAACCGCTGAAAGCCTGCGAGGCCTCGGACTTCTGGATCAGCACCAATGACCCCGGCCCAGGCCGGAACCGTTCTGATCACAGGCCCAACAAGCGGCCTCGGAAAGGTACTCGCGCTGGAGCTCGCGAACCGCAGCGCACCCGAACGCGGACGGTAAGCATCCGACGACCGCCGAGCCGGCACCGCTAATCACATGCACCGGCTGATCACCGACACCGAGTTACCGAAGAAGTTGGGCACGTAGGCCGTGTGGGCAGCGGGGTCCACCGCCACCCCGTCCGGGTTGGAGCCCACGGGGATGGTGGCCGTTACTGTGCTGGTGACCTCGTCGATCACCGACACTGAGTTACCGAGGAAGTTGGCCACGTAGACGGTGCGGGCAGCGGGGTCCACCGCCACCCCGTCCGGGTTGAAGCCCACGGGGATGGTGCGGGTCACGGTCATGGTGGCCTCGTCGATCACCGACACCGTGCCATCATCGCCAACCGTGTCATCGCCGCCATTGGTCACGTAGATGGCGCGGGCAGCGGGATCCACCGCCACCCCGTTTGGGCCGCTGCCCACGCGCATAGTGCAGGTCACGGTACCGGTGGTCTCGTCGATCACCGACACCGTGTCGTCGTTGTCGTTGGTCACGTAGACGGTGCGGGTATCGGGGTCCACCGCCACCGCGTCCGGGTTTGTGCCCACGGGGATGGTCCGGGTCACGGTCATGCTGGCCTCGTCGATCACCGACACCGTGTTATCGCCGGCGTTGATTACGTAGACGGTGCGGGTGGCGGGGCTCACCGCCACCGCCTGCGGGAGGCTGCCCACGGGGATGGTGCGGGTCACGGTCATGGTGGCCTCGTCGATCACCGACACCGTGTAATCGAGTTCGTTGGTCACGTAGACGGTGCGGGTATCGGGGTCCACCGCCACCGCCCACGGCCAGTTGCCCACGGGGATGGTGCGGGTCACGGTCATGCTGGCCTCGTCGATCACCGACACCGTGTTAGCAAGGTAGTTGGTCACGTAGACGGTGCGGGTATCGGGGTCCACCGCCACCGCGTGCGGGCCGTTGCCCACGGGGATGGTGTGGGTCACCTGGTAACGAACCGCCGCCGGAGCGTGCGCCGCCGTCACCAGCGGCATTCCCTCCACCACGACCGCCACCACCGCGGCGCACCACCCGCGCGGGGAAAACCGCTCACGAAGCCCCGTGATGCCGCGAACGCCCTCTCGTCCTCGCATGACCTCTCCCCTGTCCGTTGCCCCAGTCCTGGTGGAAATGGCTGGGCCCCCGCCAACGCACCGTTCCCACTTAAAGTAACAGCTCGGCACTTTAAGTAAATGAGAATGCCGGGTATCCTCCTGCTCTACGCCAGGACCTGGCCAGACCGCCCAGCCGCGGGAGAGAAGTGCGCGGCGGCCATGCGCGGGGATCGCCCTCGATGGCCACCCGGGCCAATTATCTGACCGGGAATCGAGGTTAGCGGGGCCCGATGGCTGGGGCCGGGATGTGGACGGCGATGTCTTCCAGGCTGCGCCCGCCGGGTTCAGGCAGCACGAGGGTGAGCGAGAAGCCGAGGACCGCTACGCCGGCGGTGAGCAGGAGCGTTCCGCGCAGGCCCTGCGTGGTCTGCAGCACAGGGAACAGGAAGACCCCGATGAAGACGCCGAGCTTGCCGACGCCGGCCGACCTGCTCCGCCCTTGGGGCCATCCCTTAGTGTCAGCAGTCGGCGTCATGCGGTGGTTGCTGGTGTGGCTCGGCGGGCGACCCGCGCGCGGTCCAGGAGAACGGCCGCGGCGGCCGCGACAAGGGCGGCGCCGAGCGCGATCAAGGTGATCTGCCAGCCCGCCATCCCACCGGCGTTAACCACGCGGACGGTGGTCGCGGGGACCGGCGCGATCGGGGCTGCACTGCCCGGGGGCGGGATCATCGCGAAGGCGGCCGGAACGATGGCGGACGATGCCAGCAAACCGCAGGTGACCGCGGCCAGGACTGCGCCGAGCCGGCGAAGGCGCCGGCCAGTCTGTCGCGCTGCGGTCGGCGGATGAGGTGCCTGGTGAGGAAGGTGTGCACACATGGGGCGGCTCCTGATGAGTCTCGCGACTGGCCGGCCATCCCGGCCCTCACCTGACAGGCTCGCCCTCCCAGGTAGGCGTGAGGCAGAGGCCGGCCTACCCCTTCGCCGCACGGCGGCGATCGGGGTAGTAGTACCCACAGATGCCAAGGCGAGCCCTGGCTCGCGTTAGAGCAGGCCGATGCTGAGCGCAAGGCGGGTGAGGTCGGCGCGGCGACGGCAGCCGGTTTTGTCGCGGATCCGGTCCAGGTGGGAGCGGACGGTGCGAATGCTGATGAACAGCTGGGCCGCGATCTGGGCGTCGGTGCAGCCCTGGGCCACCAGGGTGACCAATTCCCGTTCCCGGGCGCTGAGCGCTCCCGGGCTCAGCGCCCCGGCGGCCGGCGGGTCCGGGGCGGTGAGCATCAAGGCGTACTCGGCCGCGGTGGCCCGGCTCATCGCCGCGCCGCGCTCTTCCGCCGCCCGGGCCCGGTCGGGCCCGAGTGCCTGGCGGGCCTTGCGCAGTTGTTCCTGCTGGCGGCGGACCTCGGCGGGCGCCCCTGCGAACCCCTGACGCCGGAAGAACGCGTCGGCGGCGGCCCAGGCCGTGACAGCTTCGAGGTGACGCCCGGTCGCGGCGCACAGATGCCCGCAGCACTCCAGGGCGTTGTCCACGTACGGCGGCATGTCGGCCCGGACGGCGATCTGGAGCGCTTCCCGCAACTGCGCCGTGGCGTCCTGGGTGCGGCCCGCCTGCAGGTCCAGCATCGCCATCCGGGTCAGCGACTCCACGAGAGCCCCCTGGGCGCCCGCAACCCGGGCCACGCCCAACCCTTCCATGCAGGCACGCCGGGCGGCGGCTAGATCCCCCGCCTCGGTCAGCGCAACAGTCACACAGTCGCTGCGCATCCGGGCTATCCAGCCGGGGATGTCGCCCGGGATCTGCCTGGCCTGCCGGGCCAGTTGCACGGCGCCGTCGAGGTCGCCGGCGTCAACTGCGGCGAAGCCGAGCATCGCCAGGGCACTCACCTCGCCGGCCGGGTAGCCAAGCTCCTGGGCCAGAGACAGCGAACGGTGGGCGTCCTGGGCCGCCTCGGAGACCCGCCCCAGGTTCAGCAGGGCTACCGACCGGCCGACCAGGCAGTAAACCACCGACCGGTACGGGCGCCTGTCCCGCATGGCGTCGATGACCGCGGTGAAATGGCCCAGCGCCCCGGCCAGATCAGCCGAGTCAAATGCCATGTCCCCGAGCCAGAACTGCGCGGTGCACCATTGCTCGCCGCCCGGCGCGGCACGCCCGGCCGCGTCGCGCAGCAACGGGTACTGACTTACGGCCCGGCCGCGCAGGGACCACCACGGCGCCAGCGCGACCGCCAGCCGCAACGCGGCGGCCGCATCATGCCCGGTGGCCCAGGTCAGCACCTGCCGCACCGTGGCGTCCTCAGCATCCAGCCGCCGTGCAGCGGCTGCCTCTCCGATGGTGGTCTGCAGTCCCCCCGCGGCCTCTTCGGCCACACGCAGTGCGTACCTGGCCAGGGCGGCCGCCGCTGCCTCCTGCTCCCCGGCCTCAGCGAGCAGCCTGGCACCGTAGGCGCGCAGCGTCTCCAGCAGCACATACCGGGACCGGCCATCTGGGCCGGCCCGCGGCGGGCTAAGCAGCGAACAGTCCACCAGATGCAGCACCGCCGGCCCGGCGCCAGGTCCCGCCACCGCCTCGGCGGCATCCAGCGTGAACGGCCCAGGGAACACCGACAACGCGCGGAACACCCGCCGCTCCTGGTCATCGAGCAGCTGGTAACTCCAGGCCACCGTGGCCGCCAGAGACCGCTGCCGAGCCGTCGCCAGCCGGTCACCAGCGGTCAGCAGAACGAACCGGTCATCGAGGCGGTCCAGCAGCTGCGCCACCCCTAGCGCCTCCACCCGCGCCGCCGCCAGCTCAATCGCCAGCGGCATCCCATCCAGCCGCCTCACCAGCCGCGCCACCAACGGCCCCGTCTGGTCATCCAGTGCGAAGCGCGTGTCAGCCCGGCGGGCCCGGTCCGCGAACAGCGCGACCGCCTCACACCCCGCGACATCACCCACATCATCCGGGTGGGGCAGGGCCAGTGGTCCCAAGCGGTACGGGGCCTCCGCGACCACCCGCAGCGGCTCCCGGCTGGTCGCCAGCACCCGCACATCATCGGCGCCCACCAGCAGCCCGGCGCACAGCGAAGCGGCCGCGCCGATCACATGCTCGCAGTTATCCAGCACCAGCAGCAACTGCTGACGGGCCAGCGCCCGCGCCAGCGCTTCCGCCGCCGGCACCCCCGGCTGGTCCCGTATCCCCAGCGCCGCCGCCACCACAGCTGCCACTAGCGCGGGGTCCTCGACGTGCGCCAGCTCCGCCAGCCACACCCCGTCCGCGAACCGGCCCGCTACCTGCTCCGCTACCTCACCGGCCAGCCGGGTCTTCCCCGAACCGCCTGGTCCGGTCACTGTCACCAGCCGGTAGTGATCTAGCAGACCCGCTACCGCGCTCACCGCGGTGGCTCGGCCCACGAAACTCGTCAGAGTCGGCGCGAAGCCATGTACACCCCCCGCCCCGGCCCCCGCCGTAGGCTGCACCACAAACGTCACCATAACCGCGGGCCGCTGCCACGGTACAGCCCCGCTGGATCCCGGCAAAGCGCACCGTGCCGGGCGCGTCCGGCGCCGCGCTTAGCGCATCTGTTGTTTCCGTTTGATCCGCTCGTGCGCAGTCCTTGTATCAGCTGTGTCTAGGGCTATGGCGCTTCTGGGTCATTAGTGCGTGCACTTGATTCGCGGTTAGCGCTTTCGTGGGCATCGGGGTAGGCGGCCCGCCATCGGCCCGGATGCCGTCGAGAAACAAGGTCAGGTACCGGCGGTACAGGTCCGGCGCGAGAGCACGCGTGAGATCCGTGACAGCGGACACAGCCATCTGGATAAAGAACAGGTCCGTCTGATCGAGGTCTGCCCGGACGATGCCCTGCTGTTGGGCTCGCTCGACGAGGGCCGTCATCAGCGGCGCGATGCGATCTCGCGTTTCGTTGACCCGAGCATGGCCGAGCTGGGGGTTGTTCATGATCTGGGTGAGGCCACGGTTGCCGAACTGCATGTGCAGTGACCGTTCGAGGAACGTAACGAGCCCATGCCAGGCGTCTGGGTCATCAAGTGCCTCCTGAGCAACCGCGACGACTTCCTCGAGGCGCTGGTCAAAAAGAGCTTCAATGACTTCCTCTTTGTTAGCGAAGCGGCGGTAGGCGGTGCCGACGCCCACGCCGGCGCGGTGGGCGATGTCGTTCAGCGTGACATCGAGGCCTTGCTCCGCAAACAGCTCACTGGCCGCGGCAAGCAGGCGCTCTCGGTTGAGCGCCGCGTCTTTGCGGAGTGGTGCCTGTGCCATGACCCCAGTCTAACACAAGCGGATAGAAAGTATCCGTTTCTGTGTTACAGTAGATGTAAGCGGATAGAGAAGATCCGCTTACGCAGGCGCTAGCGAGTCGGTCCACAGTTATCAGCAATCACTAACAAAGGAGTAATCAATGTCTGAATCAACCTCTGAGAAGGCGCCGTCCGGCGCCGAGAAAATGTTCGGCGACTTCGCGCCGGCCCTAGTGCACTTCACCGATGACGTGCTCTTCGGCGAGGTATGGAAGCGCACTGAATTGTCACCGAAAGAGCGCAGCCTGATCACGGTCGCCGCCCTGACCACCGGTGGCAGCACCGAGCAGCTCGTCTACCACCTTGGCTTGGCCAAGGACAACGGCGCCACCGAGGCCGAGCTCATCGAAGCCATCACCCACCTGGCGTTCTACGCCGGCTGGCCGAAAGCAATGTCAGCGATGACGGTCGCCAAGCAGGTCTTCGCCGGCACTGACAGAACTAACTAGAAGGAGCAACACCATGGAACTCAAACCACCCACTAACACCGCGAAGGCGCCGGAGTCCAACTTCGTCGGCGACGTCTATGTGACCCCCGTCATTACGCCGACAGCGCCGTCGCGGCTCGCTGCGAGCCTGGTGCGCTTCACGCCCGGGGCCCGCATCAACTGGCACTCCCACGCGGTCGGTCAGACGCTGCACATCACTGAGGGCGTCGGCTTTGTCGTCAACCGTGATGGCACGGTGCTGCGGGTGCGCGCTGGTGACACGGTCTGGACGGCGCCGGGCGAGGAGCACTGGCACGGCGGAACGGCCAACTGCATGATGTGCCACATCGCCATGCTCGAAGGCACCGAAGGCGGCGGTGACCCCACGACGTGGCTGGAGCCCGTCACCGACAAGGAATACCAGGCGGCCAACGCCGAGTAAGCCGAAGCCGCGCGCCCATCAACACTGACAGGAAGGAGGAGTCATGAGCATCGACGAACACGACACCCCGGCCACCACACGCGGGTCTGTTGCTGGTCACCCACCCGCGATGACCCGCGGACTGCTCCTGCTCCTGGACGCGACAGCCGGAGCGCGCGGCGCAGCATTTTCTTGTCGGCGGTGGCCCAAAGTGGTACCGCTGGGAGCAAAGCTGGCGCGTTACCCTGGACCAACATTGGCTGGCGGGGAACCACCCGGTACCGGCGGCGAGCCACCCGTTGCGAGGTGGACCTCAACCCGGGCGGCGGGGATGCGTTCCTGCTCTCGGGCCAGCAGGGCCAGCGCGCGGGCATCGGCAGCGGTGGGGTGGTTTACGTCCAGGGCGCGTGGCCACAGCCGGGAATAGCGGACGGCTGCGACTTCGGCCGCAAACACCAGCGCCTGACCGACCAGGTACAGCAGGGCGAACATGCCTGCCACGGTGGCGAAGCTGCCATAGACCGGTCCGGCCTTGGCCACCAGCCTGGCCAGCAACGGCGCCCCGGCGTTCAGCACGACCGTCACCGCCGTCCCGCCCAAGATAGCTCCCGGCCATAGGGCCCGGATCGGTGCCGGCCGCGCCAGCAGCAACTTGGCACCAAGCAGCAACACCGCGAAGACGACCAACGCCGACCCGAGCACCGCGGCCACCCGTTCCAGTCCGGACTCGCCGGGCAGCGCGGCGGCCACCACGGTGAGCGCACCGGTCGCCAGCGCCCCGAGCAGCAGCATCGCCAGCACCACGAGCACCCGGACATACCGGGAGAGGAAACCGGCCCGAAAGCGATGCCGGACCGCTGCGACATGGTTCAGCGTCTGGTAGGCGGAGAACACCACACCAGTCCCGGAGAACAGCAAACCGATCAGGCCGGCAGCGAACGGGATCGTCGACGTCGGCAACGTGGCCAGCGAGTGCTCGACCGTGGATCGCAGCGCCTGCGGCACGATCGCGGTGATCAGCCGCTGACGCAGGTCCGGATGATCTGCCAGCACCCGCGACAGTACCGCCACCCCGAGCAGCAGCAGCGGGAAGATGCTCAGGAATCCGTAGTAGGTGATGAGCGCCGCCTGCCGGCCGCCCTCATCGTCCCCGTACTTCTTCACCACCGCGTAGGGGAACCCCAGCACACCATGCTTGCGCTGCAGCCGGTCCGCCCACGCGATGATCCGGTTCACCAGGCCATTCAAACCTTCCAAGCTCATAGGCCCAGCCTGCCCGGAACCGCCCTGACTTGGGTGTGACCTAGGCGATTCACCCGCGCCGGGCGAGAGCGTGCCGCCGGGACGCGAGATCCTTGACTGAGCCCGTAGCGTAAGTCCCCTGAACGAAGGAGCGTGGCATGACGACAAAGGCCGCCTTTTCACCCGAGGAATGGAAGGTCGTGCTGGAGGGGCCGCCGACCGCTGGCATGATCGTGATCACCGCGGCGCGCGGCGGAATGTTTCGCGAGACGGTCGCGATGTCGAAGGCCTACGCCGAAGCGCGCGCCGAGCATGGCGACAGCGAGCTCCTGGATGAGATCGTGACCGCCAGACCCCAGATGGACCACACCAGATACCGCTCTGCCGAAGAACTACGAGACGACGGGCTCAGGCACCTCCGCGACGCGGTGGCACTGGTCGATAGCAAGGCGGCCAGCCAGGAACGCGATGACTACCGCCGCTTCGTCCTCACCCTGGCCAACAAGGTGGCTGCCGCCCATAGGGAGGGAGGGCAAAGCGTGAGTCCTGCGGAGGCAGAAGCCATCCAGCAGATCACAGCGGCCCTCGGCGCGGCTGGTCCCTGACCCCGAGTACCCGGCAGACGATGACCGCCCCGCGAGCCTGGCATCGCGCTTGGCCGGTACGGGCCCTGTTGATTATCGCCCGTAAGCGGCGTTCGGGTTCACCAAGATCCAGGGCCAAGACGATAATGATGGGGCACGGCTAACCAAGATCACGGGGCGGTACCGTGGACGAAGCATCTATCTGCCACTTTCCGCTATGACAGCGCCCTCCGGTATCGCCGACGACCAGCCTCGGCATACCCGCGCCCTTGGAGCCGTAGCTGGCGTACTCGCGGCAGCCGTCGCCATGGGCGCCGCCCAGTTCGCCTCTGGCCTCGGCGTTCCGCAGAGCTCACCAGTGTTCGCGGTGGGCCAGGCTGCCATCGATCTCGCACCGCCGCAAGTCAAGGAATTCGCCATCTCCGCGTTCGGCGCCGATGACAAGACGGCGCTGCTCGGCGGCATCCTGGTGGTTGTCGCCGCGAGCGCGGCGGTGGTCGGGATGCTCGCGGTACGCCGGCTCGCCTTCGGTATGTGCGGGCTCGCGATTTTCGCCTCCATCGGCTTGGCGGCGGCCCTGACCAGGCCGACCGCTACGGTGGGATATGTGGTTCCCACCCTGGTGGGAACCGCGGCCGGCGCGTTCGCGCTGACCTGGCTGGTCCGAGCGGCGGCCAGGCTCGGCTCTCCGCTGGACGCCCTGTTCCCTTTCGACCTGCACCCGGAGCTGACCGACCTGGCTCAGCCAGCCGGCCCGGCACCGTCGGCCGGGCCCAGACGGCCGCCTGACCCGGCCTACGTCGTTGGACCTACCTTCCGTGCGGGCCCGGCCTACTCCTCTACCTTCCTGGCTCATCCGGACGACCAGGTACCATCCCGCTGGCCCGCGCGGCGGTGGTTCCTGTTCTCGAGCGGTGCGGCGGCAGCCGCTGCCGCGTTCGGGACACTGGCCGGAAGAAACCTGACTGACGAGCACAACATCGCCGCGACGCGGGCCGCTCTACGGTTCCCCCGGCCTGCGGTTCCCGCGCCGCCGCTTCCCACGGGCAGCAACCTCAACATCCCCGGCCTCAGCTCGTTTGTTACTCCGGATGAGGGTTTCTACCGGGTCGACACTGCCTTGCTCGTACCCCAGGTTGCCCCGGCGACCTGGCGGCTGCGGATCCACGGCATGGTGCAACGCGAGCTAACCATCACCTTCGCCGACCTGCTGCGGCGACCGCTCATCGAGGCCTACGTAACGCTCGCCTGCGTCTCGAACCCGGTCGGGGGGCCCTACGTAGGAAACGCCAAATGGCTTGGCGCGAGCCTGGCGGGCCTGATTAGGCAGGCCCGGCCGCTGGCGGGTGCCAATCAGCTGCTGTGCACCTCGGTCGACGGGTTCACCTCAGGCACCCCCTTGCAGGTCGTGCTCGACGGCCGGGACGCTCTGCTCGCCGTGGCCATGAACGGCACGGCGCTGCCCGTCGTGCACGGCTTCCCTGCGCGGATGGTGGTGCCCGGCCTGTACGGTTACGTGTCCGCGACCAAGTGGGTCACCGACATCGAGGTGACGACGTTCGCGGCGGCCTATGCCTACTGGGCGCAGCGCGGCTGGTCGCAGCAGGCGCCGATCAAGACCGAGTCCAGGATCGACGTGCCCGCCGCAGGCGCGTCACTTGCGCCGGGCCGGATACGGGTGGCCGGTGTGGCCTGGGCGCAGCACAAAGGCATCGCCGCCGTGGAGGTACGCCTCAACGGAGGCCCATGGCACGAGGCCCGGCTGGCTGCGGTGCCCGGCATCGACACGTGGCGGCAGTGGGTCTGGGAATGGCCGGCCTCGCCGGGCAATTACCTGATCGAAGCCCGAGCCACTGACGCGACCGGCTACACCCAGAGCGCCGCCCAGGTCCAAACAATCCCGAACGGTGCTTCTGGCTACCCTTCCGCGCAAGTCACCGTCCGCAGCTCCTGAAACCGGACCAGGCTCAGTGTGCCTGTACGCATGCTCAAGATCACTGGCCTGGTTCGTTCTTAACTGCTGCGCTGCCTTGGGTACGCCGTTTAGTCGCCGATGACCTCTTCTGCGGCGGCGTGGAAGGCCTCGAGTGCCTCACCGGGGGTGTCGTAGTAGGCGCCGGGGCCGAGGGCGGCGCTGATGCCGTAGCGGTCGAGTTGCTCGCGCACCGGGCCGAGGACGCTGCTGACGGCGAAGCGGATGTGTCGTTTGCGGAGGTGTTCGATGACGCGGGTGAGGACAGCCGCCGCGGTGTAGTCGACGTCGCCGATGGCCGCGGCGTCGAGAACCATCCACCGCAGCGGGCTGCCCTGCGCAGACAGGGCGATGACGTCCTCGATGAGGCGGGAGGCGTTGGCGTAGTAAAGGCTGGTGCCGAACCGGTAGACCGCCAGTCCTTCCTCGGTCCGCGCGCCGGGCCGGACTGGGGCCGGCTGCCAGTGCCCGGCCGGCGACTTCACCAGCACACTGTCGAGCGGGCGGGAGGTGTGGCGCAGGTGGTCGATGATCGAGACGGCGACGGCGAGCGCGATGCCTTCCTCGACCCCGAGGACCACGACCGCGGCGGTCGTGAGCAGGGCAATGGCGAACTCGGGGCGGCGGCAGGCCAGGATGCGCCGCATCCCGCGAACGTCGATGAGCCCGGCGGCGATGAGGAAGACGATCGCCGCCAGGGCGGCGACCGGCAGGCTGGCCAGCGGCCCGGTGAGCAGGAGCAGGACGATGAGCACCACCGCGCTGGTCGTGAGCTGGGCCAGCTGGCTGCGCCCGCCCGCGCTGTCGGCCACCTGCGTCTGGGTCGGGCTGCCGTTGACGACGAAGGTGCCAGACAACGCGGCGGCCACGTTGGCGGCACCCAGGCCGATCAGGTCGGTGTCCTGGCTGAATGCCTCCTCGTACTTCCCGGCGTAGGAGCGTGAAGTCGCCGCGCTCTGGGCGAGGATGACAACGAACATCGACACTGCGGTACCGAACAGCACGGCGGCGTCATGCCAGCCAAGCGCGGGCAACCCCAGGTGAGGCAGCCCCCGTGGGATGGGGCCGAGCACGGCCACCCCGCGCCCCGCCAGGTCCGCCGCCCGGCTCACGATGATCACGGCGATCACCGCGATCAGCAGGCCTGGGATCTTGCGGCTGATCGCCCGGGAAACCAGCACGACCACGATGACCCCGGCCGATACCGCCAGATCTGCCGCGTGTGCCTGTGGGAGCGCGCGGGCAATGTCCAGGAGCCTGGCCGGGGTGGCTTTGCCCGCCACGGTCACCCCTAGCATGTCGGGGAGTTGCCCGGCCGCGACCTGGATGCCGACGCCGGTGAGGAAGCCGACCAGGACGGTGCGGGACAAGAAGTTCGCCAGGAACCCCAGCCGGGCCAGCCGGGCCAGCAGCAGCAGCCCGCCAGCGAGCAGGGCCGCGAGACCGGCCAGCCGGACGTATTGCGGCGAGCCAGCGACCGCGAGACCGGCGAGGGCCGCGCCGAGTATGGCTGCTGTGGCGGAGTCCGCGCCGACGACAAGGTGGCGCGAGGAACCGAAGATGGCGAAGACGGTCATCGGGAACAACAGCGTGTACAGGCCGGTCACCACCGGCATCCCAGCGATCTTCGCGTACCCCAGAGCCACCGGAATGCTCACGGCGGCCAGGGTGATACCGGCAACCACGTCCGCCGTGACGTCAGACCGGTGCACAGGCAGCAGCCCGCCCATCACCGGCAGCCCTCGCAGCCGGGCCCGCAGGAAGCGCCCCCCCGAATCTGGCACCGTCACCTCCTCTGCCGCCGTAGCCGTGCCGGGCCGGGCCGGCTGCGTCTTACCTGCTAGCTGGGGCAGCCAGCGATTTAGTTCGCTTGCCAGCAATCATCCGTTTCCTTGCCGTTCATTTCTAGGTCGGTGGCGTGTTGCTTGAGCCGGATATTTTTGTGGCGAATGGGACAAATGCAGTCGGCCGCGCGGCATGCGGCCTCAGCGGCGGGGGGGTGCCGTGACCGAGACCGGTTCCAGGGACTTGATCGCCGCGCTGGATGAGGCCTCGCTGAGCAGGTTCCATCTGCGGGCGGTGCTGGCGTCGGGGATGGGGTTTTTCACCGACGCCTATGACCTGTTCGTCATCGGGATCGCCTCCGCGCTGATCACCAAGGACTGGAACCTGGGTTCGGGCAAGCTCGCCCTGCTCAACTCCACGATGCTGTTTGCCGCGTTCATCGGCGCGTTCGTGTTCGGCCGCTTTGCCGACGTGATCGGCCGCAAGCGCGTGTACTGGATAGTCGCCGCGATCATGATCGCCGGGGCGCTGGGGTCGGCGCTGTCGCAATCGTTCTGGGTGCTGATCGCGTTCCGGTTCGTGCTCGGGTTCGGCGTCGGGGGTGACTACCCGGTCAGTGCGGTGATGGTCAGCGAGTACGCGAACCGGAAGGACCGCGGCAAGCTGGTCGGGATGGTGTTCGGAACCCAGGCGCTCGGGCTCATCGTCGGGCCGCTGATCGCGCTAGCCCTGCTCGGCTCCGGCGCCAGCGATGACGTTACATGGCGGATCCTGCTCGCCCTGGGCGCGGTGCCCGCCGCCGCGGTGATCTACCTGCGCTGCCGGATGCCCGAATCGCCGCGCTACCAGATCCAGGTGCAGGGAAGGACGGAGCAGGCGGCGAGCCGGATGTCGGCCTTCACCGGCGGGCAGGTCAACGGGAACGGGAATGGCGCAGGCGCGCCCCGGGACGAGATGGGGCTGCGGTCCTTCCTCACCACCCGCCGGTGGCTGATCACGCTGGCCGGGACGGCCGGCACCTGGTTCCTGCTCGACTACGCCTACTACGGGAACACGATCTCCACCCCGCAGATCCTCGGCCTGATCTCACCGCACGCCTCCACCATGACCAAGATCACCCTCCAGCTGGCCATCTTCGCGGTCGCGGCCGTGCCCGGCTACGTGCTGGCGATCGCCACCCTGGACCGGATCGGGCACCGGCGGCTGCAGCTGACCGGGTTCGCGATAATGGCCCTCTGCTTCCTGGTCATCGCCGCGGTACCGGGGATGACCACCATGGTGGTCCCGTTCCTGCTGGTGTACGGGGTGAGCTATTTCTTCACCGAGTTCGGCCCGAACATGACCACCTTCGTGATACCCAGCGAGCTGTACCCGGTAAGCATGCGCGCGACCGGGCACGGGATCTCCGCGGGCGTCGGCAAGCTCGGCGCGTTCATCGGGGTCTTCCTGTTCCCGCTGCTGCAGACCTCGCTGGGGCTGCGCGGCACGCTGCTGCTCACCGCCGGGGTGGCGGTGCTCGGCTTCGCCCTCACCCTGGTGCTGCCCGAGCCGGCCCGGCGCAGCCTGGAAGATATGGCCATCAGCACCCCCAGCATGGCCGCCCCGCCTCTGCACGTGGCCAGTGAGGCACCAACACCCTGAGAATCCTTGTTCCCTGGAACGTTACCGACGCAGACCTGTTCTCAGGGCCCAGGAACGTCCCTGGCCCGGTTCCCACTGTCCTCCTGGCGCGCTGCGCCAGCGGGCCAGTGGTAGGGACACATACAGCCGTGCTGCGCCGCCACGGAGAAATCCGGGGAACTGCCAACGGCAAAGGCCCTCTGCGGGGAAACCGGCAGGCAGGTGCCCACCGTGCGCAGCCGGCAGACCTGGCTGACGCTCACGGCGGTTTCCACACCGCCGCGCCCGGCACGGGCGCGCGTTACGCGTAACATAGCCCAGTGGCTGATACCCGGAGATGCGAGCAATGCGGCGCCACGTTCCCGCCGCGCCGCGAGCATGCCCGGTTCTGCTCTGCCGGCTGCCGGGTCGGATGGAACCGTGAGAAGACGGGTGATCTGGCGGCCGGGATGAGCGCGCTCCAGTGGTCCTTGACGGCGATGAGTGACACAACAGAACGGCTTGCCCGGATTATGGCGGGGGACCGGCCGCGAGCGTTCGCGGTGATCGCTGAGGCGGTGTGGTGGGTCACTATCGTCGACGCCACGCTGGTGCGTCATCACCCGGATACCTACGACGCCGTGATGGCAAGCCAGGCTCCCGCAGAGCGCCCGCTAGTCGAGGAAACCCTGGCGGGATTGCGCTTCGTCCGCAACCGGATGGGCCATGAAGACGATCACGTTGACTTCATCCACCCACGGTCGAGCCGCCCCGGCCCCGGCGATGGCCCCATCACGGCCTGGACATGGAATACAGTTCCCGAACCAGCGCTTGCGTCGCTTCCACCACGCGGGCAGGCGTGGGAGATGACGCGGTACCGGGCATACCAGGCTCACCTAGCTGGCCACACCGTCGGGGAGACTTTCGGCCGGGCCACAGCGTTCCTCAAGCTGGCTGGCGCGAATGCATTCTCAATCACTGAAACGAGCGCAATTTCTCTCACACACGTCAGCGCACATGCTGCACGCTGAAGACGTACGGACGGTATCGAAGACGATCGGCTTGAACCCCACCGCCCGCCCCGCGGCCACGACCTGGCAAGCCACGGTCACCCGCGACCATCACGATTTGGCAGGGGAGCCGCCCGCTGTTGCGTTTCAGCCCTGTATCGTCTCCAAGAGTGCCTGCAGTTTTGACTGGACGTCTACCACGAAGCGGGCCGTGGCCAGCCCCTGCTCCAGCTTGGCTTTCTCCTTGCGCAGCCGGGCGATCTGCGCATCCCGCGGATCCGCCGCCGGGCGCCCCCGGGGCTGCTTCAGCCCGGCCAGCGCCCCGGCATCCCGGGCTCGCCGCCACTCGCTGATCAGGCTCGAGTACAGGCCCTCCCGCCGCAGGATCGCGCCCTTCTCCCCATCGGGTGCCGCCTCATAGGCAGCCAGGATCTCCTGCTTGTAGGCAGCGGTGAACGTCCGCCGGCGCGCCCGCTCGGGCACCTCCGGATCCGGGCGCTCCTGCCGCTCACCACTCACCTGCCCAGCATCGCCGGCCACCAGGGCAGGGTCGAGCACGGTCAAAGTCATCTCGGAAAGTTGTCTCCATCCCCGCCCTCGGGGGAGTCAGTAGTTACTGAAGGGGCGGGTGCCTCACCACAGTTTGGCAGAGAGGGCAGCGTCGAAGTGCTGATGCGCGTCTACGCCAAGTGCATGCCCGGCCTGGAAGACGTCTGGATCGGCCGCATGAACGACGCCCTGCACCTGGAAGACCCGCAGCACAACGACGGCCGTGGGAGCGCACGCCAAGACGGGGAAGATCCGGAATGATCCTGGGACGCGTCTGGGACGTGGAAGGCGTCAGATCGTGGCGTTTGCTGTCACGTCCTGGCATCGGCGACCACCGGACATCCGGCTATTTTGCCAGCTCAGGGCGGTATTTGCGCTGCTCAAGGTGGGCGCCCCCAGTAGGATTCGAACCTACGCACACGGCTCCCGAGGCCGCCTCGGCAATCCATCGAAATCGTGCGCTGACCTGCCTCCATGCACATGCCGCTCAGCTGCGCCACGACGTCGTTCCGCGCATATTCCGGATCATGAAGGTCGCGCCTCTGTTGTCAGCGCGTGTCAGCGCGCTCCCACCCGCCGATAGAGCTGTGCGACGGATGGCCTGCACTGGGCTTGCGACGTCGCGTTGCTTATCGGGGCTTCGGCCATCCGGTATAGCACTCAGCAAGGTAGGTGGAACCTGCGGTGGAACTGACAACTGACTCGAGTTCCCCGATCTGACGGCGGGTATCGAAAGGTTCGGCGCCCGGGGAGCTGTGCAGCATGCTGGTCATCCAGTAGGAGAAATGCTGCGATTTCCAGACCCGGGCGAGCGCAGACGGGCTGTACTGGTCGAGCGCGGCGAGGTCCTTTTTCAGGACGGCGCGCTCGAGTACGTCGGCCAAAATGCTGACGTCCGCGAGGGCAAGGTTGAGCCCTTTGGCTCCGGTGGGGGGCACTGTGTGCGCCGCGTCACCGGCCAGCAGCAGGTTGCCGTATCTCATCGGCTCGCTGACGAAACTCCGGAACCGGAGCACCATCTTGTCGGTGATCCGGCCCTCGCTGAGGGTGAAGCCGTCTTCGCCGGCGACCCGGGCTTGGAGCTCGGACCAGATCCGGTCCTCTGGCCAGTCTGCGGCGTCCTCTTCGGGGTCGCACTGGAAGTACATCCGCTGCAGGACATCCGTGCGCTGGCTGATCAGCGCGAATCCCCGGTCGGAGTGGGTGTAGATGAGTTCCGGGGCACTGGGCGAGGCTTCGGCGAGAATTCCCAGCCAGGCGAAGGGGTACTCGCGGAAATAGTGACGCCGCTCGCTTTCGGGAACCTCCATCCGGCAGATGCTGCGGGACCCGTCCGCGCCGATGAGATAGTCACATCGGATCTCCTGCCCGGCCCCAGTTGCGTCGGTAAAGACGATGCCCGGCTGGTCGCTGGTGAGATCAAATACCTGGGTGCCGCTGATGCCAAAACGGACGTCAGCCCTGTCGCGCTCCCGGGCATCGGCGAGGTCAATGAACACATCGGTCTGCGGATAGAGCCATACCGACTCCCCGATGAGGGCCTGGAAATCGATGCGATGGCTTAGTCCGCTGAAGCGAAGGTCGATGCCGGCGTGCTTATGACCTTCGGTCAGCACTCGGTCCGACACCCCGGACTCGATCAGGAGCCGGACGCTGTCGCGCTCGAGGATGCCGGCCCGCACGGTCTCCTCGATCTCGCGGCGGGTGCGGTTATCGATGACGACGGAATCGATCCCGGCTTGTGCCAGCAGGTGGGACAGCATAAGGCCAGCGGGGCCGCCGCCGACAATCCCGACCTGGGTTACGGTCAAGCTGCGCTGACTCATGATGTGCTTCCTTCGAGCGTCACTTCCGGGCCTTCAGACGGCAGAGTTCCGTCCACCAGCGGAATGTCCAGGAGATCCTGGAGGCGGTCGGGGGCGATACCGAACAACTCGCGGAGCGTGACACCGCGCTCGTCAATCAGGAACACCGCGAGGTCGGTGTAGACACGGCTCACGCACCCCACGCCGGTTAGCGGATAGGTGCACTCGCGTACCTGTTTGGCGCTGCCGTCGCGCGCGAGCAGGCGCATCATCACGAAGGTCTGCTTAGCGCCCAGGGTAAGGTCCATCGCGCCGCCCACCGCAGGGATATCGTCGGGGCGTCCGTTGATGGTGCGCTGTTCCTTGCCGTCGGCGAGCGGGGTGCCGAAGCCCGTCGCCGATGCCGGCCCCGGCGGCGCGGATCCGCTCGGCGAGGTTGCCTTGCGCTACCAGCTCGAGCTCGATTTCGCCGGCGCGGTACTTGGCGTCGAAGTGCCAGGAGTCTGACTGGCGCGGGAACGAGCAGATGACTTTGCGGACCCGGCCGGCGCCGATCAGGGCGGCGAGGCCGCGGTCCCCGTTCCCGGCATTGTTGTTAACCACGGTCAGGTCCGAGGCGCCAGCGGCGAGGAGGGCCTCGATGAGCTCAACCGGCTGACCGGCCGCTCCGAAGCCGCCGATCATCACGGTGGCGCCGTCCCAGATTCCCGCTACCGCGTCCCTGGGGCCGTCGATGATAGCCGCCATGGTCAGCGTCCGGCGTTCTCGAGGACGATAGCCAGGCCCTGGCCGACGCCGATGCAGATCGCTGCCACGCCCCAGCGCTGCCCCGAAGTCACGAGCGAGCGCGCGAGGGTGCCCAGGATGCGCGTGCCGGACGCGCCGAGGGGGTGGCCGATCGCAATCGCGCCGCCATGGGCGTTGACGATAGCCGGATCGATGTTCCACGCACGTATACAGGCGACTGATTGGGCGGCGAAGGCCTCGTTGAGCTCGACCGCGCCGACGTCGCCCCAGCCGATGCCCGCCCTCTTGAGGGCGGCGTTGGCCGCTTCGACGGGGGCGAATCCGAAGAACTGCGGCTCGCAGGCAGCTGCACCCCGGCCAGCGATCCGGGCGAGCGGAGCAAGGCCCAGGAGCTCCCCGGCGGCGGCATCGCCGAGAAGCGCGGCCGAGGCGCCGTCGTTGAGCGGGGAGGCGTTGCCGGCCGTGACCGTGCCGCCAGTACGGAAAACTGGCTTGAGGTTGGCCAGCCGCTGCAGGGTCGAGTCCGGGCGGATCGACTCATCCCGGGCAAGATCGACTCCCGGGACCGGCACGACCTGGTTGTCGTAGAAGCCGGCATCCCACGCCGCGGCCGCCGTCTGATGGGACCGCAAGGCGAATTCGTCTTGCTCTTCGCGCGTGACTCCTTCTCGCTCACGCAGCTGCTCGGTGGCCTCCCCCAGAGAGACCGTCCAGGCCGCCGGCATGGCGGGATTGACCAGCCGCCATCCCAGAGTGGTCGAGACGAGAGTCGCATCGCCGGCAGGAAACGGCTTCTCCATTTTCGGCAGCACCCATGGCGCCCGGCTCATCGACTCCACGCCGCCCACGACCACGACGCTTGCCTCTCCCAAGGCGATCTGGCGCGAACCGATGATCGCCGCATCGAGGCTCGAACCGCACAGCCGGTTAATTGTCGTGGCCGGCACCGATGTCGGCAGGCCCGCTAGCAGACCCGCCATACGGGCGACGTTCCGGTTGTCCTCGCCAGCGCCGTTCGCATTGCCGAGCACGACCTCGTCCACTCGCGCCGGATCGAGCCCTGGGGCCCTGCCCACCAAGGTGCGAACGACATGTGCCGCGAGATCGTCGGGACGGCAGTTGGCGAGCGCACCGGCATACCGCCCGAAGGGAATCCGCACCGCGTCGTAGACAAACACCTCGGACATCACTGACCAACCCTTGCGTGGTTGCCTATCAGGCTGACCTGATCTTGCGTCATCGTCTCTCCATGTCGTGATCGGCAGATCATTCTTCGTGCCGGGGGAAGGTCAGGAACACCGTCTCGCGGTCGCCCTGAAAGCGGATGTCGAAGCGGAGGCTGCCGTCGGCCTCACGCACCGCGAGCAGGCTCCGGCGCCGTTCATCGTCGAGGCCGGAGAGCAAAGCGTCGGCTGCGAGCCCTTCGGTGTCGCCGGGAACGTAGGCCCGGGTGAAGAGACGGTTCAGCAGGCCGCGCGCGAATATCGTGACGGCGAAGAAGGCTGCCGCGCCTTCGCGTGCCGGTCCAGGTTCGACGGTGGTGAAGGAGTAGCGGCCACCGGGATCGGTGGCACACCGGCCCCATCCCGTGAATACCGTCCCGTCCCTGCGGAGCGAGCCCTCGATGACGGGCACAACTCCCGACCGGTCAGCCTGCCGGATCTCCAGCAGAGCGTCGGGGACCGGCGTGCCTGGACCGTCATAGACGGTTCCGTGCAGCCGGACCGCCTGAGGGTGCGTCGGTGGCACGAGCTCGTGGTCGCGTTCGTAGGGGAGTGCGTAGCCGTAGAAGGGCCCGATCGTCTGCCCCGGCGTGGCGGTCAAGTTCTCATTCATGATGCCCCGGGCTCCACGGGGGTGGCGTGGCTTCCGGTCAGCACGATGTCCCACCGGTACCCGAGTGACCACTCGGGTGAGGACAGGTCGTGGTCGTAGGCCGCGACGAGGCGGTCACGCGCTTCGTGGTCAGTAATCGCCTGGTAAATCGGGTCCAGCCCGAACAGGGGATCAGCCGGGAAATACATCTGGGTGATCATCCGCTGAGTGAAGTCGGTTCCGAACAGCGAGAAGTGAATGTGGGCCGGGCGCCAGGCGTTGCGGTGGTTGCGCCACGGGTAGGGGCCGGGCCTGATCGTGGTAAACGCATAGCTGCCGTCCTCACCGGTCAGGCAGCGCCCGGCGCCGGTGAAGTGCGGGTCGACCGGCGCCGGGTGCTGGTCACGTTTGTGGATGTACCGTCCCGCCGCGTTGGCCTGCCAGATCTCGACCAGCTGATGGCGCACCGGATGACCGTCCCCGTCCAGCAGCCTGCCGCGCACGGTTATCCGCTCTCCGATCGGATCGCCGCCGTTCTGAATGGTGAGGTCGGCCTCGACTGGATTAACGTCGGAATACCCGAAAACGGGTGCCATGAGCTCGCATTCCTCTGGGGCGGCGAGGTGCAGCGCCTTGGTCGGATGCCGCAGCAGGGAGCTCCGGTACGGCGGGAAATCAAGCCGCGGCTGCGTCTCCCCGCGAGCGGTCCCGTGGATCTGGGCGATCTCATTGCTGATCGTGTCCTGCCCATCCATGACCCAGTCCTTTGCCTTTCGCGTTCGGAGGGAGCCGGAATAAGTTCCCTGCTGCTTCGGTCATCGCGACGGGTAGTAGCGGTGCACCATCTGTGCGATGCAGGCAGGCTTGCCAGCGCCTTCGAGCTGCATCACTGAATCGATGCTCGCCTGGATGCCGCCGCCGCTGACTTCCTCTGCGGAGGCGAGGGTGGCGCTGAGCCGGACGCGCGATCCGGCGGGGACCGGAGCCGGGAAGCGAACCTTGTTCAGGCCGTAGTTCACGGCCATGCCGAGGTTCTCGATGATGAGAATTTCTGACCACAGCGGGATGAGCAGCGACAGAGTGAGGTAGCCGTGTGCGATGGGTCCCTTGAATGGACCGGTTTTGGCGCGCTCGACGTCGACGTGGATCCACTGCTGGTCGTGCGTGGCCTCGGCGAACAGGTTGATGTCGCTCTGCGGGATGTCCAGCCAATCGCTGGTGCCGAGCTCCTGCCCGATCAGTTCGAGCAGATCCTTTGGTTCTTTGATGGTGGTCGTCACCGGTCTCGCTCTCCTTATGGTGTCGTGAGGTTGCGGGCTTGTTCGCGGAGCGGTTGCCGGAGTAGCTTGCCGCTGGCGTTGCGCGGCAGTTCAGCGACGAACTCGATCAGCTTCGGGATCTTGTACCTGGCCAGCTGGCCGTCCAGATGCGCACGGACGTCGTCGGCGGTGAGGTCTGCGCCTTCCCGCACGACGATGAAGGCGGCCCCTACCTCACCCCAGCGGGCGTCGGGAACGCCCACCACCCCGCAGGAGTCGACTGCGCCGATCTCAGCGATGGCGGCTTCCACTTCAGCGGGGTAGATGTTCTCCCCGCCGGAGATGATCAGGTCCTTGACCCGGCCTGTGATGTAGGCCCAGCCGTCCGGGTCGACACGCACGATGTCGCCGCTCCGGAACCAGCCTTCATGGAAGGCGTCCTTGGATGCGGCCGGCCGGTTCCAGTAGTGGCTGAACACGTTCGGCCCGCGAACAAGCAGCTCGCCCTGCCCTGGCCCGCTGATGATGCGGCCATCCTCAGTGAGCAGGGCGGTATCGGTGAAGAAGTGCGGGACGCCGACCGATACCGGGCGTTCGAGCGAGCCGTAGCTCAGCGCCATGAACACCCCCGGGGATGCCTCGGTCATGCCATAGCCCTGCAGTACCTGAATGCCGCGCGCCAGCCACGCCTTGGCCACCCGCTCCAGGACCGGAGAGCCGCCGTAGGCGACGCAGCGGACGCTGGACAGGTCGGCAGTCTCCCAGCCGGGGTGTTCGCAGAGCATCTGCAGCATGGTGGGCGCGAGCGGGAACGCGGTCGCGTGCTCGGCGGCGATGGTCGCGAGGAACGAGCCGGGGTCGAACTTGGGGATGACGACAACGGTGCCGCCGGCGAACAGTGTCGGCAGGGTGATCTGGCCCAGCCCCAGAACGTGGAACAGGGGAGCGGTGCACAGGCTGATGTCGGTGCGTGAAATGTTGAAGTGCGCGAACTGGTTGAGCGTGTTCCAGGTCAGGTTGCCGTGCGTGAGGACCGCGCCCTTGGGCCGGCCGGTGGTGCCGGACGTGTAGAGGATCAGGGCCGGGTCGGAAAGCGCCACGCCGGCCGGGGGCGGAACGCGGCCGGCCTGCTCCTGGATTGCGGCCTCGTACCCGGCGCCGGCCCCGTCCTGGAGGTGCAGGACGTGCACGGCGACGCTGCTGCGGGTCAGTGCCGCTGCCGCGATCGGTTCAAGCTCGGGAGCGACCACGAGCACCGTAGGGGCGCTGTCGTCGAGCATGTAGGCGATCTCTGGCGCCGCGAGGCGCGTGTTCAGCGGGACGAAGATGGCCCCAAGCGAGGCAGCGGCGAACAGCGTCTCGAACGTAGCGATCCCATTCGGCCCGAGGTAGGCGACCCGGTCGCCGGGCCCGGCGGCCAACGCGGCCAGGGCCGAGGCGAGGGATGCGCTGCGGTCGCGCAGCTGCCGGTAGGTCAGCTGCCGGCTGCCCTCAGTCAGGGCAATGGCTTCGGGTTCCATCCGGGCGCGTCTCGCGGGCCAGGAGCCCAGTCCGTTGTCGGCCGGCTGGCTGTTCATGCCGGGTCCAGCCCCAGGGCGCGGATCGCGTTGTTCTTCAGGATCAGCGGCCGGACCTCGTCCTTGATGTCGAGGGCAGCGAAGTCCTTCATCCACCGGTCGGGGGTCAGCAGCGGATAGTCGGAGCCGAACATGACCTTGTGCTTCAGCAGCCCGTTCGCGGCCCGGACCAGCTGAGGCGGGAAGTATTTCGGCGACCAGCCTGACAGGTCGATGTACACGTTCGCCTTATGGGTCGCGACCGAGATCGCCGCGTCCTGCCACGGCACCGATGGGTGCGCCATGATCACGGTGAGGCCGGGGTGATCAGCCGCAACGTCGTCGAGCAGCATCGGGTCGGAGTACCGCAGTTTGATGCCCCGCCCGCCCGGGAGGCCAGCACCGATCCCGGTTTGCCCGGTATGGAAGATGATCGGCACGCCCAGATCCGCCGCAGCCGCGTACAGCGGGGAGAACGCCGGATCGTCGGGGCGGAAACCCTGCAGCGACGGATGCAGCTTCAGCCCGCGTGCTCCCGCCGTGACCAGCTCGCGCAGCAAGTCGACCGCCGCGGCGCCGTCGTGCGGGTCGACGGACGCAAACGGGATGAGCACGTCGGAGTGCCGGGCGGCCCCCTCGACGATCTCGCGGCTCGATAGCGCCTTGTGGCCGGTCGCGGTGTGGGCGTCCACGGTGAACACGACCGCGGTCATGTTCCGGGACCGGTAATAGTCGGCGACCTTGTCCAGGGTGGGGGTCCGGTCGTCGTCGGCCCGGAAGTATTTGGCGGACGCGGCGATCAGCTCGTCATCGAGGGCGAAACAGCCGTGCGCGTCGGCTTCGATGTGCACATGCGTGTCGATCGCGGTCACGCTCGCGAGGTCGATGCTCATTGCGGTGGCTCCGGGAATTGCTGGCCAACCTTCTGCTCGTGATCGGCGAACGAGGAGGGCCACGCCTTGGCCATGGCATCCGCGCTGGCCAGTGCCTGCGCGTAGGCCAGCCCGAGGCCGCGGCCGCCGCCGGTCACGATGGCGACCTTGCCGGACAGGTTCATGATGTTCTCCTTCGATAGCCGCAGCATCTGCGTCTTGATGTCGTCGCAGGGCTGGGCGGTGGCTTGAGCGTGGGCTTAGAACCGCAGGACGGGCTTGATGGTCTTGGCCGTCGACATGTCCTGCGCCGCCTGCCCGATGTCCTCGAATGCGTATTCGGTGATGAGCCGGCCGACGGGCAAGCGTCCTTGGCCGACGAGGGACACCAGGGCCGGGATCAGGGTCTGGGTCTCGCTGTCGCCGAGCGTGAGCCCGACGACGGTGCGGCCAGCGAGCATGGCGTTGACGTCGACGGAGACTTCGGAGCCGAACGGCGGAGCGCCGACGATCACCAGAGTGCCCCGGGCCGCGAGAGCATCAACTCCCTGCCGCAGCACCGCGGTGCTCCCGGTGGTTTCGACGACACCGTCCGCGCCGGCTCCGCTGGTGAGCTCTCCGATGACCTCGGCCAGGCTGCCCGTGCCAGCTTCGATGGTGTCGGTCGCGCCGAGTTCGCGGGCCAGCTCGAGCCGCTCAGCGACCCGGTCGACGGCAATGATGCGGGCGGCCGGGGACATCGCGGCGGCCATGACCGCGGAGAGCCCCACCGCGCCTGCCCCGAGGACGACCAGCGTGCTTCCCGGCCGCGGCGCGAGCACATTCCAGACCGCTCCCACCCCGGTCTGGACGCCACAGCCCAGCGGTGCGACCAGCTCCAGCGGCACCCCGGGATCAACCTTGACCACACTGCGCGCGTCGACGATGGCCCGCTCGGAAAACGACGACTGCCCGAAGAAGTGCCCGCCGAGCGGCTGCCCGTCTCGGCGCAGGGTCGCGCTGCCGTCAGGCCGTTTCCCGCCCATCAGGTTGGCGGGCAGCCAGGTTGCGCAGTACGCCGGGTGCCCGTCGCGGCAGTTGGCGCACGTTCCGCAGGATGTGAACGACAGGATGGCGTGATCACCCGGCTGGATGGCCGTGACGGCACTGCCGACTTGCTCGACGATCCCAGCGCCTTCGTGGCCCAGAACTCCGGGCAGCGGGAACGGCAGTCCGCCGCTGGCGACACCCAGGTCGGTGTGACACAGGCCAGCCGCGGTCATCCGGATGAGAACCTCGCTCTCGCGAAGCTCGTCCAGTTCGACGTCGGACAGTGTGAACGGGGCTCCGCCGGCTTCGACGACGGCGGCGCGAGTGCTGGTCATAGCAGGTCTCCTCGGTGAGATAGCGCCCGGCGCATCCCAGGCAGGCAAGCAGGTCAAAGGTCAGGCGAGGGACACGACGACGGATTTCACCTTCGTGTAGGACTGCAGGGCCTCAGGCCCGTATTCGCGGCCGAAGCCGGAGTCCTTGACCCCGCCGAACGGGATCGCCGGGTCGAGCATGGCCCAGTCATTGACCCAGACAATGCCGGCCTGAAGTCCGGCCGCGACCCGGTGCGCCCGGGCCAGATCGGTCGTCTGCACCCCGGCGGCCAGTCCGTAACGGGTGCTATTGGCTAGGGCGACCGCTTCGTCCTCGGAATCGAACGGCTGGACGGTGAGGACCGGCCCGAAGATCTCCTCCTGCACGACGCGGGAGTCGTTGGCGAGGCCGGCGATGACCGTCGGCTGGTAGTAGAAGCCGCCGCCCAGTTCGAGGCGCTCCCCGCCGCAGATGATGCGCCCCCCCTCGTGGCGGGCGAGGGCCACGTACTCTTCGACCTTGTCGCGGTGACGCGCCCCGGCCATCGGCCCGACGACGGTAACGGGGTCACGGGGATCGCCCACCGGGACGCCGGGAACGGCCTGCGCCAGGATGCCCAGGACGGTGTCGTACAGCTCCCGGGCCACCAGCAGCCGGGGGCCGCCCATGCAGAACTGCCCGGTATTGAAGACGAACCCTTTGATAACAGCGCCGATCGCCTTGTCCAGATCGGCGTCGGCGAACACGACGTTGGCCGCGTTGCCGCCGAGCTCCATGGTGACGGGCTTGAGGTTCCGCCCGGCGATGGAGGCGGCGTGCCGCCCTACGGCGGTGGATCCGGTGAAGGCGATCTTGTCGATGCCAGGATGCTCCAGCAAGGTGTCGCCGATGACCGATCCGTGCCCGGTCACGACGTTAACGACACCGTCCGGCACCCCGGCCTCACTCAGCAGCGAGGCCATGAACAAGGCGCTGAGCGGCGTGTCCTCGGCGGGCTTGTGCACGACCACGTTGCCTGCCGCGAGCGCGGGCGCGATCTTGGACGTTGACAGGATCAGCGGGAAGTTGAACGGTGTGATGGCTGCGACGACACCCAGCGGCTCGCGCCGGGTGTAGGCATGCGCGTTGATCGGGATCGGCCGTGTCGCGCCGTCCACGGACTGAGCGAGGGCCGAGTAGTACTCGTACTGCTCGGCCGTGGTCAGCACGTCCACGGGCAGGCACAGGCTGACGGGTTTGCCCACGTCGAGGCTCTCCAGCCGGACGATCTCCTCGGCGCGGGCGCGAATCAGGTCGGCGGCTTTGTGCAGGATCCGGGCCCGCTCCCGGCCGCTCATCCTCGGCCACGGGCCCTCGTCGAACGCCAGGCGCGCCGCGGCGACGGCCGTGTTGATGTCGGCGGGGTCCGCATCGGCCACGGTCCCGACGACGGCTCCGGTGGATGGGTCGGTGACGTCGAATCGGCGGCCGCTGGAGCCTTGAGTGAACTTGCCGCCGATGTAGAGCTGGCCGTCGTCGATGCTGGTGTCAGTCATCGTGAGTCCCCCGTCACAGGCCCTGGCCGCGGAAACGCGCAGGCCAGATGCCGGACTTGCCCGGCGCGAGGATGCCGTTGGGGTCAAGGGCGTCCTTGACCGCTTCGTGGAACTTCAGCAGCGCACCGTCGCCCCAGTTGTAGGTGCCCATGACCTCGTCCATCAGCGCGTTGTGGGTGCGGTACTCGCCATAGCCTTCGGCGGCGGCCTCCCGGACGAGGGCCCTGGTCATGTCCAGTGTTTCCTGGCGAGCCTGCGGGTCCGCTGTGTCGTAGGGGAACAGGCAGATGTGGTGCATTTCCCGGAGCCCGACGATGAACTGGGCGGCGTAGTCCTTGTTGTACTCATCAGCGCGCTGCTTGACCATCTGCGCCTGCCGCAGGGCATCCCTGCCGTCTGGTGCGGACACCGGGGAGAAACAGATGTGTCCGCCGTTCGGGACGAACTCGAGCAGCTGGAGCTCGTCGAGGCTCGGGATGCCGTTGTTGATCTTGTGGCGGTCCTGCAGGACGTGACCGCCGCGGTCGTGGCGCTCCTCGTTGGTGTAGAACTTCGCTCCCGGGATCTGGCCGAAAGCGTCCTTGATCATTCCGTAGAACATGTCGATCATGGGCGGAGGCCCGTACAGGGTGCCGTAGAAGTTCCAGTGGCCGAGGTTGAGTTCTGACTTCATCCGCTGGATCGCCTCGGCTGGCAGCGGGCCAGGGCCGTCGTACCATTCGGTCCGCTTCGACACCGCTGCGGCGTCCATGATGATGTTTCGCAGCACCGGGACGTTCTGGATCGGTGCCATGTTGATCCGCAGCGGGAGCATGATGTCGACGACCTGTTCCAGGTCGTTCTCGTTCTCGAACGTGATCAGGTAGGTGAGCGACGCGGGCGGACGCTGCATCAGCGCGATGCCCATCTTGGTGACGATGCCCAGGTTTGACTGGGTGAACATCCCATCCGGAAACGGGCCGAACCCGTACTGGAACAGCTGCCAGGTGTTGCTCCCGGGGATCGCGCCCATGCCGGTTCGCATGACCTCGCCCTGGGGAAGCACGACCTCCAGGCCGGTCTGCCACATGAAGTGGTCCCCGTAAGGCGTGTAGCCGACGCCGCGGTCCAGCGCGTTTCCGACGACGCTTCCCCAGCCGAGGTCGGGGCAGTCGAGCATCAGGGTGCTGTTGGTGTCTTCCAGGTATTTAGCCAGGTCGAAATACGAGACGCCCGGCTCCAGGAGGGCGTAGCCGTACCTCTCGTTGACCTCGAGGATCTTGTTCATCTGCGCCCCGGTGTTGACCACGACAGCGCCTGCGAGCCGCGGCGCCGCGCCGCCGTAGCCGTTGTTCTTTCCTGTCGCCACCGGGGAGAGCGGCACCCCGTACTTGTTGGCGGCCCGAACGACCGCCTGGACTTCTTCGACGCATCCGGGCGAGACCACCGCCGACGGGCCCCCCGCGAGATCCGCTCGGACGGGATATGGGTCGCCGTACTTGGCCAGCTCGGCCTCGTGGGATACCACCCACTTCTCGCCGACGATCTCGGTGAACGCCGCCAGTGCAGCCTGGAAGGACTCTTCACTTACTCCGGGCGGTAGCTGTCGCGCCATGATCGTTGACTCCCTTGTCTGCATATGACTGTGGATTCGGAGCCCCCGCGCCGTCAGCCGACTAGCTGACGGCCGGACGCATTGACAGGAATCCTGTTGATTGCATCCTGATGACCAACAGGTTTCCTGTCAATACTCTGCTAGGATGAATCTCAGAAATCGGGCATGCAGTGCAGCGAAGCTCGCAAGGCCGGCGGGAGGATAGGGCGCTCGAGGACATGACTCTCGAAACTGAGCCACCTGGCACATCGAGCGGCGTGGCCGGATCGGGGCGCCCGTCGTTGCTGTACATGGTCAAGCAACTTGAGCTTGCGGTCCGGGCGCGGCTGGACGACATCCTCAGGGACGCAGGTATCACTGCGCTCCAGTACACGGCGCTAACCGTCCTCGATCACCACGATGGCCTATCCCCGGCCCAGCTGGCGCGCGACTCCTTCGTGACCCCGCAATCGACCGCGGACCTGGTCGCGAACCTGGAACGACGAAAGCTCGTCCGCCGGGACCGGAACCCAGACAACCGGCGCGAGCTCGTCGTCAGCCTCACCGCATCAGGGCACAAGCTCCTTGCTGAGTACGCCGCGGCAGTCGCCGCCCTGGAACAGGACATGACAGCCGAGCTCGACCGGAGCGGGGTTGAGACTTTCCGCTCCTACCTCGACGCATGCCGGGTGGCCCTGAACCGTACCGGGGCGCGATGAGGCAGCCAGGTCCCGGACGAAAGGGAGTCTGGCGGAAGACCAGGGCCCTGGCCTTAACCGTGCGGCTGGCCGGTGAACCTCTGATGCGCCGTCCCTATGATCTGGACGCGACAGACTGAGCCCGCGGCGCAGATAGGCCCGATTATGGTGACAGAGGCGGCCTAGTCAGCCGTCGTAGTGATACCGGGCCTGGATGATGATCAGCTCATCATCAGTTGCGCCGTAGACGAGGCGGTGCTCGTCGTCGATTCGCCGGGACCAGAAGCCTGCGAGATTGCGGCGCAACGGCTCTGGTTTGCCGGTGCCCTCGAACGGGGTGCGCCGCGCTTCCTCGATCAGCCGTAGCGCGCGGCGCAGCATTTTCTTATCGGCGGTGGCCCAGTAGGTGAAGTCCTCCCAGCCTTGCGGGTGGAAGACGATGTTGCTCAAAGCGGCTGGTCCTCGTCGGCCATGGTCTCAAGTTCTGCCATGGTCTTGGTGAGCAAGTGACGGCCATGCCGCACTTCTTCGGCGGCGGTCATGAGTCGGGCTGCGTTGGCGGGCGAGCGCAGCAGGTAGTCGGTTTCTTCCATTGACTCGTAGTCGTCAGCTGCGACGAGGTACGCCCTGCCGTGGTTGGAGATGATCTCGACGGGAGCCCGGTCGTCGTTGACCTGCTTGATCAGCGGGAACAACCGCTTGCGTGCTTCACTCGCGGTGATGGCCACCATAAACTCCTTCGATTGGTACAGCATTATGGTACCAGTGTTCTGGTACGGCAAAGTGGTACCGCTAGAAGCAAGCTGGCGTGACAGAAGGTCTGTGAAGCCGACTGGAAGCCACTCATCAGCAACGCACCTACCCGCATGTAAGCCCGACGATGGCGGTGCGGATTGCAAATTGTTGGCGAGCCGGCGTCCGCGAGGCAGGCACCCCTGAATGCACATGGCGGCGAGGCGGTAACAGCCGTTCCGTTTCGCCGCAGACCAGGGCGTTATCGCTCGCGGTCTTTCATTCGCAATATTGTTCGATTTTGCGCCACCAGTAGGATTCGAACCTACGCACACGGCTCCGGAGGCGGTAGCTTGGTTCCACCACTACCTGCGCAGACATCTGTGCAAGAGACTAACTGGTCCGCGGGTGGTCCACAGACGTCCAAGCGTCCGCTTTTCACGGGTAGCGGATCCCCAAGCTCAGATCAGGATTGCCAGAGTGGGCGACTGTTTGCGGCTGCGCAAGGGCGCTGACGGTTGCCATCGTTGCCGTCAGGCTATACCGACAGCGGCCCGCAACTGGCGGGCGCGGCTTTGGCTGACGGCGGGTGCATTGGTTGCAGCTATCACGTGACGGCTCGTCGTTTGCCATGCGCTTCGGACAATCTGGCAGGTATCAAAAACCCTCCTCTCGCCTCCGTCTATGTGTGGGCTAGTGATCGGCCGGGAATAGCAGGATGAGCTTGGATTAAGGTGGTCTGAGGCTAATGGACCGGACCCACCGAGGCGTCGATGAGACAGGCGTACCGCCCGCTCGGCGCAGCTCATCTGTGGTGCTGGTGGTCGCAGTGGTTGTGCTGATTGCCGTGGCGAGTGCCGGGTGCGGCCCACAGCACAGCTCGGGTGGGACGACACCGACGCCGACTTCCAGCACCTCCTATACAGAGGGAGGCGATTCTGTGCCCCCACTATCTACGCCAGCGTCAACGTCAACGCCAACGCAAGGGGGCGTCGGAGGCCCAGTTGAGGTGCCACCAACGCCAACGCAAAGGGGCGTCGGAGGCCCGGTAACAGTGCCCCCATCGACGCCTCCGCCTGCTGAGTCCTTGAGTCCTTCTCCGGTCCCTTCGAGTTGAACGGCCAGCCTGATCCCGGTTCGGCACCGCCATCTCTGGCACGTGGAATTGCTGGGCTGGTTGTCGCGAACTCGTCTCTGCTGATCGCGGTTCTGGTGTACATGGGCTGGGCGTACGAGGACGCGCTTTACGGGTACTTCCACGTCCGGCCACTTGACCTCGATGTCGGCATCGTCGAATACATACTGCGCAGCCTGAGTCTGTTCAGCCCGTCGCTCGTATTTGCCGCAGCCCTCCTGATCGCGGTCACCGCCGTGCGGGCCTGGGGCCTAGACATGACGAAGTTCGTGACAGTCGTTGGTCACCGGGTGGCTCCCCACGTACCCGGAGCCGCCCGACTCCGGCGACTGGCCTCGGCGAGCGGCCACCAGCCGCGGACCGGCCGGGCCATGCTGATCGGGACCGGAGCGGCCATGACAGCCACCGCGGCAGTCCTGGCCTGGATCGCTACGGCTGGATACTTTCACCCCAGCACGTACTTGGTGCCGATCTTGCTGGGCGGCGGTCTGCTGATCATGACCTGGCCGACCCGTGCGGACCGCCGTGGCCACTTTCCTTATGCGCTCGCCATCGTCGTCGCGGCGGTCTGCGGCTTGTGGGCGGCTTCCCTGTACGCCAACGCCGTAGGAATCGGGGCGGCCGAGGATCTTGTACGCGGCCTTCCCACGCGTACGGCCGTCGCCGTGTACAGCATCCAGCCGCTGGCCCTGCACGGCCCCGGTGTGACAGAACAGCCTCTGAACAGACAGTACCTCTACCACTACCGGTACCAAGGGCTCCGCCTGCTGATTACCAGGTCTGGAACTTACTACCTTCTGCCGCTCGGATGGAGCCAGCAAAATGGCAATAACATCACCTACATCCTCGATGACAGTGACCAAATCAGAATCGAACTCTATTGAGCGCAGCCTCGCGCCGGAGGCGGTGGGCTGACAAGTGGCATTAGCCGCATAGAGCTCGGCTCCGAGCCATGCTTGGCCGGGGCCTGCCTGGTCTAGCCGAAGGTGAACGCATAGGCCTGGACGTCGGGATCGAGGAAGGCGATCTCGAAGGTGCGGTCGGTGATGGGGCTGGGCTGCCGGATGAGCTGGTGTAGTCGTTGTTCGGTCGCCGTTCCGCGGCCCTGGTCGTTAACGTCGGCCCCGTGCGCTGCACCGGGCGGCTGTCCGTCGATGAGTACGCGGAACCGCACTGGCGTGCCCGCTGCGGTGGGCCCCATGACCAGGTGCAGGTCACGGGCGTGGAAGCGGTACGCGATCTGCCCGCCGGCCTGGTTCAGCGTGACGGCCTGTTCCTCCACTGTCCAGTCCCCGGACAGGGCCCAGTGATTGAGTCTCAGCTGCGCCGGGGCCTCATAGGCGTGACGTTTTCCCGGTACTGCGCCGCCGGGGGACGCGAAGTTCTCGGTGCGTTCGTAGCCGGTGTAGTTCTCTGCTGATCTCAGGGCGGCCCAGTCGGCGGGTGCTTCCGCATCGCGGGCATCGACGGATACCAGCTCATGATCTGGGCCGGCGGATCCGTTCCCGGCCAGCAGTTGCTGGATCACCATTTCCGATTGCTGGTATTCGCCTTCGCCGAAGTGGTGGTGGCGGATGCGTCCCTGCGGGTCGGCGAAGTACAGGGCCGGCCAGTAGTGGTTGGCGAAGGCGCTCCATACTGCGTAGTCGTTGTCGATCGCGACCGGGTAATCGACCCGCATGTCCTGCACAGCGCGGCGGACGTTGCCGGGATTGTGCTCGAACCCGAATTCGGGGGTGTGCACCCCGACGACGACCAGCCCGTGGCCGGAGTATCGGCCGGCCCAGGCGCGGACGTAGGGAAGCTGGCGGAGCCAGTTGATGCAGGTGTAGGTCCAGAAGTTGACCAGAACGACCTTCCCGCGCAGGCCGGAGGCTGTCAGCGGCGGCGAATTGAGCCATCCGGTCGCACCGTCGAAGGAAGGCAGCCTGCTCTCGACGGGCAGCCGGGTCGAGGATGTGTGCAGTCCGGCGGGCACCGGCCAATGTGCTGTCATGACAGATCCTTAGAAGTTGTCCGGCTGGCGGTCCCGGGTGGCCCGGAGTTGAGCCAGTCGGGATCCCGCCGAACCAGAGTGCGTGTGAACGTCTGAACGGTGGTCTAGCGCAGTGACCGGAAAGCGGCGCGGACCTCGGCGGTGAACAGCGTCGGCTCCTGCCAGGCGGCGAAGTGGCAGCCGCGGTCGACCTCGTTGAAGTAGACGAGCTTGGGGTAGGCCTTCTCGGCCCAGCTGCGCGGGGCCTTGTAGATCTCGTTGGGGAAGACGCTCACGGCGGCCGGGATGTTGACGTTGTGGACGCCGAAGAAGTCGAACGTGTTCTCCCAGTACAGCCGCGCGGAGGAAATCCCGGTGTTCGTCAGCCAGTAGAACGTGACGTTATCCAGGACCTCGTCCCGGGTCAGGTTGCCGACCGGGTGCCCCGCGACGGCGACCGCGATGTCGGAGTAGCTGGCCGCGTCATGGTTGATCATCCAGCCGGCTAGCCCGACGGGTGAGTCCGCGATCCCGTAGAGCGCTTGCGGCTGGGTAATCATTTCTATCCCGTAGCCGATGCCCTTGGTGTAGAAGAAGTTCAGCTGCTCGTAGGTGCGGCTTTCCTCGGCGGACAGACCGGATGGCGGCGGGCCGCCGGCCCCCAGGACGTTGCGCGCGAGCGCCGTTGAGACATCGGCTGGAACAACGCCGGCCATGTTGGTGTGCATGCCGAGCAGTTCCGGGGGTGCCTGGGTGGCCAGTACGTCGGTGATGATCGCACCCCAGTCGCCGCCTTGCGCCACGAACCGGCTGTAGCCGAGGCGCTTCATCAGCTCGGTCCAGGCCCGGGCGATGCGGTCCGGGCCCCAGCCGGTCTCCCGCGGCTTGCCGGAGTACCCGTAGCCCGGCATCGACGGGATTACCACGTCGAAGGCGTCCGATGCGCTTGCACCGTGGGCGGTGGGATTGGTGAGCGGGTCGATGATCGCCAGCAGCTCGATGACCGAGCCGGGCCACCCGTGCGTGATGATGACCGGCAGCGCGTTCTCATGGGCCGAGCGGACGTGGATGAAGTGGATGTCCAGCCCGTCGATCTCGGTGATGAAGTGCGGCAGGGCGTTCAGTTTCGCCTCGCACCGGCGCCAGTCGTATTCTGTCGCCCAGTAGCGGGCGAGTTCCTGCATGACCGCCAGCTTCGGGCCCTGCGAATGATCCGTGACGAGTTCCTGGTCGGGCCAGCGGGTGGCCGCGACGCGCGCAAGCAGCGCCTCCAGTTCCGCCTCGGGGGTGACCGGGATCGTGAACGGCCGGACCGCCGTGGCGCCCGCTGGCTTCTCGGTCGTGGCAGACATATCGAGTTCCCTTCTCCATGGGTGTGACTACGACACAAGCCTGCTCGTCTTGTCTCCTCCCCGCGCCCGTGGAAGGCCCTGGGTCTGTTGCCTGGGTTGCTCACTGGGTTGCTCCCCCGGGGTAGCACTCCCTGAGGCTCTGATCACGTCGTCAATCTGGTCAGCTGGCCGAAGGCGGCGGACACCGGCGCCTGGTCCGGGTGACATACACGTCGCTGACGGCCTGGGCTGACGGTTCACCTTGCCAGCGCCCGGTGGGCGAAGGAAGAGCCCGCGCTGCGCGGCAGATCTCTGCCAGGACGTCCCGGACGGCGTGGCTCCCAGCATGGCTCCCGCAGTCCTCGATCAGATCGCTTGCACAGAGGCGCGAGCTCGCGATGGCAGGGTCAGGGCTGGTAGGGCGGGGCGACGCCCCAGCCCCAACACGGCACCGGGGCGTGCTGCACGACGTCGGCGCCGGGCTGGGAGTTGTGCATGGCCAGCCGGGTGCCCCATTCCAGGTAGCCGACCAGCGCGGCCCGGAATTCCGGGTCTGACGGCAGGCCCGCGTCGTCCGCGGCAAGGCTCATCAGTGAGGCGAATCGAAACCGCTGGTCAGTGGTGATGCCCAGGTCACGGTGGTGGGCGAGCATGGCGGGGTACCCGCCGAGCCGCTCGGTGTACTCGGCCGGGCCGCCGAAGACCTCGCACCACCAGGTGGTGACGTGCTCGCGGTGAGCGGCGCTGACCCCGCCGGGGAACAGCGGGCTGAGCAGGTCGTCGCGTTCTACCCGGTCGTAGAAGCAGCCGATCATCTGCCCGATTGCCGCCCGGCCGCCTGCCCACTCGTACAGCGTCGGTACGTCGCCCATGTGCCGGAGTGTAACACTGTAATCATTTCGCTCGCCGCCATGCTAGCGTCCTGCCACGACAGCAGAGCGAGATCTCCGGCCGTGGTTCCAGCGCTGCGGTCCGGGCGATGATTGCGGGCAGCATCGCTCGGTCACCGAGACCCGCAGATCATTAGCGATCCGCCCGAAGGAGTCCGCTAGCACGACGTCACTTCCTCAGTCCCGGCCCATCCGATCGTCCTATGCCTGTCAGCGTACGTGCGGAGGCTGCCTGGCTGACCAGCGCTCTTATCCTCCTGCCATGGCGCCAACGACGAGATAGGGCTCGGTCCCGGCGGCGACAGCATCGGGCAGCGGGTCGTCGGGCGGGTCGTGGGACAGGTCCAGCTCGCAGGCGAAGAACCGGATGAAGGCACGCCGAGGGCCGCCGTCATGACCGCGGATGGTCCCGCGCAGCATCGGATAGCGGGCCTCCAGCGCATCCAGCACTGACCGCTGGGTCACCGGGCCGGTGATGTCGAAGTGCACCTCGCCATCGATGCGGGCGAGGGTTCGCAGGTGCGCGGGGAGCACGACCCGGATCATGGCAGCGTCTGGACCTCGACCGACAGCACCGCGGGGAGGTCGCGGACGATCGGCTCCCAGCTGTCACCGGAGTCCGTCGAGGCATAGATCTGGCCGCCGGTGGTGCCGAAGTACACTCCGCAGGAGTCGAGCGTGTCCACGGCCATCGCGTCGCGCAGCACGTTGACGTAGCAGTTTTCCTGCGGCAGGCCCGTGGTCAGCGGCTCCCAGTCATCGCCGCCGGTGCGGCTGCGGTAGACCCGCAGTTTCCCCTCGGGCGGGAAGTGCTCGGCGTCGCTGGTGATCGGGACTACGTAGATCGTGTCCGGCTCGTGGGCGTGCACGTCGATGGGAAAGCCGAAGTCCGACGGCAGGTTCCCGGAGATCTCCCGCCAGGACTCGCCGCCGTTGTCGCTGCGCATCACGTCCCAGTGCTTCTGCATGAACAGCACGTCCGGCCGGGCGGGGTGCATCGCCAGGCGGTGCACGCAGTGCCCGACCTCGGCGTCCGGGTCGGGGATGCCCTCGGACTGCAAGCCCTGGTTGATCGGGCGCCAGGTCTGGCCCGCGTCATCGGAGCGGAACGCGCCCGCCGCTGAGATCGCGGCGAACATCCGGCCCTGCTGCACGGGGTCCAGGAGGATCGTGTGCAGGCACATCCCGCCCGCGCCCGGCTGCCAGGACGGGCCGGATTCATGGCCGCGCAGCTTGGGCAGCTCCTGCCAGCTCTGCCCGCCGTCACCGGAGCGGAACAGCCCGGCGTCCTCGACCCCGGCGTACACCATGTCCGGGTCCTCCAGCGACGGCTCCAGGTGCCAGACCCGCGCGAACTCCCACGGGTGCGGTGTCCCGTCGTACCACTGGTGAGTGCCTGGGGTGCCCTGGTAGGCGAACTGGTTACCGACCGGCACCCAGGTCGTGCCGCCGTCGTCGGACCGCTGGATCACCTGCCCTGACCAGCCGCTGGACTGCGATGCGTACAGCCGGTCCGGGTCGGCCGGTGATCCTTTCACGTGGTAGATCTCCCAGCCTGCGAAGTGCGGGCCGCTGACCTCCCACCGGTCGCGCCTGCCGTCTGAGGTCAGGACGAACGCGCCTTTGCGCGTGCCTGCCAGTACCCGTACACCGCTCACGCCCTGCTCCTCTCAGTCCCGCCCGGAGCGCGTACACCGCTCACGCCCTGCTCCTCTCAGTCCCGCCCGGAGCGCGTACACCGCTCACGCCCTGCTCCTCTCAGTCCCGCCCGGAGCGACGACACGCCGGCCCGGCCGGGCATGATCACGCCTGACCTGGCGATCGCCGCCAGGCACAGGTATCACGGCCCGCTGACATCCTGACGGAAAGCTGCCGGGAAAATCATCGCGACGGCGGGAATCGCGCCCCCCGGACGGCAGGACCATCAGTGCTCAGGACTGCAACGCGCACGGCCTGAGCTGTCCCCTGCTCTGCCCCCGCCTTCCTAGCTGCCGGTTCCCCTGTCTGCGGCCCACCCGTCCTGGCGGCCTGAATTCATGCGGTGGATCGAGGCTAAGCGTCCGATTTTCAGGAGGCTTTGCAGGTCCACGCGAGTCCGGCGCAGGCCATCTGAGCAGGCCTCACGCCGGGCTAGCCACTCCCGGCGTCCAGGGTCATCACTTTGTTTCGGTAGCCGTTGTTAGCACGGCGTTAGCAACTCGGCGGCTTCCTCGGACTGCGGACGTCAGCAGCCCGGGTAAGTGGCTTCCATGAAGCTTGACAACTCAAGAGTGTGACGTGAGCTTAGAAGGTCGCGGCCCGTCTCCGGTAGTTGGTGAACTGTAACGACTGGTTACTGCTATCTGCTGGTTTGCCCGGTGTCTCTTCTGAGCTGGGATTCTACTTCGCAGAGCTTCTCATCGTTTCGGGCTGTATCTGACGCTCATGTGCCCTGGATGTGCCCCGGCCCGTTACAGCTCCGGACGGCCGCCTGTTCCGCACGTACCGGAGCGGTATTTACCAGCCGTCCACTCTCTGGCAGGTGCTGTGGAAAGCCCGCCCAGCGGCATTCACGCCCGCTCAGTTCAATTCCCCCCTGGCCAGCAGGCCCTACGACTTCCGTCATGCCGGGGTCTCCTGGCGCCTCAACGCGGGTGGGCGTGGAAGTGCTCTACCGGATCTACGCTCACTGCATCGACGGTGATGACAACCGATGGCACCGGCGGATGGAAGACTTCCTACACAGCTAGGCGCGACTCAAGCCTGCGTGAGCCTCCTCTCTCGGTACATCCAGGGCGCCGCATGTCATTGCCGCAGGTTAGTGCCGGTTCCAAAAGTGCCCGCGCGCCTTGCGGGCTGCTTTACGGTCGGCCTTGGCCTGTGTGGCGGCGGCCTGTGTGGCTGCCTGCTGGTCAAGCCGCGCGAATTCAGCCAGCGCTGCCTGCTGCGTAGCCTTTGAATTAGCGCACGTGGTGGCTGCACTCTCAGTACGGTGATTGTGCTCGCACTGGTAGACCTGGCCGGACTGGCTTTCCAGGTGCGCGTGGTATCGCGGCCCGCTGGAAGTGTGCCTGCTGCCTGTACCGACAGAGCCCAGGTGGTAGATGGTGTGCACGGGCCCGATCTTCGGGCCCCGGATGTAGAAGCTGGTGCGTGGCATGATGTTCCCCAGTTTTGACGATTGTGTCTGAATCGATCGCCGCAATGCCCCCGAAGGGCATCACGGTCAACGATCAGCCTCCCTGCTGCATTATGCCTACCAGGCAACCAGCCGTGTAACCGGCGGCGTAGTGGCCGGTGTAGCCGCCAGCATTAGCCATGGCAGGACCGTTTGCCGCCATGTCTTTCGCGGCCGATAGCCAGCGGCTAGCTAACTGCGGTGATCACACCGTCATCCACGGTGAATGTGGCCGTGGTGTTACTCGATGAGCCGTCATAGTGATTCTGCTGCAGGGAGACTGTCACCTGGTCGCCGGAATCACTAATCTGCGTCGGGTATTCGGCGCTGATGTCACTGCGGTCCGCGGCCCATTGGCTGTAGCTGCCCATAGATGTCTGCTCGCCAGAACTCAGCAGGCTCCAGGCGTATGGCAGATTGACCTGGCCGCCCATTGCAGCGAAGTACTCGGCTACGACAGTGAATGGATCGGTGCCAGTGCTTACCGGCGGCGCAGCGTTAGGACTATTCTGCGCTGCGCCCTCAATGAGCGAGGTTGGGCCTGCCGTCAGGGTCCCGTCCCTGGTGGAACTGACCTGGGTGAACTGGCCGCCTTGCGGGTCGCTCAGCACGATGGTGTCGGTGTACGGCGTCTCTGAGCCGGTCGCGCAGTCAGGGACACAGCCCTGAATGTTGGACGTCCCGGTGCCGTCTGCCCCATTTGGGCCCCAGCTTGACCAGATGATGCCCGTAATGACGTAGCCACCGTCACCGCTGAACCCGATCTCGCCAGGCTTGATACCGCTGTAACCATCTGTGCTGACGTCGAGAACAGGAACTTGTGCGGCGGGTTGCGCCACAGTCGCCTTTGGTGCAGCAGCAGGGGTTGTTGCAACCGGCGCAGGCTTGGCCGAGTGCGTGGTCTTGGTAACGACCGGAGCAGCGGCCGGTCCGGTAACCGTGTGCTTAACGGCAGGCGCTGGAGCCTTAGCGGAGCCGCACGCGGCAAGGCTGATACCGGCTGTAAACGCGAGTGCCGGGATTGCGACAACCTTGTTCAGTTTCATTGTCTTGCATTCCCCCAGTGCAGAAAAGCCTCTTTTCACTCTCTGTTAGCATAACACTACACAGTGTGCATACTGGTATCTAGAGGAAAATGCCTGAGAAGTGAGAGGCAAACGTCACCTAACGTGACAGCCGACGGACGCTTGGCAACTGATCGCCTCCTGAGCGCCGGGTGGCCGGGGAGAGTCTGTCGGCTCCCCCGGCCTCCTGGCGTGGCAGCCTGCCGTCACCGGGGATCTAGGCCGGGCCGGTGGTGCCTTGGGCGGGCTGGTCAGTGGCTGCTGGGGGATAGGCGGGTGCCTGTGTCAATCCTGAGTGGCCCGGGCCGCTCCCGGCCGTGGCGCATCAGCCAGGTCCTCCAGCCGGTCCTGAAGGAACCGATTAGCCTCTCGATCATCCCGGAGCCGGAGCCCCCGCCATCGGTGCGATCCGGGAGCTGAGCCCGCAACTGTCGCATTTCCCCTGGTTAGGAGAGTATGGGAGGGTGAACATCGATGGGGGGGACATCGCGTTCGTGCGCGTGCTGGGACCGATTCAGGTCGTCACAACCTCGGGACGCGTGTTCGATCTGCCGAGCGCGAGCCAGCGCCGGCTGCTGGCCCGGCTGGCCGTGGACGCCCCGGCGGCACTGCGGGTGGATCTCCTGTGTGACGTCCTTGAGGTTTCGCCGGGCGCGTTGCGCACGATTGTGTCGCGACTTCGTAAGGGTTTCGGGGGCACTACCATCGTGGCGTCGCAAGGCCGCTATCGTCTTGCCGCCCCCGTCGACGCCGCCTTGTTCACCGCCTCGCTGTCCCAGCTCGGGGCGGGTGACGATCGGATCGGGACGCTCGAACGAGCGCTGGCGCTGTGGACCGGCCCGGCGTTCGAGGAGTTCTCGGCCGAGGCCTGGGCTGGGCCTGAGGCCGCCCGGCTCGCCGAGTTGCACGCGGCGGCGATCGAGGACCACGCCGTCGCGCTGATCATCGCGCGGCGGTGGGCGGAGGCTATCGCCGAGCTCAAGGCGCACGTCTCGATGAACCCGCTGCGGGACAGGGCGTGGGGCCTGCTGATCCAGGCGCTCGGCGGCGCCGGGCGCCTGGCCGACGCCCTGGCCGCGTTCCGGGAGTACCACGCCTACCTCGCCGAGTGGGTCGGTACCGAACCATCAGCCGAGGTTCGTGACATCCAGCGGCGGATCGCCGCCGGGTGGGATGGGACAGAGGCAGCGGCAGGACGGGACGGGACGGGGGAGCAGGGCCGGCCGGCGCGCTCGGGATCGCCGCAGCCCGCGAGACCATCGTCCTGGCGCGGGAACGGCTGGCTGCCGTTGCAGGCCGAGCTGGCGCGGGGGCCGACGGTAGTGGGACGAGCCCGCGAGCTGGAGCTGCTGGCCGCAGAGGCGGCCCAGGTGGGCGGGTCGGGCTTGCGGGCCGTCATCGTGGAGGGTGAGGCAGGGATCGGCAAGACAACCATGCTGGGCGCGTTCGCCCGCGCGGTACGGGACGAGGGCTCGGCGGTCGTGCTCTACGGATGTTGCCAGGACGGTCCCACCGTGCCGCTGGAACCGTTCCGCTCGCTGGTCAGGCATCTGGTCGAGCACGCGCCGGTGGACGTGCTGCGGGCCCACATCACGCGCTGCGGAAGGCACCTGGTTCGCGTGGCGCCGCGCTTGGTCGGCCGCGTCGAACTCACCGGCGCGGCGGTCAGCGATGACACGACCGAGCGGTACCTGCTGTTCGAGGCGGTCAGCGACGTGCTGACGCGCTTGGCCGCGATCAGCCCGCTCGTCGTTCTGCTGGACGACATTCAGTGGGCCGAGCCAACCGCGGTGCAGTTGCTCCGCCACCTCGGCCGTGCGCTGGTCAGCGTGCCGGTGCTGCTGATCCTCAGCGCTCGCGACACGGACGAGCGGCGCTCGAGGGAGTTGCGGGCTGTGCTCGCCGGCCTCGAATGCCGTCCCGGGCGCCGCATTTGCCTGGGTGGCTTCCACGAGGACGAGCTGGCCCGCCTGACCGCTTCACTGCTCGCGGTCGACCCGACCGCGATCGCCTCGGCGGTGCCGGCCCGGCTGCGCCATCAGACCGCCGGAAACCCGCTGTATGCCGCCCAGCTGGCGCGTCACTGGGCGGAGTCGGGGCGCCTTACCCTCGCTGCGGCCGAGGTCGACTTCGGCGACCCCGCGGCGGGCGACGAGGTACCGGCGAACCTGCGCAATATCCTCTGGAGCCGCGTCAGCTCCCTCGGGGACGAGGTCGTCGAGGTGCTCTCGGCGGCCGCCGTGCTCGGCACGCAGTTTGCAGTGGACGCGGTGATTGACATGGCCGGTATCTCCGAGGGCGATGCGCTGGACGCCCTAGATTCGGCCGAGGCCGCCGGATTGCTGGCTGATGTCCCGGCGCGGGCCGCGACGCTGCGGTTCGTGCATGTCCTGGTGGCCCGGGCTGTGTACGCCGGTCTCCCGCGCGGCCGGCGCCGGCGACTGCACGCGCAAGCCGCCGAGGTGCTGGCCAAACAGCCCGGCGCAGTCATGATCCGCCTCGCGGCCCAGATAGCGCGCCACTACAACCTGGGCGGGATGCCCGCCGAGGCCCGGCACTGGGCGATGACGGCCGGTGATTACGCGGCCAGGCAGCTGTCCCCGGCCGAGGCGGCCCGGTGGTACCGGACGGCGCTGGACCACGGCGCTGCCCTCGATGTTCCCGATGATGAACGCGCTGATCTCCTCGTCCGGCTCGGCTACGCGCAGCAGCAGGCCGACGATGCCGGCGCCCTTGCGACCTTGACCGAAGCGGCGGTGCTGGCCCGCGGCTGCGGTGCGACCGCGATCGTGGCGCAGGCTGCCCTGGCTACCGACCGCGGGTTCCTGCGGCTTGGCCCGGCCGGCCCGGCGCAGGTGGCGATCGTCGAGTCCGCCCTTGAGGTCGTCGACGCCGATCCGGCCACGCGCGCACGTCTCCTGGCGTTGCTGGCCGAGGACCTCGTCTCTGACGTGGCCGGGACCCGGCGCACCGGGCTGGCCCGCGAGGCTATTGCGCTGGCCGATGCCAGTCCCGATCGGACGCTTCTCGCCCGGATCTGCTCATCGGTGCTGTACGCACTCTGGGGCCCCGACCGCGAGGCGACGCGGCTGCGGGCCGACGTCGCCAGGAGGTCGATCGCCGCCGCGGCGGCCGCCGGTGATCTGTCCCTTGAATTCGGCGTGCACGCCGCGGCGTACACCGTCGCCATCCAGCTGGCCGACCCAGCCGGGGCCGCCCGCAGCCTCGGGCGGCTGCACACCATCGCCGACCAGATCGGCGCCCCGCATATGATCTGGACGGTGGGCTGGTACGAGGCGTTCGTCGCCACGATGCAGGCCCGCTTCGCCGACGCCGATCAGCTGGGGCGAGAGACCGTGGAGCTGGGCCTCGCCATGGGCGCCGCCGACGGCGTGGCTGTCTTCGCCGGGCAGGCGGCCGTGCTGGCCACCATCGCCGGTCATCGCGCTGAACTGCCGCCGGTGGTCGCGGAGGCGATCGGCGCCGGGCCGGTGCAGCTCACCTTTTACCTCGCCCACGCCATCGTCAGCGTGGCCAGCGGCCCCAGGGAGGTCGCCAGCGACCTGCTCGGCGCAGCAGCGGCCGCCGGATTCCGGAACGTCCCGCCGGACCTCATGTGGATGACATCCATGCTCGGCTACGCCATCCTCGCGATCGAGCTGGAGGATCTCGGCGCCGCCGCGCAGCTCCTCGCGATCATCGAGCCATACACCGGCGAGGTGGCCACCAACCTGGGGCCGGTCGCCGCCTACGCGGGACGGCTCGCGTCCCTGCTCGGTCGGCATGACGTTGCGGACCAGCACCTGAACGCCGCACTCGAGATCGCCGGCGCCTTCGACTGGGACTACCACCGCGCCGCGATCCTGATCGCCCGGGCCGCGGCCCGCCGCCGGTCGCTCGGCCGGCTCGACGACCCAGCGCGCGCGTGGCTCGCGACGGCCGAGGGAATCTGCGCCGCGCACGGGCTGCCGGGGATGCTGGCGATGATCGGTGGCCTGCGGGCGTGATGCGGGCGTGATGCGCCGCTGAGGCGGCCTGGCGTCAGGATGCTGTCAACGGCGCCGCCCGACGCCGGGGACAAGGGGGGACACCCAGATGCCTACCGTAATCGGCTACCACCACGTGACAGACCGTGATCACTGGCTCCGCTCGGACCTTCGCGAGAAGAGGTTCGGGGAGCTGGGCATCACGAACATCCGCACCTACACCGACCCCACCAACCCGGCGCGGGTGGCCATCAGCGCCGACGTGCCCGACGTCGACGCGTTCGTGGCCTGGCTGCAGACCGAGGACGGTGCCGCCACCGCAAAAAGCGACGGCGTCCTTCTGGACACCATCGTCCTGCTCGTCGAGTCGTAGGCCAACGCGGGGAGCCATGCCCAAATACCTGGTCGTCGCCAACTACACGTCCGACGGCATGCGGGGGGTGCTCGACAAGGGCGGCAGCAGCCGCCGGGACGCGCTCGAAGCGGCCTGCGCCGACGTGGGCGGTTCGCTTGACAGCTTCTACTTCGCCTTCGGCGCGGACGATGTCTTCGTCACGGTCGACGCGCCGGACAACACAGCGGTCGCTGCCCTGTGCGCCCGCGTGTCGGCCACCGGCCTGGCCGCCACCCGAACCATCGTGCTGCTCACGCCCGAAGAGATGGACGCTGCGGCGAAGCTCAGCGTCAACTACCGCCCTCCGGGCCGCTGAGCCCCACCACCGAAGAACCGGACCTGGACGATCGACGTGCCGCACGCGGCGGCGCGTCAATCGCAATATTAGCGAAAGGCACCGCAATGAGTTATGGCGTCATCCACCAGTTCAAGGGCGGAACCAAGCAGCAGTACGAAGCATCAGTCGCGACCGTGCACCCGAGTGACGGCACGTTGCCGCCCGGCCAGCTCTACCACGTCGCCGGGCCGTCCCCGGAGGGCTGGACCGTTGTCGTGGTCTACGACTCGAAGGCCAACTGGGAGAACTTCCGAGACTCGGTGCTGATGCCGAGCATGCAGCGGGGCATCGAGGGCGGCTTTACCGCACCCCCCGAGGAGTCGGGATTCGAGATCGTCACGGAGGTCAACGCCTGACCCTGGCGGTAGCAGCGATTGGCGATGCCGCGGGGTGCCAGCGGCCCTGAACCCCGGCGCACCAGGCGGCGTCGCTTTCGCTGCGTCTTCATCGGCCCGGTCGGCCCGGATCATTCGGGGACGACGCGGATGCCTGGCTTTACGCGGCGTACTCAGTAGCCCGTCCACGGCCATCCGGACGACCACGCCTAGGGCGATCGACCCCCGCTCGGTCGGCAGCCCCGACTGGTGGCCGGAATGGAAGAGGTATGGATCACCCGCATGGACGCCACCCTGCGCCCGGAGGCACGGAAACCCAAAGGCGGCCCGAAGAACGCGGTGCGCCGGGTCCCGATCCCGCCCGAGCTGGTCACCCTGCTCCGCAAGCACATCGACCAGTACGGGCCAGCCCCCGACGGGCGCCTGTTCCGAACCTACCGGGGAGGTATTTGCCAGCCTTCCACTCTCTGGCAGGTGCTGCGGAAAGCCCGCCCAGCGGCGTTCACGCCCGCTCAGTTCAATTCCCCCCTGGCCAGCAGGCCCTACGACTTCCGTCATGCCGGGGTCTCCTGGCGCCTCACCGCGGGTGCTCCCGGCCCCCAGGTGGCGGAGTGGGCCGGTCACAGCGTCGAGGTGCTGTACCGCATCTACGCTCACTGCATCGACGGTGATGACGAGCGGTGGCACAAGCGGATGGAGGATCTCCTCGGCTAACCGGCGGGCTTCCGGCTCCGGAGGCCGCCTCTGAGCCAGTCATCCCTGAAGGAGCGGGGCCGTGTCAATGGGGGTTTTGACGGGGTTCTGGCTGTCGGCGGGCGTGCGTGACTGGCGTCTCCTGTTTCCCTGATAGCTGCCATGTCCGTGGCGA
>Ga0302228_10000202_pt1 | contig 54521 bp, 45 predicted proteins | sample II_Palsa_N1_2_FD_193519 | JGI IMG/M metagenome (GOLD analysis project Ga0302228, IMG submission 193519) | Peat permafrost microbial communities from Stordalen Mire near Abisko, Sweden - II_Palsa_N1_2 | ecosystem: Environmental > Terrestrial > Soil > Palsa > Peat permafrost | place: Sweden... | reverse complement strand
TTTATCGCGCCGTGAAACCGGCTGGGTGAGGGACGGTTGTCAGTTATCAGTTCTTAGTTCTCAGTTGGCGGACATGTGTGGCGTTCGCAGGGTTGAACAGGTATGCTCAGGGCGATGGACGCGGGCTGCGCAGGGGATAGCAGGGTTGGGGCGAATGAGGGTGGTTGAGGCTGGCCGGAACATAGGACGATGAGCGACGTCGGATGAGTGAAACAAGAACGATGAGTGAAGTTCAATGAGTCAGATGGCTACCGCGGCGAAGCGATCGGCGGCGCAGGCGTCGCTGCTGGCGGCCGCGGGGATTACGCTGCTCAAGCTGCTGACGGGAATCCTGGCTGGCTCGCTGGGGATGCTGAGCGAGGCGGCGCACTCGTTTATTGATTTGATTGCGTCGGCGATTACGCTGCTAACAGTCCGGGCGGCGGATATGCCCGCGGATGAAGAGCACAATTACGGACATGGGAAGCTGGAGAGCTTGTCGGCGGCGTTTGAGACGCTGCTGATGGTGGGATCGTGCTTGTGGATTGGGCGCGAGGCGATCGTGCGGATGGTGCATCATACGCGTCTGGACCTGCGCTGGTCGGTGTGGCCATTTGCTGTGCTGGCGTTGTCGATGGCGGTGGACTGGACGCGGTCGCGGTCGCTGCACCGGGTGGCGAGAGAACACAGGAGTGATGCGCTGGAAGCAGATGCGGTGCACTTTGGGACTGACATCTGGTCGTCGGCGGCGGTGTTTCTTGGATTGCTGGCGGCTTACGCGGGACAGAAGTTGAACGTGCCGGCGCTGGAGTATGCCGATCCAATTGCGGCGTTGATTGTGGCGGCGATTATTCTGCGGGTGACGTGGCGATTGGCGCGGCAGACTGTCGATTCCCTGCTGGATGCGACGCCGCCGGAGGTGCGGGAGCAGATACGGCGGGACTTGATTCGCGACCTGGAGGCGGAGGAGGGTGTGCTGTCGGTGAACCGGGTGCGGGTGCGGCGGTCGGGGTCGAATTATTTTGTCGATCTGACGCTGAGCCTGCCGCGGCGAATTACGTTCTCACGGTCTGAACAAATTACCGCTGCGGCTACCGAGGCGGTGCAGCGGCTGCTGCCGGGAGCCGATGTGGTGATTCACACGGTGCCGACGGCGTCGTTGGGAGAGAGCGTGTTCGACAAGGTGCGGGCGGTGGCGGCGCGTTCGAACTTGTCGATACATGATGTGAGCGTTCGGCAGTACGACGGGGCGCTGCATGTGGAGCAGCACATGGAGGTTCCGGAGACGATGACGCTGCGCGAGGCGCATGACCTGGTGACGGCGCTCGAGACCGAGATGAAGCGCGAGGTGCCGGGGATTTCTACCTTGTTGACGCACATTGAGAGCGAACCGGCGACGATCGCGGAAGCGGCGCAGATTGATCCGAGCAAGAATTTGGAGCATCAACTACGGACGACCGCTAGTCATTTTCCGGAGATCCTGGATATTCACGAGATCACGTTGACGCGAGGGCATGGTGGCGCGGCCAACAGCGTGCAGGTGAACCTGCACTGCACGCTGCCCGATGATCTTCCGATGGAGGCCGTGCACGAGGTGATTACGAACTTCGAGAGCGAGTTTCGGCTGGACCATCCGCAGGTGTCGCGGGTGTTTATTCATCCGGAGCCGGCTACGGATAATCGGCGGTGAAGAAAGTTGTCAGTTCTTAGTTCTTCGTTGTCAGTAAAGGCGGCTTTGCAACTGACAACTAACATCTGACAACTGAGAACCTTCTGTATGCTGGGGCTGCGATGAAACGTTGGTTGGGCTGGGTGATGTTGGGGTTGGGGATGCTGGCGGTGATGCTGCTGTCGGCGGGGTTGACGCTGCGGTTTGCGCTGCATGGGCACGAGGTGACGATTCCAGACTTTGCCGGGATGACGGTGGGTGAGGCCAGCCAGGCGGCGCTGCACACGGGCGTGGATTTGAACATCGAGAACAAGTTTTATTCGACTACGGTGCCGGTGGGGAGGGTGTTGTCGCAGGCACCGGCGGCCGGATCGCGGGTGCGGCACGGGTGGCAGGTGAGGGTGACGGAGAGTTTGGGGCCGCAGCAGGTGACGATTCCGGACGTGGTGGGAGACCCGATGCAGGAATCGTCGATGGAGATACGCAAGATGCAGCTGGACCTGGGGACGCTGGCGCATATTGGCGCGCCGGGTGATGCGGAGATGACGTTGGCGCAGACGCCGCCGCCGAATGCGGGGGTGGACCAGCCGACGGTGAGTTTGCTGCTGAGCTCGTCGGTGAATGCGTCGAGTGCGTTTGTGATGCCGTCGTTTGTGGGGATGAGTTTTGGGGCGGCCAATCGGGCGGCGATTGGGTTGGGACTGAAGGTGGCGACGATTGGCGGTGTACCGGCGACGGCTCCGGAACCAGCGCCTGCGCCGGTGGTGCCGGGGCAGGCGGTGGTGCCTGCTGCGCCCGCTGCTCCTGTGGCGCCTGTTGTGCCGAGTGGGGTGGTGACGGAGCAGTCGCCGGAGTCGGGGTTTAAGGCGAGTCGGGGGGACGTGGTGCGGCTGACGCTGGGGGCGAGTGGGGCTGCGGCGGCGCCGGCTGCTCCCGCTGCAGCGGTTCCGGCGGCGGCACACTAAGGTGAGCTAGGGGCGGTGGAGGAGGGCGGCGAAGAAGCCGTCGCCGCGGAAGTTTGCGCCGGGGAGGGTGCGGAGGTTGCCGTTGCGGAGGAGGTCCGCGGGGGCGCCGGCGGGGAGGAGGCCGGTGGTTGCTAGGTTGGTGAGGATTGGGTCCAGGGGGAGGGTGGTGATGCCGGGGGTCGCTGCGAGGGCGGCGGCTACTACCTGCTCGTTCTCTTCGGGTTCGAGCGAGCAGGTGGAGTAGAGGAGGTGGCCGCCGGGGGCCAGGCGGGTTAGGGCGGCTGTGAGGATTTCGCGCTGGCGGGTGGCCTGGCGGGCGAGGTCGGCGGGCTGGAGGCGCTGGCGGATCTCAGGATTGCGGCTGAGGGTGCCGGTGCCGCTGCAGGGGACGTCGCAGAGGATGAGGTCGAAGAGGCTTTCGGTTTCGGGGAGGGCGGTGGCATCGGCGTGGAGGGTTTTTGTTTGGGGGGATGTGGCCTGGAGGCGGGTGGTGAGGGCCTGGAGGCGGCGCAGGTTGGCGTCGGTGGCGAGGAGCTGGGCGCCGGGGTGGCGGGCGGCGAGGATGAGGGTCTTGCCGCCGGGCGCGGCGCAGGTGTCCCAGATGCGGATGGGGGTAGCGTGGGAGGCGGCGGCTAGCTCGGCTACCAGGCGGGAGCCGTCGTCGAGATGGGGAAGGTCGGGGTTGGGGGTGAAGAGCGAGGCGTCGTCGGGTTCCTGCTGGTCGTGGGTGAGGATGGCCAGGGCGGCGGTGCGGCCGTAGTTCTGTACCCATCGGTCGGCTAGCCAGAGAGGGTGGGCGAGACGCTCGGCGAAGGCGGCCGTGGTTTCGTAGAGTTTGGGCTTGGCGGGGGGCTGGCGGGTGAGCGTGCGGAGGATGGCGTTGACCATGCCGGCGGCGTGGGGGTGGCCGGCCGCGCGGACTAGCTCGACGGATTCTGAGAGGGCGGCATGGGCTGGGATGCGGTCGAGGTGCAGGAGCTGGAAGGCTCCCATGCGAAGGGCAGTGGCGACGGGGGTAGGGAGGGCCTGGTCGGGGCGCTGGAGGAGGGGCTGCATGCGGGCGTCGAGGGCGATCTGCCAGCGGAGGACGCCGAGGACGAGGGTGGTAGCGAGGTTACGGTCGGCCTGGGAGAGAGCGGACATGCCGGGGCCGTGGAGCAGGTCGTCGGAGTGGGCTGAGGTGTCGGCGACGCGGACGAGGGCGGCGAAGGCGGCGGAGCGGGCGGGGGTGATGGGGGCATGCGCGGGCGGTTGAGGCTGTGCAAAACTTTGCGTGGGATGGCGGTTTTGCGCAGAGTTTTGCACAGAACGATTGGGGCGACCCGAGTTGGAGGAAGGGGACTTGGTCATGGGGAGATCGGTGGTGCGGTGGAAAACTAGCTTCTAGCAATTGTTTAGATAGCAACTGTAGATTGTTGCAGTTACAGCGATTGTAATTATTGGAGGTGCTCGTCTGGGTGAAGTTGGAAGTCCTTGGCGAATTGGGGGCCGGGGAGGCGGGGTTTGGCTTCTAGCTGGACTTCGTCGAGGGCAAGGACGGTGTTTTGGGCAGCTCCCACCAGGAGCTGGCCTGTGGAAAAGTCTAGCTGGTTGGGGGCGAGGGCTGGGATGGAGGAGGCGGGATGGAGGCGGTGGATGAGGAACCGCTTGCCGCGGAAGAGGGCATGGGCGCCGGGCCAGGGGGTGAAGCCTCGCCAACGATTGTAGGTTTCCTGTGCAGTGCGGTGGGTTAGATCGAGGTGCCCGTCTTCACGGGTGAGGATGGGGGCCAGGGTGGCGGCGGCGTTGTCTTGCGGCTGGGGGGTGATGATCCCATGCTCCAGGTCAGAAAGGGTTTGCAGTAAGAGGCTTGCGCCGATCTGTGAAAGTTGTGGATAAAGCTCTGGAGAGGTGGTGTCGGGGCCTATGGGAAGGCTGTGGAAACGTAGTGTATTTCCTGTGTCGAGGCCGGCGTCGAGGAGCATAGTGGTGACGCCGGTTTCGGTTTCGCCGTTGGCGACGGCCCACTGGATGGGGGCGGCCCCGCGATATTTGGGGAGGAGCGAGCCGTGGACGTTGATGTTGCCGTAGCGTGGGAGGTCGAGCATCCACTGAGGGATGATGCGGCCGTAAGCCACTACAATGATGGTGTCGGGGGCGATTTGTTCAAGTAGCACGCGAAGATCGAGGTTGTTCTTTAGGCGCTCGGGTTGGAGGACGGGTAGGCCGAGGCTGATGGCTAGCTGCTTGACGGGCGGGATCTGGATTTCTTGCTTGCGGCCGGCGGGGCGGTCGGGCTGGGTGATGACGAGGGGGATTTCGTGGCCGGCGTCGATGAGGGCCTGGAGGCTGGGAACGGCGAATTCGGGGGTTCCGCAGAAGATTAGTTTCATTGGCGGGGGGACAAGCAAGAGCTTTGACGCAAAGGGCGCGAAGTTGACGCTAAGTTCGCGGAGGAAGGCAGGAAAGTTACCAGTCGCCGTTCTTTTGGAGCTTCTTGATGCGGCGGAGGACGAGGTCGCGCTTGAGGCGGCTTAGGCGGTCTATGAAGAGGATGCCGTGGAGGTGGTCGATCTCGTGGAGCATCGCCCGTGCTAAAAGCTCTGTACCCTCTACTTCAAAGAATTCCCCTTTTACATTCTGTGCACGGACTTTGACCCAGGCATCGCGAGCTACTTTTTCGCGAATGTCGGGGAGGGAGAGGCAGCCTTCCTCTTCTACCTGCTTGCCGCGGCGATCGATGACTTCGGGGTTGATGAGGACGATGCGATCTTCGGGGCGCTCGTTGAAGCTGATGTCGATGACGGTGATTTGTTTGGAGACGGAGATCTGGGGGGCGGCCAGGCCGATGCCCTCGGCGGCGTACATGCTGTCGAACATCTCGTCGACGAACTGGGCGAGCTCGGGGGTGAACTCGGTGACCGGTTCGCCCTTCTTCTGGAGGATCGGGTCAGGAAATTTGACGACCTCGTGGAGCTTGGGGGCGGTCTTGCGGACGGCGTCGCGGGTGGCGATGCGGTTTAGCTTCTTAGCTTCTTTGTCGTCGAGTTTGGTGTCGGTCGGCATCTCTGTGGTCAGTTCTATTGGCGTTCTGTATCAATCAGTATGTTCTGATCAGTAGGTGCTGATCTGGCGGCAGTAGCCAGTGTAGTTGCGGTGTAGCTCGGTGAGGCTATCGCCTCCGAATTTTTCTAGCAGCGAGCGGGCGACGGTGAGGGCGACCATGGCTTCGGCTGCGACACCGGCGGCGGGGACCACGCAGACGTCCGAGCGCTCATAGGATGCCTTGGTGACCTCGCGGGTTTCGAAGGAAACCGAGGCGAGGGGGCGGCGGAGAGTGGAGATGGGCTTGAGGTAGCCGCGGATGACGAGGTCTTCGCCGTTGGAGATGCCGCCCTCGAGGCCGCCCGCGTTGTTGTGCTCTCGGGTGAATTTGGTGAAGGGACCGCCTTCGGCGAGCTGGCCCACATCGCCGCTGTAGGCGATTGCGTCGTGGACTTTGGAGCCGGGGGATTGGGCGGCTGTTACGCCGCGGCCTAGCTCTACGGCTTTGACGGCCTGGAGGCTCATGACGGCCTGGGCGAGGAGGCCGTCGAGGCGCTCATCCCAGTTGACGTGGGTGCCGATGCCCGGGGGGAGGCCGTGGACGACGACTTCGAAGATCCCGCCGATGGTGTCGCCGGTGCGGAGGGCGACGTCGACTTCGGCCTTCATGCGGGCCTCGGATTCTGGGTCGACGCAGGCGAGGAGGACGTCTTCCCTGCTGGCTAGCGCGGCGATTTCCTGGAAGGTAGCCTCGCGGGAGAGCTCGGCCGAGCCTACGCGGGTTACGTGGCTGGCGACCTCGATGTGGAGTGCGCGGAGGAGCATTTTGGCTACGGCTCCGCAGGCTACGCGGGCGGCGGATTCGCGGGCGGAGGCGCGCTCGAGGATATAGCGGGCGTCGGGGAAGTTGTACTTGAGGGCGCCGGCGAGGTCGGCGTGGCCGGGGCGGGGGCTCGTTACGGCCTTGTGTTTTTCAGGATCGCCTTCGGCCACGGGGAGGATCTCTTCCCAGTTCTTCCAGTCGTTGTTGGCGAGGGTCATGGCGATGGGCGAGCCGATGGTGTGGCCGTGGCGGACGCCGGAGAGGATGTGGGCGGTGTCCTTTTCGATGCGCATGCGGCCACCGCGGCCGTAGCCCTGCTGGCGGCGCCAGAGCTCGTGGTCGAGGAAGGATTGGTCAACGGGGATGCCCGCGGGTAGACCGCTGAGCAGGGCTACGAGGGATTCGCCGTGACTTTCGCCGGCTGTGGAGAAACGAAGCATGAAGAATTGATTATAAGGTGCTGCGCGTGCGGCGAGGGGTTCGCGCGGGGTGTACCCCCTCCCCCCTCTTCGGGCTGGAATTCCGGTAAAGTCCTGCACGGTGGGCGGTTAAGTATCAAAGTATCCCCCTCGATTTGCGCACAATTGGCGGTAAAGTTGGGCAAGCAAAGACATTACGGTCAAAGTAGGGCAAGCAAAGACTTTAGCTGCCAAGCGGGTGGTCCGCTGGACGGCTGCAATGATTTGATTTCGGGGTCTGTATCTATTGTAGCTGGTGGGTGGGGGTAACTATGCCAGGTTTTGGGAATATAAATCGCCAGTATTGACGGGGGTTTGGCGAGTTTCTGTGGGATTCGGGGGTTGACAGGGTTTGAGGGCAAGCGAGCGAGATTTCCGAAAACACCGTTTTTGGGGAACCTCGTATAGTCATCCGTATCGTTAGCCGCCGAAGACGCTGTTGAATATCCACCGGCAGCGAGTCTTCGCTCCCGGCTACTGAGTTGCTACCGTAATCCCTGTGGCATAAGACTCCGCTGTGCCGCTGGGCATGGGCAACAACGTGGCCTCGCCGCCGTTCACCCAGTACGCGGCGGTTTGGCCCACGCCGGTGGTGGCAGCCAACAAATCTCCCACCGCATACACATCGCTGCCCGAGACCGCGATCCCGACGGCGGAAGAAGAGGCGGTGGTCATGTTAATGTTGCTGGGCATGGGAAACGTCGTGGGCGTGCCGTTCACCCAGTATGCCGCATTGCCAACGCCCGTCGCGCCGTTCGTCCCACCTCCCGCCACATACACATCGCTGCCCGAGACCGTGATCCCGACGGCGTCATAGTTTCCTACCGTGTCATTGGGGGGTATGGGCAAGATCGTGGCCGCGCCGTTGTTGACCCAGGATATGGCGGAGTCGAGGTTCGCGCTGGAGTCCGCATGTCCCGACACATACACATTTCCGCCCGAAACCGCTATCCCATAGGCATAATAATCCCCCGTCAGGCCGCTGGGCATGGGCAACAGCGTGGCCGCACCGTTCACCCAGAGTACGGCGCTATGGTCGCTATTGTTATTCCACGCATATCCCGCCACGTACACACTGCTGCCCGAAACCGCGATCGCGTTGGCGTCAGAATATGCCATGCCGCTGGGCGGGGACAACATTGTGGCCGTGCCGTCCACCCAGAGTACGGCGTTGTTGCTGCCCGCACTGTTCCCCTCATATCCCGCCACATACACATTGCTGCCCGAGACCGCGATCGCGTTGGCTTGCGAGATGGTCATACCGCTGGGCAACGTCGTGGCCGCGCCGTTGTTCAACCAATATACGGCGGCTCGGCTCGTGCTGTTCTCCTCATATCCCGCCACATACACATCACTACCCGAGACCGCGATCGCGTTGGCTTGCGCGCTTGTCATGCCGCTGGTCATCGATAGAGCCGTCGCGGTGGCAGTTGGGCTGCCGGAGGCAAGCTGCCATACCTCGGCGAGGGTGTCGTCGGCGTTTCCTGCAGATGCGGAAGTAATCGCATACCCGGCGATGTAAATGGTTGTGGTTGGGCCGATGGCCGGGTTGACGGTGAAGCTCTGCGCCACTTGCGAAGCTGCCGCATAGGTGCTGTTGCCGGTCACGCTGGCATTGATTGTGCAGGTTCCGGCGGCTCCAAAGGTGACCGTCGTCCCCGAGACCGTGCAGTCGCTGGGGGTCGCCGAAGTAAAGGAGACCGTGAGGCCGGAGTTAGCCGTCGCCGAGATCGTCAGCGGCGCTCCCACTGTCTGCGTGCCGGGATTGTCGAAGTTGATGGTCTGCACGGAATGACCGACGTTATTGCCGCTGCTGCAACCTGCGGCGAAGAGGCCCAGCGACGAAACCGAAAGAAGAGAGAACAGCTTGAGATGCCGCAGCGGAGAGTTCCTGTTTGTTCGCATGCACTTCCTGGTGTTGCACGGTTGTTGCCGCGGTGGCGGCGGTTTGTGGATTTTGATTCTGGCATGGAGCCGGTTCATGGTCACGTCCTGTACTTCAGTGATCTAACCTTCTATTTGGCCCGAGTCAGATGCATCGGCGTCAGCAAGGCCGCGAACCAAGGTAACGGTGAGTCGCCGGTGCGGTTGTCACTGCATTGTTAATTGATTGTTTGTGGCGAAAAACTACAGGCCGAAGGGGTACCGGTTGCTGATCCCGTAGAGCTTCGCCTGGCACCGGTGGAGTTCTGCTTGGGAATCAAGCCCATCCATGCAGCGAACTATCGCCCCTGCGGTAAGCTCCCCATTGCCGATCGACGCTACGATCACAGTGCTTACAGTCCACCCAAGTCATCGAAACCCACGCCGAGACGATAGCTCCATCAGAATTTCAGCCGAATTTCAGCCGCGCCAGGTGCCCTCGTTCCCGTGAAGTCGGGTTTTGTCTAAGTTCGATTCTGCCGCTGAGTGGCCTGTTTGAACTTGGATGAAACGCCGTTTTTGAGGAGTTCCACCGAAGTTGACCTCCGATAATAAAATCAGCAGATGAAATTACTGAATCCTGACTGGAATCAAGAGAAACCTTCGTTCGATCAATCACGGGCGATGTGTCAGCAGGTTCCGTTAGAACTTCGAACATGGTCCGATCCCCGCGTCGACGCGGTGTTGGCTCGGATTCGCGAGACGCACATTCACGGTGGAGCGCTCTTTGCATCATTCAATGTTGGGTCCAGCCGTGATTTCGACTGGTTTGCGTCAAGGAACCGTCTCTTGGAGTTCGGCATTCTCAGGCAGCTTTTAGGCCGGGCAGAGGTTCGAGGTGGCTTGCCCGCTTTGGAGATCCAAACGTCATTAGCCGATGACATAACCTCAGAAGCTTGCAGTCTCGGAGATGACAGCGGTTTTCAGATGACGAGTTCCTTTCTCTTCGACGGACAGCTTGCGGCGATACAGTACGCTGGTGGTGCATATACAAGAGGCCAAGGTGATGGGCGTACCGAAAAGGAGAGTTCGCTTGCATTCTGCGATGCGGTTTTCGGATCGAGGTTTTCCGAGGTGTCGTACTTTTCAAGCCATAGCGCATGGACGCCGTGGTTCGAGGGAATCGCTTGGGACTGGACCGCAATTCTCTTTGATCGCGGTCGGCGCGCGCTCTCCATTCTTGCGGTCACAGACACAGACTGAGCGTAGTTTCTGAAGAGTCGGGTTTTGAGAAAGTTCACGCTTCCGAAATCCAGCCCACCGAAGTTGGTCAAAACACCGTTTTTGAAGGAAAGTGAAGGACGCCCGCTCATTTCGCCCTCAATGCCTCGATAATTCTGCCGCGTTCCTTTTCCAAAACCTCGGGTGCCTGCTCCCAGTTGTCGATGCCTGGATATCGATGCCTCGTGTAGTACTTATGACGCAATTTGTACCGCTCCATGGCCGGATCATAAACGTAGATCCGAACCTCGAAGAAGTGCGAAGAATAATGCCCCTCCATCGCTCCCCAAAGATAGTCGGCCGTTAGGAAGACTGGCATAGGAGAGACGGTAGGTAGGTTCCAAGCCGCGACGTCGGCCTGATTCGTGACAACGATCTCAGGCAGCAAATTCTTGAAGCTTTGATCCGGTTCTGAACGCAGCAGAACATATCGGTCTGAGCTGCCGCTGCCACCGCCGCAATTGGCATTGAAGAGCACCAAAGACCCTCCGCCGTCCAACTTGAGCCGCTGCGTTTTGGCGCGGAGGCCATAGTACATCCAGTTGTCTTTGTCGGATCCTATGCCAGCATGTGCAAGCGTGAAGCATCGAGGCTTTCCCTCAGTTGCGCAAAGCCGCGCCCCACTAATTGGTTGATTGTCTTCGTCTAGAGCACCTGGATAAACCCTGTATCGCGGGAAATCCCAGAACGTTGTCGGCATCTGGCTCTGGGCCAGCATGCTGAACGTCCAAAGCGCCAATGACGCCGCAACCGACAGAGATCTCATTCGCACATCTTAGCTAAGCAGCGCATCGGCGAGCTGACCTTCCGGCGAATTCCTGGGCCGTCGAGAGCAGCGAGTTAGTGAAACTCCCCGAAAGTCGGGTTTTGTCCAAGTTCGATTATGCCGCTGGGCAGGGTGTTTGAACTTAGATGAAACCCCGTTTTGCGGGATCAGAGGCAACGCACAACTGCTCTATTTATCCTCTTTCCCTTACAAGGCTGGACAGTGCTATCGTGTCCCTACCCGACGAGGCCCTTTGCATCCTTCAGATAACCTCTGCGAAAGCGTGTAAGCACTTTCGGATCTCTCGGCTGGGAAGGTCACTTCATTCACTACAAAGCGACCATCTTCTTGCACCGCGGTATCCTCAACGCGCCATGACCCCTGGCCATCAGATGGCCGATACGCAAAGCTAACCATGACACGGAAGGAACCGTCCTTTTCTGCCTTGATGCTCTCAATCTGGAAGGAACCAGGGTAGGTTCGCTCGTTGGGTCCAGTGAACATCCCAGCTTCCGACCAGGCAAACGGCGCCTTCTCCATCCGTCCTCTGTTCTGTCGAAACCAATCCTGCTCACAGGCCCGGGCTGTTCCAATCTTCCGAAGCAGGGACTGGCTAAGGTAGGGCGCAAAGATTCTCCTATTCGCCCCGTCAAGAAGACCAGACGGCGCGCGAACCAAGACCTGGCGGTAAAGGCTTCTTACGGTGTGTTCAGTGGCTGGTCTGCGCTTTACTTCCATGGGTCCAAGCCATCGCGATGAGCAGAAGGACAGCGTGACGGAAGTAAACCATGCGCGAATGCTAACTGAAGCAATCCAGCTCCTGCAAAGTCGGGGTTTCGGCAAGTTCGTTTTTGGTGCGGGTTAGGCTTTGGTGGGTTTGGGTGGGGTGGAGTTTAGCCATGCCTGGGAGTTGAAGAGGGCGCGGTCCATGCTGCGGACCCAGTCGGTGGTTTCGCTGGGGGAGCGGCCGGAGGCGGTGGCGCTGGCGAACTCGTTGCGGAGAGCCTGGAATTTGGCTTCGAGGTCGTCGAGGGCGCTGAGGAGCATGGCCTCGGGGGTCATGGGGAGCTTGGGGCTGCCGAATTCGAGCTTGCCGTGATGGGAGAGGATCATGTGCTCGATCAAGATTCGGAGTTGTGGGGGGAAAGGGCCCAGGGCTAAAGCCCCTTCTGTTGAAGCGCCTGATTCAGTGGGCTGAAGCCCACTGCTAATCCCCGTTTCGCGGTTCGTAGTCTCGGCGTCGAGCTGGGAGATTTTTTCGTTGAGGAGGCGTTGGGCTATTGAGATGTGGCCGATGAGTTGGCCTTCGAGGGTGTAGTCGAAGCTGCTGCCCCAGGAGAGTTCGCGGACTTTGCCGATGTCGTGGAGGATGGCGCCGGTGACGAGGAGGTCGGGGTCGACTTCGGGGTAGAAGGGGGCGTTCGCGAGGCAGATGCGAACGAGGTGGAGAACGTGCTCGAGGAGGCCTCCAATCCAGGCGTGATGGAGGCGTTTGGCCGCCGGGGCTTCGAGGAAGGCGGGGCCGAGGGTGGGGTCGTCGAGGAAGGCGAAGACCAGGCGGCGGAGGTGCGGGTTGCGGAAGGCTTCGACGTAGCTGCGGAGCTCGGCGGCCATGGAGGGGATGTCGTACTGGGTGGTGGGAACGAAGTCAGCCGTGTCGATTTCGGAGTCGGCGGCGAGGCGCATCTTGGTGAGGGTGATCTGGTACTTGCCCTGGTACTTCGAGACCAGGCCCTGGACTTTGACGTAGCAGCCGGCGGTGCAGGTCTGGAGGACGTCGGCGAAGTCTTCCCACATGCGGGCTTCGAACTGGCCGGACTTGTCGGCGAGGGTGATGGCGAGGTACTGGCCGCTTGGCTTGCGGTCGCGGGCGGTGATGGCCGCGATGACGAAGTAGCTGGTGATGGGCTGGTTTTCGAAACGGGCTGCGTCGGCGATGAAGAAATCTTTCATGGATGGGGCAAGGATACGACAGTGGGTGGGGTGGATGCTGTGATGGGGAGGGGAGGTTGTCAGTTGTTAGTTGTCAGTTCTCAGTTGAAGTTAAGCAGCAACGAGGGCCTGTTGGCCCTCGTTGGTGGATTTGATTTGCTGCGAGTGCTATTGGGTTGGGCTGGCGGGGGGTGTGGGGACCGGGGTTGCGAGGTTGGGGTTGACCGTGGGGGCGACGGTGTTGGGCGTCTCCTTGGGTTGGGCCGGCTTCTCCGTCATGCGTTCCTTGACTTCACCCTTCTGGTGTTTGGGCCTCTTCTGCTTGGCTACCGTGTCGCCGTTGAGGCCGAGGGGTTGAGCGCGCACCTTCTCATCCGCGCTCTCGGTGGGTGTAGTGGGGAGGGGGCGAGTCTCGGCCTTGGCTTCCGCCTTGGTCAGACGCTCCTTCGCGGATTTCTCCTCGGCCTGGGCTTCGAAGGTGGAGAAGCGGACTTTCTTGTGAGCGCCCGCTGCGGCGGCGAACGGATCGGCGGCGTCCTCATCGGCACCGGTGCCGGTGGTGATGGTGGTGATGGACTCGTTGGGCGACATGGCCACGCCGGGAGCCTGCCCGGTGATGGGTGCGCCGATGGAGCCGCCTTCGGCAGTCTCGGCTGTTCCGGCCGGAAGGGACTTTTCAGGCGCCTCGCCGTAGCGGATCTTCTCGCGATGAATCTTCTTTGGCTTGTAGACGGCCTCGACCGGCTTGCCGTTCTTCTCGCCTACCTTGGCGGCGTGAGCGGCTTCCTTTTCGGCGACGCGTTCGCGAGCGGCGGCGAGCTCAGCCTGGGCACGGTTGGCCTTTTCCTGTTCGAGGCGCTGCTTGGCCTTGACCTTCTTCTTGAGCGGCGGCGCCTTGTAGGAGGTGTAGGCGATCTGCGTGGCGGCCTTCCTGGTGGCGCCGCCGGTATCGACAAAACCGTCCTTGGTATCGACTTCCATGTAGGCGTCGGCGCGGGCCTTGGTGAGGTAGGCGCGGAGGGCGGGCTGTAGTTGCTGGAAGTAGAGCGCCTCCTGCACCCTCGACTCGACGTCGGCGAGCGGCGGGACACCGGCCTTCTGGTGAGAGTTTACGTAGAGGATGACGTAGCCCTGGCGGGTACGGATGGGGTCAGTGTGGGCGCCGACGGGAAGTGAGAAGGTGGCCTTCTCGAGGACGTCGCCGAGGGTGCCGCGCTTCCAGTCGCCGAGGTCGCCGCCGGCAGCTGCGTTGGGGCCGCCGGAATCGGTGCGGGCGAGGTCGGCAAAGTTGGCGCCGGCACGAAGTTTGCCGGCGATCGCGTCGGCGTGGGCCTGGGCGGCATCGAGCTGTGCCTGGGTCGCGTTCTCGGGGGTGGGGATGAGGATTTCGCTGAGGTGCACCTGCTCGGGAACGGCGAACTCCTGGGCGTGAGCGTTGTAGTACGCGATCTCATCGGCGTGGGTCATGTTGAGATGGCTGCCGACCTGGTCGCGCACGACCTGCTGGCGAATGATCTGATCCCGGATGTGCTGCTTGAAGTCTTCGAACGAGACACCCTGCTGGGCGGCGGCCTTCTCGAGGGCCTCCATGGAGGGGAGGTTATTTTTCTTGCGAATGTCGTCGAGCTCGCGGATGGTTTCGGCGTCGCCGGTGATGCCGAGCTCCTTGCCCTTGGAGAGCAGGAGTTGCTCGTCGATGAGATCACGGAGGAGGTTATTGACGCGTTCGTCGAGCTCGGCCTGGGGAATATTGTCCTGGCGTGCCTGCTCGAGGAGCTGCGCTTCGGCGGACTGATACTCGGTGCGGGTGATGATCTGGTCGTTGATGCGCGCGACGGCGTCTTCTACCACGGAGCCGTTGGGAGTGATGGGGGGAGGGCTGGGCAGAGCAGGGACGCTGAGGTTGGAAGTAGGCTGAAAGCTGCCGGCCTGTGGCTGATAGCCGGACTGCTGCTGTGCGAGCGCAGGAGAACCGGCCATCGCAGCGGAGACGGCGACCGCGGAAAGGACAAAGGTGGCTACGATGCTGGTCTTGTTCGTGAACCGGCCCTGGAGGTTGATGCGTGTAAGCTTCTCGGTCATCCGTTCCTTATGCAGAACCGCCCGTTCGGGGTGCTTGCCAAGCGGTCTGATGAATATTTGACCGCGCGGCTGATGTATTTGACCGCGCAGCCGGGTAGAGGTTATCTGGCAATCTCATTCTACCTGTGCGGGGGCTGGTTTGGGGGCCGCCGGGGTGAGGGGGTTGGGGGAGGTGCCGGGAGGGGTGGGAGGAGCCTCGGCTAACCCTGCGATGTTATACTCCGTCCAACCGGAAACGGCTGCAATGACGCAGGTCTCGCCGGTGTTTTGATCGAGGGTTTCACCCCTCCTCCGAGGTACTTCCCTTCCATGATGGCTTCCCCTATGCGGCGCGCACTGTTTACAGCAACGATCTTTTTAACAGCCTGCGGGTTTGCGGGATCGCTCGTGGGCGGGCGGGTGGCGGCGCAGTCGGCCACAGATGAGTCGCAGCTGCGCGACTCGATGAAACAGTTTACGGACGTGTACGCGCTGGTGGAGGCGAACTACGCGAACAAACTGAATAAGGACCAGGTCGACAAGGCGATCTACGACGGGGCGATTCCGGGGATGCTGCATGTGCTGGATCCGCACTCGAATTTCTACGATCCGAAGTCGTATGCGGAGATGCGCGAGGAGCAGAGTGGCAAGTACTACGGCGTAGGCATGCGGATTGTGCTGCAGGACAGCAAGATCGTGGTGGTGGTGCCGATGGAAGGGACGCCGGCGTATCGGGCGGGAATTCGGCCGGGCGACGTGATTTTGTCGGTAGATGGCAAGCCGACCGATCATATGGATACCGCTGCCGTGGCTTCCCTGCTGAAGGGGCCGCGAGGGACGCATGTGGCGGTGACGATGATGCGTGAAGGGACCGCAAAGCCGCTGACGTTTGACCTGATGCGCGATGAGATTCCGGAGAAGTCGGTTGATTTGGCTTTCATGATTCGGCCGGGGATCGGGTATATCCGCATCACGGGCGAGATGGAGACGACCTCGAACGAAGTGCAGCATGCGCTGGATGGTTTTGGGCCTGGGCTGCAGGGGCTGCTGATCGATCTGCGTGGCAATCCGGGCGGCCTGCTGAACCAGGCGGTGGATGTGTGCGACAAGTTCCTGAAGAAGGGCGACATCGTGGTGTCGCAGCGGGCGCGCAAGGGCGTGTTCCCGGACCAGGTGTACACGGTTCCGGGCGGCTCGAGCACAAAGTACCCGATCGTGGTGCTGGTGGATCGGAATACGGCGTCGGCCGCGGAGATTATTTCGGGCGCGCTGCAGGACCATGATCGCGCGCTGATCGTGGGCGAGACGACCTTTGGCAAGGGGTTGGTGCAGACCGTGTTTCCGATCTCGGAAGACAGCGGGCTGGCGCTGACGACCTACCACTATTACACGCCTTCGGGACGGCTGATCCAGCGGAACTATGATGGCGTTTCGCTATACGACTACTACTACGTGCGCGATGGCGCCAAGCCGGCCAACGATACCAACAAGGAAGTAGTGAAGACCGATGCCGGTCGCACCGTGTATGGCGGCGGCGGCATTACTCCGGATGAGAAGATTGCGGCGCTGAAGAACAACAAGTTTGAGGACGAGATGCTGATTCACTATGCGTTCTCGGACTTCAGCCGGCATTACCTGGCGACCCATACGGTGAGCAAGGACTTGATGGTGGACGCTGCGATGCAGCAGCAGTTCAAAGACTTTTTGATGTCGAAGAATGTGGAGTTCACTGATAAGGAGTTTGCCGACAACCTGGACTGGGTGAAGGCTCGGATCAAGACTGAGTTGTTCACGGCGCAGTTTGGACAGGCGGCCGGGAGCCAGGTGATTACGGAGTGGGATCCCCAGGTGAACGCGGCACTGGGCTATATGCCGGAGGCGCTGGCGCTGGAGAATCACACGCTACCGGCGGGGCAGAAGGTGCAGACCGCGAGTGCGACGTCGGGCGCGCAGTAAAGCGATTGGATGGAACACAAAGGCCGCGCTGAGGGCGCGGCCTTTGTGTTTGTGGCGCGATGTTGCGCTTGTGTTTCGAGCGCCTGGCGCCGGAAGGATGGAGCGGGAGACCGGGATCGAACCGGCGACATTCAGCTTGGGAAGCTGACGTTCTGCCACTGAACTACTCCCGCATGTGGCTTGCATTGCCCGGGCTTTCGCATGGGCATTCCGCTTCTTATAGTACGGGTCGCGAAGGCAAAGGTAAACACGCGGTGAGACTCTGACGACCTGCACCGACATCGGTGCGTCTCCGCGCTAGCCTCAACTTTTCATCGAAGGTTCTAGCGACCGTGTGGTACATTATGGGTCTCCGCGAGGGCCAATGCAATGTTGCGTTTCCGGTGACAACGGAACCCTGCGTGCCGGAGTGACGAGCGAGAGCCAATCTCGTCGTCGAGTCTAACTGCTTCGTGATTGCGAGCCATTGTTTTGCGGCGGAGAGATCTCTTGGAAGGTCGATCCACAGACTGCAAACTTTCTTGCTTCTTCCCCTTTGTACCGCACCGTTGACGCCGCTCCGAAGGCGTGTCTCCCTACCCATGCTCTGTGGTGGAAGATGCAGCACGACCGACCTTCGTGCATGAGCTCCGCCATCATGTGAGAGGTAGCTATGGCAAAGACGATTTTGATCTTTTCCGAAGATGCAAGTCTTCGCGCGACACTGCTGGAATTGGTGGCCGCCAGTGGATGGAAGAGCGGCGGCGTGGACGATGCGCCATGTGCTGTGTTGCTTGGATGTCCGGAGCGGATCGGCCGCAACGAGATCGCGATTGCTCGGGGAGCAGGCCAGAATGGGAGGCGGCTGCCGATCGTGCTCGCGACGCTGCGCGGCTCGGAAGACCTGGCAGTGGAAGCGCTGCGCATGGGCGTTGCGAATTACGTTCGGCTTCCGCTCACACCGCCGCAGCTTTCGCAGGCGATTGCCGCGGTTGCACTCAACGAGACGGCACCGTGCGGCGATCGCATGCTGGGGGAAAGTCAGGCGATCCAAGCGGTGAAGGCGTATCTGCGAAGGGTCGCTGGATGCTCGAGTAATGTTCTGATCACCGGTGAGACGGGCACAGGCAAGGAGCTGGCGGCTGAACTGATCCATAGCGCGAGTGCGCGTGCAGAGCGGCCATTCATCGCAATTAATTGCGCGGCCATTCCAGACAACCTGCTGGAGAGCGAGCTGTTTGGCTTTGAACGTGGCGCCTTTACGGGCGCGATCGCCGCGCAGGACGGCAAGCTGCGGGCGGCATCGGGCGGGACGGTGTTTCTCGATGAGGTCGGTGATCTGAGTGCGTGCGCGCAGGCCAAGATTCTACGAGCGATCGAGACTGGGGAGATACAACGGTTGGGAGCAAGGCGACCGCAACAGATCGATGTGCGGATTATTGCGGCGACGAACAAAAATCTGGAAACAGATGGGAACTTCCGACGCGATCTCTACTTCCGTCTTAACGTTGCGCGGGTGCACGTGCCGCCGTTGCGGGAGCGAAAAGCAGACATCCTGCCGCTGGCTGAGGCGTTCCGGCAGGAGTTCGACACGAAGTTTGGATGTGTGAGCCGGGGATACCTCCGCGGCGTCGAGGAACTTCTGCTGGCGCATGAGTGGCCCGGCAATATCCGCGAGCTGCGTAACCTGGTGGAAGCGGCGTTCATCGATCCGGGGCCGGACTCGAATGGCGAAATCGGTTTGCCGGCGTTATTTTGCAAGGCCATGAAGACGGCGACGGGGGGCGAGCTCGAACGCATTCTGACGGCGCTGGCTCACACGCAGTGGAACCGGAGCCGAGCTGCGAAGGAGCTGCACTGGTCGCGCATGACGCTTTACCGCAAGCTGAGCCGTTACGGAATTGCGCGGACGCCCGCGGCCTAGCGGACGCTTCCCTGTTACAGCGTTACACCTTGTTGTTACAAGTAGCGCGGATGGTTGCAGGCCCTGCAACAGGGCCGCGGGACATTTTCCGCTGAGCGACGTGTCACATCGGCCCATTACACCTCGCCGATGAATGACACCCAGACCCACGAATTTCGTGGGTTTTTCTTTTGGGCCGCCGCGTGCATGGAGGCATGCTGACGGAGGCGACCGCTGCATGCCCAAAGATGACGCCGGGTTTGAAGGACGTTATGCCAACGAGTTCCGCATAGGGTTCAACTCCTATGAGTTTGTGCTCGACTTTGGCCAGCAATACCCGCCGTCGGAGCAACGGATGCTTACCAGGATCGTTGCCAGTCCGCCGGTAGCGCGCGACCTGTCGGAGACGCTCGATCAATCGATTCGAGAATACGAGAGCAAATTTGGGCCGATCAAATTTACGCCGGCCAAGGAGGGTGAGTAGCGTGCCCTTCTCCGACCTCCTCCTCTCGATCCGCAATCTGGATGCACGCCTGCTGCGCGTAGTGCAGGTTACGAGCATTCAGACCAACCAGGAACCGAATGGCGATCCGTTTCGCGGTCTATACATCGGCGAGGCTGATGTGTATCGCGACCTAAGCGTTGGAGAGTCGGGGGCGGACTGGAGTCCGCACGAACCGATGGCGGTGGGTGAGCCGTTTGAGAGACTGCGCGAGATATTCGGACTGTCTTCGATTGAGCTCGATATTTTGTTGATCGCGCTGGCTCCAGAGATCAGCCCACGGTACGAACGCATCTACGCGTATCTGCAAGATGACGTGAGACGCAGGCAGCCGACTGTCGATTTGATGTTGACTCTGCTGTACGACTCTGCGGAGGAACGGTTGATTGGCCGGAACCTCTTTCGGGCGACGTATTCTCTACAGCGACACGGCTTGATCCATCTCAAGGGCGATGATCTGCTGCCGCTGCCGAGCCACGAAGTCTTCGTGACGCGGCGGATTTCGGCCTTTCTGCTGGGCGAAACAGGGCTTAGCGAAATGCTTGCGCGCTTTGCCTATTTGATCGCAAAGCCGGTGGCTGAGGAACCTGCCAGAGTGGGCTTGTTGCGGGTAGCGCAGAGCGATTCCCCGCTTGGTGTACGCGCTTATTTCCACGGGCAGGATGCTGCGGCCATGCGGAGCGCAGCCACTGCGATGGCTGCGGAGCTGGGCGTACCGATCCTGATCGCTGCGATGGGACGCACCGCTCAAGCGATGAGTTCCGAGTCCGGGAGCGCTGCGTCCTGGCTTGGCGAACTGCTGCGGGAAGCTGTACTGCGGCAAGCGACCGTTTATCTCGAGGATTTTGATGCGATTCCGACAGACGCCGCGCGTGATGAAGCGCTTACCGTGTTGGGGGAATTTCGAGGCATCGCGCTGTTGTCTGGCGCGCAGGAGCTTAGGACCGATCGAGTGCCGCTTGAAGGGGTTCTGACCGTGGACTTTCCGCTTCCTGACTGGACGGAGCGAAGGGAGACCTGGGAGCTCGACTTGCGCGCGCAGGGTGTGGAGCCGCCGGATGCGGGGTTGGACGCGCTGGCTGAGTGCTTCCGGTTCAGTGTGAGCCAGATCGACGAGGCTGCGGCGACGGCTTCGCTGCTGGCGCTCTATTGTGGAGAACCGCTCTCGATTGAGCATGCGTTTGAAGCGGCGCGGATTCGATCGGGTCAGAAGCTGGCCAGTCTGGCGCGCAAGGTGGTGCCCGTACATGGCTGGGCTGACCTGGTGCTGCCGCCCGAGGTTGCTGCGCAGTTGCGCGAGATGTGCTGCCGCGTGACTCATCGGCACCAGGTGATGGGCACGTGGGGATTCGAGCGCAAACTTTCCGGTTGTCGAGGGATGAACGCCCTGTTTCACGGGCTCTCCGGCACGGGGAAGACGATGGCAGCTGAGGTGATTGCGCACGAACTAGGGCTCGATCTCTACAAGATTGATCTTGCGGGTGTGGTGAGCAAATACATCGGTGAGACGGAGAAAAATCTGGATCGCATTTTCACGGCCGCCGCGGATGCGAATGCCATTCTGTTCTTCGACGAAGCGGATGCGCTGTTCGGCAAGCGCAGCGAGGTGCGGGATGCGCATGACCGTTACGCGAACCTCGAAGTGTCTTACCTTTTGCAGAAGATGGAGGAGTACGAAGGGATATCCATCCTGTCGACGAACCTGCGCCAGAATTTGGACGAGGCGTTTCTGCGCCGGCTTACGTTCGCGATTTCGTTTCCTTTTCCGGATGAGTGGTGCCGGCAGCGGATCTGGGAGAGCACCTGGCCGGCCGCAACTCCGGTAGCGCCGGATGTGGATGCGGGCTGGTTGGCGGCGAGCTTTCTGCTTAGCGGCGGCAACATCCGGAACGTCGCCGTGGCTGCGGCGTTTCTCGCGGCTGAGGACAAGGTAGCTGTCGGCCTGGAGCATGTGTTGCGAGCGGTACGCTCTGAGTTTCAGAAGATGGGCAAGACCTTATCTGCGGCTGAACTCGCGCCGCCGAGCGCCGCGCCGGAGGAGGTGGCGGCATGAGCTCCGCGGCGCAGAAGAGTCCGGAAACATCGCAGGCTGCGGCGCTGCGCAAACCGGCGCCCAAGCGTGAGGTGGAGCGTGGACCGGGACGTGCCGGTGGGAGCGCAGAGGCTGCGCTTGCGCTGCAAGGTTCGATGGGAAATCGCGCTGTGACGGAGCTGTTGCGTGGAAGCTCCGGGAGGCCGCTGGACCGGAGTACGCGACGAGAGATGGAGGCGAAGTTCGGCGCGGACTTTGGCGAGGTGCGGGTGCACACCGGGGAAATGGGTGCGCAGGTCGCGCTTGGTGCCGGAGCTCGCGCTGTTACGTCGGGGCGCAACATCGCGTTCAGCGAGGGGTTTTATGCGCCGGGCAGGAGCGAGGGGAAGCGGTTGATCGCGCACGAGCTGGCGCATGTGATGCAGCAGGGGCGGTGGGGTGGGCGGAGCGTTTCAAAGGGGAGCGCGGAGGCGGAAGCTCGCCAGGCGGCGACCGACGTGACGGGAGGACGGAACGCCGCGGTCGGAGCGTCAGCGTCGGGCGCGCAGGCCGATCCATTGACGGACGCGGAGCGGCGGCAGAGGACGGAATCAATGTTGTCGCCGCAGTTGATGGCTTCCCTCACAGCGATAACCACGCCCCAGCCCCAACAGGGGGCCCCGCAGCAACGAACGGACAGCGCGGCGGCTCCGCCCCCCCCGCCGACGACCTTCGATAAGGACATCGCCGACGCTTTGAAAAATGGTCCGCCACGAGATCCAAACAAGGTGCATTGGCTTGGAAACCCGGCGACGCAACCGAGCTGGACGAAAGGGATGACGTATTCGAAGGACGCGCGAGGCAATACAACGGTGGGTACGCCCGAACTCGGGGAGACGAAGTTTGACCCGTCCGGGAAGCGGCTGACTCCAGTTCCAAATGGCGATGCGGAGAAGATTGCGCGGTCGTTCCGCGCGATGAACTATCTCCAGCAGACGGGCGGCAAGCGAGTTGTGGAGGGCAAAGGAGCGCTCGACGAGGCAGGGTGGAAGCAACACATTGAAGAACGGAAGCAGGCGCTTGGCGCCGATGTTGAACGCGGTTTCACGAACCTTTCGGAAGGTGAACGGCTATTTCACAAGACGCAAACCGGAGTTGCACTCGCTGCCGCGGTACCGGCGCACGCTCTCGGGGGGCGTGGGTTGGACGACTCCCAGAAGATCGTAAGCGGCGCTCGGCAGGACATCCAGATCGCAAAACACCAGATGGACATGGCTCGCACGCCGGAGGAACTTGCGGAAGCCGAAAAGCATTTGCAGTTCGTTGTCGGAAATGCACAATCTCAATTCACGCGCTACAAGGAAGATGTCTATCGCGGCGCGGAAAATACGATCACTGGCATCAAAGTGGGCGCGGCGGTTGCGGTGAGCGGAGCTGCGTTGGCGACCCCCGCCCTGTTGGCAGCCGGCGGCGTAGTCACGGCGAAGACGGTCGGTGTGGGCGCGCTGGCGGGAGGAGGATTCAGCACCGCCCGTCAGATCGCTGAGATCCACGACAAGACACGCAAGGACTTTAGCTTTGGCGAGGTGGGTACAGGAATGCTCGGGGGCGCAGCGATGGGCTTTGTTCCTGGAGCCGCTCCGTTACTGATGGGACCGGCTGTGGCGAGTTCGGCCGACGAATTCTCGAAGGGACATCTGGCTACTGGGGCGGTCGATGCATTCGGTGCAGTGGCGCCCATCGGCGCGGCAAAGGCTGCCGAAGCAGGGACGGGGCGATCCCTGGGCAACTACCTTCGGCCTCGGGCCGCTGCGATGCTGATGCGAGCTGGCCAGGGAATCGAGGACGTGCCGGGGCTGGGCGGGCGTAACCCGACGGCGAGCATTCCACATGAGGTTCCAACGATGACTCAGGGTGCGGCCTCCGAACCGATCGCCACGCCTCGGCCGGCGGTTTCGGAATCCGTGGCCACGGGTAAGCCGGGTGTCACCGGATCCGCAGACACGCCGACAGCAGCTGCACACACTGTTGACCCGGTGCCGCAGGCGAGTGGAGAAGGCGCATCCGCACAGCCCTCGCGATTTAGTCCGGCTCCGGCCGAAGTTGGCGACGCGGCTTTTCGGGCGAGGATGGCGCTTACGACCAAGAACGCGATGCGCGCGAATATTCGTAACACGGTCGGTGCTGGCGGCGAAGCTGCGCAGCTAACCAGCGGAGTCTCGACGGGAATCGACCTTAACGCAGTTTCGAAGAATCATCCCCAAATTGATACGTCTTCGCGGGACACCTTCACGTCGGTGAAGGCCTACGGCGTTGGGAAGCCGCTGGCGGACTCGACGAAGGGGCGCTACGACAAAGAGGTGCGGGCTCTGCGGACGGCGGAGGAACCGGGAGTGCCGACCAAGCTTGGCGACGCGGCAAATCGGTTGGCAGCCAACCGGCAAGCGATCCAGGCTGCGGGCGCGTGGCCGAGAGGTCTAGCTCGTAATGCAACGCCCGAACAGATCGCGAAATTTATGAATCAGAAAGCGGAAGTGGCGATCCCGTCGGACCACGTCGCTCCGATGCGGGAGTACCTCGCGGAGAGGGCTCGAGCCAATCCCGAAGCGTATGGGCTCAAGCAGGGACCTGGGCTGGAGAAGGGTATCCAGCGGCTGGTCCAGCGGGTGCAGCCTCTTGGGCTCACATCGGAGGAGTTGGCGGCAATGAACAAAGAGGTCTTCGGAAAATGACCTTGGAACAACGAAACAACTCCCTGCGGTCGAGCATGTGGACGCCGGGATCAAGGATGGCAGAACGAGAAGGATGAATCGATGCTGGATTACATCGACAACATGGTGCGGCAACTGCTGATTACCCAGGTTCCGGGGATCACGAGTCCGCTGCAGGTGCGCTTCCAGCCGCCGGATGATGACTGGCGCACTTATGTGTCGACGCTTGGGAAGACGGCACTGAATGTTTACCTGATCGAGTTGAAAGAGAATCGGGAGCTGCGCTCCTGCGGGCGGATACGCAAGGTGAGCGGCAGCATGGTGAACGAGAACCAGTTGCCACGCTGGATCGACGTTCATTACTTCATCACCGCATGGGATCCGGCGACGCCGGCACCGGCCGTCGAGCCGACGATTGCAGAGCATGAGCTGTTGTGGGATACATCCGCCGCGCTGATGGATGCGGGCGCGCTGATCCCGACCGCCATCTATGCGCCCAATCCCCTGCCGATCGGGTTCCCCGCGCTGATCGAAGACGCAGAGCTGCCGACCACCGTGTTGCCGGCGGATGGATTCGCCAAGCATGCCGAGTTCTGGGGAACGATGACTGGGACGAACCATCCGTGGCGCCCGGCAGTGCTGCTGATTCTTTCGATACCGGTGGCGCAGCCGTTGATTTCGTCCAGCTACATGGTGACGACGCGGATCACCGACTACGGACCGGCGACTGGCAGCGGAGCTCCGGACGTATGGGCAGAGATTGGCGCGTTGGTACTGGATGCAACGGTCGTGCCTCCGGCACCTGTGAGCGGAGCCATCGTGGTGCTGGCGGATGTGAGCGGCAATGCGCTGGCAACCACCACGACGGATGCGCAGGGACATTTCATCTTCAACACGATACGAACCGGCAACTACCAGCTTCAATTCAGCGCCACGGGCCATCCGGCAGCGGCGCCACGCAACATCACTGTTCCGTCTTCGACGGGCGAATACAACCTGCAGTTCACGTAAAAGGAGCTAGCAATGGCAACCCAGGTAAGTTATCCGGGCATTTACATTCAGGAGTTCACACCCGGCGCGCCGATTCAACCTGTCGGAACCAGCACGGGCGCGTTCATCGGCACGGCCATCATGGGACCGGTGAATACACCGACGTTCCTTACCAGCTGGGATGAATTCCAAACCGTGTTTGGCGGACTGATCGCGGAGGCATCGAACGTGTCGATCCTGACGCGCAGTTACCTAGCGCCAGCGGTGTACGGATTCTTCCTGAATGGCGGAACGGGGTGTTATGTCGTTCGCGCGGTGCCGAGCGCGATCACAACGCTGATGGCGACGGCCGATCTCCCGATCACGGCAGCTGTGCCCTCGCCTGTGCCGACCGACCTGGTGGTGACGGCGATTGCCGAGGGCAGCATTGGCAACTCCATTTCCATCACGGCAGCGGACAGCAGCCGGCTGGCTGCGATGCTGAGTGCGGCGGCGCTGGTGGTTCCGGCGACTGTGCCGCTCATAGCAACAGCTACGGTTCTAACGGTCACGCTGCCCTCCGGCTACACGGCGGCACAGTTGAACGCGGCGTTTCCAAGCGGTTCGAAGGCGACGGTGAGCGGCGGCGGCCTGACGGAGACGGTGATCGTGGCAGCTACGTCCATCACGGCAGGCGTGGCGGAGATCACGATCGATTCTCCGGGCCTGGTCAATGCCTACAACACGGCGACGACGGTGACGGCGACGCTGGGACCAACGCTGCAAGTACCAGCGGCGCTTACAGCGGGTCTGTTGAGCTTCCAGGTGACGCTGCCGTATCCGTCGACCTTCGTGCTGAGTCAGGCGCTGCCAACAGGAGCCGTCATCGAAGTGTCGGAGGGCGGGAGCAGCGAATTCGTTACGGTCGCGGCGGCCGGGCCGGTGACGCCGGGGGTTGGATTGATCACGTTGACCACTGCGCTGCAGGGCAATTACGGTGCTGGAGCATCGGTCGCGTCGATGGAATTCAACTTGACGGTGACAGGCGCTACGACTGAGCCGACGCAGATGTATCTGTCGATGAACCAGTTGCATCCGGGCTACTGGGGGACGGCGTTCCAGTCGCAGTATGTGACGTTGTCGCTGCCGACTACGCCGCCGACCTATCCGGCTATTCCGGTTGTGCCGGACCCGAATCCGGCGCCGGGGATGGTGGCGCTGAAGGGCGGACAGGATGATAACCGCGTGGAGGACTTATCCGATATCGAGACCAATCCAACGTTCTATCTCAATCTGCTGGCGCAACTGCAGGACGTGGACATCATCGCGTTTCCGGGCATTACGAATGCGAATGCGCAGCAGGCCTTGATCACGCATTGCGAGACGCTGCGCAATCGGTTCGGGGTTCTCGACGCAGCGCCGGATTCGAGCGTGGGGTACACGGGTCTGCAAACGCAGTATGGACAGGTACGCACGCCGGACGGTTTCGCGGCGATTTACTTCCCGTGGATCCAGGTGGTGAATCCTCTGACGGGGGTGACGGAGTACTGGCCACCCTCAGGACACATGATGGGGATCTATGCGCTGACGGATCAAAACCGCGGTGTGTACAAGGCGCCGGCCAACGTACCTATTCAAGGCGCACTCGGGTTGCAGTCGCTGCTTGCCGATGCCGATCAGGGACCGCTCAACCTGCTGGGCATCAATATTCTGCGTGTCTTTCCGGAGCAGTCGCAGCCGCTGGTGTGGGGCGCGCGCACTACGTCAACAGACTCCGACTGGCTGTACATCAACGTCCGGCGGCTCTTCATCTACCTTGAGCAGTCGATCGAGCAAGGCATTCGCTGGGCGGTGTTTGAGCCTAACAACCCGATGTTGTGGGGCAAGCTCAGCCGCACGATCACGGAGTTTCTCAACCGCGTGGAGGGCGACGGAGGAATCCAGGACTTCTACGTGCGGATCGACGCGGCGCTGAATCCGCCGGCGTCGCAAGCGCTTGGCCGGCTCTATCTCGAGGTTGGTATCCAGCCCACGTATCCGGCGGAGTTCATCATCCTGCGGATCGGCATCTGGCAGGGCGGATCGAGCGTTACGGAGTCGTAGTCACAAGCGATCAATACGAACGAACGAAAGGGTGAGTCATGGCAAACGGAATCACGAACGATCCATTTCCTAATTTTAGTTTCCTGGTGGAGCTAGACGGCATCACCAGGGCGGCGTTTCACGAGTGTTCCGGGTTCGATTCCGCCATCGAGGTGATTCATTACAGCGAGGGTGGCAATCTGTATTCGAACAAGATTCCTGGGCGCGTAACGTTCGCCAACATCATGCTCAAGCGCGGGATGACAGCGGACCTGGAGCTCTACAACTGGCACCTGAGCGTGGTGCAGGGGCAGACGGTGCGCAAGAATGGCTCGATTCTGCTGATGGATCGAACGGGCGCGACGATTCTTTCGCGGTGGGACTTCACGCAGGCGTGGCCATCGAAGTGTAGCGCTCCGGACCTGAATGCGGAAGACAGCAAGATTGCGTTCGACAGCTACGAGATCGTCTGCACAACGTTGCAGCGGGTTCAGTAGATAGAGAGGTGCACCATGTTTCAAACCGAGTTCGACTTCACTCTGCCGTGCGGCTACCTGGATGCCAGCGGCACTCTGCATCGTGAGGGAACGATGCGCCGGGCTACAGCCGCGGACGAGATTCTCCCGCTAAAAGACCCGCGCGTGGTGAACAACGCGTCGTACCTGATCGTGATTCTGCTAGCGCGCGTGGTGACGCGGCTGGGCGGTGTAGAGCAGGTCAACACGAAGGTAATCGAGGATCTGTACGCGACTGATCTTGCTTACCTGCAGCAGCTCTATAACCGCGTCAACAGTCTTGAGGACGCGGCGCCGCAGACTGTCTGTCCATCGTGCAGCAACAAGTTCGTTCCGCAGGCGGTGGGCCTGGGGGGATAGCGGGCTATCCCCTTAGCGAGCTCTACGAGGAGATAGCCTTTGTAGCCTTTCACTTCCATTGGAGCGAGTCAGAGGTGATGGAGATGGAGCACCGGGATCGACGCCGCTGGGTAGGAGAGATTTCGAAGTTGAATCGTCGTTTGACTGAGGCAAAGGGATGAATCAGGCGCATTCGCGGATCGGGATCATTGACGAGCAGAAAAGCATTGCATGCTCATGGCCGCAAACGGTCGCGGCCGTCGCCGGGTTTGCAGACTGCGTGGCCGAGCGCTCGACGCCGAGGAGAATGATGGTGTCGCAAGCGGACCTCGCCCTGGCCTGCGAGGCTCCCACTGAGATCAATGTGTACTATGGCGAGCCGCAGTTTCGCTTCGCTCCTTCGATCACGGTGGACGCGCGAAGTTCTTTTGCAGAGGTTCCGAGAGAGCTTTCCGGCGCCGGCCAGCGAGGTGAGCGATTCGGCGAACGCGAGGCGCGAGCGCTCTTTGATCGGCTCTTCACGCGTCAGACAAGGTTCTCGAGCCTCGAGTCCTTTGCCGCACCGAAGGCGCAGACACGCAGCATGCCAGAGTTCCCTGCGCTGCTGCGCGCTGATCGCAGTTCGTCGGCCGAACCGGTGGCGAGGGTCTTGCCGAAGGCACCGGCGATCGCACCCAAAGAGGTATCGGACGAGGGCGGACACACGCCGAGGACGGAAGCTGTAGAGAAGGAGTGGGGCACGCGGATGCCGTTGCCCGTCGAGGCGAAGCCGGTGGTGCTGGCCGCGCCTGAGGTCAAACGCGTTGCCGAGCAGGTGATGCAGGAGATCCAACATCGCGTGATTGCGCAGCGCGAGCGCGTGGGGAGGCGGTGATTCGATGGCGACTCTAGAGAAGGCGACCATCACCAACACCGTTACGCAGGTGAGCACGCCTGTGCTGTTCAACCCCACCGATTACACGGTGAGCCAGGACATCAACTACGCGAAGGCAGCGATCCCTGGACTGAGCCAGCCACTGCTGCAGTTCGTCAACGGCAACGTGCCGACACTCGAGATGGAGCTGTTCCTGGATAGCAGCGAGGCAGTGCAGATCAATGGAAAGACCATCGCTGCGGCGGGTAGTGATGTGCGGACACTAACTAGCCAGATCACCAATTTGATGACCATTGACTCCACCACGCATGCGCCACCGGTGGTGGTGTTCGCCTGGGGTTCGCTCTCATTTACGTGTGTACTGGCGCGGTGTGCGCAAAAGTTTGTGATGTTCCTTGGAGATGGAACGCCGATCAGGGCGCGGCTGCAGGTCTCGTTCCAGGGGTATAACAACTCGACGACAGAGGCTAAGGAGATCAAGCGTCAGACCGCAGACTATAGCAAGTGTTACACGGTGGGTCAGGGTGACACGCTGTCGAAGATTGCTGGCGTGGTGTACGGCAATCCGGCGCTGTGGCGGCCAATTGGGATCAATAACGACCTAGACGATTCGATTGAGTTGGTGGTCGGACAGCAGTTGCTGATCCCGCAGCTTCCCTATCGCAGCCCGGTGACGGGGGAGGTTGTGCAATGAGCTCTGCGGCACAATTTGTACCCGACTACGCCGTCAGCATCAACAGCACGACGGTGCCAACCGCGCTGAGTTCCTCAATCTCGAGCATCACGTTCGAGAGCGGGATGAATGCAGCCAGCCGGGTAGAGTTGCAGATGGCGAATCCGGGCCTCGAGTGGCTGGCGGGCCACATCAATGGACTCGGCTTCCTGCCGTTCCCCGCCGGCGCGCTGCCGGGGCCAACTCCGCCGCTGAATTTCTCGGCGCAGGGACTGTTCGATCTGGAGAATTCGGTTGCGCTTTCGCTGGGCTATGCGGATGGAACGCTGACAGAAGTCTTCCAGGGCGAGATCACCGGCGTGGAAGCCCATATGCCGACGGACGGGATGCCGACCTTCACGCTGGTGGCGCATGACAAGCTGCAGCGCCTGAGCCAAGGCAGCTACGGGCGCGGATTCGGGCCGCTGCCGGATGCGCTGATTGCCATCATCCTGAGTGGCGAAAATCTTATCCTTCCTGCAATCGATCCGACGTTGGCGGCTGCCTCGACGGCGATTGCGGTGGTGAATTTCATCTTCAGCGGCAGTGGGCGGAAGCAGAAGGGGCAGACCGACCTGCAGGTGTTGCAGGAGATTGCAAGGTACTACGACGCGGACTTCTGGGTGGAAGGCAGCACACTTTATCTCTCGCGCTTCTTCAAGGAATACACACCGAGCGTCATTCTGGAATGGGGTGAATCGCTGCTCGAGTTCTCGCCACGCTTGAGCACTGTGGGACAGTTCTTCGGGGTGGGGGTGAAGTTCACGCTACGCGAACTTCCGCTCAGCTTCACGGTCGTGATCTCGTGGAGCTTCGATAGCCAGAGCCTGGCGGTCAACGTGGTGCCGAGCGGAACTGAAGCGTATCTAAAGTCCATCATCGGGCCGATTGACGTGATGATCAGCCGTCCGATCAGCAGCCCGCCGGACATCGTGGACAGCGCAATGATGCTGACGCGCAAGCTTCGGGATGCGCTGAACAACCGCCTGACGGCAACGGCCACGGTGGTCGGCAATCCTGCGATCGTTGCCAACGCGGTGGTGCAGATCAATGGAGTGGGACCTGACTTCAGCGGGAATTACCGCGTAACCAATGCGCGACACGTCATAGACAGCGGCGGTTACAGGACGAGCTTCCAGATGAGAAAGGAGATCATTCCATGAGCCCCTCCCCGACACATGACTGGCCGTTCGCGGCGCCGGATCAAGAGGACGAGAAAGATCCCAAGCGGTTCTACGGTGTAGCCACTGCGACCGTAATCGATCCGCTGGATCCGCTGTTCCTGGGTCGCGTGCAGGTGCAGTTGCCGTTTGTTGACTTCCTGGATCTGAGTCCGTGGGCGCGGATCGCGGTGCCGATGGCCGGGCAGTTCTCCGGCTTCTACTGCCTGCCGAAGCTCGGCGACGAAGTGCTTGTGGCCTTTGAGCATGGCGACGTCAATGTTCCGTATGTGATCGGCAGCCTTTGGAACGGATTTTCTCCGCCACCTTTGCCGACGCCGCTGGCAGAGATTCGGGCAATTCGCTCGCCACTGGGAAATCAGCTGGTGTTCACCGAGGTGCCACCGACGTTGACACTGCAGAACGGACCCACGCCGCCAGAGGTGGTTCCTGCACCGCCGGTACCGGCTGCGTATCAGTCGCTGGTGCTGACGCCGGCGGGCATGGTGACGATGGCAACCAACTACACGGTGACTGCGGCGCTTGCGATGAACTTCATCGTGGGCAGCAACGTGGTGACGATCAACCCATCCGGCGTGACGATTACCAGCGCCGGTGAAATCAGTTTAACTGCGGCGAGCGGAATCAACATCGTCGCTGGAGGAGCGGTGAACATCGTAGGCGCTCTCGTCTCGATTAATCCGTAACGACCATGGCTGGATCGGTGCAAGGCAAGGCATTTCTCGGGGTTGGATTCCAGTTTCCACCGGCGGCGACCGCCAGCGGCGACTTGGCAACGGCTGCATATGAGACCGATATTCAGGAGTCCATCCGCATCATTCTGGGCACGGCACCGGGAGAACGGGTGATGCGGCCTAACTTCGGCGCGGGATTGAAACAGCTGCTGTTTGAGCCAATGAATACCACGACGGCCGCCCTGGCGCAGTTCAACGTGCAGAAGGCGCTGGTGCAATGGGAGCCGCGCATCAACCAGGTTACCGTTACGGTCACGCCGCAGCCACAGACTGGATGTTTGATGATCGACATTCGTTACGCAGTGCGGCTGACCAACGTCTTCTACAACCTCGTATACCCGTTTTATCTGGCGGAAGGAGACACGCAGTGAGCAGCAGCAATGGCACTCCCGTGTTGGACCCGCGAACAGCGCAGGATTTCTATGCCGAGGTGACGGCATTGCAGCCGGCGTTCGTGCCGGAGCTCCTTGCCGCAACTACGGGAAACACCACGACGCTGCTGCAGATGCTGTCTCGCTTCTCGGCGGTGGTGACGCAGCGGCTGAACCAGGCTCCAGATCTCGACAAGCTGGTATTTCTTGACATGCTTGGGATCAGTTTGATTCCCGCGCAGCCCGCGCGCGCGCCACTTGTGTTTGTGCCGCTGCAGTTGATCGCGAACGGCCAGATCCCCGCAGGCACACGGGCCGGGGCGAGCCTTCCCGGCGTGAGTACACCGATGGTCTTCGAGACGGAGAACACCATCGCGATGACCGCGGCTCAATTGACGCAGGTGGTCTCGCTGTGGCCCGACCAGGATGCTTACATTAACCACTCGAACGATCTTGCCGGCGGACGTTCGTTCACGCTGTTTGAGAATCCGAAGCCGATGGAGCATGTCCTTTATCTTTCGCAGAAAACGGTGCTCGCGTTTTTGGGTAAGTCGACCGTGGAGGTGCGTTTCACGCTGGCGACACCGGGCAGCAAGGCGGTGAGCTTTCGGTGGGAGTTCTGGGATGGGTCAGTGTGGCGGTCATTTGAGGACTTCGATTCAACCAACGCGAGCGCGAGCCAGGACGGCACTACGGGGCTGATGAAGAGCGGGACGGTTACGCTGCAAGCCGGCTGCGGGGATTCGGCGAAGACGTCGGTCAGTAACATCTCTAACTACTGGATTCGCGCGAGGCTGACTGCTCCGCTCCCCCCTGATCCGTCGCGAACGTTTGCTGTCGCGAGCCAGATCAGTCTGCGAACCACGATCGATCGATCGCTGACGCACGGAACGGGAGGGTGCAAGGGACCGGCGAAGATCGATGCTGGCTATGCGGGCACCACGACACTCGACCTGACGAAGACTTTCTATCCGCTGGGCAAGGCTCCGGACACCGATGCCGTGTTTTACTTCACCAGCGAAGAGGTATTCAGCAAGCCGGGCGCGAAGGTGACGCTGTGCATCGACCTCGCCACGACTCCAGAGCAGGAGGCGGATAAAGGGCTTTCGACTTATGCAGGGGATGTAACGCAGGCGGCGAAGGATGTGGTGAATGCTCTGACTTCCATCGCGAATGCCGAAACGGTCTACGTTCAGATGTATCTCGATTTTACGGGTAACAGCCTGACGACAAGCCAACAAAACGCGTTGAACGAGTTGAACGAAGCGATTAGCACGTTTACGGATCTGAGCGGTCTTCCGCAGCTCATCAAGGCGTTCGATGCAATGGTCCAGCAGCTTCCGCTGGACGGGCACTACCCAGTGAATGTAAACAACCAGCCGCTCTTCGACGACATCATCAACGATCAATCTGACATCACGTCCGCGTTCAAAAATATTTCCAGCTTGACGGCGATCACGGCGGCGGCGGTTGGGGGTGCGAAGCCTCCGCAGATCTCGCCGCCGCGGCTGGTGTGGGAGTACTACAACGGCACCGACTGGATCGCGCTGGTGGGCCCGTCGAGCGTTGACAAGTACAACCTGATGGCCTCCGGCGAGATCACGTTCACGGTTCCGGAAGCTATCCATTCGTTCACGCTGAACAGCACATCCATGCTGGGGATGCGGGCAAGACTCTCGAGCGGCAGTTACGACGTTCTGAACCTGGTGAGCTGGACGGATCCGACCTCCGGGCAGACGAATTACATTCCCGTGTTGCAGCCGCGGCCACCGGCGGTCAAGGATCTCGCCATCGGTTACACGTATCGCTCGGCGTGGACGTCGCCGGACGAGTCGCTTAGCTGGAACGACTTCAACGTGGAGAGCCACACGCCCACGGCGGCAACTCCGGCTACGAACTACGCGCCGTTTCATCCGGTGGCGGACACGCTTCCGGCGCTGTACCTGGGATTCAACCAGGCGCTGCCGAATGACTATCTTTCGATCTACCTGGACATCGTGGAGTCGGATACAGATGGACCGCCGCTGGTGTGGGAGGGCTGGTCCGCGGGCGCGTGGCAGACGCTCACGGTAAGCGATGACACTGGCGCACTGGCACGATCGGGGATGGTGGCGTTTCTCGATCCGGGTGCGCCGGCACGGCCCTCCGCAGCGATCACGTCGGCATCGGGATACGTGGTGAAGGCGGCCAGCGCATTGTTGGCGGCACAGTTTCAGCCGAAGGAGCAGATCGTAGTGCAGCCTAGCGGGGCCGCGGAGGTTGCGACGATTGATTCGATCTCCGGAGCGACGATCCGGCTGGTCACGCCGCTTGCCGGAACCTACGGCAGCACGACGGCAACCACTGCCAGCACAGGAACTACTGCCGTACAGGCGGCTCTGCCGCGCTTCGGCACTTCGCTGGACTGGGTGCGGGCACGGCTGAAGACTGACGGAACTCCAGCGTTCAGCAAGGTGAACGGAATCTATCCAAACGCGGTGTGGGCCACGCAGACCCAGACGGTCAACAACGAGACGCTGGGTTCCGGCACGGGTCAGCCGAATCAGCTGTTGACGTTCCAGCAGTTTCCGGTGCTGGAAGGCGAGCAGGTGCAGGTGCGCGAGCTGTACGGGGCGCAGGCAAGCGTGGAGTTCCTGGTGCTGCAGGAGCAGCTCGCCGAGCTGGGCTTCACGGACGATGACATCCGCACTGTGACCGATCCGCGCAGTGGTCTGATTAATGAAGTATGGGTTACCTGGAGCGGGCAGCCGAACTTTTACTTCTCCGGCTCCGAAGACCGGCACTATGTGCTGGATCGTGCGAGCGGGCGGATTCAGTTTGGTGACGGCGTGCAGGGCATGCTGCCTACCGCGGGCAATTCAAACATCATGGCGTACTTGTACCAGGCAGGTGGGGGGCTGGCCGGCGATGTGGCGGCAGGAAGCATTACGCAACTGCTGGGCGGAGCCACTGCGCAGAGCGTGACCAACCCGGCCGCTGCTGAAGGCGGCGCAGATACCGAGCCAGCGTCCGACATCACCTGGCGCGGACCGCAGGTGCTGCGGGCTCGCGGCGCCGCGTTGGCAGCGGCCGACTATGAGACTTTGGCGTTGCAGGCCTCGCCAGGGGTCGCGATCACGCGCTGTCTGCCCGCTACTGACGCTAATCTGCGTCCGGCACCGGGCTGGGTGACGCTGATCCTGGTGCCGCGCAGCCTCGATCCGCAGCCCCAACCTTCCTACGAGCTCAAGCAGGAGGTGACAGCGTACCTGCAGGAACGCGCTCCTTCGTCGATCGAAAGTGGACGTATCAGCGTGATCCCGCCTAACTATCTTCCGGTGGGTGTCAGCGCCGAAGTTACGGCCACGCAGATCGATCAGTCGGGCAGTGTGAAGTTGGCGGTGGTGGCCGCGCTGAACGAGTTCTTCCATCCGCTGTACGGCGGCCCGGATGGGCGTGGATGGCCGTTTGGCCGCGGCGTGTATCTCTCTGATGTAGCCACAGTCGTGGATGGCGTCGCCGGCGTGGACCACGTGACTCAGCTGATGTTGATGCTCAACGAAATCCCCGCGGGAGAAAGCGTGAGCGTGCCGCCGAACCAGTTGATCGCCGCCGGCACCATGCAAATCGTTATGGAAGGAGCGCCGAACGTATAGCCATGCCGCTGCCTCTGCCCAATCTCGATGATCGTCGCTGGCTGGACCTGACCCAGGAGGCGATTCCGCTGATCCCGCGCTATGCGCCGCAGTGGACGGACTTCAATGCGAGTGATCCCGGAATCACGATCATGGAGATGTTCGCGTGGCTCACCGAGTCGCTGGTGTATCGGCTCAACCAGGTCCCGGATCGGTTTCGCTGGAAGTTCCTCGCGATGCTCGGCTATCCGGCGCGCGGGCCGGTCGCGGCTTCGACTGCGCTGAGCTTCCAGCCGATTCCGCCAGGGGCGCCGTTTGAAGTGCCGGCCGGCGTGCAGTTCAACGTAAGCGGAGCGAGCGGCAGCATGCTGTTTGCAACGAGCCGCGCGATTGACCTTGCGCAGGTGACGCTGACGGCGATGCAGTGCGACCCAGGGACCGGCGTATTGAGCGACGCCTCGCGCGACTTTTCGGACCACCTTCCCATCACGGCCCTGGGCATTCCCCCCGTTGCGGGTTCGGCGGTTTACTTCGGTTTCGAAGCGATACCTTCGGGCTCGCCGGTAGCGTTCTGGTTGACCTTTGACGGCTCCGGGCACGGCGCTGATGTGCGAAGGAGACTCATTGCCGAAGCGGCTGAACAGGAGGCTGCCTGCAAAGTTATTTCGCCAGGGTGGACATGTGGCAAAGCGACTCCGAACGTATTTCGCCCCTGCAGCTTCGATTCCCCGCCCGTACCGCCGTACCACTCGGCGAGCATCGTATGGGAGTGCTTCGCGGGCGGCGCATGGACAGCGTTGACACCCGTCCAAATGCCCGCCCGGCCGGCCGTCGGTCAGGTGGTGGATGACACACGCTCGCTGACACTGGATGGACTGGTTGAGGTGAACCTGCCAGCCACTATCGCGCAGACGGCGCTGGGAGCAGTAGCGACACCGCTCTATTACCTGCGAGCGCGTCTTGCGAGCGGAGCTTATGACGCGCCGGTGGTGCTCGACGGCGTACTGTGCAATGCGGTGAGCGTAGTGCAGCGCGTTCCGCTGTGGCAGACGCTCTCCATCGCAGGCAACCTTGGTCCCCTGCCCACGCCGCCGACGCCGGGGGCGAACGTCTCGCTGCAATTCACGCTCGCGCCAGACTTGACCGTGCAGGTGCTGACTGTTGAGTCGCCTCCTGCCGCAGATCAGCCGAGCTTTGGTTTTCTAAACTACGTTGCTCCGAGTGGCGGGACTGCGGGCGCGATTACGCTCGAGTTGGTCATCGCGGGTATTGGAACGGCGGTGCCGTCGCAACCGCTGTATATTCCGGGTGCACCCGTGGTCGACCACTGCCTGCGCCTGTTTACGCACGACGGCAAGAGCTGGCAGGAATGGAGCCGCGTCGCCGACTTCGATGCTGCACGACGGGTTGACCGGTCGTTCACGCTCGATCCCACCAGCGGGCTGGTGGTGTGCGGAGATGGAGAGCGCGGGCAGACGTTTCCGCAGGGCGGTGCGATCGTGGTCACCGGCTTCGCTACCCTAGGTGACGGCGGGAATCTGTTGCCCGCGCAGCGCTGGACAGTCCCGCTAACTCCGGTCAACGCGGTTCTGCTCGGGGCAGTTTCGTCTGCGGATCAGGCGGTGCTGGCTGCAACGGTTGCCAATCCAGATATCGCCGTGGGAGGCCTCGCTGCGGTAGCGCTGACCCAACTGGAAGGGGACGCGGCAGAGGTGATCGCTGCGCACGAGCGGATCCTGGACCTCGCCGAAGCTGCGCAGCAGACCACGTTGGACCAGATTCCGCCAAGCGAGGTTCTTGCCCTGCCAGCGCCTACGCAGGCCGTGACGCTACTGGACACCGAGCGGATTGCACTCGATGTTCCCGGCACTGTGCTGGCTCGAGCGCGTGCGTGGCCGGACACCGATCCTGCGCTTCCTGGGATCCATGCAACCGGGGTGGTGACCGTGGTCATCATGCCGGCTATGCCGGTCGCAGAGCCGATGCCTTCGGCTGGCCTGATAGCAGCGGTCAAACGCTACCTGGATCGCCGGCGTGTGATTTGCACACGGCTGGAGGTCGTGGCACCGACGTATGTCGTCGTCACGGTAACAGCGACGGTACAGGCGCTCACGGGTGCGAGCGCGGCGAGCCTCGCCACCAGCATAGTGACGGCGCTCGATGGTTTCCTGAATCCGAGCACCGGGGGTCCCGCTGGACTTGGTTGGCCGTTCGGCAGGTTCGTGTACCACGCGGAGATATTGCAGCTGATTGCCGCGGTTCCGGGCGTAGATTACGTGACTTCGCTTGAGCTCACAGCCGGCTCCGGCATACCGCAATGCGGCGACATCGCGATCTGTCCGAACGTTCTGGTGTCCTCGGGGACACACAACATCCAGGTGGTGACAACGTCATGATCCCTCTCGATATCTCGATGCCTTTGGAGCGGCTGCTGTGGCGCGATGGGCAGCGTCTGATCGCCGGTGACCTGCGCAATGATATGCGCACCGCTGATCGGCTGCGCGCGCTGCACATTCGCTACATCCACCGAACCTGGGGTGTGGTGGAAGGGCTTGAGGTTGCGAGCAACCCGTTCGACCCGGCCATCGTGGATGCAGGCGTTGCGCTTAATGGCGAGGGATACCTGCTGCTGTTGCCCAAGATTACGGCGGCACCGGATCTGCCGAAACTGCCGCAGACGGCGACGCTGTACCTGGTGCTTTCGCCGGAGAGCGCAGGCGGGTGCGGGTGCGAATCGGCGGCGCTGGATCTTTCCACACTATGTCTGGGAGCGACAACGACGCAGGCTCACGTGCAGGCAACGCTTGCGTGGAAGACCGTGGGAGAGGTCGCGCGGGGGCGAGATGTTCTGCTGGCGCGCGTACTCGTCACGGCCGGCAAGATCACGAGCGCGATCGATACGACGATCCAGACACGCGCTGTCACCATGCGCCAGCAACGTATATGGTCCGATACCACGGTGCCGGGCCAGACGGGCTGGACGGACAGCGCCAGCAAGATTCTGCCCGGGATTCAAGTGAACGTCGACACCTCGGACGCGGGCTTTCTTGCCACGCCGACGTACATCGCGCAAATCTCAGGGGGAGCAACCCTCGCGGCGCAATCCATCGCTTCCGCCGACAACACCGGCTTCACGCTTCAACTTTACTTTCCCGGCTCGAGCCTGGGCGCAGACGCGCCTGATGCAGCGAAGGCGGAATCAAGCGGGTGGACAGTTACGTGGTTCGCCGTGCAGCGGTCGAGCTAACAGAAAGGAACGATATGGCCACGATTCCCAATCTTGATCGGATCGCATTCTTCTCCGGCGAACTGTTGACGGCGGACGATCTGACCACGCTGGACAGCAACGCGGAGCAACTGCGCTGGCTGCACAACCGCACGATGCATAACTGGGGCATCGCGTATGGGCTGAATGTGCAGGGCGCACGCGGAGCGACGTCCGTGACGGTGAATCCGGGGTTCGCGGTGGATAGCGAGGGTAGGGAGATCATCCTCAGCGCTTCGATGGTGGTGCCGATCCCGGCGGTGCCGGGAGGGACGGGCGGATCGGCGGCGACGTATTACCTGGTGGCCAACTACGTGGACGATGCCGACGAAACGGTGGTCGAGCAGCGAAGCGCAGTAGCGTGCGGCGCGGGCGGAGCGGTTCGTTTGAGCAACGATCCGGCGATCGTATGGAAGACCACCGCGCAGCTCAACTCGGGGATTGATGTGGTGCTAGGGCAGGTGTCTATTCAGAACTGCGTTCTCAGTGCAGCGGTCTCTGGCGCAGCTCGTCGCAGCGCGGCATTCGACAGCACGTTTGCTGTGACCTCAAACGTGGCGAGCGCAAAAGACGTGGAGTGGACAGCGATCGACAAGACGGGCACGAACTCAGGGTTTACGGTGGCGATCGATACATCGTCCGCTGGTTTTTCGTCGACTCCGGCGTACATGGCGCAGATTGTTGGCACGCGCACACTCAGTGATCCGTCAGCTCTTGTGGTCGACTTCGTCAGCATCAGCAATGCCACCGCGACCGGATTTACGCTGCAGGTCTCTTTGCCCGCGCTCGGCGACGGAATCAATCCGACGCAGATCACGGACCCTACGGCGGGCCCGGCACTGATGGCGGAGCTTGGCTGGCAGATCGCCTGGATGGCGGTGGAGGGATAATATGCAGGCAACCGCGCCCACAGGCTTCATGTATCTGAACGCGGCCAACCTGTGGCCGACGTTCCAGCTGGACAGCGTGGCGATCGGCTCGTCGGGGGAGTTGACGCTCACGGCCGCTGGATCGGGATATACGTCTGCCGGAGTTCTGCTGGGTGGGCCGTTTCAGGCGCTGGACGGGAACACCCCCTGGTATCGCTTCACGGTTGACGGCGAACTGCCGGACGCAACGCATCTGCAGGTGTTTACGTTTACGTCGGCCTCCGGCGCCACGCCTCCCTTTGCGCCTGCGAGCAGCGTGCCTTTCCCGGGATGGCAGGCGGCTCCGCGCGATACGCTTCAGGGTGTCATCTTCAACGCGCCCGCGCCCAACCTGTGGATCGGCATCGTGTTGCGCAGCGATGGCTCAGCCACTCCAACGCTCCGGCAGATTCGAATCGACTACGGACGCGATACGTATCTTCAATACCTGCCATCGATCTATCGCGCCGATCCGGCGTCAGCTGATCTGCTGAACCGGCTGATGTCGCTTGCCGAGACCGCGTTGGGCGATCTGCGCGGTGAGATTGTCGACCTGACACGGTTATTTGATCCGGCCGCAGCAGGCTATCGAGGATATCCATCCTGGTTTGCGTGGCTGAGCGGATGGCTGGCGTGGCAGCTGGATCAGAACTGGACCGAAGCACAGGCGCGTGAATTCCTCGCGGAGGCGTTCCGTCTCTACTCGATGCGGGGGACGGTGGAAGGCCTGCGCCGTTACCTGAAGATCTATGGGGGCGTGAATGCCTTCATCTCGGAGCCGGCGCTGACCACCAGCGTGTGGTCTCTCGGCGCCAACTCTGCACTCGGCTTCACTACCATGCTGGCGCCGGGGTCGGCTGCAGGTTCCATCCTGGATTCGACGGCGATCCTCGACGCAGCGAATCTGACGGATTCCACCGACCCGTTTGGATCGGATCTGTTCGATGACGTTGCCAACCGATTCTGCGTGGAGATCAACGCCGGCGAGTTGACGCAGCCAGGTGCACTGGCAGCGGTGCGTGCGGTGCTGGACCGCGAAAAGCCCGCGCATACGGTGTATGAGCTGTGCATTGTTCCGGCGCGAATGCGGGTAGGGGCGCAGTCTCGCATCGGGATCGACACGGTCATTGGCGGCCCGCGCGAGATGCAGCTGGGCAGTCGTCTCGATAACGCTGTGCTCGCTGCCAAAGATCGCGAATGTCTTCCTCTTGAGGTTTCCCATGCCAACTGATCCCACACAAACCGCTCCCGAACGCAATCGCTACTTCTATGGCCTGATGATGGATGCCGAGCGATTCAGCAGAGACCAGACGTATTTCAACGGCAAGCGCCAGCTACTGAACCGATTCGTCATAGGAGCGGGTGTAGTGGGCGGGCTTGGCCTGACCTTAGACGCCACGACAAAGGTGCTGACCCTGCAACCGGGGCTTGGCATCGACGGCGCTGGCCGGGAGATCCTCGTGCCGGCGGCGGTGCCCGTGGATTTGACCAACACCACCGACAGCCAGGGCAAGCCCACGGGTGCGATTCCGGCGGGATCGACCGTACTGCTCTCGCTGGCTTATGCAGAGCAAGGGACCGATCCGGTGCCGGTACTGGTTCCGGACTGCGAGAATCCGTGCAACTGTGCGCCGTGCACCACGGAAGAAGGGTTTGTGGTGGTGGTGACTGTAACCACCAAGCCGGCGCCAACGCCTTACGACTGCAGCAGCGGCTCGTTTCCGCTACCGCCTGGGCCGGCGCTCAATACCGCGATCGCAGACGCACTCACACTGAACTACAGCGCGGCTCCCGCGGACGCGAGCATTCCGCTGGGACGATTCACGCTTCCGGATGGACCGCTCGATGCGGTGTCCGATCGCCCGCTGGTGTACGACAACACGCTGCTGTATCGCATGATCATCTGTCTCGCGCAGCAGGTGTCGAAAACCTCTGCCGATACGCTGACCTACGTCTCGGGGGACAACCAGACGGCTCCGGCAGGCCAGGCGCTGGCCAACCCTCTGGTAGTTTCGCTGGTCGACTCGACTGGCAAGCCGGTCACCGGAGGCAGCCCTCCAACGTTCACCGTTACAGCGGGCGGCGGCTCGTTCGGGGCCGTCACCAATCCCAGCCCCGGCCAGTATGAAGCCGTGTGGACCCTGGGAGCGGCGGGTCCGCAGACCGCAACTGCACAGAGCACACAGTCGAGCCTCACCGTGACATTCAACGCGACAGCCCAATGACCTTCGGATTTCCGCAAAGGAGCGAACTATGAGTACCGTGCCCATGATGGATTGCAGCACCACTACCTCGGTTAAGCTGACCCGGGTCAACTACTTCAACCGCCAGTTGTTGACGGCCGACGATATGACCACCGAGCGCGACTACTTTCTGCAGAAGTTGCGGCGCCACAACCGGTTTCTGCACGGTTGGGGCGTGGTCTGCGGCTTGACCGTAACCAGCGCGCCTACCGATACCGCTCCCTGGCGCGTCCAGATCGGCACAGGCTACGCGCTGGGGCCTTATGGGGACGAGATCTTCGTGGGCGATGCGGTGTACTTCGACCTGGCTGCCTGTATCTCCGGGGGGACGACGAGCCCCTGCGAGCCGAACCTGGTGACGGCCGGCGGCAGTGGGACGAGCACCACCGCTTATCTCGCCATCAAATATTCGGAATGCCTGGCGCGCCCGATCCAAGTTGCGTCTTCCGGTTGCGGATGCGATAGCGATCCTTGCCAATATTCACGCATCGTGGACAGCTTCCAACTGCAGTGCATGGCAGAACCTCCCACGCAACCGGCCGATCCGAAGACTACCCTTTGCCAAGCCAACAGCGGAACCATCGCTGCGTGTCCGCCGTGCCCCACCAGCCCGTGGGTTCTACTGGCGGCGATCAAGCTGCCGTCGTCGTCGAAGACCGAGATTGCGACCGTCGCCATCGATACCAAGGTACGGCGCATCCTGGCCAGCACGGCGGTACTGCAGACACAGGTAATCGCCTGCTGCTGTAAGGCGGCGCCGCCGCCACCCCCGCCACCGGCGAGCGTGACCCTCAAGGCAATTATGGTTCGAAGCTCGGCGGTTGTGGGCACCACCGTAAAGCAGGACCAGTTGGGTACGCCTTCCAGCCCGGCTGGCCCGTGGACAGCAACGCCGCCGGGGCTAACACTCGAAATATCGGATACGTCGTTTGACTTCGAACTGGTTCTCAGTGGCGCGGCTCCTTCCGGCGGATTTCCGGTAAAGGTGACCGCGACCGCGACAAATAAAGGAACGGTCAAACTTGTGTCCGGGCCTTTCACGGTTGCCGCAGGGGACACCGACAGTGTCGCGTACAACAGCAATGGGGTGAACGCCCCGGCGGGAGCGACGACCACCGTTACGATCACTGCGACCGCAGAGGGTGATACCTCTAACGTCGTCACAGCGACGGTAACCTTGACCATGCCGCCTCCGCCGAAATGAGGCTTACTATGACATCCAACAACGGGCCGCCGGGCGCGCTCGCGATGCCAGACTGGCAGGCGGAGAGGCCGCTTACGGCGGCGGAACTTAACTTGGAGCAGGGTTATTTCCTGCAGCGGGCGCGTCGCCATTTGCGGCTGGTGCACGGATGGGGCGTAATCTGCGGCCTCAACGTGGTTCCAGTGGCAGGCAGCGGCGGATGGGAGTTCCTGGTATGTCCTGGTTATGGCGTCGGGCCGTGCGGTGATGAGCTTCTGCTCAATCGGCAGCTGGGCTTCAACTTGAGGGATTTCTTGTGGACTCGTCCACTCGATGCGGACTCCGAACAGGCTTGGGTCCAACTGGAAGTCGGCGAGATTCCATCGGGGTATGAAGCGGCAGGGGCGGCAGGTTGCGGTTGCGGTTGCGGGTGCGGGTGCGGGTGTGATGACAGTCTGCAGGCTTCCCTGCTGTACGACGAGCCTCGGGTCACCATCGCGTGGAGTCAGCCACCCACCTTCGTCGCTGGAAACACACTATGCAGTGGCGGCCCCCTTGCGTGTCCGGTGTGTCCGGAAAGTTGTGCACTGACGCTTGGATCGATTGCATTGCCGCACGGTTGATCTGTGGAAGGAATGATTGAGGAGGATTTATGGGTTTCCCTGCAGCCCGGATCGCTGATATGCATATCTGCCCGCTCTTCAACGGACCGCAACCCCACGTTGGAGGACCAATCATCGTAGGATGCCCCACGGTGCTGATTGGGGGCCAGCCGGCGGCGCGCGTAGGCGATCCTTGTGTCTGCGCCGGTCCGCCCGATGTGATTGCCAAGGGCTCCGCAACCGTGCTGATCGGTGGCCAGCCGGCCGCCAGACAGTTGGATCAGACGGCGCACGGTGGCATCATCGTCACCGGGTTTCCAACAGTTTTGATCGGGGGATGAGTAGGCTTGTCGATTCGGACAGCTGATATTCCGCCGCTGAACTAGTCCCACTCAGAAGAGGGATTAGCCGCTGGTTGGGCGTGGACGCGAGCGGAGTCTTAGGGCAGGGTGGCAGGGGTGACTGCTATCACATACTTGGGGTGCGGCGACCATTTCAATCAGAGCGAGACTCGAGATTCGCGAAATCGCCTGGAGGGAGTTCGCTGGGAGAAGGAGCTGGTATGACTCCGATGGCGACGTTGAATGGCACGGCATTGAAGAGGATCGTGTTTGGCACGGATTTTTCGCCAGTGGCAGAGCGTGCGGCCACCTATGCGAAGGGTCTGGCGCTGAGCTTTGCGGCGAGCGTGGATGTGGTGCATGTGTTCGATACAGATGTGTACCTGGATGACGCCGAGCCGCGGTTGCGAACGCTGGATGACCGGCTGGCGGTGCGTTCGGAGAAGCTGGAGGCGCTGGCGAAGACGTTTGCCGCGGAGGGACTGCTGACGAAGACAGAGTTGCCTGTGGTGCGGCCGAGCTGGAGCGGGTTGCTGAAGGCGGCGGAGAAAGAGGAGGCGGATCTGATTGTTGTGGCGACGCGGTCGAAGGCGCAGTTGAAGCGGGTGTTTGTGGGGTCGACGGTGGAGGAGTTGATTCGACAGGCGCCGCAGCCGGTGTTAACGGTGGGGCCGCACGTGGCGGCGGCGATGGATGGGCCGCTGGAGTTCAGGCGGATTGTGTACGCGACGGACTTTACGCCTGAGGCGGAGAAAGCGGCGCAGGCGGCGCTGCTGTTTGCCGGGCATGGGGACGCGAATCTCTACGTGTGCCACGTGATCCCTTGCCGGGAGAATTCGGAGGACGGGCCGGCGGAGGGGGATGTGCGGGAGAACCTGGAGCGGTTGCTGGCTGCGTCGTCGCTGGGGGCGTATGGCTGCGAGCTGGAGATTGCGTATGGAGCTCCGGCGGAGTCGATATTGGCGCTGGCGGAGAAGGTGAAGGCGGATTTGATCGTGATGGGGCCGAGGAAGCATTCGTTCTGGCTGACGCATGTGCAGCGCGGGGTGACGCTGGAGGTGCTGGCGCAGGCAACGTGTCCGGTGCTGACGGTGCATTAAGACAGGGGATAGAGAGTAGAGGATAGGGGATAGAGAAGGCCCTGCCTCTTTGGGTGTGAGGTCTTAGGCGTTGCCGTTATGATGGGAGGGTTGAGACTGCGCGGGTTGGCGCGGTTTCCCTGATGCTCATATGTTGCGCGGCCATAAGGAGATAATTTAAGTGACCTCACGAAAGATTCTTGCATTGGTGTTGGGACTTGCCGCTTTTGGCACGGTTGGAGTGGTTGCGCAGACGTCGGGCGATGCGGGGACGGTGCGGGCTACGCTGCCGAATGGGATGCGGGTGGTGATCATTCGCAATTCGCTGGCGCCGGTGGTGACGGTGCAGACGAATTTTATCGTGGGCGGGGATGAGACGCCGGAGGGGTTTCCGGGGATGGCGCACGCGGAGGAGCATATGGCGTTCCGCGGATGCACGGGGATGACCGCGGATCAGACTGCGGCGATCTATGCGCAGATGGGCGGGGAGAATAACGCGGACACGCAGCAGAACATCACGCAGTATTACGCGACCGTGCCGTCGGCAGATCTGGATGTGGCGCTGGAGGCGCAGGCGGCTTGCCTGCGGGGTGCGGATAATACGCAGGAAGAATGGGCTAAGGAGCGTGGGGCGATTGAGCAGGAGGTCGCGCGCGATCTGTCGAATCCTACGTACAAATTTATCGATCGGATGAATGGCGATATGTTTGCGGGGACTCCGTATGCGCATGATCCGCTGGGGACGAAGGACTCGTTTGATAAGACGACGAGCGAGATGCTGCAGGAGTTTTACAAGAAGTGGTATACGCCGGCTAACGCGATCCTGGTGATTGTGGGCGACGTGGATCCGGCGGCGACGATGGCGAAGATCAAAGAGATGTACGGGAAGATTCCGAGTCATGAGCTGCCGAAGCGGCCGGCGATCCAATTGGGCGCGGTGAAGTCAGAGAGCTTTACGCTGGACAGCAATCTGCCGTACACGCTGGGTTTCATTGCGTACCGGTTGCCGGGAACGGACTCACCGGATTATGCGGCGAGCCAGATTTTGGCGGATGTGCTGAGCAGCCAGCGCGGCGATCTGTACGGGATGGTGCCTGCGGGCAAGGCGCTGGGCACGGAATTTGGGATGGCCGAAGAGTATCCGATGGCGAGCGTCGGGTTCGGGCTGGTAGCCGAGCCGGCGGGCGTGGATGCGGCAGCTTCGATCGCGGAGATGCGCGGGATTCTCGAGAACTATGCAGCGAAGGGCGTGCCGGAAGATCTGGTGGATGCGGCGAAGCGGAGCGAGGTGGCGGCGGCGGAGTTCCAGCGGAACTCGATTCCGGGGCTGGCGAATGTTTGGTCGAATGCGCTGGCGGCGGAGGGACGGACGTCGCCGGATGAGGATGTTGAGGCGCTGAAGAAGGTGACGGTGGCGGATGTGAATCGCGTGGCGAAGCAGTATTTGACCCCCGCGAATTCGGTGACGGCGACGCTGAAGCCGGTGCCGACGGGGCAGCCGGTGTCTGCTAAGGGATTTGGCGGTGCGGAAGAGGTGACGTCGGCTCCTACGAAGCCGGTGGTGTTGCCGGAGTGGGCGGCGAGTGCTCTGGACACGCTGAAGGTGCCGACGGATTATGCGCAGGTTTCGCTGGATACGACGCTGGCGAATGGGATTCGGCTGATTGTTAAGACGGATCCGATCTCGCCGACGGTGACGGTGATGGGCAGCGTGAAGCACAACTCTGATTTGCAGACGGCGGAGGGGATGGATGGCGTGGCCGGGGTGCTGGACGGGCTGTATTCGTATGGCACGCAGACGATGGATCGGCTGACGTTTCAGAAGGCGTTGGATGATATTGCAGCGAATGAGAGCGCTGGCTATGGATTTTCGGTGGTCGTGCTGAAGGACCATTTTTCACGCGGTGTTGAGTTGCTGGCCGACAACGAACTGCACCCTGCCCTGCCGGCGCCGGCGTTCGCGGTGGTGAAGCAGCAGACGTCGCAGTTTGTCGAGGGGAACTTGAAGAGCCCGGAGTACAAGACGTCGCGGGCGTTGGATCTGGGGCTGTTGCCGGTGGGGGATCCTTCGCTGCGGGAGACGACGCCTGCGACGCTCGCGAAGGTGACGCTGGACGATGTGAAGAAGTATCACGACAGCACGGTGCGGCCGGACCTGACGACGATTGTGGTGATTGGCGATGTAAAGCCAGATGAGGCGAAGGCGGTCATCGAGAAATGGTTTGGGGATTGGAAGGCGGTGGGGCCGAAGCCGGAGACGACGCTGCCACCGGTTCCGGTGAACAAGGCGTCGGCTGCGAATGTGGCTGATCCGGAGGCGGTGCAGGATTCGGTGTTTCTTGGATTGCAGCTGAAGCTGGATCGGTTTGATCCGGACTACTATCCGGTGCAGCTGGGCAATCACGTGCTGGGCGGCGGGTTTTATGCGACGCGGCTGTATCACGACCTGCGGCAGGTGGCGGGGTATGTGTATTACGTGAACGTCGGCGTGTCGGCTTCGAAGACGCGGGCGACGTACACGGTGGAGTACGGCTGCAACGCGGAGAACGTGTCGAAGGCGCGAGCGCTGGTGCAGCGGGATCTGAACCAGATGCGGACGCAGAATGTGTCCGACGCGGAGCTACACCAGGCGAAGGCTTTGTTGCTGCGGCAGATTCCGCTGAGTGAGTCGAGCGAGGAGGCGGTGGCGCATGGGTTCCTTGGACGCGCGGAGATTGGGCTGCCGCTGGATGAGCCGATTCACGCGGCGAAGACGTACTACGAGCTGAGTGCAGACCAGGTGCGGGCAGCGTTCTTCAAGCTGATTCGGCCAGAGGATTTCGTGCAGGTGGTGCGGGGGCCGGCTCCGCAGTGATGGGGGTTGCTTTAAAGGAGTTGTGCTGTTGACTGAATAACCGGACAGGGTACACTCCACATGAGGACGGGCAGGCTTGACGGATTCGACGACAAATCGTGGCCGCATGACGCTGGAGTCTGAGCTTTCGAGCGTGGATTCTGTCGAGGCGAAGGCCGAAGGGCTGGCGCGGGAGGCTGGGTTCGACGAGGACACCTCCAGCCAGATTGCGATGGTGGTGCGCGAGGCTGTCATCAATGCGATTCTGCACGGCAACAAGAAGGACCCGGCCAAGCAGGTGCACGTGAATTACGAACTGAACGATGAGGTGCTGAAGTTTAAGATTGCGGATGAGGGGCCAGGACTGGATCCGGATTCGGTGCCCGATCCGCTCGCGCCGGAGAACATTCTACGCAGTTCAGGACGAGGGATATTCCTGATGAAGGCCATCATGGATGAGGTACACTTTCACCAGTTGAATCCCGGCACGGAAATTGAATTGATCAAACACCGAGTGAAGAAGGAGCTTTCAGCATGAGCATGACATTTAAAGTCCGCGAAGTGGGCGGTGTCACCATCGTTGATTTGAGTGGGAAGATCACCATGGGCGACGGCAGCCCGACGTTGCGCGAGGAAGTGCACAAGCTGCTGGACGAAGGGAAGAAGAAGATTGTGCTGAACCTGGCTGACGTGAACTATATCGACAGCTCGGGGCTGGGTGAGCTGGTAAGTTCGTACACGTCCGTGAAGAATTCTGGCGGCGAGTTAAAGCTGCTGAACCTGACCAGCAGGGTGCGTGATCTGCTGGTGATTACGAAGCTCGTGACGGTGTTCGACGTCAAGGATAATGAAGCGGCTGCGGTGTCCTCCTTCGTGTAGAACTTACGAATTTGAAAGAGCAACGGCGCGTCCATGACGCGCCGTTGCTGCGTTTGCGCGGGATGCGACGTCGACCTGTAGTATTCCATCGGGCACTGAAGGAGATGTCGATGCGCAGCGACGCGGCGGGCTATATCGCAGCATTGGACCAGGGGACGACGAGTACACGGTGCATCATCTTTGATCGTCGCTGCCGGGTGGTGTCAGTTGCGCAGAGAGACCATGAACAGATTTATCCGCGGCCGGGCTGGGTGGAGCACGATCCGTTAGAGATCTGGCGGCGCACGCAAGAGGTGATCGAGGAGGCCGCGGGAGCGCGTGGGCTGCAGGCGAAGGACATCCATAGCGTGGGGATCGCGAATCAACGTGAGACGACGGTGGTGTGGAATAAGCGAACGGGTGTGCCTGTCTACAACGCCCTGGTGTGGCAGGACACGCGGGTGGCGGACGCAGTCGAGGCGCTGAGCCGCGAGGGTGGGAAGGATCGACTGCGCGGGACGACCGGGCTGCCGCTGAGTACGTACTTCAGCGGTCTGAAGATTGCATGGATTCTCGACCATGTGGAGGGGGCGAGAGCGGATGCGGAGAGGGGCGAGTTGCTGTTTGGGAATGTCGATAGCTATTTGCTTTGGAATATGACGGGGGGCGTAGATGGGGGCATCCATGTAACGGATGTCACGAATGCGAGTCGCACGCAGTTGATGAATCTGCGGACGCTCAAGTGGGACACGGGGATTCTTGAGTTGTTGAGGATTCCGCGCGGGATGCTGCCGGAGATTCGGTCGAGCAGCGAACACTATGGAGAGCTGAAGATTGGGGTGCTGGCGGGGGTTTCGATCTGCGGGGTGCTTGGAGATCAGCAGGCGGCGCTGGTGGGGCAGGCGTGCTTCAGGCCGGGGCAGGTGAAGAACACGTATGGGACAGGTTGTTTTCTGCTGATGAATACGGGGGAACTGAAGGCATCGACGCATGGATTGGTGTCGACCGTGGCGTACCAGTTTGGCGGGGAGAAGCCGGTGTACGCCCTGGAGGGCAGCGTGGCGATTACGGGCGCGCTGGTGCAATGGGTACGCGACAACCTTGGGCTGATTGAGCGCAGTGAAGACATCCAGGCTCTGGCGCAGACCGTGACGGACAACGGCGGGGTGTACTTTGTGCCGGCGTTCTCGGGACTCTATGCGCCGTACTGGAAGGATGATGCGCGCGGGGTGATTGTGGGGCTAACGCGCTACGCAAATAAGGGCCACCTGGCGCGGGCGGTGCTGGAGGCAACGGCTTTCCAGACACTCGAACTGGTGGAGGCGATGGAGGCCGATGCGGGGCTTTCGCTGGCGCAACTGCGGACCGATGGAGGGATGGTGGTCAATGATCTGCTGATGCAGTTTCAGGCAGACATTCTGGATCGCGAGGTGATCCGGCCAGCGATGCGGGAGACCACGGCGCAGGGAGCAGCGTATGCGGCGGGGCTGGCATCGGGTTTTTTCAAAGGCACGGAGCAGCTTGCCGAAAGCTGGGAGATGGACCAGGTGTGGAAACCGCAGATGGATGCAGGGAGACGCGTACGGCTGTGTAAGCAGTGGAAGAAGGCCGTGCTTCGCAGCATGGATTGGGAGGAAGAGTGAGTCGCAGGGATGCACCTGCGGAGGGGCTGAAAGGGTGTGGCTTGGCGCTGCTGAGAAGCTCGAGAGTGAGGCCCGGGCGGAGGGTTGGGATGGCTGCTGTGGGGCAGGAGATGAGGATTGATCATGGTAGACTCGGAGGAGAATGAGTGACCCTAAGTATGGCGTGGGCAGCGGAGTTTGGAGCCCTGGCCCTGCCCGTTGCCGATCCGAAATTTCCCTCCGAACGGTGAGGCAGCTTGGGTTCTTCCTCCTGATGCCTTTGCTGGTGACTGCTGCGAGCGCGCAACAGCAGCAGTCGACTCCATCAGGCTATCCAGACAGCTCACAGACGTCGAACAATCCGGATTGCGCTGATCCGTTACTGGCGAGTTCTGCGGAGTGCATGGGTCAAGACCAAAGCAACGGACAGCAGCAGCTGAATGTAAATCCGCAGACAGGGGCGGGCGTACCAAGGACGTTCGGGGCGCCGACGCAGGATCAGAACAACAATTTCACCGATACGGGGCAGCCGGGCTCGCGGCAGGGTCAACAGAACGGCGTGAATTCTTCGCAGCAGCAGATGTTGCTTCCGCCTGAGCCGCTGACAGAGTTCCAGAAGTTTATCGCTTCGACGACGAGCCAGGTCTTGCCGATCTACGGAGCGAATTTGTTTCGGCGGGTGCCGTCCACATTTGCTCCGCTGAATATGGCGCCGGTTCCCTCCGATTATGTGACTGGCCCGGGGGACGAGCTGCGCATACGCGTGTGGGGACAGGTGAACTTTCAGGCCAACCTGCAGGTGGATCGGGCGGGAGAGATTTATCTACCGCAGGTTGGGCCAGTGCACGTGGCGGGGCTGCCGTTTTCAGAACTCGATGGTCATCTGCGCCAGGCGATCGGGCGGGTATATCGCAACTTCGATTTGACGGTAGATATCGGGCAGATTCGTGCGATCCAGGTGTACGTCGCGGGGCAGGCGCGGCGCCCGGGCGTGTACACGGTGAGTTCGCTGAGCACGCTGGTGGATGCGGTGTTTGCCAGTGGCGGTCCCTCGATCCAGGGGTCGATGCGGCACATTGAGCTACGGCGTGGAAGCGACGTGGTTACGGATTTCGACCTGTACAGGTTGCTGGTCCATGGTGATAAGTCGAAGGATGTGAAGCTGCTGCCGGGTGACGTGATCTTCATCCCGGCAGTGGGAGCCGAGGTTGCGATTACGGGCAGTGTGCGGACGCCGGCCATCTATGAGCTGCGGGAGGGTGAGTCGCTGGACGGGCTCATCGCGGATGCGGGAGGCGTGTCGGCCGTGGCGGCGGAGGCGCGAGTCTCGATCGAGCGCATCTCTGAGCATCACGACCGATTTGCGATGGAAGTCGCTTACGATGCGAACGGCTTGAAGACGACTTTGGCGGATGGCGATCTGGTGCACGTGTATTCCATCGTTGCGCGGTATCAGAAGACGGTGACGCTGCGCGGCAATATCGCGAACCCGGGGCGGTTTGCGTGGCATCCTGGCATGCGGGTGAGCGAGCTGGTTCCAGATAAGGATTCCCTCATCACACGAAATTACTGGTGGAAGCGAGCGCAGCTCGGCTTGCCGGCTCCGGAGTTTGAGCCAATTCCCTCCTTCTCAAATATGCGCCAGCCGATTGATGGCAACCCGGTCACGCTGAGACTGCAGTCGCAGGGGGGAGCAAACGGGGCCAATAGCTTGGGCTTCGGGCAGCAGGGCCAAAATGGCTCGCAGCAGAACTCTTTCGGGAACGCAAATGGCAACGGGTCTAACAGCGGCGCCGGTATAAATAACAGCCAGAATGGGTCAGCGCAGGACCAGACAGGGCAGTTCGCGGATGGCTCACAGCAGGGTCAGTTTGGCTTGCAGCAAAACCAGCAACTGAATGCACAGCAGCGGGGCAGCAACTCCTCACTGGCGGAGCAGCAGGCGAACGCTTCGAATGGGCCGCCGCCGGCGCAGCGCACCGAGGTGCAAAAAATCGCACCGGAAATTGACTGGGATTACGCAGTGATCCAGCGCCAGGATACTGAGACGCTGAAGACGACGCTGATATCGTTTGACCTGGGCAAGCTAGTGCTGCAGCACGACAGCTCGCAGGATATGGAGTTGCAGGCAGGCGATGTGGTCTCGATCTTCTCGGAGGCTGACATCCGGGTTCCGATTGCGCAGCAGACGAAGCTGGTGACGCTGAGTGGGGAGTTTGTGCATTCAGGGGTGTACTCGGTGCAAGCGGGAGAGACGTTCCACCACCTGGTGGAGCGAGCTGGAGGACTGACTCCGAATGCGTATCTGTATGGCTCGCAGTACACGCGCGAATCGACGCGGGCGATGCAACAGGCGCGCATTGATGAATACGTGCAGAACCTGAGCATGGAGATGCAGCGCAGTACGATGGCGGTCGCGGCGTCAGCGACGGGATCCGGGCAGGATGCGGCGACAGCCGCGGCGGCGCAGGCCAACGAGCAGAGCCTGGTAGCCAACCTGCGTCGGATTCGCGCAACCGGGCGGATCGTGCTGACATTTGTTCCGACGAGCAGCGGGATCGGTTCCCTTCCGGACATCGCGATGGAGGATGGCGACCACTTTAGCGTTCCGTCGCTGCCGGCCACGGTGAACGTGGTGGGTGCGGTGTACGATCAGAACTCCTTTTTGTACACCTCGGGCCGGCGGGTTGGCGAGTACCTTGGGCTGGCAGGAGGACCGAACCGGGACGCGGATTACAAGCACTCGTTCCTGATTCGCGCGGACGGCGAAGTGGTCAGCAGCGACCTAGGAAAAGGACTCTGGGCTGAAAAGTTCAAGAACCTGCCCGTGTATCCGGGCGATACGATTGTAGTGCCGGAAAAGCTGTACAAACCCGGAGCGTTGCGTACCGTACTTGCGTATTCACAGCTGTTCTCACAATTTGCGCTCGGCGCTGCGTCAATCGCCGTGATTCAATAGCAGGAATGTAATGACGAGCGAGACTCCAATTTCCACAGTATCTGAACCCGTCAATGCTCTCTCTGCCGTAAGTCGGGCAGATCGAGGCGCTGCGGAAGACAAGGAAATCTCGCTGCTTGATCTGCTGATTGCCATCGCCGAACGTAAGCGGACTGTGCTGCGGATTACAGCGTTCTTTACTGTTCTTGCGATCATCGTCTCGCTGCTTCTTCCTGTCCACTATACGGCGACTGTCACGTTGCTGCCGCCACAGGAGAACTCCTCCATGGCTGCGGCGATGGCATCTCAACTTGGCAATTTAGGAGGGATGGCTGCTTTGACGGGCGGAGGGCTCGGCCTCAAGAATCCGAACGACCGCTTCGTGGCGATGCTGCAGAGTCAAACGGTGGAAGATGCGATCGTGCAGCACTTCGGCTTGATGCAGGAGTATCACAAACGCTACTTGTCTGATGCGCGCAAGGATTTGGAAAATCACGCGACCGTAGATGGCAGCGGGAAGGACGGGCTGATTCATATCTCGGTGGAAGATCACGACGCGCACAGAGCCGCGGACCTCGCCAATGGCTACGTGGATCAATTTCGCGATTTATCTCAACATCTCGCGATTACAGAAGCCTCACAGCGCAGACTGTTCTTTCAACAAGAACTCGAGCGGGCAAAGAATAATTTGGCCACTGCCGAGGAGGCGCTGGAACAGACGGAGCAGAAGACAGGCGTGATCCAGCCAGATAGCCAGGAACGAGCCTTGATCGAATCCGCCGCATCTCTGCGCGCACAGATTACGGCGCGCGAAGTGCAAATCCAAGGAATGCAAACGTACGCTACCGGAGAGAACTCCCAGCTGATTCAAGCCCAACAGGAGTTAGCTGGGCTGCGGGCACAGTTAGCGAAACTGGGCGGCTCCGAAGACACGGCAGGCAATGAGTTCATCATCCCAAAGGGCCTGGTTCCAAAGGCGGGGATGGAGTATGTTCGCCGACTCCGCGACGTAAAGTACTACGAGACAATCTTCGATATCCTTGCACGGCAGTTTGAGATGGCGAAGCTTGATGAGGCGAAGGAGGGCGCAGTGATTCAGGTGGTTGACCCGCCAATTCCGCCGGATAGAAGATCTTTTCCTAAGCGCACACTCATCGTAATCGGAGGAGCGATCGCAGGATTTATTCTGGGCATTCTGACGGCAATATTTCAGGCTTCGTGGCAACGCATCAAGGAAGATTCCGAATCCTCCACAAAGATCGAACAATTGCGCCGGTACTTATTCTCTTGAAGATAAGGCGAGGGAGCCGAGCGATCGTGTGCAGCCCCACTCGCCTTCTCCGTTCGGTCGGTCGACCATAGGACTGGCTAATTC
>Ga0302228_10000199_pt1 | contig 54780 bp, 46 predicted proteins | sample II_Palsa_N1_2_FD_193519 | JGI IMG/M metagenome (GOLD analysis project Ga0302228, IMG submission 193519) | Peat permafrost microbial communities from Stordalen Mire near Abisko, Sweden - II_Palsa_N1_2 | ecosystem: Environmental > Terrestrial > Soil > Palsa > Peat permafrost | place: Sweden... | reverse complement strand
GGCCTTGCTTCGTTTCGAAGCTCACCTTCTGGTTTTCAGCCAGCGTCTTGAAGCCGTCGCCGCTGATTTCCGAGAAGTGAGCGAACAGGTCGTCGCCGCCCTTGTCCGGTGTAATGAAGCCAAAGCCCTTGCTGTCGTTGAACCACTTAACGGTGCCGGTATCCATGAAGAATCCTTGAGAAAAAAAAGTAAATAATCGCTCGCGATGGAGCACGTGAAGCGTCAAGGAGGGAGAGGACAACGAATACCGCTGAGAGAGCGAGCAATTGATGAACAGCAATCGAACTTCTTGAACTTCGATGGCCACAATAGCTGCACGAGGCCACCGCCGTCAAGGATTATCTTGTAAAGTTTTCGTCAGGCTGTGCGTGGCGCGGTAGAAAACGGTCAGGCCCCCTTAGGAAAACAGCATGTTGCGATTTCCCTCTATGTCACGCCAGGCATGGTGTTAGGGGACATCGCAACGAAGCTTGCGGGAGCCGCTTTTCGTGCTGCTGCCTACAGGCCGACGCGGTGTGCGGCGAAGATCAGTCGGAGACCCAGCGCGGTGATGGCGCTGGCCGCTACACGGTCGACCCAGGTCTTGGCTCGCAGATACAGTTCACGCGGACGCTTGCTCGAGAAACACAATGCGACCACGGTGTACCAGCCGGCTTCGATCATGAAGATGGCCGGCGGCAGCGCGAAATAACACCACAGCGGCGGATGCTGAGGCAGTAATGCGGCAAAGATACTGCCGTAATAGATGGCGGTTTTCGGATTGCTGAGTTGCGTGCTCAAGCCGATCCAGAAAGATTTGCGCGCATTGCTGCCGCCATTGAGTGCGCCTTGATTGAATGCGAGCGGCTTCTTTGCGCTGCGCCATATCTTCGACGCCAGATAGATCAGATAGAGGCCGCCCGCCACCTTGAGGCTCACGTACAGCCAGGTGACGGCGGCGAGCAGGGTGTACAGACCCAGCAGCGCGACGCCGCTAAAGAGCACCCCGCCGATTCCCATACCAAGCGCCGTGGCCAATCCGTCGCGACGCGACAGGCCGATCGAATTGCGCGCGACGATGACGAAACTCGGCCCAGGACTCATGGCGCCGATCAGCAGCGCGGTGAGAATGGTGGCGACGGCGGTTGACGGAGACATGGCTGCTTTCCTTTGAAGGTGGGAGATCGAGGCCAGAATCGTAAAATAGCACGTTGGTGCCCGCTTATCGAAGGCTCCAGCCTCGCTTTTGCCGTGCGCGGCGGAAAAAATGGGTGCTAAAATTGTCTAATAGACGCTAAAGCGGCCCTTGAGGCTAAAGGGCCTGACGGGCGACGATTCGAGCCGCTTGCCAAACGGATTTCCTGATCAATAGATGATGTGTCGGGCAACTTTTCCGGGGGCGCATCCACGCGCACACAGGCAACGTGAGGTCGAACGGCGTTCGGCCCACGCGAATCACGTATAGGCTTCGCGTCGGTTAGCGAAGCCTTTATTTTTTCAAAACGCGCGCAATTGCCGCCGTGACATTCGATACGTTATGAAAGAGCGACAAGAACAAGCCACGTTCGATTTCGACGGGAACGCACGCGAGCGCCTGGTTCTGTGGATACGTCACCGCATGGAGGAATACGGCATTACGCTGGAAGCGTTGGCCGAATCGATTGAAGCGGATGCCACTGCGACCCGGGCCGTCATGTACCGGGACGCCTTCGGCAATACCTGGGACGGCCACGGCGAGAAGCCGGACTGGCTCGCACGGGCGATTCACGCCGGTCAGAATATCGATCACTTCCGCTGCTAAACCCAGCTATCGATATGAACAACGCTTCGTTGGCGTACCCCTGGTGGGTCGCTACGATGGACGGTCATCCGCTATGAGCGCAGCCAGGCGCGTCTTCTTCGATGACTGCTCCCATCCTGACCGTTGCCGCCGTTTCCAAACGCTTTGGCCCGACCGTTGCGCTCGATCGCGTCGACCTGTCGATCCGCGCAGGTGAGGTTGTCGCGCTGATGGGCGCGAACGGTGCGGGTAAATCCACGCTCGTGAAGATTCTCAGCGGCGTCTACGGTCCCGACGGCGGCGAGCTTTGGTTGCGCGGACAACCGTTCCGCCCGGCTTCACCCCACGACGCCAAACAGTTGGGCATTGCGACCGTTCATCAATCGATTGCGGATGCGGTGGTGCCGACGCTTTCGATTGCCGACAACCTGTTGCTCGACCGCTTGTGCGATCCAACCTCTCCGTGGCGCGTGCCGCCCGCGGTGCGCCGTCAGACGGCGGCGCCGCTGGCCGCGCGTGTGGGTCTCGATGTCGACCTGACCGCGCCGCTCGCCTCGCTATCGCTCGCCTCGCAGCAGCTTGTGACGTTGGCGCGGGCGCTGGCGACGCGGCCCGCGCTATTGATTCTCGATGAGCCCACCGCCAGCTTGTCGGCGCCCGAGGCCGAGCGGCTCTTTGGACTGATCGACCGGTTGCGCGCCGAGGGCGTGGCGATCTTGCTGGTGTCGCATCGGCTTGGTGACCTGCGGCGCGTCGCCGGGCGCGTGACGATTGTGCGCGACGGTCGCATCGTTGCAGATCTGCCTGCGCCGATCGACTTCGATGCTGCAGTCGAAACGATGATCGGGCGGCCGTTGCGCAGCAACGCCGCAGCGGACACAAATGCGAATGCGACCGCAGCCGCAGCGGCGACCGCAGCATCCTCAGCATGCTTCAGCGTCCGCGATCTGCAGTTGACGTCAGCCAGCGTCCCCTTTGATCTCGATGTGCAGCGCGGTGAAATCGTCGCCATTGCCGGTCCCGTCGGCGGTGGCAAATCACGCTTCGCGCGGGCGATTTTCGGTGCGGGGCGAGCCGCGAGTGGGACGATGACGCTCGATGGCAAAGCCTGGCGTCCTCGCTCGCCCGCCGACGCGATCCGTGCCGGCGTCTTCCTCGCCGGTGAGGACCGTTGGCGAACCTCGTTGTTTCCCGACAGCGTGCCGTTCGCGTCGATCGCGGGCACGCTCAGTTTTCCGTTCCTGTCGCGCTGGTTCAAGTACGGTGGCCTCAAGCGCGCGCGCGAGCAGCGTGCCGCGCTTGAAGCGATCGAGCGCTTCGGGATTCGCTGTACCGGACCGGACGATCGTCTTAACCGGCTCTCCGGCGGCAATCAGCAGAAAGTCGTACTGGCGCGCTGGCATACGCAGCCCGCGCGCTTGCTGCTGCTGGATGAACCGTTTCAGGGCGTCGATGCCGGCGCGCGCGCCGATATCGTCGATACGCTGCGGCGCCATGCGCAGGAGCGCGCCACGCTCGTCTTCGTCAGCGATCTTGAAGAGGCGTTCGAGATTGCCGACCGTGTGGTCCGCTTCGACCGTGCGACGCTCGACCGCGTTTCCCAATCCGATTTCACTTCCCACGCTCGCTCATGAAAACCAGCACTTCGATTCCACCCGAGGTCGTCTCCGAGACCCATCCGGTAGAGCATGAACGCAGCGTTCGACGCGGCCGGTTGCGAGGACTGCACGGTCTGCGCGCTCATCTCGAACGAACCGGCATGCTGCTGGTGCTCGCCTTGCTCGTCATCGTATTCGCCGTCAACCAGCCGGCGTTTCTGAATATCGACAATCTCTTCAGCATCTTGCAGGCGGTGTCGATTGTCGCGCTGCTCGGTATAGGCGTGACCGTGACGCTCGCCGCGGGCGGCTTCGATCTTTCGGTGGGCAGTGTGGCGGCGTCGGCGCAGATGGCGGCAAGCTATGTGCTGATCGTCTGGCATGGCAATGCCTTCGAGGCGGTGGTGGCATGCCTCGCACTCGGTATCGCAGCGGGTCTTTTCAACGGATTCCTGATTACCCGTCTGCGTGTGCCAGACCAACTGGCGACGCTCGGCACGCTGTTTCTGCTTGCGGGGCTGCAACTGATTCCGACCGGCGGTCGCTCGCTCGCAACCGGCACGATCCTGCCCGACGGCACCGAAACAACCGGCACTTTCCCCGATGCCTTTCTCGCCCTCGGACGCTTGCGGCTGTTCGATGTCGTGCCGCTGCCGGTAGTCGTGCTGGCGGTCCTGACCGTTGTGGCCTGCATCGTGATGGAAACCACGCGCTGGGGCCGGGTGATCTATGCGATCGGCGGCAACGAAACCGCGGCACGCCTCGCCGGTGCGCCGACTGCGCGCTACCGGATCGCGGCGTATGTCGCGTCAGGTGCGATTGCCTCGCTGGGCGGCGTGCTGATTGCCGCGCGCGTGGGACGTGGCGACGTCAGCGCCGGTCATTCGATGCTGCTCGATGCAGTGGCGGCGGCGCTGGTCGGCTACGCGGTCTGGGGCGCCAAACGGCCGAACGTGTTCGGCACGGTAGTTGGGGCGGTGTTCGTCGGTGTGCTGCTCAACGGCTTGACGATGCTGAACGCGCCGTACTACATGCAGGATTTCATCAAGGGTGTGCTGCTGGTGGGCGCGTTGGCGTTCACGTTCAGCGTGGGACGCGCCGCTGATCGTCACGCATAGCGGCCACGCCGCTGCGCAAAGCTGACGGCCAGCACGGCGAAGATCAGCGCGCCGGTCGCCACCTGCTGCCAGTAGAAATTCCAGCCGATCAGCAACAGGCCGTTTGCGACGAGGCTCAGCAGCAACACGCCAAGCAAGGTGCCGACGACGCCAGGGCGGCGCGTCGGCGACAGCGTCGTGCCGATGAAGGTCGCGCCGATCGCATTGAGCAGATAACCGTTGCCGGCCTGCGGCACATACGCTTTAACGGTCGACGACAGCAGCAAGCCCACCACACCATAGATCAGCGCGCTGACGATAAACGTCGCGGCTGTGATGGCCGCTACCGGCAAGCCCGAATAGCGCGCCACGCCAGGCTGCGCGCCGAGCGCGGTGAGTTGCCTGCCTAACGTGGAATGCGCGAGCGTGACATGCACGGCAAGCGCCAGCACGGCGACGATCCATAACGGCACAGGCAGACCTGCAAGCGTGCCATGCGCCAGTTCGCTAAAGAGCGGCGGCAAGGCAATGTTGAGCAGATAGACGGGCTGACCGCCGTCGGTGGCGAGTTGCTGGACGGTCTGACCGATGAAGAGCGTGCCGAGCGTAGCGAGAAACGGCGCAATGCCGAGCCACCCGGTCAGCACGCCGTTGAATGCCCCGACCAGCAGCGCCGCCGCAAGACCGCCGAGCGCTGCAGGCACCACACCAACGTGATGCGCGCTCAGCAAAACGAAAGCGAGACTGGCCACGTCGATGGACGTACCGAGCGACAGATCAATAGCGCCTGGCGACAACGCCAGCGTCATGCCGAGCGAGGCAATCGCCAGCAATGCGAAGTTGTTAAGGAGCACGTCGGCAAGATTGTCTACGCGCGCGAAACCGGGTGCGAACAGCGCGAAGAACGCAATCACTGCGATCAACGCACCGACTAGCGCGAAGCGCTGCAAGCGGCCTATCTGTTCAATCATGAGCGTGATTCCCGGCATGGCGGCGCACGAGCGCGGTAGTGGCGACGACGAACAGGATCAGTGCGCCTTCCACACCGTTGACCCAATAGCTCGACACGTTGTCGAGTTGAAAACCGTTGCTGATGACGCCAATGAAGAGGACTGCGAGCAGCGTGCCGGGGATGGTCGGCACGAGCCGCCGCGAAAACACGACGCCGAGCAATGCGGCGGCGACGGTAGCGAGTAAATTTTCGCCCGCGCCGGGCGAACTGCCGCTGAGTAGCGCGGTAGACGCCAGCGCGGCTAACGCCGCAGCAATGCCGCTCAACACGTAGCTCGCGGCGAGGTAGCGGTTTGTGCGTAGTCCAGCGGCCTGCGCTGCGTCGCGATGCGCGCCGGTGGCGCGCAGCCGCAGACCAAAGGGTGTGTAGTGAACCAGCACAGTGAACAGCAAGGCGACATCAAGCAGCGCGTAGGCTAGATGCGGCACACCGAATGCGCCGTTGTCGAGCAGGAAGCTGAGTAGCACACCGCTTGCGGGCACTGACGTGTTCTGCGTCAGCACCAGTTCGAAGCCGGCGCACAGATTCATCGTGGTCAGCGTGGCGAGCAACGGGAAAATGCGCAGCGCGATCACGGCAAATGCATTGAGCGCGCCGACTCCTGCGCCCGCTGCAAGCGTCAGCAGGAGGGCGGTGCCTGGTGCTGCGCCTTCGCGTTGCGCCACGGCATAAACCGCCGCACACAGGCCAAGATTGGCCGCAACGGAAAGATCGAGGCCGCCTCTCAGCGGATCCGCGCCGCCGCCGATCAATACCACCGTCAATCCGAAACCGAGAATCCCGACCACCACGGATTGCTGCAATACGTTAGCGAGATTCGCCACGGTGAAGAACAATGGCGAGCTCACCGCAAAGCCGATAAACACCACCGCAAACGCGAGCGCCGCGCCGCTTCTTAACCACCATTGCGCGCCGAACAGCCGCTCGGGTATTTCGAGTTTGCCGGTACGCGGTGCTGCATCGAGTACCTTGCTCATGCTGCGACCTCCCGTTGCGCCGTCTCGCCGTGCGCAGCGCGAGCGCCGGTGGCCCATGCGAGTACGTCCTGGCTATCCGCATCACGCGAGACGAGTTCGCGCACGATGCGGCCGCGCGCCATCACGAGCACGCGGTCGGTGACGCCGAGCAGTTCGATCAGGTCGCTGGAAAATAGGAGGACGCCGGCGCCGTCGCGCGCGAGCCGGTCGAGCAGACGATAGATCTCGGTCTTCGCGCCAATGTCGACGCCAACCGTCGGCTCGTCGAGCAGATAGAGCGAGGACGTGCGGCTCAACCACTTGGCGAGCGCGACCTTCTGCTGATTGCCGCCGGAGAGATGCCGCACTGGTGTTTCCGTGCTGGAGGTACGCACTGCCAGTTCGTCGATCAGCCCTTGCACGCTAGTGGTTTCGCGTCGTTGCGCCAGCAGGCCGAAACGGCTGAAACGGGCAAGGCTCGCGAGCGTGATGTTCTCGCGTACCGACAGCGCGGGTGCCACACCGTGCGCACGCCGATCCTCAGGCACGAACGCAATGTGCTGGCGTACTGCATCTTGTGGGCGACGCAGGCGCACCGCCTTGCCGTCGATTTCGACATCGCCCTGCACGCCGCGTTCGAGGCCGAACAGGCTGCGCACGACCGGCTTGCCGCCGGAGCCGAGCAAGCCGGTGACGCCGACAATCTCGCCGCGCCGCACATCGAACGAGACGTCTTCGAAGCGACCCGGCGCGCTCAGATTGCGCACATTCAGGACCACCATCCCGGGCGTGCGTGCCGAAGCCGACGTCTTCGCTTCCGCCTGCGCGCCGATCATCGCCGTGACGAGCGCTTCGGTAGGCGTCGTGCGCGCGTCGACGTGGGCAACGTCCACGCCGTCGCGCAGCACGGTGACGTGATCGCAGATCGCCGCGATTTCGTTCAGGTAGTGCGACACGTACAGGATCGTCAGGCCGCGTTGCCGCAGACGGTCGATAGTTTGCAGCAGTCTGTCCACTTCGCGGCTGACGAGTGCGGCCGTCGGTTCGTCGAACACGAGAATGCGCGGCTCGCGGATCAGCTCGCGGGTGATCTGCACGATCTGCTGTTCAGCGACGCTCAGATCGGCGATGAGCCGGTTCGGCGGGATGTCCACGCCAAAGTGGGTGTGCAACGCCTCACGGGCGTCGCGTTGCATGCGCCGCACGTCGAGCAGCCGGAAGCCGCCCGCGATCCGTGGGCCAACGGTTCTTTCGTCGCCGAGCCAAAGCGCTTCGGCCACCGTGAAGGTGGGCGGCAGCAAGCGTTCCTGGTGAATGAACCCAATCCCCGCCGCGACCCCGTGAGCGTGGCCCTGGGCGATGCCGTCGACGGCGAGCGTGCCCGAATCGGCCGTGTGAATGCCGGCGAGGATCTTGATCAGCGTCGACTTGCCCGCGCCGTTCTGCCCGATCAGGCCGTGAACGGTGCCGCGCGCAACCTTCAGCGAGGCGCCGCGCAGGGCGGGCACGCCATCGAAATGTTTGACGAGCTCGCGTAACTCGAGCGCGGCGGGGCGGGCGTCGGCACTCATTTTGCGCTGAGCTGGCCGAGGGTCTGCTGGATCGTACCTGCGTTGTCCTTGGTGACGAGAATCGACGGCACATAGGTATACGGCGCCAACGTGTGATCGCCGGCGAGGTAACGTGCAACGTTATCCACCGCGATCTTGCCGATCAAGGCGGGCTGTTGCGCCACTACAGCCGCCGCACTCGACTTCGGATCCTTCACGAGCGTGACGACGTCCGGGCTGCCGTCGACCGCGTAGGTCTTGATCTCGTCGCGGTGCGCCGCGTCCACGGCCTGGGTGGCGCCGACCTGCGGCACATCCCATGCGGACCAGATCGCGGCAATCTGCCCCTTCGGATACTTCGCGAGCAACTGGCTCACCTGCGCATACGCGCTTTGCACCGTGTTCGGGATCACGTCGCGCAGCTCAGGCTGGATGATGTGCACCTTCGGGTAGTACTTCAGCACGGCCTTGAGCTGGTCGTAGCGGATCGCGCACACCGGCACGCCGTAAAAGCCGTTGAAGACGAGGATGTTGCCTTCGCCGTGGATATCGTTGACGAGCTTCAGCGCAAGCTGCTCGCCGATGAAGAAGTTGTCGGAGGTCGTGTCGTTGAGGCTAGACGGCGAAGCGGTGTCGATCGTAAACAGCGGGATGTTAGCCTGGCGGATTTTCTGCAACCACGGCTCCAGCACCGTTGCAGTACCCAATTGCTCGACGATGGCATCCGGCTTCTGCGCGATCAGCGTCTGGATCTGCGCGATCTGGCGGTTGTCGTTGCGGCCGGCGTCGAGTGCGATCGGCGTGCCGCCCAGACGCTTCACTTCATCCACTGCACCCTGGTAAGCCTTCAGATCCCAGTAGTGATCGGTACCGGCAGCCGTAATGCCGATACGCTTGCCTTTGAGCGACGGCACGGATGCCGCGTTGTCGCCGGTGGTGGTTGCATCAGCCGCGGGTGTCGCGCCCTGCGCATAAGCGTAAGTGGCTATACCGCCTGCCATGCCGAAGACGGTGGCGGCCAGCAACGAAGAGAGAGTAGTGTGCAAGCGTGTCATGGTGTCCGAAGAATCAAAGAGGCAAGGGTGTCCAGCTTGCGACGACTCTAATCAACAACCCGCTGCGCATGAAACCATCAAATCGCACTATGGTTATCAGGCAAGAGCCGAAGTGCTTATGCCGGATCGTGCGCAAGTTTGTTTGCCATCCGAAGGAATATCTATTGCTCAAACGTTCAGTTTGCGTGGGTCGTACCCGCTGATAGATTGTGCGAACAGTCACTCAAGCGGAGATTCGTATGGCCGAGCTTTACGAAGCGACCTCATCGCATACAGGCGATGCAGGCCAGCATGCGGCGCGCGTCATTCAGGACGACGCCCAGGCCATTGCCGTGGCGCACGAACTGGCGGCCCGTCTGGCGCAAGGCGCGCCGGAACGCGACCGCGAGCGCCGTCTGCCGCATGAAGAGATCGAATGGTTCTCGCAGTCCGGGTTGTGGGCGATTACCGTGCCGAAGGCTTATGGCGGCGCGGGTGTGTCCTTCGTCACGCTGACTGAAGTGATCAAGATCATCGCGGCGGCCGATCCGTCGTTGGGACAGTTGCCGCAAAACCACTTTGGCCTTGTCGACGTCATTTCGCTGACCGGCACCGAGGAGCAGAAGCGCTATTTCTTCTCCCAGATAGTGAGCGGCAAGCGCTTCGGCAATGGTTTCTCCGAGAAAGGCACCAAGCACGTACTCGATCTGAAAACGCGCGTGCGGCGCGACGGCGACGACTATGTCGTGGACGGCACCAAGTTCTATTCGACCGGTGCGCTGTTTGCGCATTTCGTGCCCGTGCTGGGTCTCGACGATGAGCGCAAGGGCTGGCTCGCCTATATACCGAAGGGCACGCCGGGCCTGAATGTGATCGACGACTGGTCGGGCTTCGGCCAGCGCACCACAGCAAGCGGCACGGTGGTGCTCGAAGCGGTGCGCGTGCCGTCCTCGCATGTCTTTCCGGCCCATCGCGTTTCCGATTTCCCCACGCTGAACGGCCCGATCTCGCAGATCATCCAGGCGGCCATCGACGCCGGCATCGCCCAGGCTGCGATAGCCGACACGCTGACGTTCGTGCGCACGCGTTCGCGGCCGTGGATCGACAGCAGCGTCGAGCGCGCGAGCGACGATCCGTTGACGGTGCGCGAGGTGGGTCACCTGCATATCCAGTTGCACGCAGCGGAAGCGCTGCTTGAACGGGCCGCACGGACACTCGACGTGATCGCCGCCAAGGGCGAAACGACCGAGGACGATGTGGCGTTAGCCTCAGTGGCAGTGGGCGAAGCGAAGGTGTTGACCACCGAAATCGCGCTGCTGGCGAGCGAAAAGCTCTTCGAACTGGCGGGCACCCAGGCGACGCTGGGCGAACATAATCTCGACCGGCACTGGCGCAATGCACGCACACATACGTTGCATGATCCCGTCCGCTGGAAATATCACCTTGTCGGCAACTACTATCTGAACGGCGTCAAACCAGCCCGTCATCCGTGGAATTGACGTTATGAGTGCTTTGGCAGAATCCGTCGCGCCTCAGGTGCCGTACGCGCCCCAGGCCGCGCGCATCGAGAACGATCAGCAGGCGCTTGAGGTTGCGCATACGGTGGCACGCGCGCTCGCCGAGGGCGCTTCACAGCGTGACCGAGAGCGGCGCTTGCCGTATGCGGAGATCGGTATCTATTCGGCGAGCGGCCTGTGGGGCATTGCCGTGCCGCGCGAGTTTGGCGGGGCCGAGGTTTCGTACGCCACGCTTGCTGAAGTCACGGCCATCATTTCCGAGGCGGATCCCGCGATCGGGCAGATTCCGCAGAACCACTTCTACATGCTCGACGTGCTGCGCGTGAACGGCACGCGCCAGCAGCAGGCGTTTTATTTCCAACGGGCGCTGGCAGGCGAGCGATTCGGCAACGCGCTTTCCGAGCGCGGCACGAAAACGGTAGCGGACTATCGGACCACGCTCACACCGGATGGCGACGGCTTTCGCATCAGCGGCACCAAGTTCTATTCGACTGGCGCTCTGTTCGCGCAGTGGATTCCGATTGTCGCCAAAGCGGCCGACAACACTTTGTACGTGGCCTTCGCCAGCGCGCAGACGCCCGGTTTGTCCGTGGTGGACGACTGGTCCGGCTTCGGCCAGCGGACTACCGGCAGCGGCACGACCACGCTCGACAACATCTACGTCGAGGCGTCCGCCGTCGTGCCGTACAGCGCGGCGTTCGATGCGCGGCCCACGACCGTCGGGCCGATCGGTCAACTGATTCATGCCGCCGTCGATCTCGGCATTGCGCGTGCGGCCGTTGCCGATGCGCGGCGTTTTGTGCGCGAACGCTCGCGTCCGTGGATCGACAGCGGGGTCGAGCGGGCCAGCGACGATCCGCTGACGCTCGAACTGTTCGGCAAGCTCGCGCTGCAATTGCACGCGGCCGAGGCGCTGGTGGAACGTGCGGGCCGCCGCGTGGACGCGGCAGTCAAGGAGTCGACCGCGCAGACTGTCGCGACGGCCTCGATTGCCGTGGCCGAGGCACGCGCCGCGACCACTGAGATCGCGTTGCAAGCCTCGACGCGCCTGATCGAGTTGGCGGGTACGCAGGCCACGCTGGCCGAACACAACCTCGATCGTCACTGGCGCAACGCACGCACCCACACGCTGCACGATCCGGTGCGCTGGAAATACATTGCGGTGGGCAACTACTACCTGAACGACGTGCTGCCGCCGCGGCACGGCGCGATTTAACGCGCGCGTTGCAGGCTCTATCCGTATCACCTAACCGGATCCGATTATGGCCAGACAGATCCGTCTGAACGCATTCGACATGAACTGCGTCGGACATCAGTCGCCGGGATTGTGGGCGCATCCGCGCGACACCTCCTGGCGCTACAAGCACCTCGATTACTGGACCGACCTCGCGAAGCTGCTCGAACGCGGCAAGTTCGACGGCCTGTTCATCGCGGACGTGCTCGGCATCTATGACGTGTTCAACGGCAATGGCGAGGCGGCGATTCGCCAGGCCGCGCAGGTGCCGGTCAACGATCCGATCCTGCTGGTCTCGGCGATGGCCAACGTGACCGAGCATCTGGGCTTCGGCGTGACCTGCTCGTTGTCGTACGAACATCCGTATCCGTTCGCGCGCCGCATGTCGACGCTCGATCACCTGACCAATGGACGCGTTGGCTGGAACATCGTCACGTCGTATCTGGATAGCGCGGCGCGCAATGTCGGACTGCCGAGCCAGGCGAATCACGACGAACGCTATGCGTTAGCCGAAGAGTATCTGGACGTCTGCTACAAGTTGTGGGAGTCGTCATGGGAAGACGATGCCGTGGTGCGCGATGCGACACGTCAGGTCTTCACGGAACCCTCCAAGGTGCACCCGATCGGGCACCACGGACAGTATTTCGACGTGCCAGGTATCCACCTGTGCGAGCCGTCGCCGCAACGCACACCCGTGCTGTATCAGGCCGGCGCGTCGAAGCGCGGCAAGGATTTTGCCGCACAGCACGCCGAGTGTATTTTCATTGCGGCGCCGTCGCGCACGATTCTCAAGCAGTTCGTTGCCGACATACGCGCGCGTGTGAAGTCGTTCGGCCGCGATCCGCACGATGTGCTGATCTTCAACCTGCATACGGTGATCACCGGAAAAACGTCGGCCGAAGCCCACGCCAAGCATGCGGACTACCGGCGTTATGCCAGCGACGAAGGCGCGCTGGCGCTGATGTCGGGTTGGACCGGCATCGACCTGTCGAAGTACGAACTCGACGAACCGCTGCGTCACGTGGAAAGCAATGCGGTGCAGTCCGCCGTGGAGGCGCTGTCGAGCGCCGATCCGACGCGGGTCTGGACGGTGCGCGAAATTGCGAAGTGGGGCGGCATAGGTGGCCTTGGACCGCTTTCGGTGGGCGATCCGCAGGAGATTGCCGACGAGTTGCAGTCATGGGTGGAAGAGACTGACGTCGACGGCTTCAATCTTGCCTACGCACTGACGCACGAGACGTTTAGCGACTTCGTGGAGCTGGTCGTGCCTGAATTGCAACGCCGCGGCGTGTACAAGACCGAATATGCCGACGGTTCCTTGCGCGAAAAGCTGCACGGCGGCGGCCCGCGCCTCGCCGACCCGCATCCGGGCGCACGCTATCGTGCTCGCCACACGGCGAATGCCGGCTAATTGACTCACTGACTCACGCCTCGTCTTCGATTCGCTACTTCACAAAAACCGTTCAGATACTGCGCTGAGGAATACTCATGAAATCATTGAATCGTCATCAGTCCCGCGCACGCCGCGTGGTCGGCGCATTGGCGCTCTTGTCTGCAAGCGTGTTGCTGGGACAGACGACCCAGGCGGAGCCGCTCAAAGGCGCCCCTGCGCCGTTCAACAAAGGCGGCGTAAAAATCGCACTGGTCAACTACCTGTCGACCGGCGACTTCTTCCAGGCCTATGAGGCCGGCGCGCAGAAGCAGGCCAAGGCGCTTGGCGTCGATTTGCGCATCTACGAGGGGCGGCAGGACGCCGCCGAGCAGCGCGAGCAGATCCAGCAGGCGATCAGCCTGGGCGTGTCGGCCATCATCGTGAACCACGGCTTGCCGGAGTCGCTGAAGGACGTGGTGCAGCGCGCGCTCGACAAGGGCATCAAGGTGGTGGCGTTCGACGTCAATCTGAACAACCCTAAGGTGCCGCAAATCGAGCAGAGCGATCACGATCTGGCTACCTTGCTGCTGAATCAGGCCGTGAAGGATAACGGCGACACATTCGCCGCGGGTTATGTCTACGTGGCGGGTTTCGCGCCGCTCGATCGTCGCGACGAAGTGTGGCGCGACTTCAAGACCGCGCATCCTGGGGTACAGGAGAAGGCGCGCTGGGGGACGGTGGACAATCCGATCGCGCAGTCGGTGGCGAATCAGGCGGCTGCGGCATACCGTGCGCATCCGGAGATTCGCGTGGTGTTCGCCCCTTACGATGAATTCGCGCGTGGCGCGACGCTCGCGGCGAACGAGGCCAACCTCGGCTCGAAGCTCCGTATCTATAGCGCGGACATTTCGACGGCGGACATCGAGGCAATCCGCGCGCCGAACAGCGCATGGGTTGCCACGGCCGCGACCAATCCGGCGGTAGTGGGTGCAGTGTCGGTGCGCGCCGCCGCTCTGGAGGTGGCGGGTCAAGACCCTGGCCGTCAGATCGTGGTGAAGCCGACCCTGATCACACGTGACGATCTCGTGAAGAACGACATCAAGACGGTTGCCGAACTGGGCGCCAAATTCCCGGCCTTCCGTACGAGCGACGCAGCCAACGCGGCGTGGATTCCGGCCACCGAGTGATTCCGCAGCGGAGTTGAAACCGTCATTGGCAGGACCGGTATCTTGAGCGACAATCGCGGCCATCGGTCGACACCCGTCGCGAGGAGCTTGCCATGTCGGTACTGGTACTGGGGTTGGTGATTTTTCTGGGCGTACATTCGGTGCGAGTCTTCGCCGAATCATGGCGTACACGGCAGATCGCCCGGCTAGGCGAGAAGGGGTGGAAAAGCGCCTATGCGCTGGCCTCTGCCGTGGGGTTGGTGCTGGTCATCTGGGGCTATGGCATCGCGCGGCGCGATCCGGTCGTACTGTGGGCGCCGCCGGTTTGGGCGCCGCACCTCACGGCGCTGCTGACGCTGATTGCCTTCGTTCTCTTTCTTTCCGCTTACATTCCTGCCACTCATTTCAAGGCGTGGGTTCATCATCCGATGGCCTTGAGCGCGGTCTTGTGGGCGTTCGCGCATCTGCTGGCGAACGGCACGTTGAACGCGGTGGTGCTGTTTGGCGCCTTTCTCGTGTGGGCGCTGCTGGATTATCGTGCCGGGCGCCGGCGGGATCTGGCGCTAGGCCAGGTTTATCCGGCTGGGACACTGGCGAAGGATGCGATCGCAGTGGTGGGCGGCGCGGTGGCCTGGGCGGTGTTTGCGTTCTGGTTGCATGCGTGGTTGATCGGGGTTCGGCCGCTGGGGTGATTCTTCGCTCTAGCAGCCGCCCGCGTTGCGATGTCTGCGGTGTGAGGTCAGCGGTCGGGCTTTGGCTGCTGCACCCGTTCGACTCGCATCCGTCCCGGTGGCTCAAAATACGTTCCGAACCGCACCAGTCCGGCCTTCTTCAGATGACAGGTCATCTCGTAGCTCACGAGGACGCCGGGGTCGGCATTGTCGATATAGTCGACGTCGATGGCCCGGATGCGCGGCTCATAGGCCAGCAGCGTGGCTTCCATCTGCTGCTTGAGCAGATGCGCCGAAGCCGGCAGCGCCTTGTAGATATTCGTGAGGTCCGGTAACTGTGTCGTGCCTGCCGGCCATCAGGGTGAACACGTCGAAACCTACTCGGTGGACGCGGTCGAATCGTTCGACCATGAGAGCGCGGAGCGCTACGAGTATGTGCCGTTCGCCACGTTCCGGCATCGCGGCGGCATGCTGCGGCACGAGGCGCCTGAACGGTATTTCCACACCCGGGTGCGTCCGGGCGTCACCGGTCTGCACGACACGTGGATCATCCTCGGCGGCCACGCGTGGGAAACCATGGAGGATCTGCCGGAGGAAAGCCTGTCGCTGCGCGTGACGGGCACGAACGGCATGCTGCCGCGAAAGGGGCTGCGCGAAGCGAGCATCGACGAACTGGGCGAAAGCACGCCGAACGTTGCCGGCGTGCGCAATCTGGCGGCGCCCACACTGCCGCTCTATCCGCCCACCGGCGACCGCTTCCAGTGGCGGGTGCTATCGCACCTCGCGCCGAACTTCCTGTCGATGATGGACGCCGAAGTGCTGCGCGGTGCATTGGCGCTTTACGACTGGAGCGATGACGAGCTGAACCGCCGGCGCCTCGCGGGCATCCTGCATGTGTCGGAAGAACTGCTTGAGGAGGTGTCCGGTGGTTCGGTGGAGCGGGGCGTGCTGATCGAAGTGACGCTCGATTCTCACGCGTTTGCCGGTGAAGGCGACGTGATGCTGTTCGGTGAACTGTTGCACCGGTTTTTCGCGCTGTACGCGGAAATCAACCTGTTCACGAAGCTCGCGATTGTGAGCCTGCCCTCCCAGCAACGTACCGTATGGCCGCGCAGCAAGGCGCTGCGTTCCCCCTTATGAATCCACGCGACCTGCCGAATCTTGAACCGCTCGTCGCCTCGCTGCTGGCGCGCGCGCCGACGATGGGCTTCATGCAGTTGTGCCAGTTGCTCGAAGTGCGCGTACCGGATCATCCCGGCTTCGGTGAGTGCGACACGCTGGAGCATGAGCCGGTGCGATTCCGTCCGCGTCCGCGCCTCGGCTTTCCCGCGGGTGAAGTGTCGTCGGTCGAGTTGGATGACGGCTCCGGCGCATTCGGGTCCAACGCGGCGCCGGCAATCCGCACGACATTCATGGGTCTCTACGGCGTGGATGCCGCGATGCCTTCGCACATGATCGACGACATCGCGCTGCGCGAGGAGGGGCATGAAGCGCTCGAAGCCTTTCTCGACCAGTTCAATCACCGCATCGTGACGCTGCTGTATCGCGCATGGAAGAAGTACCGTTATCCGATCGGTTTCCGGCCCGGCGGTACCGATGGGCATTCCCGCAAGCTGTTGAGTCTCGCCGGTTTCGGCTGGGGGGAGAAGCCGGCGCGGGCGGGGCTGCCGGATTCGCGTGTCCTTGCGCTACTGGGTTTGCTGATCCAGCGCACTCGCACGCCCGAAGGTCTTGCCGGTGTCGTCGCGCTGGCGGTGCCTGGCGTCGAGGTGCGTGTCGACGAGTTCTATCCGACGCTAAAGGGCGCGGGCGCACCTAAGCCGCTGACGTCGACCGGCAGCGCGAGGCATGCGCCGCAGGAGGACGGCAAACGCCGCGGTCTTGCAGGCGGCTATGTGCTGGGAAGTCGCATCGAGTATCGCAGTCGCGCCGCACGCGTGACCTTGCGGCCGGCGAGCGCCGAACAGGCGCACAACCTGTTGCCCGGCGCGTGGCTGCACCGTGAGCTGATGGCCTTCATCCGTCTGTACGTCGGCACGAAGGCGGATGTGTTTCTGCGCATGGAAGTGTCGTCGAAGCACGTGCCGGCGCCCAGGCTCGGTGCAACGTTGCCGGCGTCGCCTGAGCGCGCTGGACCGGCGCCGCGCCTGTCGTGGACCACGGTGCTGCCCTCGGACGACGAGCGCCTCATCACGATCCCGCTCGGCGCCTACGAAGTATTTCCTGCGCCGGGGCTCAACCCGTTCCTCGCGACGCTTGCCTGATTCCGGAGTTTCCATGCCTATCCGTTCAACAGCGCCCCTTCTCGCAGCCAGCTTGCTGCTGTCCGCTTGCGGCGCCTGGCAGTCCGTCTCGAACACGAGCTCGAGCGCGTATCACGCGGTGTTCTTCAAACAGGTCAAGGTGCTCAACGTCGACCTGACCGCTCGCGCGTCGCTCAATCCCGACGAGGCGCAACGCTCGACGTCGGTCGCGGTGCGTGTGTACCAACTCAAGGACCGCAAGTTATTCGATAGCGCGTCGTACGACGATCTGCTGAAGCACGACAAGACCGTGCTTGCGCAGGATCTGCAGGCGAGTATCGCGACGGTCGTCAACCCCGGCGGTTCTGCAAGCATGTCGCAACCAATGCAGGCCGACACGGAATACGTGGCCGTTGTCGCGTTCTACCGCGACCCGGATTCGAATGGCGCGTGGCGCCGCGTGGTCGCGAAGAAAAAGCTCTCCGCCGATGCACCGCTCAAGCTGGAACTTGTCGCCAACAGACTGGCGAGTCCCGGCGACACGCCCGGTGTGAGGAGCGATCAATGACGCACACTTGTGCCGCACGCTGCGGCAAGGTGTTGCCGCATCAAGCGCCTTAACCAAAGACGCTCATGAGATAAAAAAAAGCCCGCACAGCGCGGGCTCAAAGTACTCGGAGTTTCGCAATCAAGTCGCATCGCGAGCCGCGATCCTATCGCTCGATTGTGAAAGGGCCGTGAAAGCTCATAAATCGAAGAATACGGTTTCCTGCTCGCCTTGCATGCGGATATCGAACCGGTACACCGTTTTGCTGGTGCCAGGCTCGCGTCGTGCGATCAGCGTGGCGCGGCGCTCCGCGGGCACGCTAGCCAGCACCGGATCGCTGTCGTTCGCAGCGGCCTCGTCGTCGAAGTAGATCCGCGTGAAGGTATGCAGCAACATGCCGCGCATCGTCAGGATCACATTCAGATGCGGCGCTTCGTTCGCTGAAGCACGCCCCGGCTTCACGGTCTCGACAATGAACCGCTTCTGCGCATCGGTCCCGGTGCCGACCCGTGCAAAGCCACGAAAGCCGCTGGCCTCCACTTCCGCCCGCGAAGCCGGATAGCGCCCCTCGCTATCCACTTGCGACACCTCGAGCATCGCATCGCCCACCACCTTGCCGTCGCCATCGAACACCTGGCCGACAATCGTGATGTGCTGGCCGGCCGCTTCGTAGTCCGCAACTGCGGTCGTAAAGAGACTCTTGAAATCGAAGTTGTACTGCTCGGGACACAGGCCATACGCGAAGTACGGTCCAACCGTTTGCGAAGGCGTTTGTTTGAGTACGGTCATGGCTTAGCGCTCCATCGGAGTTTCGTTCGGCCCGCGCAGCACGATGTCGAAATCGTAGCCAAGCGCGTAGGCTTCCTGGGTCGTATCCAGCGAGAAACGCGACACGAGGCGCTCGCGCGCATGCTCGGGCGTGCCCTGGAAAATCGGATCGAAGGCCAGCAGCGGGTCGCCGGGAAAATACATTTGTGTCACGAGCCGCGAGCCGAAGTGATCGCCGAACAGCGAGAAGTGAATGTGATTAGGACGCCATGCATTCGGATGATTGCCCCACGGGTACGCGCCCGGCTTGATCGTCAGAAAGCGATAGCGGCCTTCGTTGTCGGTCAGGCAGCGTCCCGCACCGAGGAAGTTCGGATCCAGCGGCGCGTCGTGCTGGTCGGCCTTGTGCACATAGCGGCCAGCGGCGTTGGCTTGCCAGATTTCAACCAGCGTATTGCGCACCGGACGGCCGCCTTCGTCGAGCACGCGGCCCGTCACGATGATGCGCTCGCCGAGCGGCTCGCCATTGCGGACGGCATTGCGCGTCAGGTCGTTATCGAGCGCGCCCAGGTCTTCGGCGCCGTACACCGGCACGCGCTGGTCGCGCAGCTTTTCCTTCAGCGGAATCAGCGGACGTGTCGGGCCGCGTTTCACGGACGAACCGTAGCCGGGATAGATGTAAGCGGGGTGCGATTCGAAGTCGCGCGGAGTGAGGATGGACTCGTCCATGCGGTGTCTCCTTGGATCAATTTTGGAATAGCGGGGGATGGGAGGACTTTAGCCAATCCAAGAAGTTATGAAAAATGACGTTTTCTCGTGTTTCGTATAACCTCTCGTTATGCAACGAAGTCTCGCGGATAGCCGCGTCAAATTCCGTCATCTCCAGTGTTTTCTGGCCGTCGCGCAGTTCGGCGGGGTTCAGAAGGCGGCGGCGAGCTTGTCTATTACGCAGCCGGCCGTCTCGAAGACGGTCGCCGAGCTGGAGGCCATTCTCGGCGTCAGGCTGTTCGAGCGCGGCCGCCACGGGGCGGTGACCACGCGCGAGGGCCAGCTCTTCATGCCGCACGCCAGCGCCTGTGTCAGTGCGCTGCGGCAAGGCGTGGATCTGCTGGCGCGGGCTGAGGGTGCGGCCTCGGCCACGCTGGAGATCGGCATTTTGCCCACCGTCGCGAGCGCGCTGGTGCCGCCCGTGCTCAAGCTGTTCGCCGCCCAATGGCCGCGCGTAATCGTGCGTCTTGCTACGGGCGCGAACCCGGAACTGCTGGAGCGGCTGAAGGCGGGCAGCATCGAATTCGCCGTGGGGCGTCTGGCCGACCCCGAGCGCATGGTTGGACTCAGCTTCGAGCAACTGTTCAACGAGCCGCTGATTGCCGTGGTGCGCGCCGGGCATCCGCTGGCGGCGAGCGCGGGGTTGCCCGCCGCCTTGCTCGAAGGCTTTACGGTGGTCGTGCCGCCGTTCGGCACGCTGATCCGGCAGTCGGCGGACAGTCTGCTGGCGGCGTGGGGCGTGCCGCCGCTCTCGGCTTTCGTCGAAGTGCTTTCGGTGTCGACCGGCCGGGCGCTGGCGCTTGAGAACGACGCGGTCTGGTTCGTGCCGCAAAGTGCAGTCGAATATGAGTTGGCGCACGGCATGCTGGTGCGTCTGCCGCTGCCGTTCGCGGGGACTGACGAGCCGGTCGGCCTGATCCGGCGCTCGGATACGCAGCCGTCGCCGGTGGGCCTGGCGTTGATCGACGCGCTGCGCACGGTCGCCCGGCAACGCATGGCCGCCGCCGCTGCGGCCGCCGTGCCGCCGGCCAAGGCCACGAAGCGGCGCCGCAAGCCGCGCTGAAGCGAATCGAGGCCGCGTCTTCGCAGGGGAAGACGGCGCGAGATGGTGAACCATCTAGTACAAAATGCAGTTGCGGGCGGCCCCGTCCCCGGTGTACAAACACGGTGCGAAAGTTATCGCCAGTTCACGCACCGCGTAGCATCCATAAGATGCCGCCACGTTGCGCAATTGCGCTGGCCTGCATACAACATCAGGAAGAGCGTCGGAACGTATGATCAAGGAGAATGCCATGCCCAGCGACCTGCCCACCCCGAGCGCTGCCCTGCGCGCCGTATCGGACCCGGAGCACAATCCGCTTGGCACCGCTGGCGTCGAGTTCGTGGAGTTCGCCGCGCGCGATCCGCGCGGACTCGGGCAAACCTTCGAGCAACTCGGCTTCAAAGCCATTGCACGCCATATCAGCAAGGACGTCACGCTGTACCGTCAAGGCGAGATGAATTTTCTGCTCAACGCCGAGCCGGATTCGTTCGCCGCACGCTACGCAGAGGAATACGGCGTGGGCATCTGCGCGGTGGGTCTCCGCGTGGCGGATGCCCCGCGTGCCTTCGATCGTGCGATCGAACTCGGCGCATGGGCCTTCGAAGGGGAAAAGATCGGCAAAGGCGAGCTGGTGATTCCGGCGATTCAGGGCATCGGCGATTCGCACATTTACTTCGTCGACCGTTGGCGCGGCCGCGGCGGTTTGCGCGGCGGTGTGGGCGACATCTCGATCTTCGATATCGACTTCCGGCCTATCGAAATCGATACGGCGCAGGCCGACCTGAGCCATGCGGGCACCGGCCTGGTGGCGATCGATCATCTGACGCAAACAGTCGGCGCGGGCCGCATGCAGGAATGGCTCGATTTCTATCGCGACCTGCTGAACTTCCGCGAGATTCACGAGCTGCATGCCAACTGGCACGTCTCCGCCGAATCGCGCGTGATGGTGTCGCCGTGCGGCGCGATCCGTATTCCGCTGTATGAGGAAGGCACGCGCCGCACGAGCCTGATGCACGAGTATTTGCCCGATCATCCGGGTGAGGGCGTGCAGCATATTGCCCTCGCCACCGGCGATATCTTCGGCTGCGTCGAGCAACTGATGGCGAACGGGATCGAGCTCGTCGAGCCGCCGCCGCGCTATTACGATCAGATCGACGCGCGGCTGCCGGGCCATGGCCTCGATATCGAGCGGCTCAAGCGTGGCCGGATCCTGGTGGACGGCGAGATTGGTGCAGACGGTGTGCCGCTGCTGTTTTTTCAGACCTTTGTGCGGCGCCGCGCCGGCGAGATCTTCTTCGAGATCGTGCAGCGCAAGGGACACCATGGTTTCGGCGAGGGCAATTTAAGCGCGCTGGCGCAGGCTCGTTGATCGTGAACTGGTGTGCTCGCGGGAAAGCCAGGGTGGGGGAGAGGGGCAAAGTCTGGGCAACGGCCCAAGCCGCCTGGAAGACCGAAGCGCGAAGTGCCCCTCACGCCTCATCCATCTCACTGGCCAGTCCCGGATTCGCCGCCCCATACGCCGCCGCCTGCCCCAGCAGCCATTCGCGGAAGCTCGCGAGCGGCCTGCCGTGGCTGAGCTCGGTGGGGTACACGAGGTAGTAAGCCGCTTCGGCAAGCGCCGGCGCATCGAAGGGGACAACGAGTCCTAGCCGCTCCAACTGCGCATCCACGAAGAAACGCGGCACCAGCGCGATACCCAGACCCGCAGCCGCGCCGCTGATCAGCATCGTATGCAATTCGTAGCGCACGCCCTGCATCGCGCGGTTGTCGTCCACACCCAGCTTCTCGAACCAGTTGGCCCAGCCGTCCGGGCGCGTCGTCGAATGCAGCAGCGGGTAGTCGAGTAGATCGGCCGGCGTCGTGATCGACCGTGTCAGCAGACTCGCCGCGCAGACCGGAACGACGTCCTCGCGGAACAGAAAATCGGCGGACGTGCCGGGCCAGGTAGGCTTGCCATAGTGAATCGCCGCTTCGAAATGGGTCTCCGCGAACGGAAACGTGCCGGTGCGCACACCCATGTTCACGCGCACGTCCGGGTAGTGCGCGTTGAAGTCGCCCATCCGCGGAATCAGCCAGTGCGACGCAAAGGTAGGCAGTGCGGCCAGTTCCAGATAGCCGCCGCCGCTGCCGTGCGCGATGATCGACAGCGTGTCGCGGTCCAACCCCTCCAACGCACGCCGCACCTGCACGCCGTAGACCTTGCCGGCCTTGGTGAGGACCACGCGCTGCTTGACCCGCACGAACAGGCGCACGCCGAGATTGCTCTCCAGCGTATTGATCTGGCGGGACACCGCGCTTTCGGTCAGGAAGAGTTCGCGCGCCGCGTGAGTGAAACTCTCATGCCGGGCCGCCGCTTCGAAAGCGAGCAGCGCGCCCATGTTGGGGATCTTGAACTTTCGCACGTTGATTCCGAAAACGCATCAAGTCTGAATTTTATCTCGCTTTACGGAAGGGCCGCGGCTTTGAATAATCTCGCATCAAACGATGCCGTGCGTGCGTCCCGTCCTGACTTGACGCTGCGCCGGCGGCCCCCCAATTCCGCGCGGACCTACCCCAGCCCGCCCTCCTGAGAAAAACCATGCAGAACCTGCGCACCGTGCGAAATGCGAATGTCGAACAACTGTTGTTCAAACTGATCGGCGCCGAAAAGACCGCAACGTTGTTCAAGACGCTGAATCATCCGCAAGTGCTCAACGAATGGGAACCCGGTGTCGTCACCCGTGCCGAACTCGCGCAGGCAATGAACATGGTGTTGTTCGAAGACCTGCTGGCGCGCTCGGCGAATGGCCGCGCTTACACGCAGGACGCGCTGGCCGCGGGCGGCAGCGTGTACTTCGATCACGGCGCGCTGCGCACGGTACGTTGGGCGCACAGCGGCGCGCTGCCGCCGGGCGAAGCTGCGTTTGCGCGCATCCTGCGGCCGCTTGGCTTTAGCATCAACGGCCGTTATCCGCTGGACCGTCTCGGCATGACGGGCCGTGCCTGGGCGCATGACGATGCGCCCGATGAAATCTCCCAGTTCTTCGTGAGCGAACTGCATCCCGAGCGTTTCTCGGCTGAGTTTCAGCAGGCGGTGAGCCACGTGATCGGCACGTCGCGCGATCCGTTGACGCCGGCCGCCACCGCGCAACTGTGGGAGCTCGAACGTGAGGGCGTGCTGCCGCTCGACGCGGCGCATGCATTGCTGCCGGTGATTGTCAGTGCGTTTGCGCGGCAGCATGAGATTCCCCGCGAGGCGGATTACGAAGTATTGTTGAAGGAGTCGGCGGAAATGGCGTGGATCGCCACCGAAGGCAACGCCTTCAACCATGCGACGGATCGCGTCGCGGACGTATTCCAGCTTTCCGATGACGAGAAAGCCAAGGGCCGTCCGATGAAACCGGAAGTCGAGCGTTCGCGTTCGGGCCGGGTGTTCCAGACCGCGTATCGCGCGGACATCGTCAAGCGCGAGTTTCGCGCGGCCGATGGCAGCACGGTGACGCGTGACGTACCGGGCTCGTTCTATGAGTTCATTACCCGCAAGCGCACGTTCGATCAGGACACACGCCGCTGGGAAACCGATCTGCGTTTCGACGCCGGCAATGCCCAGGGGATCTTCAAGATGACCGCGGGCCAGGCGGCTTGAGCGTGACGCAATCATTCACACGAGGTGCCGCCGAGGTGGAATCGTCAACCGATGAAGCGCGGTTCAAGGCCGCTGGGACACACTCCGTAGTGGAGGTGGGCAGCAGCGAAGCACAAGACGCCGCGGCTGGATCGGCGCGCGGAGAGAAGGCGGATGGCCGTCATGTGGCCACGCCGTTTCGCGGCACGGCGGCCGTCATGCAGTCGCTGGAGGCCGATCTGCGCCGGCATGTGCGCGGCGAAGTGCGCTTCGATCAGGCGTCGAAGGCGCTGTATGCCTCGGATGCCTCGAACTACCGGCAGGTGCCGCTGGCGGTGGTCGTCCCCGCTGATGTCGACGATCTGCTCGCCACCGTCGCCGTCTGCCGGCGCAACGACGTGCCGTTTCTGCCGCGCGGCGGTGGGACGTCGCAGAACGGTCAGTGCGTGAACGTCGCGGTGGTTGGGGACGCAAGCAAGTATGTGAACCGCGTCGTCTCGGTGGACCCGGAGGCGCGTACGGCGATTGTCGAGCCGGGTGTGGTCTGCGACACGCTGCGCGACGCGGCGGAGCAACACGGCCTCACGTTTGCCCCCGATCCGGCCACGCACAGCCGCTGTACGCTCGGCGGCATGATCGCCAACAACTCGTGCGGCGCGCATTCGGTGATGGCCGGCAAGACGGTCGAGAACATCGAAGCGCTCGAAGTCGTCACCTACGACGGCGCACGCTTCTGGGTCGGTCCCACCGCGGACGACGAACTCGAACGCATCATCGCCGCGGGTGGCCGTCAGGGCGAGATTTACGCGGCCCTGAAAGCGCTGCGCGACACCTACGCGGAGCTGATCCGCGCCAGATTCCCGCAGATCAAGCGGCGCGTGTCGGGCTTCAATCTCGATCAACTGCTGCCGGAAAACGGCTTCAATGTGGCGCGAGCCTTGGTGGGCACCGAAGGCACGTGTGCGGTGACCTTGCAGGCGAAAGTGCGGCTCGTGAAGAGCCCGGCGAAACGCGTGCTGCTGGTAGTGGGCTTCGTGGATATTTTCACGGCCGCCGATGCCGTGCCGCATTTCATGCAGTGCGGGCCGATAGCAATCGAAGGACTCGACCGCGCGATCATTCGCGGCTTGCAGGCACGTGGCCTGAAAAAGGAAGAGATCGCGCTGCTGCCCGAAGGCGATGCATGGGTCGTACTCGAATTCGGCGCGGATACGCACGACGAAGCCGTACGGCAGGCTCGCGCGGCGGCTCAGCATTTCGCCTCGGGCGCGGCGGGCGCCAATGTTTCGACCATGGTCGTCGAAGCGCGCGCGTTGCAGGCGAAGGTCTGGTCGATTCGCGAGACGGGTGCGTCGGCGGTGGCGTTGTCGGTTGATCCTGCGCGTCCGGATCCGGTGGTGGGCTGGGAAGACGCGGCCGTCGATCCTTTGCGGCTCGGCGATTATCTGCGCGCGTTTCAGGCGATGGTCGACCGCTACGGTTACGAAACCAGCCTGTACGGTCACTTCGGCGACGGCTGCGTGCATGCCCGCATCACCTTCGATTTGCGCACGGCGGAAGGCATCGCGACGTGGCGCCGCTTTCTGCGCGAAGCGGCGGAACTGGTGGTCGAATTCGGCGGATCGCTCTCCGGCGAACACGGCGACGGCCAGGCGAAGGCCGAGTTCTTGCCGATCATGTACGGCCCGGAATTGATGCGGGCCATGGAGCAGTTCAAGGCGATCTGGGATCCGGCCAACCGTCTCAATCCCGGCAAGGTGGTGCATGCCTACCGCGCTGACGAAAACCTGCGCATGGGGCCGGCGTATCGGCCGGTGAACCTGCAGACCCGGCTGACGTTCGCGAGCCAGGAGGGCGACGGTTTCCAGCGCGCCGTCGAACGCTGTATCGGCATGGGCAAGTGCCGCTCGCTCGAAGGCGGAACGATGTGCCCCAGCTACCGGGCCACGCGCGAGGAGAAGTACTCGACCCGAGGTCGCGCGCATCTGTTCTGGGAGATGTTGCAGGGCGAGGTTATTACCGAAGGCTGGCAGAGTCGCGAAGTCAAGGAAGCGCTCGACACGTGTCTTGCCTGCAAGGGCTGCAAATCCGACTGCCCGACGCATACGGATATGGCGTCGTACAAAGCCGAATTTCTTTCGCATTACTACGAAACGAAGCGCCGGCCGCGTCAGGCGATGTTCATGGGCCGGATCGGCGAATGGGCGCCGCTTGCCGCGCGTTTTCCGCGCCTGACCAATTTCATGACGTCGGCGCCGGGTCTTGCGCCGCTCGGCAAGTGGATTGCCGGAGTGGCGCAAGCACGTGAACTGCCGAAGTTCGCGCGGCAGACGTATCGGGAGTTTGCACGGCGCGCGGCCAGAGCGCGTAATGCAGCGCCTGTGACGGCTGGGTCCACGCCATCCAATCGCAAAGTGATCCTCTGGGTGGACACCTTTAGCGACCATTTCTCGCCCGAGATTGCCGAGGCTGCCGCTGACGTGTTGACGCAACTCGGCTGGCACGTCGTGCTGCCGAAAAAGCGCTTGTGCTGCGGCCGTCCCCTGTATGACTTCGGCCTGCTCGAGCGTGCGCGCGAATTGCTGGTGAATGTGCTCGACGACCTCGCCGACGATATCGCTGCAGGCGTGCCGCTGGTGGGCCTCGAACCGGGTTGCCTGTCCGTCTTCAAGGACGAGCTGCTCAAGCAATTGCCCGATCACGCGCAAGCCAGGCGCCTCGCGGCGCAGACCTTCCTGTTTTCGGATTTCGTGGTGCGCGAGCCGTTCGACTGGCCGAAGCTCGATGCCCAAGTCGTCGTGCACGGTCATTGCCATCAGAAGGCGCTGTTCGGCATGCAAGGCGACACGGCGCTGCTGGAGCGGCTCGGCGTGAAATGGACATTGCTCGATACGGGATGCTGCGGAATGGCCGGATCCTTCGGCTTTAACGCGGAGCATCACGCGCTGTCCGAGAAGATCGGCGAAGACAAACTGTTCCCGGCGATTCGCGGTGCGGCGGCTGACACCCTTGTGCTGACCAACGGCTTCAGTTGTCGCGAGCAGATCGAGCAGGGTACCGGACGTCACGCGCTGCATATTGCCCAATTGGCGCAGCGGGCGTTGGCGGTGGGCAATGGGACGCAAGCGGCTAGTGAGACTGCTGCTGCTCTCTAGCAGGCTCAGCGCCGCAGTCCCTCGCGTGACATGAAGCGTGTGTGGACCGACGTGCCGGTTGCGGCGGGTCTACTTTTTCGACGCTTCCACCGGCGTTTGCGGAATATCCGCGCTGGTGGCCATCCACAAGACCTCGGCGTCTTCGTCGCTGGTGGAGACCGCGGCGTGGCCGGTGCGGCTGTCGAAATAGATGCTGTCCCCCGCATTCAGATGGGTGGGCGCGTACAGCTCGGAGTACAGGCACACGCTGCCGCTGATCACGTACAGGAATTCTTCGCCTTCGTGCCGTCCCCAGTCGTCGAACGCATCGAGCGTGTGCGCCGAGATGCGGATGCGAAACGGCAGCATGGCCTTGTGCGCGAGATCGGTGGCGAGCAGCTCCATCTGATAGCCGCGATACGCATGACGTTGGCCCGCGTCCTTGCGGGTCAACGCGCGGCGGCCGCCGGCGCTGACCTTCGGCGTCGAGCCGAACAGTTCGCCGATTTCGATCTTCAGGCCGAGCACGATCTTTTGCAGCACGTCGAAGGTCGGCGACATCAGGCCGTTTTCGACTTTCGACAAGGTCGAGCGCGACACGCCGCACAGGCGGCTCGCCGTCTCGAGCGTCAGGTCCTGCGCCTGACGCGCAGCACGTACGCGCCGGCCCAGGTCCGACGTGGAGGGCTCGGCGGGTTTGGTGAGATGGGTATCCATGGGGTGTAGGGGCAAAAGCGCGCCGCATGGCGTGCAATGTTTCCGATCATAACATTGGGGGGCGTCGGAACCTTGCCGGGTAAGAACGGCGCGTAGCTGTGCGGCGAGCGGGTGCATGGGATGAGAACGAGGATGGCGTTTTCCCATCGGAAACTTCAACGGGTCGAAGGGCCGGCAGTTTCCTTATATTCGGAACGCCCCAACGCCTGATGAATGCGGGTGTTCATGCCGCGCAGGAATTCCACCAGTTCGGGAGGCTCCTCGATGTCGAATTCGACTTCCAGCGTGCACAGCCAGGCGGCGATCGAGTGGAGAGAATGCGCCCCTGTGTGGACGATGCATCGCTGCGAATCGAGTGCCGCCAACTGGCCGACGAGCGGGCAGATGCTTTGGGCAAGCGCCTGCATCGGCGCGTGAAGGATCACTTTGGCGCGCACCGGGTACGCCGCGGTGGAAACGGAACGGGAGACGTACGCGGCCAGATCGCCCTTGTCCGGCCCGCGCCGAGGCTCGAAACGCGATCCGGTTGAAATCGGCGGGATCACCCGATCGACGCGGAACGTGCGCCAGTCCGCCCGGCTACAGTCCCAGGCGACGAGGTACCAGCGTGATTCAGCGTTGACCAGGCCTTGGGGCTGGACGGTGCGCTGGCTGACCCTGGCATTGCCATCCGTGTAGCGAAACTGCGCTTCCTCGCGATCGGCACATGCGCCGGCAAGCGCAGCCAGCACGACCGGATCGACCCTGGGCCCCGCCTGGGCCAACTTCTGGATGGAGGCGAAGAACGTCCTCGCCTTGCGGCCATGCCTCGGAGGCATCAAATGCTCTAGCTTGACGAGGGCGGCGAGCGCCGACTCTTCAATGCCCTGCACGCCGCTGGCGGCTAGCGTTCGCAGCGCCAGCGAGACTGCGAGCGCTTCGTCCTCCTCGAAAAGCAGGGGCGGCAAGCTCGTCCCTGCTTCCAGGCTGTAACCCCCGTCGGGCCCCGGCGTTGCGCCGATCCGGTAGCCGAGGCCGCGCAAGTGGTCGACGTCGCGTCGCACGGTCCGCTCAGTGACGCCAAGGCGCTCGGCCAGCACGGCGCCATGCCAGGATTGGGCGCTTCTAAGCATGCCCAGCAGACGCAGCAGCCTCGTGGAGTTTTGCAACATTCGACGTCGGTCTCCCTGGATGCGGACAACCTCTGTCCGCAATGCTCCGTAGATTAGCAGTAACGGCAGGCCCGGACGATTTCGCGCAGGCCGGTAAAGGCAGCGGCAACGTCCGAACGACGAAGCACCGGATCGCTTGCTGGCAGGACTACGAGCGGAAGTCTTTCGCTTTCACTGAGGACACTGTCATGAACATCGATTACCCGAGCGACGTTTCCAGGCAAACCCGCCTCCATCGTGTGCCGGCACGGCCTCTTTCCGGTGGAAGAGAAGTCAATCCTCTACGTATTGCCGACTGGCTGGTGAGCGGCGCGCGTGCCATGAGCAGGCAGCCGGTGCTGTGGCTCAGCGTGTTGCTGGTCTGCGCGGATTGCGTGACGCTGCTGGGGTTCCTGCCGCTGTTGTGTCCGCTGGCGGTGCTGCTGACGCCGCTTGTGGCGGCAGGGCTGATGTTTGTGCAGGATGGCGACCGCAGAGGCCGGTCCAACTTGTTGCGCGAGACCCTCGCGGCGCTGGCGCGGCGCAGCAACGCGCTGTGCGTGATCGGGCTGTACGGCGCGGCGATAGCGGTCGTCGGCTATGGGGTCGTGCTGGCAACCTTGCATGTCTCGCTGAACCTCCTGGCTAACGCGGGCGGCGTGCACAACGTCTTGCTCAAGGATGGCGGCGGCCATGGCATGCGCGCCGCGCTCGAAGCGCTGCTCGGCGCATCGATCTTCGCAGTCGCGATCGCGGGCACCTGCTTCGCTTCGGCACTTGTGATGCTGCAGGACATGATCCCGCGCAGGGCGATGATCGCGGGTCTGCGCGGGCTGGCTCGCAACTGGTCCGTGACGATGACGTACGTCATAGCGCTGACGGCGGCCATGGTGTTGGCGCCGATGGTTCCGCTGGCGCTGCGTGCCCTGGTGCTCACACCGCTGCTGACAGCCGTACCGCTGCTGTCGCTCTACGGCGCTTACCGGGACATGTTTGTCGGCCGCTGAGCTTTAACGGCTGACTGCGACGAGCGGCCGTCGCGTTCACTTCTCTTTATCTGCGTATTGGCGATCGAGCCGGTCGTACAAAGGCTTGTTGACGAGCCGTTGCCGCTCGCTGAACGGCGCGACCAGCGAGGCGTCTTCGTCCAGCCGGCCGTTGTCGCGCAGCGTGCCGAGCGCCCGCTGCATGCCAAGTACCGCGCCCTGGAGGGCGGCGTTCGCATAGAGCACGATTGCGTAGCCGAGCTTGCCGAGCGCTTCGCGCGACTGCGTAGGCGTTTTGCCGCCGATCACAATGTTGATCAACTGCGGTGCGTTGATCAGTTTGGGCAAGCGCTCGATGTCGGCGAGCGATTCCGTCGCTTCGATGAACAGGATGTCGGCGCCCGCTTCGACAAAGCGGTGACCGCGCTCGATCGCGTCTTCGATGCCATGCACGGCGGCGGCGTCGGTGCGTGCGACGATCAGCAGGTTGTGGTCCTCGCGGGCATCGACGGCTGCGTGAATCTTGCCGAGCATCTCACCGGTCGCGATCACTTCCTTGCCGGAGAAATGACCGCATTTCTTCGGCATCACCTGGTCTTCAAACTGGATCGCGTCGGCGCCGCTGCGTTCGAGCGTGCGCACCGTATGGCGCACGTTGAGCGCATTGCCGAAGCCGGTATCGGCATCGACGATCAACGGCAGTTCGACCGCGTCGCGCACCCGTGCCGTGTGTTCGGCGATTTCGTGCAAGCCGACGAAACCCAGATCCGGCAGGCCGAGCGACATGTTGGTCACGCCGGCGCCGGTCAGATAGAGCGCTTCGAAACCGGCGTCCTGAATGACGCGCGCGCTCATTGCGTTGAATGCGCCGGGCACGAGCAACCCCTGGCGTTCTTCGACCTTGGCGCGGAAGGCCGCACGGCGAGCAGTGGACGAGGTGGGCATGACGTGTCTCCAGGATGAGTGTCGGGAAGTGATGGATGTTCGCAGAAAGCATACCAATCGTGAACCTGTTACGGCCTACGACCCGTCAGGTTGCGCATGCGGCGCATGCACAACGTAATCCAATCGCAACAAATAATTAAAGATCATATTAGCGATAATATTTTCCTGGCATCTGGTCACCGCTTGTATATGACGATACAGCGCCACAAATGGTCGAACCCCGTATTTTCGACGTAGGGATTGTCCTTAGTAGGTTCGGAGATAATATTGACTAATATTATTACCACGCGAGGCGTCCCCCTGCCGCGCGGCATCGACCGCTGACCCGCTGGGCAGACAGTCGATGCAACGACAATGGAGACGAGGATGATGAGTCGCACAGCGCTGCAACGGATGGTGGCGATGCTGGCCACCGACCTCGTGTACTAGCCACCGGTACCAGCGATACGCGATGAGCGTTACTTTTCCGCGAGCCGTAGGCGAGTGCTTGCCTGACGGCCCATCAGTGCCATTCGACGGCCCGCTCACCGGGCAGCACGCTGGCATCCGCGCGTTCCACCCGAAGTTCAATCTCGTTACCAGGCGCGGCGCGGTCGAGACGGCGCGCTGCATCACCCCGTAGTTCATCTTCTAACCCGTGGTAAGCGACTGACAGTTCCGAAGCATGCTAGCTTGACCCGTGACGATTCTGTGTCAGTAAGTTTGCATAACTAAATGTTCTGAATCTAATCCAATGCTTGGTCTTATAGGAGGAGGTCATGATGTCCAGAGGAGTGGGATTAATTTCCGTCTTGTTGGCAATGACTGTCGCGCTTGCCGCGTGCGATGGAGACAGTGGCGGCAGCGCATCGCAGGCCGCCGGGGTATCGAACTCAAGTTTGTCGCCGGCGACTGCCGCAGCCCAGTCAAACGACAGTGCATCGACGGATGAGGCAAGCTCGTCGGTTCCGCTACCGTGCGACGCCGCCGCAACCGCCAACACGCCTTGCTCTGCAGCCCACAGTGTGACGCGCTTGCTGACGAAGAGTTACAAGGGTCCGCTGTTCCAGATCCAGCGGGCATCCGATAACACCACCTTGAACGTCTATCCGTATACGTCGGGTAGTTTGCCGCGTGGCGCGGACCGCACGCTGATCGGCTCAGCCAATGTCAACAGCGCGAACGCGTTCTGCAACAACACCACCTGTTCCGTCACCTACCTCTACGATCAGATCGACCTGGTGGCGCCGCTGAAGGGCGGCGCGTTCGGCAATGTGCCGGCTACCCTCACGCTCAACGCGGACGGAACCGAGTCGTTGACCGTTCCGAGCACCAGTTCAGCGGCGCAAAAAGCGACGACGGTTCCGGTCCTCAACGGCTTTGCGACGATCACGCTTCCAGGCTCTGGGACGCTGACTGTGCAACTGCTGCAGCCTCCCACCGCGTTGACCACTGCGTCGCCTACCCTGCAGGTATCGATCGGTAACGACTTGCCGGCGCTACCCGGCACGCCCGCCAAGCTCGGCTTCGTACCATCGCAAGGCGCCGAGATTCCGGCCTTGGGGACGTTGGCGGGACAGGCGTATCGCAACCGCTTTGGTACGGTGAACCAGTCGATCGGGGACACCGAGATCGCGGAGTACATGGTGGCAGGCGCGCACTACAGCCAGTCATCGACCTGCTGCGGTACGTACGGCAATATGGAGAGCAGTGCCAACTCCGGCACCTATGCACATGGCGAAGTCGAAGGCGAGATGTTCGCGCTGGCGTTCTCGAATGGCAACGCCGCGGTGTTTGGCTATTGCGATGGCGATTCGAGCCAGGCGCCCAACGTGAAGGACCCGGTGTGCAACGCGCTCGATACCAACTGGCCGGGTGTTGATGCAGAGGCGGGTGTCTATCTCTACGGGCCGCAGCAACCGCCGAAGGACAAGTTCGTCACCGTCCTCTCCAAATACTCACCCGTGACCGCATCAAATGTCTTTGTGGTTAAGGACGGCTCTTCCTCGCAGAGTGTCCTCACCGCAGCCTATGACCAGGCTCCGCCCGAAGCCCTTAACTTTGGCAACGATGCGGGCCATGCCTTTAACGGTCAATGGCAAGGCGGCTTGTCGCTGGGCGAAGGCGGCGACGGTAGCGCGGCTCCTGTTCAGTTCTTCGAAGGCGCGGTGATCACCAAGGCAACCTCGGACACGACCGATAACGCGATCCAGGCGAGCATTGCCAGCTTTTACGGACCGCCGGCCGACAAGACTACGGCTGCCTGCTATGCAAACAACCTGATCGATTCGCCGCTGAGCCTCGCCGAACCGGATACATGGGCCCAACAGAATGGCGGCACCGCCGTGCCGGCGACCGATGTCTCGGGCGTGAACCGGGGCGCCGCAACGGTGACCAGCACCAATGGTTCGTCAGTTTCGAATGTCCGCGAAATCATCCGGGTTCAGGGCGGCCAATCGTATAGCTTTACTGACTATGTACTTGCGACCACCAATGCGACGGTCTTCCCCGGTGGATCGATCCAGACCGACGACCCGAACGGCACCGAATTCGGCTGGGTGCTCAATACGAACACCGGTGCGATCGTGAGAGGGACATGGGGTGCAGGACAGGCGACCTCGCTGAGCGCTGTGAAGTCGGGCAACTGGTGGAAAGTGACGATGACCCTCACTGCTCCGGCAGGGTCGAACAACGCGCAAGTGTTTATCGATCCGCCGACGTCCAGCGCTGCCGGCGTTCGTTCGCAGCAAGCGGCGTACTTGAGCGCTACGCATTACTGCCCGAGCCTCGCTATCGTGAGCAACCTGGGCATGTAAGTCTGTAGGTATGTAGGCATGAAACCGCGCCGGATTTTGCGGACCTGAGGCGCAATGAAGGAGGGCGGTGCTTTCGAATGAGAACGCACCGCCTTTTCCTTTGACCTTTGACGCCAGAATTCAGCCCGGGAATCAGCCGGGAAGAGAAGCAGGTTCGGCCCTACTCGATAGGCCCTCGCGCCGCTGAATGAAACTGCTCACGCAACTCCCGTTTCAGCACCTTGCCGATCGGACTGCGCGGCAAGGCATCAATGAATCTCAGCGCGGAGAGCCGCTGCATCTTCCCCAAGCGCGCATTGATCCACCCCAGCAACGCATCTTCGTCTAGCACGGCGTGTGGGTGACGCACGACGAACGCCACCGGCGTCTCGCCCCATTGCTCCGACTGCACGCCGACCACGGCCGCGTCCGCCACATCAGGATGCGTACGCAGCTCCGCTTCCAGATCGCTCGGGTACACATTGAAGCCGCCCGAAATGATCATGTCCTTCTTGCGATCGAGCAGCGTGAGGAAACCGTCTTCATCGAAACGTCCCATATCGCCGGTGCGGATAAAGCGCTTGCCGTCCGGGTCGTACCATTCCGCCTCGGCGGTCTTTTCCGGTTGCCGGTAGTAACCGGTCATCATGGCCGGCGAATGGCCGACGATTTCGCCGACTTCGCCTTGCATCACCTCGTTGCCTTGCTCGTCGATCAGGCGGATGTCGTGACCTTCCACGGGCTTGCCGACCGTATGCAGTTTGTGAGGGAACGCGTGCGCCTCCAGTTGGCATGAGCCGCCGCCCTCCGTCATGCCGTAGTACTCGGTGAGTTTGCCGGGCCAGCGCCGGACCACGTCCGCCTTCACGCTGGCTGCAAACGGCGCGCTGGTACAGAACTTCGCTTCGAAGCTGGACAGGTCGTAGCGATCGAAGTCGGGATGGGCCATCAGCCGCTGATACTGGACCGGCACGAGCATCGTGTGCGTCACACGATGTTGCTGCGCGAGCGTCAGGTACTGCGTCGCGTCGAACTTCGGCATCAGCACGACGGTGCCGCCGAACGTGAGCGTCGGCATGAAGCTCACGAGAGTGGTGTTCGAGTACAGCGGTGTCGAGATCAGCGTGGTGGCATGCGGTCCGTAGCCGCGTTCGATGCTACGCTGCGCATAGGCCCAGCGCATGCCGTGCGACTGCACGATGCCTTTCGGCGTACCGGTCGTGCCGGACGAATAGATGATGTTGAATGGCCACGCCGGGTTGATCGCCAGCGGCACGGGTTCGGCGCCTTCTGGCGCGAGCCAGGTCCGAAGCGCGCTGGTGCCAGAACTGCCCGAATGCCCATCCAGTGCAATCGCCGTAGTGCCGATCTCGCCGGCGACCGGTTCAAGCAGGCGCGTGACCTCGGCGTCCAGAAAGAGCAGGCGCGCGCCCGAATTGCCGATCATGCTGACGAGGCTCGCCGCGCTCGAAGAGGGCGCGAGCGGCGCTACTGCCGCGCCCGCCCGCAGGCCACCGAGAAAGGCCACGACGTATTCGACCGATGCCGCAGCACACAGCGCAATCGCGTCGCAAGGCTCGAGCCCGTCACGCTGTAACGCGGCCGCAAAGCGATCGACTTGCGCGTCCAGTTCAGCGTACGTCACGACTTTGCCGTCGCAGATCAAGGCAGCATGGTCGCCGCGCTCGGTTGCGAAGCGGCGGATCATATCCGTAATGCAGACGAAGGGTTCGTTCAGCAATGCGTCAAGCCATGTCATGTGCATGTGTCTCCGCGGGTTCCGTTGTGCCGGACGTCCTGATTGTCCAGCGATCATACGTGCGAGCCTTCGTCATGTAAATAAAAGCACGTTCATTCGCTTTCTGATGCGTAGCACCATGCGCTAGGTGTTTTCCCGGCTAAGCCCAGCGAGGGACATCATTTGCGCGGTTTGCCCGTTGACACGCTCCGAACGGTCGTGCGAAATTGCATGTTGATTCGCCGGCTAGCCACGGCGCCAACCTGCGCGCTCGAGCCGTCTTCGCACATAGTTAGTTATACCTAAGATAAAGATCGATTCTGAAATCGTAGGAGACAACTGAATGGAAAAGATGCGTTCCCTCGCGGCTGGTGCAACCATGTTCATGGCGCTGGCTTGCGGTACCGCTTCGGCGGAAACGGTCAAGATCGCGTACATCGATACGCTGTCGGGTCTGATGGGTTCGTTGGGAAACAACGAGCTGAAGAGCTGGCAATACGTGACCGAGGTGGCCAATCAGCAGGACTGGGCCGGCGGGCAGAAATTCGAAATGGTCCCGTTCGACAACAAGTTGTCGCCGCAACAAAGTCTCACGCTGCTCAACGAGGCGGCCGACCAGGGCATCCGCTATATCGCGCAGGGCAACGGTTCCTCGGTGGGCCTCGCGCTTGAAGACGCGGTGTCCAAGTACAATGCGCGCAATCCCGGCAAGGAGATCATCTACCTGAATTTTGCCGCAGTGGATCCGGCCATGACGAATAGCAAGTGCGACTATTGGCACTTCCGTTTCGATGCCAACGCCGATATGAAAATGGAAGCGTTGACCACCTTTCTCGCCAAGGATCCCAACGTCAAGAAGGTCTACCTGATCGATCAGGATTACTCCTTCGGCCATGACGTGTCGCGCACCGCGCAGGAGTATCTCAAGCGCAAGCGTCCGGACATCCAGATCGTGGGCGACGATTTTCACCCGCTGGCACAGGTCAAGGATTTCTCGCCGTATGCCAGCAAGATCAAGGCATCCGGCGCCGATACGGTGATCACGGGCAACTGGGGCAGCGATCTCGCACTGCTGATCAAGGCCGGCAAGGACGCAGGCGTGACCGCGAATTACTATACTTACTACGCCTCCACGACCGGCGTGCCGACGGCGATGGGTGCGGCGGGCGCCGGACGCGTCAGGTATGTCGGCTATATGGGCGCGAACACCAGGGACAATCCGCCGCAAGCGGATCAGATCATGGATGGCTTCAAGAAGAAATACGATGACGATTTCTTCGAAATGGCCGCTTATACTGCCGTGGCGATGCTGGGCAAGGCGATGAAGGAAACCAGGTCCACGGATCCGGTCAAGGTGGCCAAGGCCATGGAAGGCATGAAGGTCCAAAGCCTGAACGGCATTGTCGAGATGCGCGCGTCCGACCATCAGGCGCAGCAGTCCCTTGTGATCGCCACCTGGGTCAAGGCGGATGGCAAAGACGTCAAGTATGACCAGGAGAAGACCGGCTATGGCTGGCGAACCGACGCCGTGCTCGACGCTTCGTCGGCAAGCCAGCCGACTACGTGCCAGATGAAGCGACCGAACTAGGCCGGCATGCCGGTCACCGGATGAAGGATGGGTAGCGGGCCGGGTCAGCCTGGCCGCGCTCCATTGCAAGGCACGCGCTGGCCGACGCTGCCGCAAGAAGTAAGGAACATTGTCCGTGGAATTCTTCGTCATCTCCCTGTTGAACGGCATCAGCTACGGGTTGCTGCTGTTCCTGCTGTCGTCGGGGCTTACGCTGATCTTCAGCATGATGGGTGTGCTCAATTTCGCGCACGCCAGCTTCTACATGCTGGGCGCGTATTTTGCGTATGCCATCGCCAGCAAGCTCGGCTTCTGGCCCGCGCTTGTGTTGGCTCCGTTGCTGGTGGTGGTGGTCGGCGCGCTCGTCGAGCGCTTCGGACTGCGCACCGTGCACAAGTACGGGCATGTGGCCGAACTGCTGTTCACGTTCGGTCTCGCCTATCTGATCGAAGAAGCCGTCAAGCTGGTCTGGGGACAGTCCGCCGTGCCTTACCGCATTCCGCAGGAACTCGACGGCCCGCTGTTCCAGGTCTTCACGTCGGTGTTTCCCAAGTACCGCGCCTTCATGATGCTCGTGTCGGTGTCGATGCTGATCGCGATGTACGTGGTGCTCACCCGCACGCGCATCGGCCTCGTGATCCAGGCCGCGCTGACGCATCCGCAGATGGTCGAGGCCCTCGGTCACAATGTGCAACGCGTGTTCATGCTGGTGTTCGCCGGCGGTGCTGCGCTCGCGGGTCTGGCCGGCGTGATCGGCGGCAATGCGTTCGTTACTTCGCCGTCGATGGCCGCTTCGGTCGGCACCATTGTATTTGTCGTGGCGGTAGTGGGCGGCATGGGATCGCTCGCGGGGGCGTTTATCGCGTCGCTGCTGATCGGGCTGCTGCAAACCTTCGCCGTCACCATCGACGCTTCGCTCGCCGACCTGTTCGGCGCAATCGGCCTGCATGTGACGAGCGCCACGCCGCTGTCGTCGGTGTGGAAACTGACCGTGTCGCAGATGGCGCCGGTGCTGCCTTATCTTCTGATGGTGGTGATGATGATTGTGCGCCCACGTGGTCTCATGGGAACCCGGGAGGGCTAGATCATGAAACCCACTATGCGGCAAAGCTACGAACACGCCATGGCCCCGGGCCTTACCGCTGCTTCACCGCGTCATCTCGCGCGCTATCTGATCTGGGGGCTGACGGCCCTTGTGATGGCGGTGGCGCCGCTGATCTTTTCCAGCGGCTTCGCCATCACCCTGTTGTCGCAGATGGGCATCATGATCATCTTCGCGCTCTCGTACAACATGCTGCTCGGCCAGTCGGGCATGCTGTCCTTCGGCCACGCGGTGTATTCGGGCATGGGCGCATTCATCGCGGTGCATGTGCTCAACCAGGTCGGCGCGGGCGCGTTGTGGTTCCCCGTCTCGTTACTGCCGCTGGTGGGCGGTTTGGGCGGTGCGTTCTTTGGCATCCTGTTCGGCTATGTGACCACACGCAAAGCGGGCACCACGTTCGCCATGATTACGTTGGGGATCGGCGAAATGGTGTTCGCCAGTTCGCTGATGTTTCCGGACTTCTTTGGCGGAGAGGGCGGCATCTCGACTAACCGCGTCGTCGGCAATGCGGTACTCGGCATCACGTATGGGCCAGGGCGTCAGGTGTATTACCTGATCGCGTTGTGGTGCCTGCTGTCGATGGTCGCGATGTATGCGTGGACGCAAACGCCTTTGGGCCGCATCGCCAACGCCGTGCGCGACAACGCCGAGCGGGCCGAGTTCGTCGGCTACAACACCCAGCGCGTGCGCTACCTCGTGGTGATTTTGTCGGCCTTTTTCGCCGGGATTTCCGGGGGGCTGTCGGTGATCAACTTCGAGATCGTATCGGCGGAGAACGTGGGCGCCGTGCATTCCGGCAGCGTGTTGCTGGCCACGTTCATCGGCGGTGGCGGGTTCTTTTTCGGGCCTGTCATCGGCGCGGTGGTGTTTGTGCTGTTCGCCGTTGCGCTGTCCAGCCTGACTCAGGCGTGGCTGCTTTATCTGGGGCTTTTCTTCGTGCTGATGGTGATGTTCGTGCCGGGCGGCGTCTCGAGTCTGTTGATGAAACAGGTGCCGCTGCTCGCCAGACGCAAGCTGGGCCGCATGCTGCCCTCCTACTCGGTCGCGCTGGGAGCGGGTGTTGTCTTGCTGGCCGCTTTGATCCTCACTGTCGAGCTGACCTACAAGCTGCAGATCGACAGCGACAACGGTACCGGCATGACGCTGGTGGGTTTCGCTTTCGATGCCGCCTCGTTCAAGCCCTGGGCGGTGGCCGTGGCGCTGTGGCTAGCCGGAGCGCTGGCCTGGCGCGCGGCGGTAGCGCGGGTGCATCAGGCGTGGGACGCCGTGCAGGCGGAAATGGCAGGAGGCGGGGTATGACGGCCGCACTGGAATTGAGCGAGCTCACCAAGAACTTCGGCCAGACGGAGATCATCCGTGGGGTCAACCTGAGTATTCCTAAAGGCGAGCGCCATGCACTGATTGGGCCCAACGGTGCGGGCAAGTCGACCACCTTCAATCTGATTTCGGGGCGTTGCGCGCCGAGTTCCGGCTCGGTCAAATTGAACGGTGTCGAGATTGGCGGCCTCAAGCCGTTCGTGATCAATCGCATGGGGCTGTCGCGCAGCTTCCAGATCACGAATATTTTTCACCGGCTTTCGGTGTTCGAAAATCTGCGTTGCGCGGTGCTATGGTCGCTTGGCTACAAATACTCGTTCTGGCATCGGCTGGCGAAGCTGCATGATGCACGACAGCGCGCCGAAGAAGTGCTGGAACTGATCGGGCTGCAGCGGCGCAGCGAAACGCAGGCAAGCCTCCTGACCTACGCTGAACAGCGTGCGCTGGAAATCGGCATCACGATTGCCGGCGGCGCCGAGGTGATCCTGCTCGACGAGCCCACCGCGGGTATGAGCCGTTCCGAATCGGATCAGGCCGTGGAGTTGATTCGCAATGTGACGGTGGGCAAGACCCTGGTGATGGTCGAGCACGACATGGGCGTGGTATTCGGCCTCGCGGATCGTATCTCGGTGCTGGTCTATGGCGAGGTGATCGCGACGGATACCCCCGAGGCGATCCGCAACAACAGCAAGGTCAAGGAGGCCTATCTCGGCGCGTCCCTTGACGAGAGCTCCACCGAAGGAGCGCACTGATGAGCGGGTGCATGCTCGACGTGCAAGGCCTGCACGCCTACTACGGCAAGAGCCACATTCTGCAAGGCGTCGATGTGCATGTCGACGAAGGCGAGATCGTCACTCTGCTCGGGCGCAACGGCGTAGGGCGTTCCACCATGGCGAAAACCATCCTCGGGATGGTCAAGGCCGCGGGTTCGGTGCGCTTTCGCGACGAGGAAATTCTGGGGCGTCGCACCTTCGAGATCGCCCAGTTGGGCATTGGTTATGTTCCTGAGAATCGCGACGTCTTCCCCACGCTAACGGTGCGCCAGAACCTGCTGCTGGGCGAGAAGCGCAGTCGGCGCCAGGGCAAGCCGCGCTGGACGCTGGCGGACATGTACGGCATGTTCCCGCGCCTGAAGGAGCGCGAGAACACTGCCGCGGGCGTGCTCTCAGGGGGCGAGCAGCAGATGTTGACGCTGTGCCGCACGCTGATGGGCGACCCGGACCTGATCCTTATCGACGAGCCCACGGAAGGACTCGCGCCGAAGCTGGTGGCGCTGGTCGCCGAGTATCTGCAAGCGCTCAAGGAGCGGGGCGTGTCGGTGCTGCTGATCGAGCAGAAGCTCGCTATCGCGCTCGACATCTCGCAGCGCGTCTATGTCATGGGTCACGGGAGCATCGTCTTCGAGGGGACGCCTGCCGAGCTGAAATCCAATGCGCAGGTGCGCAAGGAGTGGCTGGAGGTGTAGCGCTGTTTTATTGTCGACCGAACATATGAACTCAACCGATTCTGTCGCCGGATGCCGGCCTGCTAGTCCCGCCTGGATTCCGCAAATCCGCCTGTATCAGGACTGGCTGCATCGAACGCGTGGCCTTGCGTTCGATTCGTACGATGCGCTGTGGCGCTGGTCCGTCACGGACCTCGACGCGTTCTGGGCAAGCGTCTGGGAATACGGCGGCATGCAATCGCCGACACCCTACAGCGCGGTGCTGGCCGAGGAGCGCATGCCCGGTGCGCGCTGGTTTCCAGGCGCCCAGGTGAACTACGCGCAGCAGGTGCTTCGGCACGCCGACGCCGCGCATGCGGCGGGTATGGCGGCCATTATCAGCGAGGACGAGCAGGGCTGGATCAGAGAGCTCAGTTGGCCCGAACTGAAGCGCCAGGTCGCCGCGCTTGCGTTGACGCTAAGAGAGCGCGGCGTGCAACGTGGCGATCGTGTGGTGGCTTATTTGCCCAACGTGCCCGAGACCGTGGTGGCGTTTCTCGCCTGTTGCAGCATCGGCGCGGTGTGGAGCGTGTGCGCGCCGGACATGGGACTGCAGGCCGTGATCGACCGGTTTCGTCAGATCGAACCGCGCGTCCTGATTGCCGCGGACGGTGTCCGCTACGCGGGTCGTTCGATGGATCGCAGCCAGGTGGTGGCCTCGCTGCGTGCGGCGCTGCCGGATGTGCAGACGCTGATCGTGCTGGAAACGCCGCATGCGGCATCGCGTGTGGCGGACGCGCTGAGTTTCGCCGATACAGTCGCACGCGACGATGCCGCCACGGCGGCCTTTGTTCCCGAGTGGTTGCCCTTCGATCATCCGCTGTGGGTGGTGTACTCGAGCGGCACCACGGGCCTGCCCAAAGCGATCGTGCAAAGCCACGGCGGCGTTCTGGTCACCGGGTTGAGTGTCGTGCTGCATAGCGACTTCGGCGCGAGCTATAGCAGCAACAACCCTGGTGAACGGTTCCACTGGTACAGCTCGACCGGTTGGATCATGTGGAATGTGCAGGTGTCGGGTTTGCTGGCCGGCACGACCATCTGCCTTTACGACGGCAGTCCTAGCGGCAGCAAGGACCATCCGGACTGGGGCGTGTTGTGGCGCTTCGCCGCTCGGCACAAGGTCACCATCCTCGGCGCGGGCGCAGCGTTCCACGGCAATTGCATGAAGGCGGGGTTGTCGCTGGCCGAATGCGGCGACCTCTCACGCTTGCGCGCCGTCGGCACGACCGGCTCGCCGCTGCCGGAAGACGTGCAACGCTGGGGCAGCGCGCAATTCGCCGCCATGGGCACGCCGGACATCTGGTGGCTCAACATCTCCGGCGGCACCGATCTGTGCGGCAATTTCATCACCGGCAACCGTGAACTGCCGCAAGTGCCGGGGCGGATGCAATGCCGTCAACTGGGTGCGGCTGTCGAGGCCTGGAACGAAGCGGGACAAGCGGTGACTGGCGAAGTGGGCGAGCTGGTCTGCACGCGTCCCATTCCCGCGATGCCGCTCCATTTCTGGGGCGATGCGGGCAATGCCCGCTACCTGTCGAGCTATTTCGACGTCTACCCCGGCGTGTGGCGTCACGGCGACTGGCTCAAGATCGACGCGGACGGCGCTTGCACGATCTACGGCCGCAGCGATGCGACGATCAACCGTGCCGGCTTGCGCATGGGCACTAGCGAGATCTATGCCGCGGTCGAGGCGTTGCCCGAAGTGCTCGATTCGATGGTGATCGATCTCGAGTTTCTCGGCCGCGAAAGCTATCTGGCGCTTTTCGTCGTTCTGCGCGAGGGCCTCGTGCTGGATGCGGCGCTGGAAGCGCGCCTGGCGGCGGCCATCAGGACCTCGCTGTCGCCGCGTTTCGTGCCGGATCAGATTCTGCAGGCGCCGGAAATTCCGCGCACCTTGTCCGGCAAAAAGCAGGAGGTGCCGGTCAAGAAACTGTTTCTCGGCCATGCGCTTGAGAAGGTGGTCAATCGTGAGGCGATGGCGAATCCGCAGTGCGTGGACTGGTACGTGGGGCAAGCTGCTTTGCACGCGGCGCGTCGTCAGGGTTAGCGGGTTACGTTCCCAGAGAGTGGGTGCGCATCCGCGTTGTACGTCGACAGGGTGGACACTGCGCGATCGCATGGATAGCATCAGGTCTTGGTCAATGTTCAGGACATGACGATATGCGTACCGATTCTGCTGCCTGCCTTCCCGACGACCTCGATCACGCGCTGCTGATAGGCCGCGTCTGGCGTCCCGCGCCGGTTGATGGACCGTCGGTCGTCGTGGTCCGCGGCGGCCATGTGTTCGATATCACGTCCACGGTGTCCACCACGGCCGATCTGTTCGACCGGAGCGACGCTGTGCAAATCGCCCGCAACGCGCCGGGCGAAGCGTTAGGTCCCGTGCATGCGCTGCTTGAAGCGAGTCTCGCGCCCGCCGCTAAAACTGGCACGCGATTGCTTGCGCCATGCGATGTGCAGGCCATCAAGGCCTGCGGTGTGACGTTCGCCGTGAGCCTGCTTGAACGGGTGATCGAGGAGCAGGCGGGCGGCGACGCTGCCAAGGCGCTCGACGTGCGCCGGACCATCACGGAACTGATCGGCACCGATCTGGCGAAAATCAAACCCGGCTCGGACGCCGCGATGAAACTGAAGGCGGAACTCGAGCGGCGCGGCGCGTGGTCGCAATACATGGAGGTGGGCATCGGGCCGGACGCTGAAGTGTTTTCGAAGTCGCAACCAATGTCCGCCGTGGGGCTCGGCGCTGACGTCGGTCTGTATCCCACCTCGGTGTGGAACAACCCGGAACCGGAGATCGTGCTGGCTGTGAATAGCGCCGCTCAGATCGTCGGCGCCACGCTGGGTAACGACGTGAACCTGCGCGATATCGAAGGCCGCTCGGCCTTGCTGCTGGGCAAGGCAAAGGACAATAACGGCTCGTGCGCGATCGGGCCGTTTGTGCGCCTGTTCGACGAGCGCTTTACGCTGGATACGGTGCGCGCGGCGAGCTTGTCGCTACACATCGAAGGCACGGACGGTTTCGTGCTCGAGGGCGTGAGCCATATGAAGGAGATCAGCCGCGATCCGGCTGATCTCGTCGCGCAGACCTGCGGCGCACATCATCAGTACCCCGATGGTTTTATGCTGTTCCTCGGCACGATGTTCTCGCCGATCAAGGATCGCGACGCGCCTGGTGCGGGTTTCACGCATCATCTCGGCGATGTCGTGACGATCGCGACGCCTTCGCTCGGGGCGCTGGTGAACACGGTGCAGCTTTCGACCGCAATTCCTCCGTGGACCTTTGGCGTGCGAGCGTTGTATCGAAGCCTGGCGAAACGCGGGCTGCTTTGAGGCCCCGACCTCAGCGTCGGCTTCAGCATTGGCCGGCGCTTCAGCCTCAGCTTAAGGTCAGCCATGCCGCGGTGTTGCCGGGCAACTCACCGTGCGTCTCCAGCGGCTCGCTCGCGACGAGCAAGGTGCCGCGCGGCAGCGCAACGGGCTGCATGCCCAGATTGATCACGCCGCGCAGCGTGCCGTTGTCGAAGACCAGCACGTCCGGCGAGCCGGCAGACTGCCACTCTAATAGGCCCGTACCGAGCGCATAGTCGCGCCGCAAGCGTAGAAGCTGGCGATACAGTTCCAGCGTCGAGCCGCTCACACCGTCCTGACGATCCACGGCATAGCGAGCAAAACTATCCGGCTGCGGCAGCCAGCTTTTTTCGCCGGGACCGAAACCGAACGAGGGCGCATCCGCCTTCCAGGGCAGCGGCACCCGGCAGCCATCACGGCCGATCTCGGCGCCCTGCGTGCGGAAAAACGCCGGATCTTGCCGATAGCGCGCATCCAGCGTGGTGTGCTCCGGCAAGCCCAGTTCCTCGCCCTGGTAGATATAGGCCGATCCCGGTAACGCGAGCGTCAGCAAAGCCGCGGCGCGGGCGCGGCGCAGGCCTAACGCTTCGTCGGGCTGCTCGCCGGCCGCGTCGATGCCCTTGGGGCGCGCGCCCGGCTTGCGCAGACCGTAGCGCGACGTATGGCGGACGGAGTCGTGGTTGGACATCACCCATGTCGTCGGTGCGCCGACCGCCGCCGAGGCCGCCAACGAACTATCGACGACCGCGCGGATTTCGGCCGCGTCCCAGTGGGCAAGCAGGTAGTCGAAGTTGAACGCCTGCTGCATTTCATCGCCGCGAATGTAGCGAGCGAGCCGAGCTTGCGGCGCGATCCACGCTTCGGCCACCATCATCCGTTCACCGGGGTAGGTGTCCAGCAGACGGCGCCAGTGGCGGTAAATCTCATGCACGCCTTCCTGATCCCACATCGGGCTCGTGTTGTTGCCGTGATCCGCGGTGCCTTCCACCATTGCGGCGTGACCGCCCCAGTCGGGTAACCCTGGTGCCTTGATGAGACCATGCGCGACGTCCACCCGGAAGCCATCCACGCCACGGTCCAGCCAGAAGCGCAGCACGTCCTCGAATTCCGCGCGGACCTCGGGGTGATCCCAGTTGAGGTCGGGCTGCTTGCGGTCGAACAGGTGCAGATACCACTGCGAATCCCCCGGCGCGCGAGACCAGGCGTTGCCGCCGAATACGCTCTGCCAGTTGTTCGGTGGAAGGTCGCCGTGCGGACCCTTGCCGTCGCGAAACAGATAACGCGCACGTGCGGCGCTGCCGGGCGGCGACTTCAGCGCCGCCTGGAACCAGGCGTGTTCGTCGGACGTGTGATTGGGCACCAGGTCGACGATCACCTTCATCCCCAGCGCATGGGCCTGGTGTCGCATGCGTTCGAAGTCGTCCAGCGTGCCGAACAGCGGATCCACGACGCGATAGTCGGCCACGTCGTAGCCGGCGTCGGCCTGAGGGGAGCGATAGAACGGCGAGAGCCAGATTGCGTCGATGCCGAGGCGGGCGAGATACGGCAGCCTCGCCGTGATGCCCGGCAGATCGCCGATGCCGTCGCCATTCGCGTCGGCGAAAGAGCGCGGGTAGATCTGGTAGATCACCGCGCTGCGCCACCACTCTGCACCGGCAACCGCTTCGGTTTCGGTTTCGGTTTCGGTTTCGGTTTCGGGGAGGGTGAATTCTTTCGTGCGCATGTTCATGTCGTGTCCCTCTTGTTGGTCTGCCCGGACAGGTCCCCATGCCGGCGCGCAACCCCGATTATGAGGGCCGATGCTGCCAGGAATTTATTGCCGGCCGTACGAGCCTGTTTTCTATCGATCCATGCTCAAGCGAGATCGTTCCCGAGGATTGAGCTGCGTTACATCCGGTAGCAAGCGGGCGGGTTAGGGCTCAGGCGCCGTTGGATGCGACAGCGCCCCCGTGAACGGGGGCGCAGCGGAATCGTCGCACCGGCGTGGCGCGCTTGCTCGTGCAACGGCTTACTGGACGAAGTTCGCATAGGCGGAATTCACATGTGCTTCCTTGATCCGCTGGGCGGAGAGTTCGGCACGGTCCGAAGCCGGCGATGGGTACGAGGTCTTCTCGTCGGCCGCGGTGGTGCCGTTGAGGAACGACTTGTACAGATCTGCCCGGACCTGTTCGCGCGTCAGACCTTGGGGGGCGGTCTGGGCGGGATCGGCATGGGCCGCGCCGGCAAGGAGGGTGACTGTGCTGGCGAGCAAAAGCGTGGCGAGTTGGCGTTTCATGAATGGCAACCTTTGAATGTGAGCGAAGTGAATGAATGGATCCGCACCCCCCATGTCCGGCGTTTCTGACCGGATACGTGTGGTGTGTTCATATCTTCGCAACGTGATCGCAGGCGCCTGCTTGGCAAAGATTAAGGATTTTTTAGCGATTCACGGGGACGCATCGCGTCTGCGGCTTACCTAAAAGATGTTTCATGTTGCACTGCAGCGAATTTGCGATACTGCAGGTTCGCTTCTTCCTGCGCCGGCCTTTACGACGCCGGCCACGCATATCGTGGTAAAAATTTTGACGATCGAAGACGATCAAATCGTCGGGCGCGACATTGTGGATACGCTCAGCGGCGCCGGTTTTGACGTCGAGTGGGTCACGAGCGGCCAGGACGGCATTGCGCGTGCGGTGCATGACGAGTTCGACGTCATCACGCTCGACCGCGTGTTGCCCGGCATCGACGGGTTGACGATTCTGAAGACCATTCGCGGTGTCGGCATCGAGACACCGGTTCTGATGATCAGCGCGTTGTCCGATGTCGATGAACGTGTGCGCGGTTTGCTCGCAGGCGGCGACGACTACATCCCCAAGCCGTTTTCCGCTGAGGAAATGAAGGCGCGTATCGAGGTGCTGCTGCGTAGGCGCGGCCGTCGACAGCAAGCCGCATCGACTGTGCTGCGCGTCGACGATCTCGAACTCGATCTGATTGCCCGTACGGCGACGCGCGGCGAACATGCCGTCGCGCTGCCGCCCGTGGAATTCAAGCTGCTCGAATACTTTGCCCGAAACTCCGGGCAGATCCTGACCCGCACGATGATCTTCCAATCCGTGTGGGACATGCATTTCGATCCGGGCACTAATCTGATCGAGGTCTACGTCGGTCTGCTGCGCAGAAAGATCGACCTGCCGGGCATGCGTCCGCTGCTCAAGACCGTACGCGGATCCGGCTACATGCTAGGGTAACCATGACAATGAGCCTGTGGCGCAGCACGATATTCCGTTTGCTGATGATCTACGCGCTGGTGTTCGCAGGCTCGGTTGGCGGACTCGTGTGGATCAATTACTGGAACTCGGCGAACTACACGGCCATGCAAGCCGACTACAACATCAACTGGCAGTTCCAGTATTTCGCGGCGTTGCCGCGCAACCTCATGCTGAGCCAGATCGATGCGCGTACCAGAACGACGATACGCAGGCCGGTCAACTTCTACGGCGTGTTTGCACCCAACGGCCAGCACCTGACGGGCGACATCGCAAGCAGTCCTGCCGGCGTCAAGCCCGATGGAGACGGCGTCTGGTTGCGCCCGCAACTGATCTCGCCGACCCTGGAGCGGCCGATGTACATGCGCACCCGGGCCACGCGCCTGCCCGACGGCGATCTGCTCGTGATTGCCCGGGACGTGGACGAAATGGCGCGGCTGCGCAGTTACATGCTGGGCGGCATTGCATGGAGCGGAGCGATCGCGCTGCTGGGCGGTCTCGGCTTCGGCATTCTGTGTTCGGCCGTGCAGTTGCGGCGTATCAACGAGATGCGCCGTCTCACGCATCTGATCGCGCAAGGTAACCTCGACACCCGTTTGCCGGAACGAGGCGGCGATGAGCTCGCGTGGCTGTCGCAGATCGTCAATCATATGCTCGACGAAATATCGCGCCTGATGCATGAGGTCAAAAGCGCGTGCGACGGGATTGCGCACGATCTGCGCACGCCGCTCATTCATATCCGCTCGTTGCTGGCGCGCATCGAACCCGCAACGCTGAGCGACGAGGACGCGCAACGCTTGCAGCGCGCCGCGCAGGAAACCGACGAGGTGCTCACGCGCTTCGCCGCGATACTGCGTATTTCGGAGATCGAAGCATTGCATCGCCGGGCCGGCTTCAGCGATGCGGAGATGCATGTGCTGTGCCGGCAGGTGGGCGAACTTTATGCGCCCGTCGCGGCGGCCAGAAACGTCGAGCTGAAACTTGATTTGCAGCACGTGTTACCGGTGCGAGCCGATCATCCGTTGATGTTCGAGGCCCTCGTCAATATCGTGGATAACGCGATCAAGTTTGCGTCGCACGAGGGCGTCGTGGCGATCAAGGTGCAGCAATGCGCGGAGGGACCGCGCATCACGGTGTGCGACGACGGCCCAGGAATCCGTGCCGATGAGCGGGTCGCCGTGCTGCAGCGGTTCTATCGCAGCGAGCGCACACGCGATACGCCGGGTTCGGGGTTGGGTCTTTCCGTGGTGCAGGCGGTTGCCCATCTGCACGACTTCAGGCTGACGCTGGAGGACGCCAATCCCGGCACCTGTGTCGCGCTCGATTGCTGGTCTGAGCGGCACGCTCCATGAGAGGGTGACGTCATGCGCATCTTGTGTGTGGGAACCGGTGGGCGAGCCGGGTATCTGACGGCCGCGCTGATGGAGGCGAATCACAGCGTGTCGAGCGTCGAGCGGATTGTCGATGCGGCTTATCTGGTGGCAATCGAACAGATCGACGCAGTGATCGCGCTGACCGCCGGCGACCCCGCCGACGCCGCCCGCGCGATGATTGCGCGGCCGGAGCATACGGTGCTGGTAGTGATCGACACGCCCGGCGATCAGGATGCGCGCATCGCCGCGCTCTACGCCGGCGCGGACGTGTGCTTCACCGGTCACTACGAGTACGCCGAACTGGACGCGCGACTGCATGCGTTGTGGCGCGAGGCCGGTCAGTCCGAGGTGGATCCGGTAAGGACGGCTGCGTTGTCGGCCGCGGGCATGACGCTCTCGCGCGCCACGCGCAGTCTGATCGGACCGGGTGAGGTGGCGCTTGCCTTGACGCGGCGCGAGTATCTGCTGATGGAGTGCTTGCTGCGCCAGTCCGGTACCGTCGTGCAGCGCGACGATCTGATCGCCTACGTATTCGGCGATGCCGATGGGGACGGCGTTTCATTGCAACGCCTGGTGTCGGCGTTGCGGCGCCGGATCACGGAGTCCGGATGGTGCTTGCGACTGGATACGGTGCCGCGCATCGGCTATAGCCTCGTTCTCGAGGCGGACGACGTGTCGCAGGCACCGGTGCAGGCGCGCTAGTATTGCTCGCTGACTGCCTTGGGAACGAGATAGGTTTGCTTCACGGGATCGAAGCGGATCACGTAGTTGGCGTCGATGTTTTTGTCGCCGCGATTGCCTGTCTCGTGAATCTTGAGCGGGTAGACCTCGTCCGTCGACGCCGTATCGGGCTTGATGTCGAATTCCTTGTCCTCGCAGGCTGACGGCTGCTTGCTGCATCTGTCCGAACCCGTATTGCTCATCGAAACGTCGATGTTCTTTGCGGCGAGGACCAGCTTGTTCGGGCGCGGCAGCCAGATGCTTCGCCCAGTCTCCACATAGCCCTGGAGGACGACGCCGTCTTCGATCACGAAACCATAAAGATGCGGGCCGAGCTGCTGGATGCTGACGTCGGCCGCGTTGCCGAAGTTACCGGATGCGATATTGGTTTGCTTGATGACGGGTTCAAGACCCTTGCCGTCGCCGGTGGGCTTGAGCACGTAGAGGTCGGTTTGCCCACCGGTCGAATCAGGAGCGGACGTCGCGGCGCCGTCCTGGGCCGTATCGACGAAGTTGCCGCACATGGCCAGCAGATAGCGAGGACCGTCGCCCGTCGTCAGGCGTGTAACGTCGCACACGTGATAGGCGTAGCTATCGTCGTCTGCTCGCCATCCCTTGTTGTGGGCGTCCCACTTGCCATAGGTGGTCTCGATGAACTCGCGCACAGCGGGGGCGATCGGTTTGTTCTTTACCGGTTGCGCGGCTAACGCCTGGGCGCAGAGTGTTGCGCCGAGCAACAGCCAACCCATCCGCTCAATCGCCTGGCGAGAGTGACTCAGGAATTGCACTTCGAGCTCCTTGTTTTGTCCAGCTTGATAGGGTTCATTGATGACGCGGCTCGCCCGCCGCATCCGCGACGCTGACCCAGCCGTTTATCGTGCCTTTGTGTGGATTGCGGTACGCAACCTTCAGCCACTGCGCATCGTCGCTGACATCCACGACCTCGACCGCATCGCCGCGCACCAGGTAGCGCGGTGTCGGATTCTCCGTGGGAGTGGCATGCAACGGCAGCCGCTCGACGCTAACATGAATGACGGGCACCTGCTTGTCGTCCGGATCGCTACGGCTCCGCAGCCTGCGGGAAACGACGTTGCCCTGCTCGTCGTAAGTGCGCAGCAAGTCCTCCGGTACATCGCCCTGCGCGGCGTTTTTGCCCAGCAGCTTTTGCAGGTCGTCGTCGTCGAGGCTTTGGGTGGCCTCGTAAAGGTAGAGCCGACCATCCGTTCCATAGCGGTAGGCGTCCACGTACCAGCCCGCGCCGCGGCAGGCGCTGTAGAGCGTGTGCGTCTGCTTGTTCAAGGTGACGCCGAAGAGTCCATCGCAGTTGCCGCCGGCCTTTGCATTGCGCTTCGGTTCCAGCGGCACGAATTGCTGCCCCTTTGGGTCGTAGAGGAAAACCTGATAGCTCTCGTCGACGCCGTCGATAGAAGAGACGGAGGCAAAGTCTTGATGCCCGTCGAAATTGAAGTCATTGACCTCGAGACGGTAGTGCGCATCATCGTCGGAGTTGTCGATCTTCAGTCGCTGGGTCTTGCCGCTCGGGGTAAAGCGGACCAGCACCGCGTCCTCGGCTTGCTGAACGCGAGCGGTCACGCCCTGATCGACCTGGATCGTGAGGACTTCCGGTGTTGCATACGCGGAGAGTGCGGCAGAGGCGAGGGCAATCGCAAACGGGATGAGGGCGGGTTTCATCGGCATGGGTTCGTTCTTCTCGATCGCAGTGAGGGATTCGCGCACGGTTAGCGGGTCGGCTTTTACATCGCCTGCATAGCAGCGTAAGCGTTGTGAAGGCCGGTCATTGCGCACCCGCTTTGCACGATGGCGGCAAGCGCCACTTCCACGCTCCGTTGATCTTCACGAGCTTCGCCAGCTCGTTGTTAGCGCTGCAATTTACCTTGGCGACGAGTTCCCCGCTGGCGGTCCAGGCTGGTGAGTCTAGCGAAATGGCGCTACTGTGCGGGGTGGATGGTTCGACGAAACTCGGTCCCTTCCACGACACCTTGCCGTCGATGCTATGGATCGTCCACATCGGACCGTCCATACCGTCGATCTGTTCCGAGGCCAGATATGCCCGGCGGTCCGGCGAGAACATCACTTCCTGACCGGCGTCCAAAATGCGCCCGGTGCGCTCGTCGATCAGCTTGCCGGTGAACACGTCGCCCTCGCGATCGGCGATAAGGGAATAGCCTTCCTTGTGACCGCAATAGGTATAGCTGGTGCCATCAAGCGGTTCGTCGTAGGGCGGCGTATCTTTAAACGTCAGTTCCTTGCCGGCCACCGTCAAGCGCAGTTCGTGGATGGAGCGGCGCACCGCCATTCCGTTCGCCGCACGCAACAGCTTCGCTTCCTGCTGTTGATCGCCGATGTCGCAGTCGAGCGACACCGCCGATGTTTGGGACCACGCCGCCTGATTCAATATCAATGTGGACGCTAATACCAGCGGGTAAAGCAAACCATGCAATTTGAATCGCATCATGCGAGTCCCTGAAGCAGTTGTATTTTTTGTGTCGCCGTGGGGCAGCCGTGAAATGGCGGGATGTATGGCCTGGTTTCACTTTGAATAGGGCGGCTGCGCGGCTTCGTGATTATCGTTGGAAATGTTTCGGCCTTCAATCTAGGCTTTAAGATTGAAGCGGGCGATTCAAGCGGGCGCGGCACACGGCATATGCTCATCGGCCGTTGTGATGCAAAGCTGGAGTCATTGCCTCGCGCAGCGTCGTAAAGGACGAGGCGATTAACAAGCGGGAGAGGGGGCTACTGCGAAGAGAGAGATGAGGTGCCCGACGGAGTTCGGGCAATAGCGAAGGCCGATTCAGCCGACGCCATCAACAAAAAGGGCCCTGGTTTTCAAACAACATCAACCAGAGCCCTTTTTGCATTTACCGATCGAGGAACGACTTCAGTCGATCCGCGCGGCTAGGATGCATCAGCTTGCGCATCGCCTTGCTTTCGATCTGGCGGATCCGCTCGCGCGTGACGTCGAACTGCTTGCCGACTTCTTCGAGCGTGTGGTCCGACTTCGTGTCGATACCGTAGCGCATGCGCAAAACCTTCGCTTCGCGCGGCGACAGGGAATCGAGCGCGTCGTCGATCGCAATCCGCAGGTCGGCCTGAACCGCAGCTTCCGCCGGCGACGTGGCCGAGGAGTCTTCGATCATGTCGCCCAGCGTGGCGTCGCCGTCTTCGCCCATCGGCGTTTCCATCGAAACCGGCTGGCGGGCGATCTTCAGGATGCTGCGGACCTTCTCTTCCGACAGATCCATCCGTGCAGCCAGCACCGACGGATGCGCTTCCTGTCCGGTCTGTTGCAGGATTTCGCGCGAAATGCGGTTCAGCTTGTTGATCGTCTCGATCATGTGCACCGGCACACGAATCGTGCGCGCCTGATCTGCCAGCGAACGCGTGACCGCCTGACGGACCCACCACGTGGCGTACGTGGAGAACTTCCAGCCACGACGATATTCGAACTTGTCCACCGCTTTCATCAGACCGATGTTGCCTTCCTGGATCAGATCCAGGAACTGCATGCCGCGGTTGACGTACTTCTTCGCGATCGAGATCACGAGACGCAGATTCGCCTCGATCATCTCGCTCTTTGCCTTGCGCATCTTCGCTTCGGCCGCAACCATCTTGCGGTTGATTTCCTTCAACTGCTTCAGCGGCAGCGCGACGGTGGCTTCGATGGCGATCAGCTTTTGCTGTTCGGCTTGAATGGCCGGCAGGTTGCGCTCCAGCGCGGCGCCGAATTCCTTGGACTTGGCGGCCATGCGCATGGTCCAGTCCAGATCGGTTTCGTGGCCGGGGAACGACTCGATAAACAGATCGCGCGGCATGCCGCTCTTTTCCAGCACGATTTGCTGGAGGCGCCGTTCAATCGCGCGGACCTGCGTCACCTGGTGGTGCACGTCGCCGCACAGACGGTCGATCGTACGTGCGGTGAAGCGCAGTGCGGCCAGTTCTTGCTGGATGTCCTCACGAGCACGCAGGTGCGCCGCGGAAGACGAGCCGTCCTTCGCATGCAGCGAGCTGACTTCTTCGAAACGCGTGCGGACGCGAGCGAAAATCTCGAGGCAGTCGGCTGTCAGCTTCTTCAGACGGGCTTCGTCGACTGCGCTGGAATCTGCGCCGATGTCGTCGTCACCGTCGCTGTCGTCGCTGTCGGCGGCGTCCGTGTCCAGATCCGCGGCGGCTTCGACGCTGTCGTCCGCGACTTCTTCGGCGTTGGTGTTTTCGTTCAGGCCGTCGACCAGTTCGTCGATACGCAGCTCGCCGGCGGCGACCTGGTCGGCGCTGGCCAGAATAGCCGACACCGCCGACGGGCAGGCAGCAATCGCCTGCACCATTTCGTGCAGGCCATCTTCGATGCGCTTGGCAATGGCGATTTCGCCGGCACGGGTCAGCAGTTCCGTCGCACCCATTTCACGCATGTACATGCGCACGGGGTCGGTGGTACGGCCGAATTCAGAATCGACCGTCGACAGCGCGACTTCCGCTTCTTCGTCCGCCTGGTCGTCGGAGACGACCGGCGAGTTGGCGTTCAGCAGCAGCGCTTCAGCGTCGGGTGCCGTCTCGTAGACCGCCACGCCCATGTCGTTGAAGGTGGCGACGATGGTTTCCATCGCCGCGGTTTGCGCGAAGTTGTCGGGCAGGTGGTCGTTGATCTGCGCGTGGGTCAGGTAGCCGCGCTCCTTGCCCAACTGGATCAGCGCGCGCATCTGGCGTTGCTGCTCTTCGACTTGCTGCGACGTTTCGGCTGCAACCGGGATCGCTTTACCCGCGCCCTTGCCTTTGGCGGTTCGCCCGGCAGGGGCCTTGATTGAGTATCCGGCCGTGTTGTCTCCGGAATCATCCCGATCGAAAGGGTTCAATGTCTTCTCCTCGAAGGCTTCGCTGTGAGGCGCAAGACGCGGCGCTCAGGCGTTTCGGCTAGGCCGCAACATCACCTGAGTGATACATGCGGCTGGTTTGTCTATGCTCGCAAAGAGCGAAAAGATTGGCCCGCGTGAAGCGGGCCCATAGAGGCGCGCGAAATTCGCGCGGCCAGCGATTATATACGAACTTGGGGGCGAACTCTCGTCAGGCAAGAGATATATATTCAGGAAAGGTCAAGTGGTGCGTGCCCTAGGGGCAGATCATCCGCGCTCACGGCTTCCTCGTCGTCGTGCGGCCTTTCCGTTTGCTCCCATATGTAGGGGCGTCTCACTGCAAGACAAGGTGCCGCCGTGAGATACGTGAGCGGCGCGCGACGCGTGCTCGTGGCGCG
>Ga0302228_10000196_pt1 | contig 55235 bp, 47 predicted proteins | sample II_Palsa_N1_2_FD_193519 | JGI IMG/M metagenome (GOLD analysis project Ga0302228, IMG submission 193519) | Peat permafrost microbial communities from Stordalen Mire near Abisko, Sweden - II_Palsa_N1_2 | ecosystem: Environmental > Terrestrial > Soil > Palsa > Peat permafrost | place: Sweden... | reverse complement strand
ATCGATGGAATGTGGGTATCGGCGCGGCGCTTTTAACGGCGGCCCGCACCCGTTTGCAGGATCTCGGATTCCGTCATGCACTGCCCTGGGTAATGGCGGGAAACATTCGCGCGGAACGTTTTTATCGTAACGACCAATGGGTATCCGACGGCCTCCGCCGCAGCGCTTCGGTGTGGGGCGTGATGGTGGATGAAGTCCGCTATCGGCGCACGCTTCAGGCGCGCTAACCGTAGCTTCGACAACCGAAGTGATCCCACGGTTCGCCCTTCGACTTCGCCGCTCCGCGGCTACGCTCGGGGCGAACCGTGGGATGGAGGAAGTTGGAACGGCTGCGTGCTACTAGGGACGGCAATGCCGACTAGGTGGCGCAGGCAAGTCATCCGCTTGTCATCCCGCGCTGTTTGAATCGCCGGCAACTCATCAGGCACGGCTCAGTCGTGCCTTTCTTTTGCCCAGGGGAAAACCAGCCATGAAGAAAGCGTTGATCGTCCTGTCCCTCGCCGGCCTGCTCTGCATGTCCGCTGCGCAGGCTGCCACGTCGCGTACGAGTTGGGTGGTGTCGCAGGTCTATAACTACAACCATCCTTTCGCGACCACTGATAGCACCGACCTCGCCACCAAGATGTCGACCATGGCTGGCGATGCGTTCGATTTCTATCGCGGCACCGACCATATTTTCTATCAGGACATGGCAACCCTGCCGGCATCGAACTACGTCACCACGCAGACCGGCTACACCTGGATTGGTGGCGATGCCCACATCGACAACTTCGGCGCCTGGCAGGACAGCGGCAGCAACAACGTGTTCTCCGTGGATGACTTCGACGAAGGCTACCTCGGCCAATACGTATGGGACCTGCGCCGCCTGGCCACGAGCATGGTGCTGGCCGGTCGCGCCAACGGCATCGCGGACAGCGACATCACCACCGCCATCAACACGATGGTGGGCGCCTATGTCAGCGAAATGAATACCTTCATGGGGAGTAGCGCCGAACTGAGTTTCCAGTTGAAAAATGGCAATACGTCCGGCGCGGTGCAGACCATCATCGGCGATTCCAAAAGTGACTCCCGCTCCAGCCTGCTGAGCAAGTACACGCAGGTCGCCAGTGGCGTGCGCAAGTTCCAGACGATCGCCAATACCCTGGTCACGGTGAACAGCACCACGTACAACAACATCGCCGCCGCGATGAACAGCTACATCAGCACCATCGCATCCTCCAAGCAGTACAGCGCCAGCTATTACCAGGTGAAGGACATCCGCCAGAAGCTCGGCTCCGGCGTTGGCAGCCTCGGCAAGCTGCGCTATTACATCCTGATCGAAGGCCCCTCTACATCCACCTCCGACGACGTGATCCTTGAGATCAAACAGGAAACGACCAGCGCCGTGGCCGAAGTAAACAATGGTCAGCTACCAGCCGCCGACTACAACAACAATGAAGCCAACCGTGTGGCGATGACGGCCAAGGCGCAGACCTTGAACGCGGATGTTCTGATCGGCTACGCCACGATCAACGGGCTGACTTATTTCTTCCATGAAAAATCCCCGTTTGAAGAAGACTTCGACTTCACCCAGCTGACCAGCGCCGGCAAATTGAACACCGCCGCCACCTATCTGGGTCAGGCACTCGCGTCCGCCCACGCCATTTCCGACCAGGATTACAACAGCGCAATTGTCCCCTACAGCATCGACAAACAGGTCAGTAGCGCCGTCAGCAGCACCAGCGGCCTGGAGTCGGAGATTTCCACGTTTGCCTTCAGCTATGCGGCCCAGGTCAATTTGGATTGGCAGTCGTTCGTCAGTGCGTATAAAGCGGGCACACCGCTGTACTGAGCATCGGTCAGGGCATGGCTCGGCGCGTTTCGACACCATGCCCACTGGCCTCGCTGGACCTGCGATCAAGAACGCGGCATCCGACCATAGTCAACACACTTTCGCACACGCACCTGACCACCGTTGTCAGACGGCAACATAAAAAAGCCCGACGCCACCTCGCGTCGGGCTTCCATGACCGCCATGCAAACGATCAATCGTGTGACTTGGCTACCACGCTGCCGTCATCCGGATCGACCAGTAGATCGACGTCAGTGCCATGTTCGGTCTTTGCTTCAGCGGCCCACAGACCGCCGTCGAATTTTACGTCCTTGATGTTCTGGAAGCCGGCCGTAGCCAACTTGGCGCTGATTTCGTCCTTGCTGAGCTTGGACGGCGCATCGGCGGGATAGACCTTGCCGTTCACCGGTCCGACCGCAAGCTTGACCCACTGCTTGTTGCCGCCGCGCGCCTCGCTGCGCCACACGCCATCCTTGAATTTCAGGTCCTTCACTTCCTTGTAGCCAGCGTTGGCGATAGCGGTCTTGACCGCATCCTCGGTCGAACCGCCTGTGGGCGGCTGAGTGCCCCATGTCGTTACCGTGGTGGTGTGATGCGACGTGCTGGTCGTCGACGCAGCGGCGGCAGGCATGTCCTGTGCGAGGGCAGCGCCAAAAACCGATAGGCCAATCAACAGGGGAAGCATGCGCTTGATCATGAGGAACTCCTTGAGTGTCAAAGCGAAGGTGTCGTCAGCTTGCGCAGGCGACGTTCATACCGGTGTGAATCGGCAACTCACATTAGGCGTCGATTCATACAACGTCGATGGGACCACGATGTGCGGAACGGCAGTGTGAAAGCGTTTATCAGAGCTGGGCCTGTTCACCGCATCTTTCCGGCGTCGCGAACACACTCATGCAGAACTGTGGCGACGGTCTAAACCCTGGCCGGCCGAACAGCATCAGATGCCGGATGCAGGTCGTTCGCCCCATCTTTCAGGTTATCAAGGGAACTCGATGAAACCTTTGCTTGCCAGCTTGCTCGCGATCGGACTGCTGATGGCTTCCGGCTCCGCCTGGCCTCAGCTTGTGCCTGGCTCCATGGACGTACGCTGGAACGAAGGCGCCGAGGATTGTGCCGCGCATCCGCAACCCGCCATCCAGGTGCATCGATACAACGATCACACCTACGTCCTGAGCGAAAACCCCTGCGCCACGTTCGAGGCGCCTTTCATGTATTTGTTGGTGGGCTCAGCCAAGGCGCTTCTCATCGATACCGGCGACGTCACGGATCCCAAACAGATGCCGCTGGCACGGACGGTGATGGATCTGCTGCCCGCAATAGGGCCGGCGAAGATGCCGCTGATCGTCGTGCATACGCATGGGCATCTGGACCACCGCGCTGGCGATTCCCAATTTCAGCACCTGCCCAATGTCCAGGTGATACCTGCCGATCTGGATCATGTGCAAAAGTACTTCGGCTTTGCTGATTGGCCGAACGGGCTTGCCCAGGTTGATCTGGGCGATCGGACGATCGATGTGATCCCTACGCCGGGCCACTATCCGTCGCACATTTCGTTTTACGATCGGAACACGGGACTCTTCTTCTCGGGCGATTTTCTGCTGCCCGGCCGTCTTCTCATCGACAACATCCATGAAGACATGGCCAGCGCAAAACGTGCGGCCGATTTCGTCAGAGACCGCCCCGTCAGTTACGTACTGGGCGGGCATGTCGAGATGAATCTTCAGGGCGAAGCCTATGCGTGGGGCTCGAATGACCATCCGCATGAACGTCCCTTGCAGATGACGAAGCAGGACCTGCTTAGACTGCCAACCATCTTGAGCGGCTTCCACTTTCTATACGCAGAAAACGCCGGCTTCACGATCATCGACCAGCCTCAGGAGCTGTGGCTACTAGGACTGGTGGCGATCATCGTGTTGTTTGCGCTGGGCCTTTTGCTGCACTGGTATCTTCGTCGCCGGAAAAAGCGCAGGCAACGTCAGGCCTTCTCCTCAATCTGATCGGTCAAGCTCTGCAGGGAAAAGCACGAAGGGCTTTGCCCAGACGGTTCGCGGCGTCGAAGCACAGTGCGTTCACTAACGCGATTACTGCACGCTCACGTGACCATCGCCGATGCCGAGACATAAACGGCCGAGCCTTGGTAGAAGCAGGTCACGCAGCGAACAGGTGCGTCGGTTTTCTTTCGTATCGGGCGATGGTTGAATCGGCGCATCGGTCAATCGACGGACCAGTTCCAGGTCGCTGATATACCCATGCAGGAACAGCATGTCGGTCCAGAGCGAGCTCATGCGAGCCTCCGGTTGGATGAATGGTGGGAGCGTCGGCGTTGAGCGATCCAGCCACAGCAGGTCAACGATGCCGGCGGGCTTTCGATATCAGGTTCGGTTTCTTCAGCGACGCGATGAATCGCGTGGATCACCAAGACTCATCAATCGACGGTTTCGCCTGTCAACGGTGTTGCCAGCATGGATGGCCGTTGAATGAAGGCTCGGTACCACGCGGACAAACGGGGCCGGCCGCGCTCGAAAGCGGGCAGTTCGCGAAACTCGAGCCAGCTCAGCGCGGTGCCGAGGGCGATCTGGCCGATGTCGATGTGGTGGGTGTCGGCTTCGATACTTACACCCTCGCGCTCCAGGAAATCGTAGGCCGCCAGCAGCTTCTCGATCTGGCCGTCCCGCATCGCGGGATAACGATAGGGTTCGGGACGTCGATCGGTCTCGTGGCGCACGGCGATGCCGGCCTCGCATAAACCCTGCGCGAGAGCTTGAATCCGCAGGGTGGAGAAGTGCGCGCGACCCTCAGTTGGTATGACCCTGGCGCCGTCGTGTAGTCCGTCGAGGTATTCGCAGATCACGTTCGAATCGAATAACGCCGTGCCGTCGTCGAGTAACAGCACAGGTACTTTGCCGAGTGGATTCACCCGAAAGACCTCCTCATTGCGCCGTGTTGGGCTGGTCTCGTGATGGATGACTTCAATTCGGTCCGCCAGTCCGATTTCGTGCGCAAGAACGAGCACCTTGCGCGCGTAAGGTGAATGCGTCTGATAGAAGAGTTTCATGCTTGGATTCCTTCAATGAAGTGGTTGGCCGCTTCGGTACCGATCAGCAGCACGCGCGAGTGACTATCGAGGTCGAGTTGTTGTCGAGCGTTGTCATCAGCACAGGCGACCATCAGTCCCGCTGCACCGGCTGCACCGCACGCAGAGACAGGCGCAGCTCGTTCAGCAAGCCGATCCGCCGCATCGTCGGCATCCGCATCGGACACGAGCATGAAAGCGTCAGCCAGATGAGAGAGCAGTTGGAACGCAAGTAGCGAAGGCTCCTTGCAGTCGAGGCGCCCAAGCCGGCTTGCGGGGCCCGCGACCCGCACGCAGCGACCTTGACGGACACTTTCCAAAAGGCAGGGCGCCGCTTCGGGCTCGACGACAACCAACTTGAATGCTTCGCCCCAGCGATCTCGCAGATACCCCGCAACCGCCGCGGCGAGGCCGCCTACGCCTGCCTGCACGAAGACATGCGTGGCCGGTCCATTCGCCGCCTCCATGACCTCCGCGATTTCTTCAAGCATGACCGTATAGCCGCGCATGACGGCGAGCGGTATCGCCGTATATCCGGGCCAGGAGCTGTCCGACACCAGATCCCAATGCTGCTGCTCGGCCTGCGCCTGAGCCAGGGCCATGCACTGCTCATACGTGGCGCCGCCACGCGACACCGTTGCATCTTGTTCGCGCAATGCTGCAGCGAAACTTTCCGGCACGGTGTCGCCCAGCCAGACGACGGCCCTGGCTCCAAAGGCACGAGCCCCCGCCGCCACCGAGAGACCATGATTTCCAGCGCTGGCACAGATAACCGTCATGTCACCAGCGATCGATCGAATCGATGGAGAGCAAAGCTCTTCGGGCCCGATCGACCGACCGAGTGCGGCTTCCGCTCTCGCCATTACCAGCCATCCGACAGCGTAGGCACCGCCGAGCGCCTTGAAACTGGACAGCCCCACCCGACTCCATTCCGCCTTGAGATATACGCCGGCGAGATCCAGTTCCGCCGCCAGATCAGCAAGTGATAGCAGCGGCGTGGCGTGATACGCAGGACAAAGATCGAAGAAGCGACGCGCATCTTCAGCGTGTGATCGTCCGATGAGCTCGCGGTCGGAGGGCAGATAAACGGAGCGGTGGGGATTGAGAAACACGCGATACGCCCGATCGAAAGATGCATGCATTTTGGCGACAGGCGGCGCGGATGAGCCGCATTTTTACGGTCCACCAAGGTTGCTCGGCCGCATTTTTTCGCGTATTCATGCGGCATGACGCCAGACGCCTCTCTCGATGACTTCGACCGCGAAATTCTCCGTCGGGTGCAACTCGATGCTCGCGCAACCGGCGAGGATATCGGTGCCGACATCGGCCTTTCCGCCGCGGCGGTCCAACGTCGGCTGAAACGCCTGCGCCAGCTGGGCATCATCGTCGCTGAGGTGGCGGTGGTGAATCCCGCCGCCGTCGGACAAGCCATGACCTTCATCGTCGGGGTCGAGCTGGAGCGCGAGCGCGCTGACATGCTCGACGCGTTCCGCAGCGCTGCTCGTGCCGACTCCAACGTGCAACAGTGCTACTACGTCACCGGCGAAGCGGATTTCATCCTGATCGTGGTGGCACGCGACATGGACGACTTCGAGTCGTTCACCCGGCGCCTGCTGTTCGACAATGTGAACATCCGACGTTTCACCACCAGCGTAGTGATGGCCCGTGACAAGGTTGGCAATGCGATTCCCATTTAGGCCTGGGCACCCGGTTTCGCCAGCGCCGTAAGTTGGGGTGGGCAACGCGAAGCCCAATATCCGTCGCCACCATGTTGGGCTTCGCTTTGCTCACCCCAACCTACATCGCGGATCCAGACCCGCGCCTTATCCGCACGCACCGCTCTTCGACGAAGACACGCGTCAACTGCTCATGGTTGATTGATCGTTGCGCTCCAGTCGATCGCGGTGCGCGACTCAGCTTCCGCCGAGGAAACGATAGCCCACACCGGGCTCCGTCTTCAGCCAACGTGGCGTGGCGGGATCGTCTCCCAACTTCTGCCGCAGTTTGCCGAGCACGATGCGCAGATACTGACTGTCGCTGGTATGCGTCGGGCCCCACACTTCGCGTAGCAGTTGCTGTTGGGTGACTACACGCCCCGCATGACGCAGCAGCATGGCCAATACCGCGTATTCCTTGCGAGTGAGCGCCAGCGGAGCACCTTCCAGGGTTACTTCGCGCCGCGCCAGATCGATCGCCAGATGGCCGTCGTCGTAACGCGGGGACAGCGTCGGTTCGTCAGGCCGGTTGCGTAGCAGAACGCGCAGTCGCGCCATCAGCTCCTGGATCCCGAACGGTTTGGTCACGTAATCATTCGCACCGTGATCGAGCGCGCGTACTTTCTCGCTTTCGGCATCGCGCACGGACAGCATCAGTACCGGCACCTGGCTCCACTGACGCAACTCGGCCAGTACCGCATGGCCCTCCATGTCGGGCAGTCCGATATCGAGAATCACCAGGTCCGGCGTGCGCGTTGCGGCCAACGCGAGGCCTTCTGTGGCCGTGGCAGCCAGCAGCACTTCATAGCCTTCGGCGCGCAGGCCGATGTCGAGGAAACGACGGATCTGCGCCTCGTCGTCGATCACCAGCACGCGAGGGGATGAGTTCATGACGGCCTGATCAAGGTTGGGTATCGGGCGGTGGCGGCAGTGGCAGGGTAATACGAATCGTGGTGCCGCCGCCGTCGCGTGGCAAGGCTTCCACGCTGCCCCCGTGGGCGCCGATCATGCCCCGGCAAATCGCCAGGCCCAGACCCGTACCCTGGGTTGCGCGATCGCCACGCGATACGGAATAGAACATGTCGAAGATCAGCGCCCGCTCCGCTTCCGGGATGCCCGGCCCGCGGTCGCTGACGTCGATCAGCAGCTTTCCATCACGGCTGTGCACGACGACCTGCACCGCTTCTTCGGCCGACGTAAAACGCGCCGCGTTCTCCAGAATATTGAACAGCGCCTGCTCGATCAGTGCTGGATGCACGAACAGCAGCACGGTGTCGTGTGGCAAAGCCGTTTCAACCCGCAGTGAGGGGAACAGCTTGCGCAACCGGCCGACCGCGGCAACCACGATTTCGGTCGCGTCGGTCCAGTCGCGATTCAACTTCAGCGTGCCGTGCCCGAGCTTGGTCATGTCGAGCAGGTTCTGAATGTAGCGGTCCAGCCGCTGGCCTTCGCCGAGAATAGCCTCCAGCAACTCACGCCGCTCGCCGGACGGCAGCTGATCGCCATAGCTCGCCAGGGTGCCAGCTGAACCGATCATCGATGCCAGTGGCGAACGCAAATCGTGCGATACCGAGGACAACAACGCATTGCGCAGTCGTTCGGTTTCACCCTGGACGCGTGCGCCTTCCAGTTCATCACCGAGCCTGGCGCGTTCCAGCGCCTGGCCGATATCCTGCACCATCGCCAGCGCGAGGCTGCGCTGATCCGGATCAGGTTCATTGTTGCCTTTGGGGAACCGCAACGCCGCAACACCGCGTCGATTTTCCTCGCTGCCAAAGGGTAAGGTCCAACAAGGCGCCGCATTGAGCGTGTCCGTGTAACGACCAGCCTGCTCCGCGTGCCGCTCACACCAGTCGGCCGCCGCCAGATCCTGCGTCATGAGGGCCATCTCACGGGGCACGGCGGCGGCGACCTGCAGGTTGCCGTCAGCAGCTCGCGACAGGATCGCCACTTCGCAGCGCAGGGCGTGAGCCAGCGCATCGGCGCCTACCTTGCGAATGCCGTCGGCGTCGGCGCTGGTGGCCAGCCGCTGGCCCAGTGCGAGCAAGGCGCGCGTATAAACATGAGCTGCCCGCAGCGATTCAACCTGACTGGCCAGCCGGGTTGCCAGCCGGCTACAAACCAGTGCGGCGATCAGAAACAGACTGACGGCCAGCACGTCGTCGAAGTTCGCGATCTCCAGCGTGTAGCGTGGCGGCGCGAAGAAGAAGTTGTACCCAAGAAAACATAGAATGGCCGTATAGACGGCCACTGCCATGCGCGTGCGAACGGCGACAACCAGCACCGCGGTGAGGAAAATAAGCGACAGGTTGGCAACCGACAGATAGCGGTCGGCGACGAAAGACAAGCCGAACGCGACCAGCGTCGCCAAGGTGGCATAGATGTATTCGCCGCGACGCCCCACACCGCCAGGCAGATTCAGCAGACGCAACTTGCGCCGTGCCTGCGCGCGTTCGGTAGGGGTGGCGATGATGGTCAATTCGAGATGCGCACCGCGACGCAGCAACAGCTGGGTCAACGATCGACCCAGCATGCGCGCCACGACACGTTCACGGGTGCGGCCGAGAATAATCTGGCCGACCCCTTCGCGATCGGCATGGGCGATCAGCTCATCGGCAATCGCGTGACCACGCAGCACCACGGTGTCGCCGCCGAGCCGACGCGCAAGCCGCATGGCACCCTCCAGTCGCTCGCGACGACCCTGATCCAGGGTCGAGCCGGTATCGACGAACGCGACGCTCCAGGGCGCGCCGCGGCGTTCGGCGATGCGACGTGCCACACGTACCAGGTATTCACTTTGGGCGTGACCGTCGATGGCGGCCAGCACGCGCCGGCGTACCGGCATCACGCCGCCACGCGCCAGCATGTGCTCGCGCAGGTCGCTGTCGACATGGCCTGCGATGGTGTCCACCGCCAGTTCGCGCAGCGCTGCCAGGTTGGTCGGCGAGAAGAACGCGTCCAGCGCGGCCGCCGCGGTCTCCGGCACGTAAACCTTGCCTTGCTTCAGGCGCTGGATCAGCTCGCGCGGAGGCAGGTCGATCAGCACGATGTCACGCGCACGATCGAGGAACGCGTCTGGCACCGTCTCGCGCACAGTCACGCCAGTGATTCGTCGCACCTGATCGTTGAGGCTTTCCAGGTGCTGCACGTTGAGTGCGGTATACACCTCAATGCCGGCGTCGAGCAGTTCGGCGATGTCCTGCCAGCGCCGCTCATGGCGACCACCCGGTAAATTACGGTGGGCCAGTTCATCGACGAGCACCACGGCGGGCTTGCGCACCAACGCGGCGTCCAGATCGAATTCGCTGAAATCGCGGCCACGATAATTTACCGGCCGGCGTGGCAGCTGCTCCAGTCCGTCCACCAGTGCTGCGGTTTCCGCCCGACCGTGGGTTTCGACCAGGCCCACCACCACGTCTACACCCTGGCGCTTCAGCTCACGTGCCGCTGACAACATCGCATAGGTTTTCCCGACGCCGGGTGCGGCGCCGAGAAAAACCTTGAGACGGTGGTTGCGCTCGTCACGTTCGGTGCTCAGCAGGGCATCGGCACGCGCTTCTCTGGATGGTTCGCTCATGCAGGATCGCCGATGGGAGTCGCAGATGATTGGGGCTCGCTACCTTAGCGCCAAAGTCTAGTGCGCTGGCAAGGCATCCAGCGCAAGGTTGAGCTGTAGCACATTGACCCGTGGCTCGCCGAGCAGGCCCAGCTGACGTCCCGACGTAGCCTGGGCGATCAGAGCACTCAGCTGCGCGTCGCTAAGGCCACGTGCCTTCGCCACACGGCCAAGCTGATACTGCGCCGCGGCCGGGCTGATTTCCGGATCGAGGCCGCTGCCCGATGAAGTGACCAGATCCACCGGTACCGGTGCATGATTGCCGGGATCAGCCGATTGCAATGCGGCGATCCGCTGCTTCACCGCATCGGTCAGCGCGGGGTTGGTCGGGCCGCTATTGGAGCCACCGGAGGCCATGCCGTTGTTGGCCTGCGGCGAAGTCGCCGACGGCCGGCCCCAGAAGTACTTCGGCGCGGTGAACGACTGGCCGATCAGCTTGGAACCAATCGGCTGGCCGTTCTTTGCGATCAAGCTGCCATTGGCCTGTGACGGAAAGAGCAGTTGCGACAGTCCGGTAACCAGCAACGGATAGGCGATGCCGGTGATGACCGTCATCACCAGCAACATCATTAGTGAATTACGTAACAACCTGCTCATGGCAGCACCATCAGTTGGGAAATCAAAAAAAGCTAACGGATCGTCAGCACTGTCGCGCAAACAGAACCTGCTCAAAAATGAAAGATAATGTCACCCGACAGAATCGTCTCGCGGGACTTGTTTGGAAGAATGCCCGCGTTTGAATTTCCGTTGAATGCATCCCCATTCAGAGAATGGTACGTCGCGATTTCCGGCCGCACTTCGAGTTGCGGGGAGAACCAGTGCTGCCAACCAAGCGCGAAGTTCACGTAGCGAGTTGCGACGCCTGTACGTTGGCCATTCTTGTCCCAGAAATACTCCGGCCGGAACGAAAAGTTGTTCATGGGATCCGGGCTGTAGTTGAGATACGCAACGCTGGCCAGCGTGCTGGCTCGGCACGTCAGCTCCGTAGCGTTGCGGCAGACAGCCAGATCGGGGGCGTTGTACTGGATGAATCGTGACGAGAACGGCGCTCCCCCATTGGCATAGATGGTTTGCACGTCGCTATTGAGCGAGTTGGGAACGCGGTTCTCATAAAGGTCATAGGCCTCGTAAGAAATATGCCAATGCTCATTGAACGTATGGTAGACCGTGAAGCCATACCACTGCAGATTGTTGTAACCATATCGTCCTGAGTTGATGGCATCCGCGCACGGCATGATGGCGGTCTTGCCATCGTCGCTGAGATAGCGAACGCATGCCGACACCGACGGCATGGAACCCGGATCCGTCTTGAAGTTCGCGTTTGGATAGAGCGGGTTGTATCCAACCTGGCCGGGGCCGGTGCCTGGGACGTTCGGATACGGGTTGTTCTCCCGCTGATTCAAGTGCGTCGGAAAGGCCTCGGTACCGTCCGTCACGCCGAGTAGCACGGTCCAGTTCTTGTTGACAGCCAACGTGCCTTCCAGACCAGTGTTCGTATAATTATCGAACGAATAGGTCATCGAATGCGTGTACATGTAGTTGTTTGGCGCGAGCTGTGCTTCGATATCCGGTATGGAAATAAAGCGTCCGAAACGCAGCATCAGACCGTCGGCGACAAAGGGAATGTAGATCTCGCCGTACAACATCGGGAAGTCGTAACCATTGACCTTGTTTTCGTTCAGCAATTGGTAGCTGGCGAATCCATACGACGTGGTATAGCGGTAGTTTTCGCCATACAACATTGAAATACGCATACCCCAATCGATGTGGTCGGTCTGAACCGTGTCGGGGAAACGGTCCAGATACAGCACGAACTGGTCAAATTCCAATGTGTTGGGCGTATACGCATACGCCGCGGGCGCATTGCCACCGGGCTTCGTCGTACTCGTGCTCAGGTTGCCGCCACCATTGACCCAGCCATAGAGCTGGAAATTGTTTCGGGTGAGCCAATTGCCGAAAGCGGTGTTGCCCAATGCCGTCATCAACGGACTGTCGACCGAATTCGGGCGCGTCACACCGAGTGATGTGGTTCCGCCGTAGGGCCACTCGGTAAACGGCATCGGGGGCGTGGACTGCGCGGCTGGCGCCCAATCTGCTCGCCTCGCTGCAGGTGCCTTCGGGTCCGTGGGAGCCGCTGCCTGGCCCCACTCGAGCTTGTAGTAGTTCGTCAGGCGTTCCCAGAAACCCGTTCCCAGGTAGTCATCGAGGCAGTCGAAATTCCTGTAGGGGTCGCAATTGCCGCTGGGTCCGCGAGCGGTTGCCGAAGACACCGCCGGCGCAGTGACCGCCGACTGTGGCGCTGCTGCTGCGCCCGCGCTTTCAATGCCGGTGGTTGCTGCCATCGCGTGCCCGGTCGGAATCATCGCCATTAAAACAGCGGCGGCCAGTGTTTTCTTGTACTGCATGGGTTGTCCTTGCACTCCGGCATCTGCCGGACTTTCTTTGGTTGAGATGGTTATGGGAATCGTGCGATATGGCTGTCAAATGCCGGCGTATCCGCCAAGCACGTAATCGTCTTCGGCGCTGGTACCACGCAAAGAATCAGTAGTCGTACTCGATGCCGCGTCTTGGACAGTGACCACCGGGATCGTCCCCGCGCTGGCCTCGGTGCGTGAACGCACTGGCAGCGCGATGACCACGTCGCACGACGATTCGTTTGCCGAGAGCCGCAGCTCCATATCCGGGTGGGTTTCGTCGGGCATCGATACTGAAAGCTTGAGCGTTTGCAAGGCAGTGACTCCGATTGAGGTGACGCGCTTTCTTGACTGGATCCCGACCCTTGCCCCCTTTTCCGGGGTTCGTCGGGAAGACGTTGAGGGGTAATCAAGCCAGTCCGCAAAGAACCAGCAACATGTCGATCAACTTGATGCCGAGGAACGGCACCACCACGCCACCGAGTCCATAAACCAGCAGATTGCGGCGCAGCAGTGCACCAGCGCCGAGCGCGCGATAAGCGACGCCCTTCAGTGCCAGCGGAATCAGGCAAATGATGATCAGCGCGTTGAAGATCACCGCGGACAGGATTGCGCTCTGCGGCGTCGCCAGATGCATCACGTTCAGTGTGTTGAGTGCCGGGTAAGTCGTCGCAAACGCAGCCGGAATGATCGCGAAATACTTGGCGATGTCGTTGGCGATCGAGAACGTGGTGAGCGAGCCGCGGGTGATCAGCATCTGCTTGCCGATCTCGACCACCTCGATCAACTTGGTCGGATTGGAATCCAGGTCGACCATGTTGCCGGCCTCCTTGGCCGCCTGGGTGCCTGTGTTCATCGCTACCGCCACGTCGGCCTGCGCCAATGCCGGCGCATCGTTTGTGCCGTCGCCGCACATCGCCACCAATCGGCCTTCGGCCTGGATATCGCGGATCAGTTTGAGCTTGGCCTCGGGCGTGGCTTCGGCGAGGAAATCGTCCACCCCTGCCTCGGCCGCAATCGCCGCTGCGGTGAGCGGGTTGTCGCCGGTTATCATCATCGTCTTGATGCCCATCCGGCGCATTTCCGCGAAACGCTCGCGGATGCCGCCCTTGACGATGTCCTTCAGCTCGATCACGCCCAGTGCGATGGTGCCTTCGGTCACGATCAGGGGCGTAGCACCGCGGCGTGCGATCTCTTCGGCCATGCGCTTGACCAGCGGCGGCAGATGGCTGTTCACGCTATCGAGGTATTTTTCGACCGCGTCCAGCGCACCCTTGCGGATGCTGCGACCCGTCATGTCGACGCCACTCATGCGGGTCTGCGCGGTGAACGGCACGAACTGCGCGGCCGTCGCTTCCAGCTCGCGCTCGCGGATCCCAAACTTTTCCTTCGCCAGCACCACGATGCTGCGGCCTTCCGGTGTTTCGTCAGCCAGCGAAGCCAGCTGTGCGGCGTCGGCAAGGGCGCTCTCTTCCACGCCCGGCGCCGGCACGAAGGCTACTGCCTGCCGATTGCCCAGGGTGATCGTGCCGGTCTTGTCCAGCAGCAGCACGTCGATATCGCCTGCCGCCTCAACCGCACGGCCCGAGGTGGCGATCACATTGGCGCGAATCATCCGATCCATGCCGGCAATGCCGATCGCGGAAAGCAGCGCACCGATCGTGGTGGGAATCAGGCAGACCAAAAGCGCGATCAATACGGTCAGCGTAATCGGATGACCGCTACCCGCTACCTGGACGCTGTAGATCGAATACGGCAGCAAGGTGGCGCAGGCCAGCAGGAAGATCAGCGTGAACTTGGCCAGCAGGATGGTCAGCGCGATTTCGTTTGGCGTCTTGCGTCGTGAGGCACCTTCGACCATAGCAATCATGCGATCGAGGAAGCTTTCGCCGGGATTGCTGGTGATGCGAACGACCAGCCAGTCCGACAGCACGCGGGTGCCGCCGGTAACCGCGCTGCGATCGCCACCGGATTCGCGAATTACCGGTGCAGATTCGCCGGTGATCGCGCTCTCGTCGACACTGGCTGCACCCATCACCACTTCGCCGTCGCCGGGTAAGGGCTCATTCGCCTCGATCAGCACGAAGTGGCCGGTACGCAATTCGTTCGACGGTGTGAACGTGATGGCCGCGTCGCGATAGGGACCAGCAAGTTTCTTCGCCACCACGTCCTTGCGCGAGCCGCGCAAAGCAGCGGCCTGCGCCTTACCGCGACCTTCCGCCAGTGCTTCGGCGAAGTTTGCAAACAGCAAGGTAAACCACAGCCAGATGCTGACCCAGAAGATGAAGCTCGTCGGCGCTTCGCCATGGCCGCTCAGCGCCTGCACCCACAACAAGGTGGTCAGCACGCTGCACACGAACACCACAAACATCACCGGATTGCGGAACTGCGTCCGCGGCGACAGTTTGCGGAACGAATCGGCCATCGCCTTGAGGATCAGCTCGCGCCCGAAGCTGCTAACCGCACCGGAACGGGCAGCCACCTGGGGGCGGTCCACTGGGGAACGCGCCACATCGGGCCGCTCCACGTCAGATCGTTCCGCTTTGGATAAGGAATTCATGGATCAGTGTCCTGCAGCAGACATCAGGGATTCGACGATGGGGCCAAGCGCCAGCGCGGGCAGGAAGGTCAACGCACCCACCACGATCACCACGCAGGCCAACAGCACCACGAACAGAGGGGTATGCGTCGGCAGCGTGCCGGCCGATACCGGGACATGCTTTTTCGCTGCGAGCGATCCGGCCAGGGCAAGCATCGCGATGGCCAGGGCATAGCGAGAGACGAACATGCAGATGCCGAGCAACACATTCCAGAACGGCGTGTTGACTGACAAACCGCCAAACGCGCTGCCGTTGTTGTTCGACGCCGAACTCAACGCATAGAGGATCTCGCTGAAACCGTGCGGACCCGGGTTCGCCACCGCAGCCACGCCGGCCGGCACCATCACTGCGATGGCCGTACCGACCACTACCAGCATGCAGGGAATCAACACGGCCAGGCTGGCCATCTTCATCTCGTGCGCTTCGATCTTCTTGCCGAGGTATTCCGGCGTGCGCCCCACCATCAGACCGGCGATGAACACCGCGACCACCGCGAACGCAAGCATGCCGTAGAGACCGCAGCCGACACCGCCAAAGATCACTTCGCCCAGCTGCATCAACCACATCGGGATCATGCCGCCCAACGGAGTAAACGAGTCGTGCTGCGCGTTCACCGAGCCGTTCGACGCGGCCGTGGTGTAGGTTGCCCACAGCGTGGAATTGACGATACCGAAGCGGGTTTCCTTGCCTTCCATGTTGCCGCCGGCCTGCATCGCCGTAGCGTGCTGGTCGACACCCAGTCCGGACAACGCAGGATTACCGGCTTGCTCCGCACTCGTGCAAGCGATCAACAGTGGCACCAGGATCAGCAACATCACCACCAGCAAGGCCCAGCCCTGCCGACGATCGCCAATCATTGAACCAAACGTGTAGCACAGCGCCGCGGGAATCAGCAGGATCGACAGCAACTCGAAGAAGTTGCTCAGCGGCGTCGGGTTCTCGTACGGATGTGCCGAGTTGGCGCCGAAGAAACCACCACCGTTGGTGCCCAATTGCTTGATCGCAATCTGCGAAGCAGCCGGGCCCATTGGCAAGGTCTGCGTCGTGACGGGGCTATCCTTCGTAACGGGTTTTCCTGCGGCATCAAGCACGGGATTGCCAGCGGCGTCCTTGACGGCCTCGGTCATCGTGGTGGTCTGCACCACGGGTACGTCAACGTAGCTCTTGAAGTTCTGCACGACACCTTGCGATACCAGCAGCAGTGCCAGCACCAGCGACAGCGGAACCAGCACGTAGAGCGTGCTGCGAGTCATATCGACCCAGAAGTTGCCCACCGTCTTTGCACTGCGGCGGGTGAAGCCGCGGATCACCGCCAGCAGGATCGCCATGCCGGTCGCCGCCGACACAAAGTTCTGCACCGCCAGCCCGAGCATCTGGGTCAGGTAGCTCATGGTCGACTCGCCGCCATAACCCTGCCAGTTGGTATTGGTGGCAAAGCTGATCGCGGTGTTCATCGCCGAGTCTGGCGTGATCGTCGGAAAATGCTGTGGGTTGAGCGGCAGCCACGGCTGTACACGCTGCAGTAGATAGACCACCAGCAGACCGATCAGGTTGAACATCAGCATGGCGACTGCATAGCGGCGCCAGCCCATGTCTTCACGGCTGTCGATTCCGCACAGGCGATAGAGCAGCTTTTCGGTGCCGTGGCCAAAGCGCAGGACCTTGTTCGGAGCAACATGGTCCGATGCCTCGGCAAAGACCAGGGCCATATAGCTGCCCAGCGGTTTCACCAGCAGCAACAGGACGCCCACGCTAAGGGCGATCTGCATCCAGTCATTGGTGCTCATTCGAACCACTCCGGCTTGAGCAGGGCCACGCACAGATAGCCAGCCAGCACCACCGCGATCACGGTGGCCAACACATAGATGATGTTCACGACAAAAGCTCCATGGGAGACAGGTCAACGACAGGCGCAAGGGCGCCCGAGCGCGTTATTTGCGCTGACCCAACCGGTCGCAAAGCAGCAGGAAGCCGATCATCGCGGCAGACAGCACGATCAGCAGGAGCAGGTAGATGGCATCCATGAATGGACTCCTCAAACGATAGGGCGCAGCAATGAGGCGCATCGTAAGAAGTCGCGCATAACAAGGGGGTAGCGAATTGCCGCCACCCCATATAGAAAGCGTAAAGATCGGTTCAGATGGCGATGGTTGTCCGCCAATGCCCGCAAACACGGTGCCGTGGGGCAGTCATTGCGCCCGTTGGAATAGTTGCCTCGTCAGTGTTTAGCTGACTGCCCGTGTGGTCGCAGTGTCTGCTGCAGGAGGCAATGCCGCCGGCACCCGATCGATCCCATAGCCGGCAGCGTCCCATGCATCCAGCCCGCCGAGCAGTGGACGCACCCGCCGGTAACCCTGATCCATGAGGACCTTGGCGACCTTGGCAGCGGATATCTCGTTGGGGCAGTTGCAGTAGAGCACCAGCTCCTGATCGAACGGGATGTCGTACACGGTTCGATCGATATTGCCGGACTGAAGCAGCAACGCGCTGGGAATGATCCGCGAGTCGAGTTGGCGCGATGCATCCGAACGCACATCCACCACCACGGGAGGCTTTGCGCTGGCGACCGCCTGGCTCAGCTCCTGCACGGTGATGCGCGCCATCCGCAGGGTCATCAACAAGCGCCTGCGCTGCCACCACTTGGCCAGAATGTAGAGCGCAAGCAGACACAGCAACAGATCGAATGCGAACGTGCCGGCACTGGCCAGTGCGGCCAGCAAGACATCAATCTGCGCGGCAAAGACATAACCCAGACCGACCGCGACACCCAGCCAGAGCAGTGAACCCAGCCCGTCGAACAGCACGAACACCGGCAGCCGCAGCCCCATCGCGCCGACCAGCGGCGGAGCCACCGTCGACAGCCCCGGTACGAATTTCGCGATCAGCAGTACCTGCCCACGCCAGCGCTGGAAGCGCAATTCGGATGTCCGCACGCACGAATCGGGCGACAGCGAGATCCGACAGAGCATGCGCATGACGCCAGCCCCATAGTGTCGGCCGGCCCAGTACCACAACAGATCACTCAGCAGGCACGCGACCAGTGCGGCAAGCAGCACGTCGACCACGGACAAATGACCGCTCGCCGCCAACGCGCCGGCCACCACCAGGGTCGGTACGGCAGGCACCGGCACGCCGGCCTGCTCCACCAGCACATTGAAAAACACCAGCAACAAGCCGTATTGGGCGATCAAAGCGATGATTTCATGTGCCATCGGATCGGTACTCGATGCACGGTTCCACGAACCCCAGGTGCCCATCATTGGGCCGACTGTGCTCTATTGCAAATCCCCGCAGTCGGCCATCGCGGCTATCGCGGGGTTTGCAGCAAGCCGCCACGACGCAAACCGCCGCGCAGCCCTATAATCCGACGGATATACCGCCGCCTTGAAGTGTCCATGAACTCGATGCCAGCCGACGCCCGACGCCACGCCGACTTCGCCCAGGTGCGCGACCTCGCCGCCGCCGCCATGCAGCGCGTCGACGTCCTGATCCGCCAACGGCTGTCCTCCGACGTGGTGCTGATCAACCAGATTGCCGATCACATCATTGCCAGTGGCGGCAAGCGGTTACGTCCGATGCTGCACACGCTGGCTGCCGGAGCTGCCGGTTACCGGGGCGAGCAGCACATCAAGCTGGCTGCGGTGATCGAATTCATTCACACCTCGACCCTGCTGCACGACGACGTCGTGGATGAATCCGACCTGCGCCGTGGCCGCAAAACCGCGAACGCATTGTGGGGGAATGCCGCAAGCGTGCTGGTCGGCGATTTCCTGTATTCGCGTTCGTTCCAGTTGATGGTGGAACTCGATGACATGCGCATTATGCGCATTCTCGCCGACACCACCAATACGATCGCCGAAGGCGAAGTGTTGCAGCTGCTCAACATCGGCAACGCCGATGTGAGCGAGGCAGCCTATCTCGCGGTAATCGAGCGCAAGACGGCCGTGCTGTTCGCCGCCGCCACCGAACTCGGTGGCCTGCTCGGCGGTCTACCGGAGACCCAGGTGAAAGCATTGCGCGAATACGGCATGCAGCTCGGCTACGCGTTTCAGATTGCCGACGACCTGCTCGACTATGTCAGCGACGCCGACACGCTGGGCAAGAACATCGGTGACGATCTGGCCGAGGGCAAACCGACCTTGCCGCTGATTTACGCGTTGGAAAAATCCACGCCGGAACAAGCACACTCGCTACGCCACGCGATCGAACATGGCGGCCTTGATTCGCTGGACCACATCATCGGCGCGATCCGGGATTCCGGAGCACTCGAACGCACGCATGCGCGTGCTGTAGCGCATGCAGATGCGGCACGTCACGCGCTGACCAACCTACCCGACTCGGTGTATCGCGAAGCACTTCTCACGCTGGCTTCGTACGCGGTCAATCGCACGTACTGATCGCCCACAGCGACGGAAGTCCGTAGGTTGGGCTGAGCGCAGCGATGCCCAACATGACGCCGAGGTAACGTTGGGCTTTGCTATAACGCTCACCCCAATCTACGTCTCCGCCTCACCGGGTCTGCTTGCTGCTTGCGGAGGTTTTGAACAGTCTCTCAGCGATCGCCCTGCAATACATATTTTCGGCAATGCTCGAGATACCCGCGCTCGTGCTCACCCATCAGATCCAGCACGCTTGACCACAGCCAGGACGGCGCATCCAGCGACTTCGATCGATTGCGCTGCAGCTCCTTGCGCCAGTCGCGACGCGTGGCGCTGTCCATCTGCCGGCTATGCGCATGTCCCACCACCATGGCCAGGAAGCGCGCCACTTTTAGCGCCTCGCTGCGACCCAGCTGCTCGATCTCCAGCTTCAGATCCTGCGGTAACAATTCGCGAATGAACACTGGGCGATCCAGCAGAGTCGCTGCTCGCATGCGGTTACCCAGCGCCGGCGACAGATGCCGCGCCCCCTCCACCACCCGCTTGCCGTGGTCACGCGGCATCACCACTCGCGGCGCATGCGGCGCAGCTGCCGCCGTCGCTTCCTTGATGTCGATAAGGCACAGGTCGCTGCCTTTTTCTTCATCGCCATTCACTTCCAGCAGCACCGCGTAGCGCAGTCGGCCCAGCGAACTGCAGCCCTTGCGCCAGTAAGCCGCGTCGACCACCTTGATGTGCGCATCGTCGGGACGACTCTTGAGTTGCGTGACCAGTTCAGTGAGTGCCGGCGTGCTGAACAACGTGTCGATCGCATGGCGCTCGTTCTTGTCCAATCCCCAGAAGCGCTTGCCCAGGGGAATGTTCGGCTCGACACCGTCGATGCGCTCGTGGGCCAGGTGCTTCCAGGTTCGTTCCAGCGCCTTCTGCATGACCAGCGTGACCGCCTCCGGCTTTTTCGGCGTCGGCTCGTCGGTTTCGGGAAACGCCGACTCGTATCCGACCATCAACGCTTCGATCATCCGCACGGTGGTGATGCCGGGCAGATCGGAACCACGCGCAGCGGTCGCCAATGAAAGTCCCAGCCGGATCAGGTCATGCGCAGGATTGCCGATCACGGTCTGATCAAGATCGCGAATCTGCACCTGTACCCGACCCTTGTCGTCAGCGAGCGGCCCCAGGTTGCCGACGTGGCAGTCGCCGCAGATCCATATGGCCGGCCCCTGCGGAATCGCCCAACTGTGCTTGGCCTCCAGCCACTCGTAGAACTGCACGGTGTTGCCGCGCACGAAGGCATGGGCGGATCGCGCCATCTTCGAATTCTGCAACGCACGCAGCAGCGCTGCCCGGTCCTTCACGCGCACTGCGCCTCGACTGCTTTTCATGGTTGTCCTGGCGATGAGAGAGACTCATGGCTGAGGACGGCATGGGCATAAGGCGCCGCAAGCTGCCCAACGACGCCGCAGAGTCTGATGACCTGATTGTGATGACACTATTGTGACGATGCTGCGAGGAATGGCGGATGCCCGCCGCTTCCTCTCAAGAGGGAGCCGCGGGCATGTCGATCCGATGAGCTGCGGTCAGGGCGTGTTGGTAAACGCCGCATGCAGCCAGTCGTGCATCAGCCGGTAACTGCGTGCCGCGGCACGCGCGTCGTAGCGGCAACCCGCCGAATTTTCACCGACTTCGGTGAAGCAATGCACCGCATGGCCGATGACCACGAACTGCCAGTCAGCCGGGCTCCCGCGCATTTCATCCATGAACTTGTCCGCGTCCGGCATGGTGCCCTTGTCGTCGGCACCATTCATCGCCAGCACGCGCGCCTTGATATTTTTCGCCATCGCCGGATCATCGGTGGTCAGACCGCCGTGGAAAGACACGACGGCGGCCACGTCAGCGCCGCTGCGCGCCAGGTCGAGCACCGCCGAACCACCGAAGCAGAAACCGATGGCGGCCAGCTTGCCGGTATCGATCGGTGACGTCGAAGCCTGCGCCTTGAGCTGCGCCAGTGCTTCGTTTACCCGTTTGCGCATGAGCGCGCGATCGCCATAGAGCGGTTTCACCGCGGCCCCTGCCTGCTCGGCATTACCTTGCTGTGGGCGGACGTTGGCGCCGTACATATCGGTGAGAAGGATGACGTAATCCTTGCCGGCGATCATCTCGGCCTTCTGCACGGCGGCGTCGTTCACGCCGTACCAGTTGGGTACCATCACCAGGCCGGGACGCTTCGTACTCGATGCATCGTCATACACCAGCACGCTGTGGAAGCTGGTGCCGTCCTGGGTCCAATTGACCGGGCGATGCACCATTTTCGCCTGCGTGGCGAACGAACAACCTGCAAGCAGCAATAGACAGCAGACTCGGGCGAAGCGCATGTTGAATTCTCCAGTGGGGTTTTTAGAGCCTGTTCACGATCTCAAGTCAAAGTCCGGCGGCGTGCTCGGCAAGGCGCCGCTTCAACGGAGCAAGGCGGTCGAGCAATCGCACACCCAGGCCGCGCGCAGCGACCCAGGCCGGCGACCGGCCAGCATAAATACGCGCCAGCGCGTCGAAGCCCAGTGCGTCCAGCGTGTCGGCACTGCGTCGACGCCGTGCGTAGCGACGTAGTACGTGCGCGGCGCCGATGTCTCGACCCGCGTCTCGCGCGGTGATCAAGGTGTCGCGAAGCTCGACCACATCGCGCAGACCCAGATTGACGCCCTGCCCTGCCAGCGGGTGCACCGCGTGCGCGGCATCACCGAGTAATACCAGACGCTCGGCCTGATAACTCTCGGCCAGTTGCAGCTTCAACGGAAATGCCGCGCGCGAAGTCGTGGCCGTGATCCGGCCTAGCCGATAATCGCTGGCGAAGCCGAGCTCATCGAGAAATGCCTGATCGCCCAGCGCCAGCACCCGCTGTGCCTCGGCTTCCGGTAGCGACCAGACCAGCGAGCTACGACCGTCAGCCAGCGGCAGCAATGCCAGCGGTCCGCTCTGCAGAAAACGCTGCCAGGCGGTGCCCTCATGAGGCCGCTCGGTACTGACGTGTGCCACCACGGCGCGCTGCGCATAGTCACGACCATGTGTGGTGATGCCGGCAAGCTGACGCAACGGCGAGCTCGCGCCATCGGCGGCCACCAACAGGCGTGCCGACAACGTTTCGCCATCCGTCAATTCGATCTGGATGCGATCCCTGTGACCGTCGAAAGCGGGCACATCGAAGGCACGCACTTCGGCCGGACACATGCGGCGTACACCCGCCGCTTCCAACGCCTGCCACAACGTCCATTGCACGAGATTGTTCTCGACAATGTAGCCGAGCAAATCATGGCCCTCGGTAGCAGCATCAAAATCAATGGCCGCGCCGCTCTCGGCATCCCACACGTGCATGTGGCTGTAAGGACCCGAACGCGATTCACGAATGGACGTCCAGACGCCCAAATCATCCAGCAAGGAAAGCGAGGATGGAGCCAGCCCGACCACGCGCAGATCCACTTCGTCGCTTACGTTCCATGGCTTGGGTGCACGAGCCTCCAGCAACGCCGTGGCGAAGCCCGCGCGGGCCAGCGCGAGCGCAGCGGCGGCGCCAACCATACCGCCGCCAACGACAGCCACATCCACGGCCGGCGCACGGCGACGGATCGATGTCTCCTGCATGGAAACACTCATGGCAATCGCTCCAGGACGGCCAGCGGTGGCTCACCGCGAAACCCCATGCCGCGCCGCGCCAGTGCGCGCTGCAAAGGCGGCACGCGATCACAGGCCAGCAACGCCAGCGAGCGCAGCGGTGCCAGCAGCGGCTGGGGCAGGCAGGCCAGGCGCACCAGCCCATGGCTCATCGCCATGGTGCCTTCCCGGTCCGCAGCGCGGCGTGCGGCATAGCGCGCCAACAGATCGGTGGCGCCCGGATCGGCTGCGGCGGCCACCAGTTCGGCCAGCGTCAACGCATCGCGCAAACCCAGATTAAAGCCCTGCGCACCAATCGGATGCACGGTCTGCGCGGCATTGCCGACCAGCACCGCGCGCGGCCCCGTCACCTTTTGCGCAGCCACGCGATGGATCGCATAGGGATATCGCTTGCCCGGCCTACTCAGCCGCCCCAGGCGCCAGCCGAAGCGGCGCTGAGCCAGTTCCAGGAATGCTGCATCGTCCATCGCGACGACCGCATCCGCTTCGTCGGCAGATACGGTAAGCACCAGCCCGCAGCGACGCTCGGCCAGCGGCAGCAGCGCGATCGGACCACCATCAGCAAAGCGCTCGTAAGCGCGCTGCCGATGGTCGCGTTCCGGCGTGACAGTGCAGACGAACAGGGTCTGCCGATAGTCGTGTCGCTCGACGTCGATGCCCAGTTGAGTACGTACGAACGATTCGGTGCCATCCGCTCCCACCAGCAACGGCGTGTCTATCTCGCGCATGCCGTCGGCCGTTCGGATCTGCGCACGCCACCAGCCCCTGGCCAATGGCTGCAACGCGGCAAGCGTGGCAGGTGCGAACCGGGTCAGGCGGGTGCATTCGTCCAGCCGTCGCAACAATGCCGTACCGAGTTCCCGCGCAGGCAGGGTATAGCCCAGTGCGTCGACACCGTGCTTCTCCGCATCGATCCGCGCGGTGCCGAATTCCCCGCTGCGGCTGACGTGGATATGCCGGATCGGCGTGGCGTGAGCGACGGCGTGCCGCCATACACCGATCGCGTCGAGGCCATTGACGGTAGCGCGCGCCAGCGCCAGGTTGCGTTCGTCATAGCTCGGCTGGGCGTCGGCGCGCGGCGCAGCGGTTTCGACCAGGGTGGCGGCGATGCCGGCCGCATCCAGCGCAATGGCCAGGCTGGCGCCCACCAGGCCGCCACCGATGATCAGGACGTTGTGATTGTTCACTTCGGGAGAATCCGGGACAGTCATCTGCCGATAATACGCGCTGACCCGGCCTGCGTTGCAGCGCATTGGGCTAAACTAGCCTTCTATTCAGAACATCTACATGGAGCACCTCATGGTCAAGACGCTGACCGAACGCCTCGGCATCTTTGCCGTGCTCGCCCTGCTGATGGCGGTCACCCGCGAGCACCATTCCGTGCTGCATCACTTCGATGCACTGCCGGATGCTTCCTGGGCCATCTTCTTCCTGGCCGGGTTCTGGCTGCGCGGTGCCGGCCGCTGGGCGTTCCCGTTGCTGATGGCTGAGGCGGTGCTGATCGACTATCTGGTGATCAGCGGCCAGGGTCTCGATTTCTGGAGCCACTATTGCGTTTCGGTGGCGTACTGGTTCCTGATTCCTTCTTATTTCAGCCTGTGGCTGGGTGGCAGCTGGCTGGCAAAACGCCAGAATGGCCTGAGCCTGAAGACGCTGGGCCTTGGCGTTGCGGCGCTGCTGATCAGCTGGTGCGCGTGCTATCTGATTTCCAACGGCAGTTTCTACTGGCTCAGCAATAGCGTGCCGCTGCCGCGCAGCGTCGCCGCATGGACGGCAAATCTGGGCGACTGGTACCTGCCGTTCCTGGAGACCACCGTCGTGTATGTGGTCGTCGGCGCCGTGCTGCATGTACTCGCAATCCAGCTGACACGCGCAGTGAAGCAGGCGGACCAACCCAATTCGCCGCGTTGAAGCAGCTGGGTGACGATGAGCCATGGGTAACCGACTCTCGAAGATCTACACCCGCACCGGCGACGACGGCAGTACCGGCCTGGGCGATGGTTCACGGGTAGCCAAGGACTCGCTGCGCGTGGCCGCTTACGGCACCGTGGACGAACTCAACAGCACGATCGGCATGGTGCTGGCTGCGGACGGGGTCGAGACGGCCGTGGCCGACGTACTCAGCCAGGTGCAGCACGCTCTGTTCGACCTCGGCGGTGAACTTTGCATTCCCGGCATGGTGATGATCGAGGACGCCGATATCGATCGGCTGGAACAGGTGCTCGACGGCTTCAACGATTCTCTGCCCCCGCTGAAGGATTTCATCTTGCCCGGCGGCGGTATGGCCGCGGCCTGCTGTCATCTGGCACGTACGGTTTGTCGTCGCGCCGAGCGCGAGGTGATCGCCCTGGCACGGGTTGAAGACGTGCGGCCGCAGGCGCAGCGATACCTTAATCGGCTATCCGACCTGCTGTTCGTGATCTCTCGCGTACTGGCGCGTGCCAGCGGCCACGGCGAAGTGCTGTGGCAGCATGAGCGCCGCCGCAAACCCCAGCCTGCCGAATAGCCGTCTGCATGTTGCGGCTGTATACCCACCCCGCCTGCCTCCAGCATGACCCCGGTCCGGGTCATGCCGAACGTCCTGCGCGGCTGGAGGCCGTGTTGCAGGCGCTGGACCATGATCGCCATGCCGCACTTGAGCGGATTGACGCGCCGCTGGCCACGCACGAACAACTGTTGCGGGTGCATAGTGCCGCCCACGTCGAACACATCCTGGCCAGCGCTCCGCACGAAGGCATCTTTCAGCTGGATCCCGATACCTTCATGTCGCCCGGCTCAGTACAGGCGGCATTGCGTGCCGCAGGTGCCGCGGTGGCCGCGGTCGATGCGGTGCTCGGTGGCGATGTTCAGCACGCGTTCTGCGCCGTGCGCCCGCCTGGCCACCATGCCACCCGCGATCAGGCGATGGGTTTCTGCCTGTTCAACAATATTGCCGTGGCCGCTGCCCACGCGCTGGCCGTGCACGGCCTGAAGCGCATCGCGATCGCCGATTTCGATGTGCATCATGGTAACGGCACGCAGGCCATTTTCGAGAGCGAGCCGCGCGTACTGTTTGTCTCCAGCCATCAATCGCCGCTGTATCCGGACAGTGGTCGCGAGGACGAGCGCGGCGTCGGCAATATCGTCAACGCAACCCTGTCTCCCGGGGCCGGCTCGTACGAATTTCGCGAGTTGTGGGAGGGCGCGCTGCTGCCACGACTGCATGCGTTCAAACCGCAGCTGGTGCTGGTTTCGGCCGGCTTCGATGCGCACCGCAATGACCCGCTGGCCGACCTGAAACTGGGCCAGGAAGACTATGCCTGGATCACCGAACGGCTGGTCGCATTGGCCCAAGCCCATGCGGGTGGCCGGCTGGTATCCACCCTGGAAGGCGGTTATGAGCTGACCGCTCTTGCCGCCAGTGCAAGCGCGCACGTGAGCGCTCTTACAGATTGAATCCGTGCAAAGCGCGCTCGGCCGCCTTCTCTCCCCCGGGAGAGGATTGCGGTGAGGGTGCCAACATTCCCGTCTCTTACGGACCAAACCCGCGCAAAGCGCGCCCGTTCGCTTCCTCTCCCCCCCGGGAGAGGATTGAGGTGAGGGTGCCAACATTCCCTCTACTTGGACTCACTCCTGCATAGCGATTGCCCGCTCATGCTGAATCCGCACATCGTGCGGCACATGTTGGCCTGCCTTACCTGGGGACTTTCTGCTAGCTTAACGGGCTTCCAAAGCCGGCAGATTTTCCTTGTGATGCCTAAGCTCCCCCCGCGCCGCCTGCTGGCTGTCGCTACAGCAATTGCCTTGATCGGCAGCAACGCTCATGCCTCGAGCGCCCGTGACCAACCGAAGAACGGCGTGGAACAGGTCTGCCCGCTGGGTTCGTTTCACTGCACGACGCGCCCGTACAACTATTCGATGTGCCGGCCTAACGCGCTGCTGGAGTTCTACGACCCGTTCCTGAGCAAGGACAGCACGGTCCGCGAAACCAGCACCACGTTCGCGCGAGCCCAGCATGTGGACAGCTCCGACCAGACGGTCTATCACCTGTCGGGCAATGTGAACATGCAACGGGCCGACCAGGAGCTGCACGCGGACACCGCCGCGTACAACGACGACACCACCGACTACGACGCGCAGGGCAATGTCCGCTACCAGGACGCCGGGTCGCTGCTCGCCGCCGCCCACATGCGCGGCAACAACAACGCCAGCACCGGCGTCGCCGATGGCGAGCTGCGCTACCAAATGCTGAAGTCGCGCGGCAACGGCGTCGCCGAACGCGGCGAAATGTTCGACTCTGACCATCGCCTCTACAGCGTCGCCACCTATTCCACCTGCGATCTCGGCCACCACATCTGGGAGATCCACGCCAAATCCATCCTGCAGGACTACGTGAAAGAGCGCGGCGTGGCACGCGATGCCACGGTCCGCGTATTCAACGTACCGATCCTGTACCTGCCCTATTTCACTTTTCCGCTCGACAATGAGCGCCAGACCGGCTTTCTGACGCCGGTCCTGAGCAACACCAGCCGCGCCGGCTTCCGGGTCATGGCGCCGTATTACCTGAACTTGGCGCCGAACTACGACGCCACCGTGACGCCGAGTATCTACACCAGCCGTGGTGCGATGCTGGGCGGCCAGTTCCGCTACTTGTTTCCCGGCTACACCGGTCAGTTGGATTTCGAGTTTCTCCCCAACGACATGAGCAATGACGACGGTACCGCGGCTCAAACCAAGGGCGAAGATCGTTACCTGTTGAAATACATCAGCGTTTCGCATTTGTGGGAGAACTGGTACCTGTCGACCAATCTCAACCATGCGTCGGACCGGAATTACCTGTACGACTTCGGCAGCCTGCTGGACAACACGGCGATCGGCACACTGACCTCCAGTGTGTATGCGGTGGGTGGTAATTCCTGGTGGAATGCCTCGATCGGTGGCGATGTCTATCAGAACGTGAACCCGTTCCTTCCTGACACGGTCAACCCGTACAACCGGCTGCCGCGCGCCACGCTGAACCTGAATATCCCGCTGACGCGCTGGCTGCTGTTCGGCATGAACAACGAAGCGGTCGCGTTCACCAAGAACGAGTACGAGTTCGGCAACCCGAACGGCGTCACCACTTATCAACGCGATTTCATCGACGGCAACCGCCTCGACCTGTACCCCTACCTGGCCGCCGATTTCCAGGGCTCGTATTGGTTCGTCAAGCCCAAGGTGGCATATCGTTACACCGCCTATGACCTCGACAGTAATTACGCCAATTACGGCTACGGCGGGTTGCTGAGCTCCGGGCAAACCTCGCCATTTACCGAACAGTCGCCCACCCGTTCGGTGCCGATCACCAGCATCGACAGCGGCCTGATTTTCGACCGCAGCGTCTCGTTGTTCGGCAACAGCTACACGCAGACGTTGGAACCGCGTCTGTATTACCTCTACGTGCCGTATCGCAATCAGAACAACCTGCCGCTGTTCGATACCAGTCTGATGACGTTCGACTACTGGCAGCTGTTCTCGCCAAACCAGTATTCCGGCGCCGATCGCCAGATGAATGCGAACGACCTCACCGGGGCGCTCACCACGCGCCTGCTCGACGAAAACGGTGTAGAGCGACTCTCGGCCAGCTTCGGCCAGATCACCTATTTCACTCCACAAAGAGTGCAGTTGCCGACCGGGCAAAACACCGTAGCTCCCTCGACGGATTGGTCCGGCTCGGACTATGTGGCCCAGCTCAACCTGCAGTTGGCTGACCGGTGGCGCTTGAACACCACCTACCAGTGGAGCCCGAACACCGACCACACCGACATGGCCACCGTCGAGCTGCAGCACCGCCTGGGCACCGACGGCGTCCTGAATTTTTCCTATCACTATCTGAATGGCCTGTTGAAACAATTCAGCGTTTCCGCGGTCTACCCGCTGTCTGACCGTTGGCGGCTGATGGGGTCCTGGACGTACGCCGAACCGATCAAGGGTCTTGCCACCTCGATCAGCGGCACCGTCGAGGCGCTGGCTGGCGTCGAGTACGACAACTGTTGCGTGACCTTGCGGCTAGTCGATCGCAGCTACGTGGACCAGACTTTCTACGGTCAGGCACCGCTTCCCCCGGGCAGCGGCACCAACCTACGCAACAACGCCATCATGTTCGAGGTGGTCTTCAAGGGGATCGGCTCGTCGGGCGGTGAAATCGATCCACTGTTGCGCCGTGATATTCTTGGCTATCAATAATTCGCATTCGCCCCCGGCGATTCAGGCTCTCCACTGATGAAGCAACAATTTGCACTCCTCCTGCTCGCACTCGCGATCATCCTGCCTGCCCACGCCCAGCTGCTGACCCCGGCCGCACCCGCAAGCCAACCGCTGGACCGTGTCGACGCCGTCGTCAATGACGACGTGATCCTGCAGAGTGAGCTGAACGACGCCGTGCGTTCGGTAGAGCAGCAATACGCGAATCAGCCCGGGCAATTGCCGTCGCAGGACGTGCTGCAAAAGCAGGTGCTTGACCGGCTGATCCTGATGAAGCTGCAAGTCCAGCGGGCACAGGACCAGGGCATCCACATTTCCGAGGCTGACGTCGATCAGGCCGTCAATGGCGTGGCCCAGCAGAACAAGCTCACCCCCGATCAGTTGCGTACCGAAGTGGAACGCGGCGGCAACAGCTTTACGGCGTTCCGCGAGCAGTTGGCCGAACAGATCACCGTGCAGCGCCTGCATCAGAGCGTGGTGCGTGACTCGGTGTCGGTCACCGACAGCGAGATCGACAACCTGCTCAGCAGCCCGACCTATAAAGGTGGCGAAGTGCATCTGGCGCACATCCAGATCAGCACCCCCTCGGGCGCCGACGCTGCCGCAATCCAGGCTGCCCAGACCAAGGCTGAGCAGGCGCTGGCCGCGATCAAGGGCGGCATGGATTTCAATGCAGCCGCGATCCGCTTTTCCGACGCCACCGACGCACTGGAAGGCGGTGACCTGGGCTGGCGGCGGATGGACGAGATCCCACCGGCATTTGCCGATACCGTCGCTTCGATGAAGGCCGGCGACGTCAGCGCGGCACTGCGCGGTCCGACCGGTTTCCACATCATCAAGTTGATCGGCCAGCGTCAGCCGGGCCAGCAAATGGTCACCGAATTCCATGCGCGCCAGATCATGATCAAGCCCAGCGACCTGATCAGCCCGGCCCAGGCCGAGCAGAAGATCCAGGAGCTGTACAACCGCATCGTCAACAAGCATGCGGACTTTGCCACCGTGGCCAAGCAGGACTCCAAGGACGACACCACCGCCAATGTCGGCGGTGATATGGGCTGGTTCCAGCAACAGGCCTGGGGCAGCACCATTGCGCAGCAACTGGACCAGCTGAAGGATGGCGAGGTCTCGCATCCTTTCCAGAGCGAGGCCGGCTGGCACATCCTGCAGCGGCTTGGTACGCGCCAGAGTGACGTTTCACAGCAGGTTGCTCGCGATCAGGCGCGGGAAGCGATCGGCAATCGCAAGGCCGACCAGGCGTACGACGATTACCTGCGCGAGCTGCGTTCCAACGCGTATATCAACGTCCTGGTACCGGAGCTGCGCGATGCCGACACTCAGCAGGCGGCAGCTCCCGACGCTTCGCCGTAAGCCGGCTTGAACGAGATGCCACTCCCCCGGCTCGCCATCACGGCAGGTGAGCCGGCAGGGATCGGCCCCGAACTGCTGATCCGACTGGCCGCCACTCCGCTGGCGGCCAGCCTCATTGCAATAACCGATCGCGGTTTGCTCGAGCGAGCCGCGATGCGTTGCGGCATGGCCATTGAGCTGATCGATGACGACGGCCGTGTCGAAACCGATCGTCGTCAAGGCACGCTTCGTCTGCGGCAGATACCGTTGGCAGTCGAAGAGACACCCGGCCAGCCCGATCCACGCAATGCACACCATGTGCTCGCGACGCTGGCCGAGGCAGCCGATGGATGCGTGAGCGGTCGTTATGACGCCGTGGTCACGGCACCACTGCAAAAGTCTTCGATCAACGACGCCGGCGTGCACTTCAGCGGGCATACCGAATTCTTCGCCGAACGGGCACACGCCGATGTGGTGATGATGCTGGCCAGCCCGACATTGCGGGTGGCGCTGGCAACCACGCATCTACCGCTTGCTGCGGTGTCGGCAGCCATCACCCAGGCCTCGCTGACCCGCATCTTGCGCATCATGCATGCCGAATTACGCAACAAGTTCGGCGTGGCTGAACCTCGCGTCGCGGTGCTGGGCATCAACCCCCACGCCGGTGAAGCGGGTCATCTCGGCCGCGAAGAAATCGACACGTTGATCCCGGCATTGGAAGCGTTGCGCAAGCAGGGCATGCACCTGCTTGGACCTTTGCCAGCTGACACCGCGTTCGTGCCTGCGCAACGCCAGCACTACGATGCCGTGCTGGCGATGTATCACGACCAGGCACTGCCGGTACTGAAAAGCGAAGCGTTTGACCGCACGGTGAACGTGACCCTCGGCCTGCCATTCATTCGTACGTCAGTCGATCACGGCACCGCGCTCGATCTGGCCGGCACGGGGCAGGCTGACCCCGCAAGCCTCATTGCCGCCGCCACGATGGCGATGGATTTGATTGCACGCCGCGCCTTGCGAGAAACGCCATGAACGCGCGCCCCAAGAAAAGCTTTGGTCAGCACTTCCTGCATGATCGGCGCTACATCGAGCGCATTGTCAGCGCGGTGTCCCCACGGCCGGAAGACTTCGTCGTCGAGATCGGTCCTGGCGAAGGCGCACTGACGTTGCCGTTGCTGGCAGCGGCCGGCAAGCTCACCGCGATCGAGCTGGATACCGACCTGATCCCAGGCTTGCAGGCACGGGCTGCCGCCAGCGGCGAACTGCACATCATCCACGCCGACATTCTGAAAGTGAATTTTACCGCCCTCGCGCACAGTCACGGCGTGGAGCGTCTGCGGATCGCCGGCAACCTGCCGTACTACATATCCAGCCCGATCCTGTTCCACTGCGTCGAGCATTCCGCGGCGATCCAGGACATGCATTTCATGTTGCAGAAGGAAGTGGTCGACCGGATGGCCGCCGATCCCGGCAGCAAGGTCTATGGACGGCTATCGGTGATGCTGCAGCTGGCCTGCCGGGTCGAGCCGCTGTTCAACGTGCCGCCGGAGGCATTCCGGCCGCCACCGAAGGTGGACTCCGCCGTCGTACGGCTGCTGCCGCTGTCGCCAGACGAGCGGCACGATGCCAATCCCGAACATGTCTATGCCGTGGTCAAGAGCGCGTTCGCGCAGCGACGCAAGACACTCAGCAATGCGCTCAAGCCATTGCTGGACGCCGACGCGATCCGTCGTGCCGACGTCGACCCCAAGGCTCGCGCTGAGACGCTTGCGCCTGCGGATTTCGTGCGCCTGGCCAAGGTCTACAGCAGTCTCTGAAGCGGGCTCGCCTTCTGCGGGCATCGCCCCGTTAACGATTACGCCTCGCGCCAGCGTAGCGCTCGCGAGTCCTCCGCTCACAATCGCTTCATGACAATCGCGACGGCTGCGCCCCATTCACAGCGGCAGGCCTTACAATCGGGCCATGACTGAGAAATCTTCCTACACGATCGATGTGCAGGTCGAAACCCGTTTCGTCCCCGATCAATCCAAGCCCGGTGACAATCGCTACGTTTTCGCCTACACCGTCACCCTGCGCAATGCTGGCGACATGCCGGCACGCCTGTTGGCGCGCCACTGGATGATCACCGACGCCAACGGCAAGGTGGAAGAAGTACGTGGCGACGGCGTGCTTGGTGAGCAGCCATGGATGCGTCCGGGCGATGATTTCGAATATACCTCCGGTGCGGTGCTCGAGACACCGGTCGGAACCATGGGCGGCAGCTATCAGATGCTGGCCGACGATGGCACCCAGTTCGATGCCCCGATCCCGACCTTCACGCTGTCCATTCCGCGCACGCTTCACTGATGGCCCTGCTCTGAGATGGCCACCTATGCGATCGGCGATGTGCAGGGTTGCTATCCCGAACTGCAACGACTGCTGGACAAACTGCGCTTCGATACGGCGCGGGATCAGCTGTGGTTCTGCGGCGACCTGGTCAATCGTGGCGGCCAGTCACTGGACACGTTGCGGCTGATCCACGGCCTGCGCGAGCACTGCGTGGTCACGCTGGGTAATCACGACCTGAGCCTGTTGGCGATCGCCCAACGGCGGCCGGATGCGCAAGCCCGGGTCAATCCTGAACTGCGCGAAGTATTGTTCGCCGAAGACGCCCCGGTGCTGTTCGAATGGTTGCGCTCGCAAAAGCTGCTGCACCACGACGAGCAGCTCAACTGGACGATGGTCCACGCCGGGCTGGCCCCGTCATGGACGCTGCGCCAGGCGCAGCGCGCCGCACAGGACGTCGAACGCGAACTGTCCAGCCCGCGCCATCCGCGACTGCTGAGCAATCTGTTCGGCAACCGGCCGGCGCTGTGGACGAGCCGGCTGCAGGGACTGGATCGTCAGCGCGCAACCATCAACACCATGACCCGCATGCGCTATTGCGACGTGAACGGCCGCATCGATTTCGAGGCCAAGGGTATGCCGGGCACTCAAAAAGCCGGCCTGTACCCCTGGTTCGAAGTACCGGGCCTGCGGCGCCGGGATACCCGAATTGTGTGCGGTCACTGGTCGGCGCTGGGGCGCTTCGCCGGGTACGGCGTGCATGCGATCGATACTGGCTGCGTGTGGGGCGGTCAGCTCACCGCGTTGCGCATCGACAGCGAAGAGCCGCAATACATCACCGTGAACGCCGAGCCACACCGCAAGCGTCCACCTGGCGGCGAGGATTAAGCGGGCACAAGAAGCGAACGTTCGACCATGAAAAAACCCCGCCGATGAAGCGGGGTTTTTTAATTGCCTCCATCAGGCAAGTTGCCCGTGGCAATGCTTGTACTTCTTTCCCGAGCCGCAGGGGCATGGGTCGTTGCGACCTGCCTTGGGACCGTCGGCCTGCGCCTTGGGTGCAATGCCCGTCGTGGCACCCGACGGCTCCACGGCAGCCGAGGCAAAGGCGTCCATGGGCGCGCCACCGCCGGTGGCCATCATCTGCTTCTGCAGGCGCTCGGCCATGCGCTGCTGTTCGGCTTCCATCGCAGCGACTTCCTCTTCGCTGCGAATGCGGATCCGCGCCAGCATCTGCACGACCTCGGTCTTGATCCGCTCGAGCATCTCGGAAAACAGCTTGAACGACTCGCGCTTGAAAGCCTGCTTCGGATCCTGCTGGGCATAGCCGACAAGATAAATACCCTGACGCAGGTAGTCCATGTTGGAGAGGTGATCTTTCCAGGCGTTGTCCACCACCGTCAGCATGATGTGCTTTTCAAGCTGGCGCATGGTCTCGGAGCCGATCTGCGTCTCCTTCGCCTGGAACATCTCGTTCACCGCGTTGCGTGCATGCGTGAGGATCGCGCCAGAATCGACCTCATGCTGCTGGTCGACCCATTGCCTGAGTTCCAGCGACAAACCAAATTCGCTTTCCAGCTCGCGATCCAGACCCGCGAGGTCCCACTGTTCGTCGATGCTCTCCGGCGGCACATGCGCCAGCACCATCGACTGCACCACGTCCTCGCGAATGTCGGCGACGGTGGCGGAGACATCCTCGCCCTCGAGCAATTCGTCACGCTGGCGATAGATCACCTTGCGCTGATCATTGGCCACGTCATCGAATTCCAGCAGGTGTTTGCGGATATCGAAGTTGTGCTGCTCGACCTTGCGCTGGGCCTTTTCGATCTGCCGGCTGATCATGCGATCTTCCAGCGCGTCATCGTCCTTCATGCCGAAGCGCTTCATCCAGCGGACCAGACCCTCACCGCCAAAGATGCGCAGCAGGTTGTCCTCCAGCGACAGATAAAAACGCGAGGAGCCGGGATCGCCCTGGCGACCCGAACGGCCGCGCAGCTGGTTGTCGATACGCCGGGACTCATGCCGCTCGGTGCCGATGATGTGCAGGCCACCGGCCGCCAGCACCTGCTCGTGCAGCTTTTTCCACTCGGTCTTGACGCGTTGGCGATCCATCTCGCTGGCGTCGGCTGGCAGCGCCGCCATGGCGGCCTCCAGGCTGCCGCCAAGCACGATGTCGGTACCGCGGCCTGCCATGTTGGTGGCGATCGTGACCTGACCCGGCGCGCCGGCCTGCGCCACGATATGTGCCTCTCGCTCGTGCTGCTTCGCGTTGAGCACTTCGTGCGCGACCTTCGCCTTGGTCAGCATGCCGGACAGCAGCTCGGACACCTCGATCGAGGTGGTGCCGACCAGCACCGGCTGGCCGCGCTTGTGGCAGTCCTTGATGTCTTCGATGACCGAACGGTATTTCGGATCCTGCGCGAGGAAGATCATGTCCGAGTTGTCCTTGCGGATCATCGGCATGTGGGTGGGGATCACCACGACTTCCAGGCCGTAGATGCTCTGGAATTCGAACGCCTCGGTATCGGCCGTACCGGTCATGCCGGCCAGCTTCTTGTACATGCGGAACAGGTTCTGGAACGTCACCGTCGCCAGCGTCTGGTTCTCGCGCTGGATCGGCACGCCTTCCTTCGCTTCCACCGCCTGATGCAGGCCATCGGACCAGCGGCGCCCGGCCAGCGTACGGCCGGTGAATTCGTCGACGATGATCACTTCGCCATCGCGCACGATGTAGTCGACGTCGCGCTGATAGATGCCATTCGCACGCAGCGCCGCGTTGAGATGATGCACCACCGCCAGATTCTTCGAATCGTACAGACCGCTGTCCTGCTCGATCACGCCCGCTTCGCGCAGCAGTTCATCGGCGTGCTGCATGCCCTCTTCGGACAGATGCACCTGTTTCTGCTTTTCATCGACCCAGTAGTCGCCGGCGCTTTCCTCGCCCGGTTGGCGATTCATCCGCGGCACGATCTTGTTCAGGGCCTGATACAGCTGCGGCGAGTCCTCGGCAGGCCCGGAAATGATCAGCGGTGTACGCGCTTCATCGATCAGGATCGAGTCCACCTCATCGACGATCGCATAGTGCAGGCCGCGCTGATAGCGCTGTTCCTTGCTCAGTGCCATGTTGTCGCGCAGGTAGTCGAAGCCGAACTCGTTGTTGGTGCCGTAGGTGATGTCGGTGGCATACGCCGCGTGTTTGTCGGCGTGATCCATGCCCGGATACACCACGCCCACGCTCAGCCCGAGAAAGTTGTACAACTTGCCCATCTGCGCGGAGTCGCGACGCGCCAGGTAGTCGTTCACGGTGACCACGTGCACGCCCTTGCCGGCCAGCGCATTGAGATATACCGGTAGCGTGCCGACCAGGGTCTTGCCTTCGCCAGTACGCATCTCGGCGATCTTGCCCGAATGCAGCACCATGCCGCCGATCAGCTGCACGTCGTAATGACGCATGCCGAGGGTCCGCTTCGCGGCCTCCCGCACTACCGCAAACGCCTCGGGCAGCAGTTTGTCCAGCGATTCGCCATCGGCAACCCGCTGCTTGAACTCGTCCGTCTTGGCGCGCAATGCGTCGTCGCTCAGTTTCTCGAACTCGGATTCCAGCGAATTGATGCGGGTAACGGTTCTGGAAAGCTGGCGCAGTACGCGCTCGTTGCGGCTACCGAAAAGGCTCGTCAGGGCACGGTTGAACATCGATCTTCCGGATTGGGTAACAGAATGCCCGCAATGGCTACGGACCAATCGGGCATATTACTACATGCGTATAAACGCACGGTTTATAAAGCAAGCTTGTCAGGGCACGGCTCGTTAGGGCATGCCCATAGGGCACGCCTATTCAGTGAACCGGGATGGCGTCGTCAAGTGGTGGATTCAAGGGGCTGACGGCAAAGCCGTTCGCGTTACCGATGATTGCGCACAAAAGCCAGCGGATTGACCACCCGGCCGTCGTACCAGACCTCGAAATGCACATGCGACCCCGTTGAGCGGCCGGTGGAACCGGCGTCGGCGATGACGTCGCCCACCTGCACATGCTGGCCCGGATGCACTTCCAGGGCGCTGTTGTGGGCGTAGCGGGTCATGTAGCCATTGCCATGGTCGATCTCGACCACATTGCCATAGCCGCTGCGTACGCCGGCATAGGTCACCATGCCCTCAGCCACCGTATGTACCGGGGTGCCGATCGGGGTGGCGATGTCGATCCCGGTATGCCGCGCGGAACGGCCATCGAACGGGTCCGCACGCACGCCGAAATAGGACGAGATATAGCCTGGCACCGGCATCCCGGTGGGTTTCAGGTTGGATTCGATCTTGGCGTCCAGCAACAGGCTTTGCAGCGCCGACAATTGTGCCTGCTGCGTGTCGAACTGGCTGGCAAGCTGGTTGATGCTGCTATCCAGCGCCTGCGGCAACGCATAGGCGCTGCCGCCCACGTCTTCAATACCGCCGACGGGCGGCTGCTGATCGAAATTGAACTCGCCATCGTCGAGCTTGCCGACCTGGGCGAGTCGCTCGCCCAACGCGTTGAGCCGCGTGGACTGCGCCTGCAGTTGACCCAGCTTGATCGCCAGCGCATCTAGGCCTCGCTGGGCATCCTGGCGAACACCACCCAACTGGGCTTTTTGCTGTTGGATTTGTTGTTGAAGATCGTGGATCTCGCCAAGCGCCCGGTCGCGCGGACTGGCGATCGTCAGGGCCAAGGCGACCCCTGCACCGACGCAACCCAACACCGCCACCGCCACCCCCGAAAGCAACTTCCAGCGCAAGCGCCGATCGGCCAGATCGAGGGTTTTCGGCAATTTCCTGGCACGTGAGACGAGTATGATTTGCATTATGTTTCCAAAGTCGAATTCCGGCACCATGCAGGGCAACGTTCCAGGCAGCTCTCATCAAGCCAGCCCTAATCAGGCCACTTCCCGCCGCTCCGGCAACGGACCGAAATCCATTGTCGACTGCGGCTCCTTCGCGACACTGGCCAAAAAGGCCGGCGCGCTGGAAGCGCTGGACCGCGCACTACGTCAGACGCTGCCGTCACCGTTACGCGAGCAGGTAAAATTCGCCAACCTGCGCAACGACCGCCTCATCTTTTTGGCGTCTTCACCGGCCTGGGCATCGCGCCTGCGCTTGATGCAGACACAAATCCTTGCCGCCGCACATGCCATCGGCACCTGCGCCAGTTCAGTCACCGTGAAAGTGGTCCCCCAACCACCGGTTGCAACAGCGCCGGATCGGTCTAAACCGCTTTCGCCCGCCGCAGCCACCCATCTTCGGGCCGCCGCGGCGTCAATCTCAGACCCCGAATTACGGGTTCTGTTCCTTGAGCTGGCGTCCCTCGCCGAAACCGCTGATTCCCGCACCGACGAAGCGCCCGAGGCGCCCTGAATCGGCTCGTTTTCCTGCTTCAGCGGCGACCCTTGCAAGCCGGTCGCGATCTGTCGCAGAACTGGGTTTATATCATGCACTATCGCCCCGGAACACCACGAAGCGTATTCGGCGCGTGAACGAAAGCGGCCTGAATGTGATCTACGTCACAAAATAAAAGGCCGCGTCATGAACGCGGCCTTTCAATGTGAACGATGGAACGGACCGGCTGTTACCGATCAGATCGCCTGTGCGGGATGCGCGTAGGAGATCGGCGAGGTGGCCGGATCGTCCTGGTAGCTGACTTCTTCCCACGCCGTGGCATCGGCCATCAGGGTGCGCAGAAGCTTGTTGTTGAGCTCATGCCCGGACTTGTGCGCGTGGTAGGCGCCAATCAGGCTGTGGCCCAGCAGGTACAGGTCGCCGATGGCGTCGAGAATCTTGTGTTTGACGAACTCGTCTTCGTAGCGCAGGCCGTCTTCGTTCAAGACGCGGTAGTCATCCAGCACCACGGCGTTGTCCATCGAGCCGCCCAGCGCCAGGTTCTGCTCGCGCATCGCCTCGATGTCACGCATGAAGCCAAACGTGCGTGCGCGGCTCACTTCCTTGACGAAGGAGGTGGTGGAGAAATCGATCTCCGCACGGGACGTACGCTTGCTGATGATCGGGTGGTTGAAGTCGATCGAGAAGCCGACCTTGAAGCCCTCGAACGGATCGAAGCTGGCCCACTTGTCGCCGTCCTGCACCTTGACGGACTTCTTGATGCGGATGAAGCGCTTCGCCACATTCTGCTCTTCGATACCCGCCGACTGCAGCAGGAACACGAAGGGTCCCGCGCTGCCATCCATGATCGGCACTTCCGGCGCAGACAAGTCGACATAAGCGTTGTCGATGCCCAGGCCAGCCATCGCCGAAAGCAGATGCTCTACCGTGGAAACACGTGCAGCACCATTGACCAGCGTGGTCGACAAGCGCGTGTCACCGACGTTGTCCTGGCGAGCGCGAATGTCCACCGGCGGATTGAGATCCGTGCGGCGAAAGATGATGCCGGTGTTCGGCGCGGCCGGACGTAGCGTCATGTACACCTTGTCGCCGGTGTGCAAGCCGACACCGGTGGCTCGGATGATGTTTTTAAGCGTACGCTGCTTGATCATTTTTGTTGGTACCTGTGGAGGTAGCAGCCAATCAGGAGCGGATGCTAACACAGTTTTAACCTGTGGCAATAGCAAACCGTACCGTACAGTATGATTGGACCTTCATGTTTCTTTCATCCTTGAGATGGAGGACATTCGGTTCCTGCTCCCCGACAAGCGGCTGCGCGTTGACGCGATGCCCGTGCCTGGGACGGGAATCCGGCACGGACATCGGACCAGCCATGCCGGGCAAGCCCGACTGGCTATGGTCTTGCGCCATCCTGGCGCATCGTCTTTTGGCTAAGCGCATGCGTCACCTGACTGGACATTGCCCATCAATCCATTCCGCCGCTACCGAAAGCCGGCCGAAACTGAATCGGTCTAGCCGCAGGCGGAACCCCTGCAACCAGCACGATGATTGACTGACAAGCCCGACGGGCTTTTGTTCAATTTTTTCGCGTCTCCTTAACGTTTATTTGCGATATCCAGGTTAATTCGCTCCCCTTCAATCCGCCTGACGGCGCAAAAAGGCCGGGATATCCAGATAGTCGAAGCCCGGCTCGGCGCCCTTGGACGCTGTACCCGCCTCTGCACGGTTAGTGCCGCCGACAGTCATCTCTGGTTGCGCGTAATCGACCACTTCGTTGCCGGTGCCGGTACGCAGCACAACCGGACGCGGGCGCATCTGGACTTGCTGCGTCTCGACCATACGGATCGACTGGCGCGACGCCACGGCACGGTTGAGGCCGGTGGCGACCACGGTAACGCGCACGTCGTCCTTCATTTCCGGATCGAGTGAAGTGCCGATCACCACGGTGGCGTCTTCGCTGGCGAAGTCATGGATGATCCGGCCGATCTCGTCGAACTCACGCATGGTCAGGTTCGGACCGGCCGTGACGTTGACCAGGATGCCGCAGGCGCCGTTGAGATTGACGTCTTCCAGCAGCGGGTTCTTGATCGCCGCCTCAGCCGCCGCCTGTGCGCGGTCGTCGCCTCGGGCGGTGCCCGAGCCCATCATCGCCAAGCCCATTTCAGACATCACGGTACGCACGTCGGCAAAGTCGACGTTGATCAGGCCCGGGGCCGTGATCAGGTCGGCGATGCCCTGAACGGCTCCCTGCAGCACATCGTTGGCAGCCTTGAACGCGTTCAGCAGAGTGACTTCGCGGCCGAGCACGCTGAGCAGCTTCTCGTTCGGCACCGTGATCAACGAATCCACGTGCTGCGACAGGTCCTCGATGCCCTTCAGGGCAACCTGCATGCGCCGACGACCCTCGAACGGGAACGGCTTGGTCACCACAGCTACGGTGAGGATGCCCTTTTCCTTGGCCAGCTGCGCCACCACCGGCGCCGCGCCGGTGCCGGTACCGCCGCCCATGCCGGCGGTGATGAACACCATGTCGGCACCTTCGAGCATCGCCTCGATGCGCTCACGATCTTCCAGTGCGGCCTGACGGCCGACCTCGGGGTTGGCGCCGGCACCGAGACCCTTGGTCACGTTGCCGCCCAGCTGCAAGTGGGTGCGCGAGCTGCAGCTGGTCATTGCTTGCGCATCGGTGTTGGCGACGATGAATTCGACGCCTTCGATATTGGCATTCAGCATGTGCGCCACGGCATTGCCGCCACCACCGCCTACGCCAATCACTTTGATCACTGCATTGGGTGCTAGTTTTTCAATCAGTTCAAACATTTCCCGTCCTCCGTAGAGTTGTTGTCGTTGTAACCAGAGAGTCGACACCTGTCGGTCTCTGGTGGTGGGCTTATCCTTTCGCCCTTGGTGGAGCTTCATGCGCCACCAAAATGGTTAACTTGCCGCTGTCAGAAATTCTTGGTGATCCAGTTGCGCAACTTGTCGACCAGGCCGCCAACGTTGCCGCCGACCGGGCTGCCGCCGCGCATACCGCCGGCACGCATGCCATGCAGCAGCAGGCCCACTCCGGTGGAGTGCAACGGGCTGGAAACGACTTCGCCAAGGCCGCTGATCTGCTGTGGCACGCCAATGCGCACCATCTTGTGAAAGATCTCTTCGGCCAGCTCGAGCGCGCCTTCCATCTTCGAGGCGCCGCCAGTCAGCACCACGCCAGCCGCGACCAGGCTCTCGTAACCGGAGCGGCGCAACTGGTCCTGCACCATCTCGAAAATTTCTTCGTAGCGCGCCTGCACGCTTTGCGCGAGTGACTGCCGCGCCAGCCGGCGCGGTGGACGATCGCCGACGCTGGGCACCTGGATGGTTTCCTCGGCATGCGCCAGGCCGGTCTGCGCACAGGCGTACTTGATCTTGATTTCTTCTGCGTGCGCGGTCGGCGTGTGCACGCCGTAGGCGATGTCGCTGGTGACCTGGTCGCCGCCAACGGGCAGCGAAGCGGTATAGCGGATCGAGCCCTGAGTGTAGATCGCGATGTCGGTGGTACCCGCGCCGATATCGACCAGACACACGCCCAACTCGCGCTCGTCGTCGGTCAGCACGGCTTTCGCGCTGGCCAGCGCCGATGGCACCAGCTCGTCGACTGAAAGGCCGCAGCGCTGGATGCACTTGCTGATGTTCTGCACGGCAGCCGCCGCTCCAGTCACCAGGTGGACGTTCGCCTCCAGTCGCACGCCACTCATACCGACCGGGAAGCGAATACCGTCCTGACCATCGATACGGTATTCCTGCGACTCCTTGTAGAGCACCTTGCGGTCGGCCGGAATCGCCACGGCGCTGGCCGCTTCCAGTACCTGCTCCAGATCGCCCGCAGTCACTTCACGGTCGCGGATCGCTGCATTGCCGTGTGAGTTGCGGGTTTCCAGGTGGCTTCCAGAGATCGACGCGTACACCGAGCGGATGTCGCAGCCGGCCATCAGCTCCGCTTCTTCCACTGCGCGCTGGATGGAATGCACGGTCGATTCGATGTCGACTACCGATCCGCGTTTCATGCCTCGAGAGACGTGCGTGCCGATGCCGATCACGGTGATCGGCTCGCCCGGCTCGTACTCACCGACGATCGCCACCACTTTCGAGGTGCCGATATCGAGGCCGACCACCAGCTGTTTATCGTTGCGCGCTTTCATAGGGACGCTTTCATAGAGAGCTGATTCATGTGCGGGGCGAGCCTCCAGCGGGGGTAGCGGCCGGCGATGGCGGCCAGCGCACGGCAAATCCATTGGTGTAACGAAGATCGGCGTAAGCGAAGCCGTCGGCATGACCGGCGATCAATTGCGGATAGACATTCAGGAACCGGCGCAGCCGACGGCCGGCCTGATCACGATCGCCGATCACGATCTGCGCACCGCTCGAGGTAGTGACGCTCCAGCTGCCGCGTTCGGTCAGCGCGACGCCGGTAATCAACAGATGCGTGCCGGCGAATGCCTTCAGCGTGTCTGCATAGAAGCTCACCACTTCGGCCAATCGCGCATCCGGTCCGTGCAGGTCCGGCAACGCGCTGGTATCGGTAGCGCCCGGTGCGTCGAACACCAGGCCCTGCCGACTGATCAGTTGTTTGTCGTTCCAACGCGCGAATGGCTGGCGTTCGTAGATGCGCAGCAGCAACGTATCCGGCCAACGCTTGCGCGCTTCCACCGATTCCACCCACGGCAGGGCAGCCACGGCTTTCTGTACGCCATCCAGATCCAGCGCGAAGAACCCTTTGCCAAGACGCGGCATCACCACGGCACGAATGTCGGTCGCGCTTACATGTTTGAACTCCGCCTGCACCGTCAGCTGGGTTACCGGCCAGCGATTGGCCGCAAACCATCCGCGCAGCACGCCGACGATCGGCAGCGCTATCAGCGCAACGGCCAGGCACCAGGCAACGAAGCGGACGGCTCCCCTCATGAGCCCTCCCGGAAACTCGTTTCGAGTACGCGCCAGCAAAGCTCCTGATAATCGACGCCGGCAGCAGCAGCAGCCTTCGGCACCAGCGAATGCGAGGTCATGCCCGGCGCGGTATTCACTTCAAGCAACCAGTTGCGACCGGCAGCATCACGCATGACGTCAACCCGACCCCAGCCAGCGCAGCCAAGTGCATCGAACGCACTCAGCGACAACGCGCGCAACGTTTCTTCCGCCGCGCCGTCGAGGCCCGGGCAGATGTACTGGGTGTCTTCGGCGATGTACTTCGCGTTGTAGTCGTAGAACGCGGCCTTGGGCACGATGTGAATGCTCGGCAGCACCTCGCGACCGAGAATCGCGACCGTCAGCTCGTCGCCCTCGATCAGCGTTTCCATCAGCAAGTCGCCAGGATATTTCGCCGCCAGCTCGACCGCATTGTCCAGATCGCTTTCCGCAAAAACGCGCGTCACACCAACGCTGGAGCCTTCGCTGGCAGGCTTCACGATAAGCGGAAAACCGATCTGTCGTGCGGCCGCGTGCACATCCGCGCCGCGCGGCAAGGCGACGAATTTAGGTGTCGGCAAACCGAGCGACTGCCATACCTGCTTGGATCGCGTCTTATCCATCGATAGCGCGGAACCAAGCACGCCGGAACCCGTATACGGCACGTTGAGCGACTCGAGCGCGCCCTGCAACACGCCGTCTTCGCCACCGCCATGCTGGCCGTGCAAAATATTGAACACGCGGGCGAAGTGGCCGGCACGCAAAGCATCCAGCAGCGCCGGAATACCGTCGATCGCATGCGCGTCGATGCCCCGCGCCTGCAGTGCGGCCAGCACGTTGCGACCGGAATCGAGCGACACTTCGCGCTCTGCCGAGCTGCCGCCCATAACCACGGCCACCCGACCGAACTGGGCGGGATCGCTGATCTTGCTGCTCATCCTGTTGCTACTCACTTGCCTGTCCTCAGATGTCCGGCCTGCGCCAGCTCAAGCGCTGCCGTACCTATGTCGCCTGCGCCCAGCAGCAACAGCAGATCGCCGTCATGCAGCAGGGTCGGCAAGGTGTCTTTCAATTCACGCGGATGCTCGATCAGCACCGGGTCAACCTTGCCGCGCGCGCGTACGGCCCGCGCCAGTGCGCGTCCGTCGGCGCCGGCGATCGGCGCTTCGCCAGCCGGATAGACGTCCGTCAGCACCAGCACGTCAGCCTCGGCCAACACGTTCGCAAAGTCATCCAGTAGGTCACGAGTGCGGCTGTAGCGATGCGGCTGGAAACCGACGACCAGTCGACGATCGGGCCAGCCACCGCGCGCGGCGGCGAACACCGCGGCGAGTTCGCGCGGATGGTGGCCATAGTCGTCGACCAGCAATACGCTGCCGTGATCGAGCATGATGTCGCCGCGTCGATGAAAGCGCCGACCAACACCCTGGAAGTGTTCCAGCGCATGCGCGATCGCCTGTGCTTCGACACCAAGCTGCCAACCGATCGCAGCGGCGGCCAGCGCGTTCAGCACATTGTGCCGACCCGGCAGATTGAGCTTCACCGGAAGCGCTTCTTCGCGACCCGGCAGGATCAGGTTGAAATGCATTTCAAAGCCGTGCTGGGTCAAGTCCTCGGCACGCACGTCGGCATCCGGCGTGTCGACGCCGTAGGTCATCACACGGCGTGGCGTGGACTTCGCCAGCGCGGCAACCTCAGGATCGTCTACGCACAGCACGGCCAGACCATAAAACGGCAGCCGATGCAGGAAATCTGCAAACGCCTTTTTGACCTGCGCGAAATCGCCACCGTAATTTTCGAGGTGATCGACATCGAGATTGGTCACGGCGGCGATCACCGGCGACAACAGCAGGAACGAACCGTCCGATTCGTCGGCTTCCGCCACCAGATACTGACCGGTGCCCAGGCGCGCATTCGCGCCAGCCGCATTCAGCTGACCGCCGATGACGAAGGTCGGGTCATAACCAGCTTCGGCCAGCACGCTGGCGGTAAGGCTGGTGGTGGTGGTCTTGCCGTGCGTACCGGCAATCGCAACACCGCGGCGGAAGCGCATCAACTCGCCAAGCATCTCGGCGCGCGGTATCACCGGTATACGCGCGGCGCGCGCGGTCACCAACTCCGGATTGTCCTGCTTGATCGCGCTTGACGTAACCACGACGTCGGCATCACCGACGTGCGCGGCAGCGTGGCCGACATGCACCGTGATACCCAACTGCTGCAGTCGCTGCGCGGTCGACGAATTCGCGCGGTCAGAACCGGATACCGCATAACCCAGGTTGTGCAGCACTTCGGCAATGCCGCTCATGCCGACACCACCGATGCCGATGAAGTGCACACGACGAAACGTGCTCATCAAATCTTCATGCGCGTGCAGGCGACGGGGCGTCATGCGGCCACCTCCATGCAGGCGCGTGCGATGGCTTGCGCCGCGTCGGGCTTGGCCAGAGTGCGCGCCGCCACAGCCATCGCGATCAAGCGCAGGCGATCCTGCAATAGTGTCGACAGCCGCTGCGCCAATTGCTGCACGTCCAGATCACGCTCCTGTATCAACTCGGCGGCACCGGCCGCCACCAAAACTTCGGCGTTGCGCGTCTGGTGGTCGTCCACGGCGTGGGGAAAAGGCACCAGCAGCGCGCCGAGTCCGGCGGCGGTGAGCTCGGCCAGGGTCAGAGCACCGGCACGGCAAACAGCCAGGTCGGCCCAACCGTAGCTGGCCGCCATGTCTTCAATGAATGGCACCACTTGCGCCTGGACACCCGCTTTTGCATACGCATCGCGCGCCTCGTCGAGGCCGCGTGCACCCGCTTGATGCAACACCTCAGGACGCTCGGACGTCGTCAACTGCGACAGCGCCAGTGGCAAGGATTGATTCAGCGCGCGAGCTCCGAGGCTGCCACCGAGTACCAGCAGGCGCGGCTTGTCGCTGCGACTCGCCATGCGCTGCGACGGTGCCGGCAACGCCGCAATCGCGGCACGTACCGGATTGCCGACCCACTCGGCCTGCGGCAGCGCATCGGCAAAACCGGCGAGCACGCGTTTTGCGATATGCGCCAGTTTGCGGTTGGTAAAACCGGGCACGCGATTTTGTTCGTGCACCAGCAGTGGGCAGCGCAACAACCATGCGGCGAGACCGCCGGGGCCGGCCACATAGCCGCCCATTGAAAGCACGCTGCGCGGCCGCAGTTTACGCAGCACCAGCAGCGACGCGCACAACGCACGCAGCAGCATCAGCGGCGCAAGCAGACGTGTCTTCCACCCCTTGCCGCGCAGACCACCCACGGCAACGGTATGCAGCTCCATGTGATGTGCTGGAACCACGCGCGTTTCCATGCCGCCGACAGCGCCCAACCAGACCACCGGCACGCCCTGCTCGCGCAGGCATTCGGCGACCGCCAGGCCAGGAAAGATATGACCGCCGGTGCCTCCGGCCATGATCAGCACGGGTGCCGAAGTGGTCATGCGGCCACCGCCTCACGCGGCTTGACCGCGACGCCCGCATCGGTTGCTGCCACGGCTGCCGGCATGCGGCGAGTCACTTCGCGCGCATCCAGCGCACGGTTGATCTCGAACGTGGCGCGCAACAGCACACCGGCCATTGCGCAAGTCAGCACCATCGACGAGCCGCCATAGCTGATCAGCGGCAAGGTCAGTCCCTTGGTCGGCAGCGCACCCAGGTTCACGCCCACCGAAACGATCGCCTGCATCGCCAGCATCAGCGAGATACCGAACGCGACGTAGCCGGCGAAGCGCTGGCCAATCTCGACACCTTTCAGACCCAGATACAGACCGCGCCCTACCGCCAGCGCAAACAGTCCCATCACCAGCACTACGCCAGCCAAGCCGAGCTCTTCGCCGATCACCGCGAAGATGAAGTCGGTATGCGCCTCCGGCAGATAGGACAGCTTCAACACGCTGGAACCCAGCCCCACGCCGGTCCATTCACCACGGCCGATCGCCATCAGTGACTGGGTCAACTGGAAGCCGTCATCGAACGGGTGATCCCACGGATGCAGGAACGTCGTCAAACGCTTCATGCGATAGCTTTCGCCGGTTGCCGCGATGTACAGCAGCGGCATCAGCGGCAAACCCATGATGAACAGGAAAATCGGCCGCGCGCCGCCGAGCCAGACCATCGCAATGGTCACTGCGATCACCAACGTGGCCGAGCCGAAATCGGGCTGTGCCAGTAGCATCAGCACGATGACGCCGGCCACCATGATCGGCTTGATCAAGCCGAGAAAGCGCGTTTCCACACTCTCGCGATGGCGCACCAGATAGCTGGCGATGTATGCCACCAGGATCAGCTTCACCGCTTCCACCGGCTGGAAAGTGGTCACCAGCAGATTCAGCCAGCGCCGCGCGCCGTTGATCCGCATGCCGAAATGCGGCACGAATACCGCCAGCAGCATCGCAAAGGCCAGCAGCATCAGATGGAACGAGTATTTCTCAAACAGCTTCAGTTCGGTGCGCATGGCGACACCGGTCGCTGCGATACCAAGACTCAGGAAAATCAGGTGGTGAATCAGGAAATAGAACGCGCCCTTGTGCTCGCTGTCGGCCACGGCGATCGAACTGGACGCCACCATCACCACGCCCACGCTGGCCAGACCGATCAACGCGACCAGCAAGGGCAGGTCAAACCTGCCACGCGGACCTTGGCGACGTGTTGCCTGATTGCTGTCGAAGTCGAACATCAGCGCACCTTCAACGTGGCAAGGCCGATGAGCACCAGCACGACGCTGATGATCCAGAAACGCACGATGACCCTTGGCTCTGGCCAGCCCTTCAATTCGAAGTGGTGATGGATGGGCGCCATGCGGAAAATGCGTTTGCCGGTGAGCTTGAAGCTGGCCACCTGCAACATCACCGAAGCGGTTTCCATCACGAACACGCCGCCCATCACCAGCAGCACGATTTCCTGGCGCACGATCACCGCGACGCAACCTAATGCCGCGCCCATCGCCAGTGCGCCAACGTCACCCATGAACACTTGTGCGGGATACGTGTTGAACCACAGGAAGCCGAGTCCCGAACCGGCCAGCGCACCGCAGAAGATCGCCAGCTCACCGGCGCCCGGAATCGAGGGAATGCCGAGGTATTCGGAAAACACCTTGTTGCCGGCCAGATACGCGAACATGCCGAGTGCGCCGGAAACCAGCACGGTCGGCATGATGGCAAGCCCGTCCAGACCGTCAGTGAGGTTCACCGCGTTGGAGAACCCGACGATCATGAAATAGGTCACGACGATGAAGAACACACCCATCGGCAACACGACATGTTTGAACAGCGGCACGTACAACGCCGTCTCGGCTACCGGCAGATTGCCCACGGCATGCGGCGCGCTGTAATACAGGAACACCGCTGCGCCAAGACCGAACACCGACTGCCAGAAATACTTCCAGCGGCTGGCCAGACCGCGACTGTCCTTCAGCACCAGCTTGCGGTAGTCGTCGTAAAAGCCGATCGCGCCAAAGGCCAGCATCACCGCCAGCACCACCCACACATAGCGGTTCTGCAGATCAGCCCACAGCAAGGTGGCGATAGTGACCGAGAGCAGGATCATCACGCCGCCCATGGTTGGCGTGCCCGCCTTGACCAGATGCGTCTGCGGGCCGTCGCTGCGAACTACCTGACCCGCCTTGAGCGAACTCAGTTTGCGGATCAATGCCGGACCCAGCAGCAGCGATACGGCCAGCGCCGTGAGCGCCGCCATGATGGTGCGGAACGTGATGTACTGAAACAGATGCAGCGTGGTGAAGTGCTGCGCCATCCAGTCGGCGAATTCAAACAGCATGGGAAGTGCCCTCCCCTGACTGTCGGTCCTTCGATGTGGCGTGTTTCGATGTGGCCTGCTTCAATGCAACCTGCTTCAATTCAGCAACTACCTGTTCCATGCCCGCCGAATGCGAGCCCTTGATAAGACACGTCACGCCGCTGTGCAAACGCGACTGCAATGCCGCGATCAATGCCGGCTTGTTCTCGAAATGCTCGCCTTGCGCGCCGAAAGCCTCGACCGCCGCAGTGGTCAATGGGCCAACGGCGAACAGATGCTCAATGCCGCGCTTGCGCGCATGCGCACCGACCTCGGCATGCAGTGCACATGCGTCCGCACCGAGTTCCGCCATGTCGCCCAGCACCAACCAGCGTTCGCCGGATGCCAGCGCGAGCGTGTCGATCGCCGCCGCCATCGAGCTAGGGTTCGCGTTGTAGCTGTCGTCGATCAACGTCCAGCCGCCGCTCATGACTTCACGCTTGAGCCGGCCCTCGACCGCGCTCGCCTGCTCCAGTCCCGCGACGATCGTCGCCAGCGGCACGTCCAGCGCCAGCGCGATGGCCGTCGCCGCCAGTGCATTCGCCACGTTGTGTCGCCCCGACAACGGCAGCGCCACTTCGGCGTCACCGATCGGCGTGCTCAACACAAAACGCGAGCCGTCCACGCGCTGCTCGATGATGTCCGCGCCCACGTCGGCCTTGTGCTCCAGTCCGAAGCTCAGCACCCGGCGCGTGCCAGCCAACCCGCTGAAGAACCGGGCAAACGCGTCGTCGGCATTGATGATCGCCACGCCGTCCGCCGGCAACGCTTGATACAGCGCGCCCTTGGTTTCGGCGACGCCTTCCACGCTGCCCATCCTTTCAAGATGCGCCGGCGCGATGATGTTAACGAGGCCGATATCTGGCCGCGCGATGGCAGCCAGATAGGTGATGTCGCCGGGTTTTCCGGCGCCCATTTCAAGCACGGCGTACTCTGCGTCCGCTGGCATTGCGAGCAAGGTCAGCGGCAGGCCAATCTCGTTGTTATAGCTTCCGCTGTTGACGTGGGTGCGTCCGTGCAGCGAAAGGATCGACGCCGTCAGCGTCTTCACCGTTGTCTTGCCGTTGGAGCCCGTGATGCCGATCACCCGTGCATTGCGTTGCGCGCGTACGGCACTGGCCAGGTCGCCCAGCGCCAATTCCACATCGTTGACCAGCACCTGCGGCAACTCGCTGTCGATTTTGCGCGAGACCAGCGCAGCCGAAGCACCTCGCGCAGCCGCCTGCGCAAGATAGTCGTGGCCGTCCACGTGATCGCCCTTGAAGGCCACGAACAAATCGCCCGGCGCGAGCTTGCGCGTATCGATGGCGACGCCGGTCACATCGATATCGGCACCCATCACGCGACCGTGTGTCCACAGGGCAATGGCGCTCAGCCGCATCATGCGCGCGGCTCCCAGGTCATCCGCTCAAGCGCTGCGTGCGCCACCGCCAAATCATCGAACGGACGCTTGCCGGCAGCACCTTCCTGATAGGTTTCGTGACCTTTGCCGGCGATCAGTACGACGTCACCGGGCTGGGCAAGTTTCAGCGCATGACCGATCGCCACCGCGCGATCACGCTCGACGGCCATCGACCGAGCGGATCCCATACCCGCGACAATCTGCGCCACGATGGCGTCGCCATCTTCACCGCGCGGGTTGTCGTCGGTGACGATGGCGATATCCGCCATCCGCGCGGCAATCTCGCCCATCAAGGGGCGCTTGCCCGCATCACGTTCGCCGCCACAACCGAACACGCAGATGAGCCGACCGGCGCAATGCGCGCGCAGTGCCGTCAAGGTCTGTTCCAGTGCGTCCGGCGTATGGGCGTAGTCGACCACTACCAACGGCGAACCGCGCTGTCCGCCGAGTCGGTTCATGCGGCCATTGACTGGCTGCAAGATTTCGACAGCGGCCACGATGCGCTCAAACGATTCACCCAGCGCGCCCAGGCACGCCACCACCGTGAGCAGGTTCGCGACATTGAAGCGGCCAAGCAGTTGACTGCTCAGGGCGTGAGTTCCCCACGGGGTGCGCAACTGGAAAGCCAAACCTTCGGCCGAAGTAATGATGGCGTCGGCGGCAATCTCTGCGCTGGAATCATTGGATGCGCTGAATCGCAGCGACTTCACGCCGAACGGCAATTGCGCCGCCAGCTCACGACCGAACGCATCATCGATATTGATGACGGCCGCCTGCAGACCGGGCCACGCAAACAGCTTCGCCTTGGCCGCGCCGTAGGCCTCCATGCTGCCGTGATAGTCGAGATGATCACGGGTCAAGTTGGTAAAGGCCGCCAGCTCGAAATCCACGGCGGCCACGCGGCCTTGCTCCAGCGCATGCGAAGACACTTCCATCGCCACGTGACTGGCGCCGACATCGCGGAAATCTGCCAGCAAGCCCTGCACACTGATCGCGTCGGGCGTGGTGCGTTCGCCTTCGCGCAATTGCCCATGCAGGCCCGCTCCGAGCGTGCCGATGGTGGCCGCGCGGTGGCCAAGAAAAGTCAGCGCCTGCGCCAGCAGTTGCACGCAGGACGTCTTGCCATTGGTACCGGTAATGCCGATCACCCGCATCGCTTCGGCGGGGCGATCGAAAAAGCGCGCAGCGATTTCACTGACCTGGGCGTTCAGATCGTCGATCCACAACAACGGCACACTCAGTGGTTCCGTGTCGATCGCAGGCGCCTCAGCCAGCACGACTTGCGCGCCACGCTGTACGGCGTTTGCGGCAAATTCGATACCGTGACCATGCAATCCGCGCAACGCAAAAAATGCATCGCCGCGCCGTACCTGACGCGAATCCAGCGTCAATCCGGATACCACGATGCGATTGGCGCCAGGTGTTTCGGCAACTTGCGCATCGGCGATTCCGAGCAACAGTTGATCGAGATGGCCAATGCTCATGGCGTGGCCTCGTCGACCGGTGCTTCCTCGATATTGGGCGCAGTCGGCGCCTGATTGCCGGTCAGTCCGTTATCACCCTGCAACGGACCACCGGCGTACCAACGACCGATGTTGTCTGGCGGGATGTCGAGCAGGCGCAACGCGCCGGCCATCACCTTGGCGAACACGGGGCCAGAGACCAGGCCGCCGTAGTAGCTGCCCTTGCGCGGATTGTCGACGACGACGGCGGCGGCCAGCCGCGGGTTCGTCGCCGGCACCATGCCCGCGAAGGCAGCGCCGTAATTGTCTTTGGAGTAGCCGCCAGCGGTGGCCTTGTGCGCTGTGCCGGTCTTCGCAGCTACCGTGTAATTGGCGATCCACGCATACGGCGCCGCCGTACCACCGGGCTGGGTGGTGGTTTCAAGCATGCCGATCAGCTGGGCGGCGATGTGCGGCTCGATGATGGTCTTCGGATCGTTGTCAGCGCCCTTCACAAAGGTCGGCGGATGCATGACACCCGCATCGGCGATCGTGTTGTAAGCATTGGCCAGCTGCAGCACGGTCACGTTGAGACCGTAGCCGTAACCGAGGATGGCTTTATCACGCAGCCCCCACCGGCTTCCGGGCCTGAGCAAGCCGGAAGCCTCACCCGGAAATCCGCTGTTGGTGCTGGTGCCGAAGCCAAACGCGCGGTAGGTGTCGTACATCAACGTGGTATCGAGGTCCGACGCGATGTGCGCGGCGCCCACGTTGCTGGACTTCATGATCACGCCGGTCGGAGTCAGCACGCCCCAATCATGCGTGTCATGGATATCGTGGCCCAGATAAAACCAGTGTCCGCCGGTGGTATTGATCAGCGGGCTGGTCGGCGTGAATTTTCCGCTGGATAGCGCGGCGGCCATCAGGATTGGCTTGATCGTCGAACCGGGTTCGAGCACGTCGGTCATCGAGCGATTGCGGCGATTCGCCGCCGGCGCGTTGTCCACCGCGTTCGGGTTGTAGGTTGGCAGGTTGACCATCGCCAGCACTTCGCCGGTCTGCACGTCGAGGATCACCATCGAGCCGGAGTCGGCCTGGGATTTCTCGATTGCGCTTTTCAGTTCGCTGTAGGCGAGAAACTGCACGCGCCGATCGATGCTCAACGTGATGTCGCGCCCGGGCTGCGGCGCACGGATCTGCTCCACGTCCTCGACCACGTGTCCCTTGCCGTCACGGATGACTTGCTTGGAACCGGGCTTGCCGGACAGCCAGTCGTCGTACGCCAGCTCCAGCCCTTCCTGGCCGTGATCGTCGATATTGGTGAAACCAAGCACGTGCGCAGTCACTTCGCCCGATGGGTAATAGCGCTTGAATTCGCGCTGGCCATCAATGCCCGGAATGCCCAGGTCCAGCACGGCCTGCGCCGCTTCCGGCCGCATCTGGCGGCGCAGATAGACAAACTCGCGGTTGGAGCGCTGCTCCAGCCGGCTTTCGAGTTCGGCTGCATCCACACCCAACGCCTTGGCGAGCTGCGGAATGCGATCGGCGTTCTCCAGTACTTCGGACGGATTGGCCCAGATCGACATTACCGGCGTCGACACCGCCAGCGGTTCGCCGTTGCGATCGAAGATGGTGCCACGCGATACCGGTATCGGCATCTGTCGCAGAAAGCGCTCGTCGCCCTGCTGCTGGTAGAACTGCTTGCGCACGATCTGCAGATCGAACGCACGCGCCATCAACCCGAGCGATGCGATCCCAAGCAAACTCACTACGACCACCATGCGCTTGCGTGCGCTGGGGCCGCCGCCGTGACGGCGACCTTGCCGGCGGGGGGCTGTGATGTGCTCGCGCCAGCTCATTGGCGCAACAACCGGATGTCTTGCGCACGCGGCTCGAGCATGCCAAGTCGCTGGCGTGCTTCGTCATCGATGTGGCGCGGCTCGGCATACGTTGCCTGTTCCAGCTCGAGCTTGCCGTATTCGATATTCAGATCGTCACGCTGGTTCTGCAGCGCCGTCAAACTGACAAACAGCACGCGGCTTTCATGGCGCGTCCATACCACGCCGAGAGCGCTGGCCAGTACCGCAGCCAGCAACATCAGCATGAACAGGGCGCCGATGACTTTCATCCAAGCTTCTCCGCCACACGCAGTACGGCCGAGCGCGAACGCGGGTTCACGGCAATCTCGGCGGCGGAAGGAAACTGTGCTTTACCGACGGCTGCCAAACGGGCCGGCGCGGCCTGAACCGGTGGCCCGCGCCGACTGTTCTGCACACGACCTGAGTGATCGCGGAAAAACAATTTCACCGCGCGGTCTTCCAGCGAGTGAAAGCTGATCACCGACAGACGGCCGCCGACATTGAGCCGCTCCAGGGCAGCGTTCATTCCAAGCTGCAACGCGTCCAGCTCGCCATTCACGCGAATGCGCAGCGCCTGGAAACTGCGTGTGGCCGGATGCTTGCCCGGCTCGCGGCGACCGACCACGCGTTCCAGCAATGCAGCGAGCTGACCAGTGCGGGTGAAGGGCGTGGCATCGCGATCCGCCACGATCGCACGGGCAATGCGGCGGCTATGACGCTCCTCGCCATAGGTCCACAGCACATCGGCGATTTCACGCTCGTCCGCACGCGCCAGGAAATCGGCCGCGCTTTCGCCCTGGCTGGTATCCATCCGCATATCCAGCGGCGCGTCGGCCATGAAGCTGAAGCCACGCGCGGCTTCGTCCAGCTGCGGCGAAGACACGCCCAGATCGAGCAGCACGCCATCCAGCCCGGTGTCGGTTTCGCTCCACTCGGCCAGCGTCGAAAAATTGGCATGCCGGATATGCACCCGTGGATCCGCGGCAAACTCGACCTGCGCCGCGGCAATGGCAGTCGGATCGCGATCCATCAACAACAGGCGGCCGTCAGGACCCAGGCGCGACAGCACGGCGCGGGCATGACCACCGCGACCGAACGTGCCATCGAGATAACGCCCGCCTGCCTGCACGGCGAGACCCTCCACTGCTTCACCCAGCATCACCGGGATGTGCTGCAATTGCTGCTCCGTCATGCCGCACTCCCAACCCCAGCGCACGCGTCTTACAG